>FWPV01003153.1_pt1 | contig 38229 bp, 37 predicted proteins | sample 2228371 | NCBI WGS metagenome assembly FWPV01 (sample SAMEA103939776, study PRJEB20133) | metagenome
CAAAAACGTCAGGCACGTTTTTGCACAGCTGCAGGATGGTCCCAGAGGGACGAGGCACAGCAAGTGCCGAACAATCCCAAGCTCTGCGAGGGATATCAGGCTCCCAAACTCTTCCACCCCATCAGCAAAAAATTTGCCTATTGCTAACAAAATCCTTCAAAGCAACCTCTGATTGTTTTATTGTAAAGCACCATCTGCGCCCTGAATGGCGAAGTAATAATACCGATAATAGGTAGTCCAAATGTCTGACTTTATTGAAATTTATGATGATGCATTAAGCCCGCAGCTTTGTGCTGAGCTGATCAAAGCTTTTGATCAAAGCCCTTTTCTGGTGCCAGGGCGTACCGGCGGTGGGGTGGACAGAGATAAAAAAATCAGCACAGATTTATACCTGAATGACCATGCGCAATACCGCGATTTATTACATCAGGTGATAGCGGTGACCACCCAGTATGCCGCTGAATATTTTAAAAAATATCATTTTGCGTTAATAGCGCCGGTAGCGCTGACAGTGCAACACCCAAAAACCGGTGAGCCTGTTGCTTTAACCCATGAAAACTATGCCGAAATTGGTGCTGATAAAGCAGAAGATTTTATGAAGGTGTTATACCGGCTTGGCCCTATTCAGGCGCAAAAATATCAGGCTGGCATTGGCAATTACAATTATTGGCACTGTGAGGTCTTTCCGCAGGCACCATTAAATGAACCACTACACCGCACTTTGTTATTTATGTTTTATCTGAATGACGTGGCTGAAGGGGGGGAAACAGAGTTTTATTATCAGAATAAAGCCATTCGGCCTAAGGCAGGCCGTATGGTGATAGCTCCTGCCTATTTCACTCATACCCACAGAGGTTGTGTGCCCAAGTCCAATGACAAATATATTCTGACCAGCTGGATTTTATTAAACCGGGCCGAGCAGTTATATGGCCCTTCGGCTTAAAGCTATGCACTAAAGGTTGGTATTGCATAACGCTTTGCCAGCCTTTTATTGTTTTAAACCCCAAACCCTGTATCAAAATCCCGCCGATTTACAGCTACAAATTCCCCTGAACAGATACTCATTTGAGAATAATTATTAATAAGTCTTGAATTATTAATGCAAACCATTATCATTCGCTCAGTTTTTTTTGCTGTCGCAACCTGTTGTTGTGCTTTGGTCAAAATTCAGGAGCTGGTATGACCCCTTTCCCACTTTCTCTTTTATCCCGCGCTATGTTGCTGGCTGTTGTTAGCACTCCCTTATACGCCACAGAGCAACCAGCAGCTGACGCCGGTGCTATGGAAGTGATAGTGGTGACTGCCGCCGGTTATGCCCAGGAATTGCGTGAAGCGCCTGCCAGCATTACTGTTTTGACAGGTGAAGAGCTGAGTAAAAAGCATGTCGCCAGTATTGCCGACGCTTTATCAGACGTGGAAGGTATAGATGTCGGTAACAATGCCGGTAAAACCGGTGGTTTGAATATCAGCATCCGCGGTATGCCCAGTGACTACACCCTGATTCTGATTGACGGTCGCCGCCAGAATAGTGCAGGCAATGTAACTCCAAACGGTTTTGGTGAAACGTCCACCAGTTTTATGCCGCCAATTTCTGCTATAGACCGTATTGAAATTATCCGCGGCCCAATGTCGACACTGTATGGCTCAGACGCTATGGGTGGTGTTGTCAACATTATCACTAAAAAAGTGGGAACCAGCTGGGGTGGCGCTGCCACGCTGGAAAACACGTTACAGCAGGAAAATGCTTTTGGTGACAACCGTTCGGCCAGCCTTTACCTGAATGGTCCTTTGCTAAATGACAAACTTGGTCTGGTGCTGCGTGCCAAAGCTTATCAGCGTGACCGCTCGGAAATTTCCTATCAGACAGTAGACGGTGAAGAAGTTGAACTGGGAAAAATGGCTATGGGCGAAAACCCGGTAAAAGCCGATATTCTGACCACAGGCGCCAAACTGAATTATCAGTTGCTGCAAAACCAGCTGTTAACGCTGGATTTAGACAACACAGCACAAAAATACGACAACAGCAAAGGCCAGCTCGGTACTTTAGGCACAGGTGGTTATTTACCAGAGCAGAAATATCAGCGCCAGCAAGCCAGTTTGGGTTATCAGGCCGATTTTGACAGTGGCGACCTCGATTTAAGCCTGATGCAAAACAACACAGAAACCAAAGGCCGCCTTATTCCGCCTGGGGTCAAAGGTGCAGGCCAACCGCGGTTATTGGAAGCAGAAAACACTGTGTTTGATGCCAAGTGGGGCAGCCAGCTGGCTGATCACCATTTCACCCTGGGTGGTCAGTGGTGGGACGCCCAAATGACTGATGGTGTGGCAACAGAAAGTTTTGCTCAAACTTCATGGGCCTTGTTTGCCGAAGATAGCTGGCAGTTGCTGACAGATTTGAATCTGACTTTAGGTTTACGCCGTGACGACCATGACACTTTTGGCGGCCATACCAGCCCGCGTGCTTATCTGGTGTGGAATACCAATGAAAGCTGGACCATCAAAGGTGGCCTTAGCCAGGGTTATAAAACGCCAAGATTAGATCAGTTGGCATCAGGTATTGTGGGTTTTGGTGCTCAGGGTACTTTGCCGTTATTAGGCAGCCCTGGTTTAAAACCAGAAACCAGCACCACTTCTGAAGTTGCTGCTTTTTATGACAATAACAACGGCTGGAACTTTAGCCTTGGCCTGTTTAACAACAAGTTTGACGACAAAATTGCGTCAGGCCCTGGTGTACCAAACTGTACTTTCACCGGCGCTCCAAACCGTCCTGGTTGTGTCAATGTTGGCAGTTTCCCCAAAGTAGAGCTTTATAGCCAAAGCATTAATATCGACCAGGCCATCACCCGTGGTGTTGAGCTCAGCAACCAGCTGGAAGTCACGGCCGATATCAAATGGATGCTGAATTACACTTATACCGACAGTGAACAACAAAGTGGTAAAGATAAAGGCAAACCACTGAGTAATACCCCAAAACACATGGTCAATACCAGCCTGAACTGGCAGCTGAATGATGATTTAACCACTTTTATTAAAGCTGAGTACCGTAGCGAGCGTTACCGTTCTACCACTTTGGCAGGTAACAACACCGCAGCATTTAAAGCGCTGGGCGACTACAAAGGTTATAGCCTGCTACAACTGGGCCTGGGTTATCAGTTGCTGCCAGAGTTAAAACTGAATGCCGCCATTTACAACCTGCTGAATAAAGATTTTTTGCAATACACTGCTTATGCAGCGCCAGTAGCCGGCAAGCCAAATGCCGTGGCTTACAGCAATGTGTATAACAATAATCAGGAAGGTCGCCGGTTATGGCTGGGGCTGAGTTATGAGTTTTAAATAGAGGGTTTTAAGTTCTGAATTGTAAATCCGGAGCTTTATCCGCTGACCGCTTTAGCCTGCTGGCTACTACAGGCTAAAGCTGATTAGCACAAACACACTTTTAGCGCAGCGCCCTGAATCATCATCATCCGTGGTTCGGGGCGCTTTTTATTGGCAAACAAACAACAGTTGATGCAGCTGCCGGATGAGGTTCTGCCATCCACTGCTGTGCCTTCACTTAGACAAGGAAGTATCAGCTCAGCTCTGTGGCGCTACCGCCAATGTCATTTTTAAATGTGGAATATCATCTTCCAGATAAGCTTCACTGGCGGCGACAAAACCCATACTTTCGTAAAAACGTTGCAGGTAACACTGAGCGGAAATATGAATATCCAGACCAGGCCAGCCTTCTTTGGCTGTGGCTATGGCTTTTTGTACCAGCACTTCCCCTAACCCCAGTCGACGGGCGGTTTGTGCCACACAAACCCGGCCAATGCCAGGGCTACCTGCGAAGCTGACATCTGGTGCCAGCACCCTGGCATAAGCCAGAATTTTGCCGGCTTTTTTCAGCAGAATATGCCGTGTTTGTGGGTGTAAATCTTTGTCATCCAGCTCCGGATAAGGGCAGTTTTGTTCTACTACAAACACATCCACTCTTAATTGCAACATGGCATACAGGGTGTAAGTGTCTAATTGTTCAAATCTGACAATGTCCCATTCCATCATAAGGTGATCATCCTGTGCTGATTGCTTTTGACTGCACTATACCAGAGCTGCCGGTCTGATACCTAGCCTGACCATAGTCGAGTCTGGGGTTGTTTTTCCCTGTGACCGGGCCAATTACCGCCAACAACTCTCTGAGATTGCTGCGTTTTTGTCACTATTTTGTCGCTGATTTGTCACCTTGTTGCCATTTGCAGCAGCTCTAATGCTGGTAGGAAAAATAATCACAAACCGCCCGGAGTTGTTATGTCTGATCTGCGTCCATTTGAAATTGATAACAGCGGCATTGACCCGCAAACCAACTTTTCTGCCAACCCTGAATTTTCGGAAGTTCTGGCTGCGAATCTGCAGCGCCGCAGTTTTTTAAAAGGCACCCTGGGTACTGCAGTTGCCACAGTCTTTGGCGGTGGTTTATTAGGTTGTAACAGCAGCACGACACCTGCACCTGTGCCACTGCCTGAGGCGGTACTGCCAGCGCCAGTACAAACTTTTTTAAATTTTAAAGCTATCGCCACCAGTCGTTTAGACACTGTGGTGGTGCCGGAAGGCTACAGCGCCCGGCCATTTTTGCCTATGGGCACACCTTTAACCGGCAGTTATCCGGCTTACCGCGTTGATGGTACCAATAGCGGCGCTGACATGGAGCAGCAAGTGGGCGCGCACCACGACGGTATGCATTTTTTCCCATTGGATGCCCGGGGTGAAGGCAAAAACAGCAACGAAGGTTTGCTGGTATTTAACCATGAATATATCGACGCCAATGTGTTGCATCAAAATGGCCCAACAGGTTTACCCCGCCCAACTGATGAAGTGCGCAAAGAAGTGGCAGCCCATGGTGTCACAGTGGCCCATATTAAAAAAGACGCCGCAGGCCAGTTCCAGCTGGTGCAGGGCAGTCCGCTGAACCGCCGTATCACAGGTGCAACGCCAATGGACATCGCCGGCCCTGCCCGTGGTCATGCCAAAATGGTGACCAAATACAGCACAGACGGCACCCGCACCCGCGGCACCTTAAATAACTGCGGTAATGGTTATACGCCATGGGGCACTTATTTAACGGCTGAAGAAAACTGGGCCGGTTATTTTATGAATACCGATTCACCGCAACCGCGCGAACATAAACGTTATGGTGTGGGCACTAAAAATGGCCGTTATTATTGGGAAACCGCCGACTCAGGCGCCGATCAATACCAGCGTTTTAATGCATCCACCATTGCCATTGATGCCGACCGCGATTATCGCAACGAACCAAACACTTTTGGCTGGATAGTGGAAATTGATCCATTTAACCCGGACAGCGTGCCGCAAAAACGCACCGCATTGGGCCGCTTCGGTCATGAAGGCGTGGTGTTTGCGCCTGTGGTGGAAGGTCAGCCGGTGGTGTTTTATTCAGGCGATGACTCGACTTTTGAATATATCTACAAATACGTGTCCAAAGCCCCATATTTTAAAGCAACGGCCGGTGGCCATTTGTTGAATGAAGGCACTTTATATGTGGCGCGTTTTAATGACGATGGCTCAGGTGAATGGTTAGCGCTCGATATCAACTCGGAAAATTTTCGTGCTAAAGCTTTGGCCGCCAATGTGGAATTTAGCAGTCAGGCCGATGTGCTGATCAACACCCGTTTAGCAGCTGATGTAGTGGGCGCCACTAAAATGGACAGACCTGAGTGGGGTGCTGTGCATCCACAAACAGGCGAAGTGTATTTTACCTTAACCAATAACACGAGCCGCACTGCGGCGCAAATTAACAAAGCCAACCCACGCGCCAATAACGCCACCGGCCATATTATCCGCTGGCGTGAACGTGCCGCCGCCAACAGTTTTGACTGGGATATTTTCCTGCTGGCAGGGGATGTAGGTACGGCAACTGGTGATTTAAAACTGACGGCAGACAACCACCTGGCAAGTCCGGACGGCCTGGCTTTTGATAAAAACGGCTTGTTGTGGATCCAGACCGATATGAGTGGCAGCCAGCAAAACAGCGGCCCTTATGGCAATAACCAGATGTTGGTGGCTGACCCTAAAACCAAACAAATTAAACGCTTTTTAGTGGGGCCTGTAGATTGTGAAGTCACAGGCATCAGCTTTACGCCTGATATGAAAACCATGTTTGTGAATATCCAGCATCCGGGCGATCGTTCAACACCCACCCAGTTCACCAGTAACTGGCCAAGTGACGATAAAACACAAAGGCCACGTTCCGGCACTGTGATAGTGACCAAAAACGACGGTGGTGTGATCGGCTCTTAATTAAGAGAGGTTCGTAAAAGCATGCTCTGCATAGCGGGCTGTGGTACTTCTCAGGGCGGCTGTTGATCTTAACAGTCGCCTTGTAGAGAGCAGCCACTTGATATTACGAGATGCTAAAAAGGACCGCCGGGGCGGTCCTTTTGTTTAGTTGCCTGCCGGTTTTTGCCTTTATCTTTGCTGAATCTGCCCAACTTTATTCTGTGTAAAGTACAAATATAAGGCTTGATCTGGTCTGGCCGCAGCGGCGCTGTTTCGGGTATAATTTCGCCAACTTTCCCCACCAGAAATCTGAGTTATTGTTGTTTTTGCCCTTCTGGTGATCCCGCGTTAAACCGCAAAAACTTGTGCTGTATTGTGTGCTGATGCTGAAAAAAATCGCTTTATTTAAATTGGTGCTGATTGCCATAGTGTTGGTCTCTGTGGTGCTTAGCTATATTCCCGACAAAGCTTATCATTTGCCTGGCGCCGATATTGCCGAGCAAAATTTCCATGTGATTGAATTTAATGATCATGGTGAGCCACACAACCCTGATCAGTGGGCCGGGCTGGCCGCAAGATTACAACGCAATGCCGGCCAGGCATCGGAACTGATTATTTTTATCCACGGCTGGCATCACAGCGCCTCGCCAAGCGACGAGAACTTTATTGCCTTTCAGCAGTTTTACCAGCAAATGGCCAAAAGCGACGCCGAACGGAATCTGGTGGGGCTTTATATTGGCTGGCGTGGTGATAAATATGACCCCTTATGGCTGGATGGTTCAGACGACGCCACCAGCTGGGTAGAGCCGCTGGACTTTCCCACTATTTTTCAGCGCAAAACAGTGGCCAGACGTATCGGAAAAACCGGTTTTTCCGACTTGCTGGATAAACTGGATGCCGAAGTTGCTGCAGGACGGTTACAAAGGTACACCGTCATTGGCCATAGCCTCGGCGGTGCTGTGGCACTGCATGGCAGTAAAGACCGCATTAAACTCTCGATAGAGCAACATAAAGACAATCCGAATTTGTTTATTTTATTAAACCCGGCCGTTACTGCGCGTGAGTACAGGCCTATGGATGAATTGTTGAGTCTGGACCGGCAAAAACCCGCTATGGTGGTATTGCAGTCCAAAGGTGATTTTGCGCTGAAAAAAGCCTTTAACTGGCTGAAAGAAGGCGAAAGAGCCATGGGCAATTCCTGGGCCATTACCCATGACATTGACCGCTGCCCGCGCGGCGATTGTTCGATAAAACTGAATATTCCGTTGTCGCTGCAAAAACATGACGCCACACCGGGCTGTATGATGACACTGCCGCGTTCAGGCTGGAAAATCCGCGCCAGATTGCAGGCCAGACGCACAGTGCAAACCTGTCCAGACGCCAATATGCAGGCGGTCTGGGTACTGGCGGTGTCGGACGATATTATCAGTGGTCATAATGGTATTCTGACTGAGCAGCATGCTTTTGCGCTGTCGGAAGTGATGGGCATGATTGATTTTTATCGTAATCAGCTACCCAAACAACATGTGGAACAACAGGCGACGCCGTTAGAGCCTGAGATAGAACCAGAGCAGCAGCAACCTGACGACACTCAACAAAACAGCAGCATGCCGCAGGAAAATATCGGTGGTGAGCGCATAGAAAACACGCCGCCACAGCCTGACGATATCAAGCATTAATGTTTTAAAATCAATACTGTACCGGCCACTGTTAAGGCGGCGCCCAGCCAGGCACCGAGCGCAGGGCGGCGTTTATAGACCAGCCAGAGCAGCGGCAATACCACCACAGGGCTCACCGACGACAACATCGCCACTATGCCGGCGTCCCCTTGTTTCAGCGCCTGCAAAATTAACGTCATACCAACGCCCATCGATAAAAAGGCGTTAAAAGCCACCATTGCCAGTACTTTGCCATTGAGGGGCAGATACACCCTGGCCACTTTAAAGCCCAGCCATAACAACAGCAAATGACAGATCAACGCCGTGCTCATCCGCACCGCTGAAGCGGCAATAGCATCGATATCGGTTTCCATCAGCGGCTTAAGCATTAAGGTAGATACTGCCTGGCAAAGCGCTGATAACAAACCCAGCATCACGCCGATACCCAGCTGATGACTGCTGCTTTCCCAGTGGTGCTGCTCAGCACTGCGTTTACCAAATAAAATGGCACTCATCACGCCTGTCACTAACAAACCAGAACCCAGTAGTGTCCAGCCCCAGATTTTTTCACCCAAAAACAAATAGGCCAATAGCGCCGAAAACAACGCATGGGTGGCAAAAAGCACCCCGGCGCGGCGTGGGCCCAGCCGGTTCATTGAAGCAAAAAGGGCAGTGTCGCCAATCAGAATGCCAATGACCCCCGACAGCGCCAGCAGCCAGAGCTGATCAGCAGGCAGGCTTTGCCAGCTGCCGCTGATCAGGGCAACAGACCACAACATCAGGCTGGCGCAGGCCATACGCCAGCGGGTAAAAGCAAAAGCGCCGAGGTGAGCCGAAGCGGGTGCCGAAATTAAACTGCCAAGTGCCCAGCAAATTGCCGCGCCAAGGGCCATCCATTCGTAATGCAAAATCAGTCCTGATAATTAAATAAACCAGAGGATAAATAACGGTCGCCCCGGTCGCAGATAATGGCAACCACCACAGCGCCTGGTTGTTGCTCGGCAATTGTTATTGCAGCAAACACGGCGCCGCCTGAACTCACGCCGGCACAAATACCTTCTTCCCGTGCTAAACGCCTGGTCGTGGCCACAGCATCGGCTTCCGACACATCCAATACCAAATCCACTCTGGATTTATCATAAAAACCAGGCAGATAAGCTTCAGGCCAGCGCCGGATGCCCGGTATAGAACTTCCTTCAGAAGGTTGTAACCCAATGATCTGGATATGAGGGTTTTGCTGTTTTAAATAAGTGGACACACCCATGATGGTGCCGGTAGTGCCCATGCTGGATACAAAGTGACTAATAAGGCCACGGCTTTGCAACCAGATCTCAGGGCCGGTGCTTACCGCATGCGCTGCCGGATTGTCCCGGTTATTAAACTGATCCAGCACCTTGCCTTTGCCCTCAGCCTGCATTTTTAAGGCTAAATCGCGGGCGCCTTCCATGCCGTCTTTTTTACTGACCAGAATCAGCTCGGCACCATAAGCCTGCATCGAAGCTTTGCGTTCGCTGGTGGCATTGTCCGGCATAATCAACACCATACGATAACCTTTAATGGCGGCAGCCATCGCCAGAGCGATACCGGTATTGCCGCTGGTGGCTTCAATAATAGTGTCACCGGGCTGAATATCACCGCGCAGCTCAGCCTGAGTGATCATATTCAGCGCCGGCCTGTCTTTAACCGAACCCGCCGGGTTATTGCCTTCCAGTTTTAACAACACTGTGCTTTGGGTATGAGCGGCCATGCGTTGCAGCCGCACCAGGGGCGTCTGGCCGACAAAATCAGCAATAGTGGGAAATTGGGCGGCAATATCAGTTGGGGCCTGTGTGGACATCATTCACTCCGGCTGCAGCGACAAAACGGCTAGTGTAACGGAAGACCGGTACAAGGCCAAAGCGGATTCGGCGACTGGTGCTTGCCAGAGCGGCAACAACCCATCCTGCTCTGGCAACAACAGCGAACAGGTGTCAGCGCGTGGATAACCGCTTTAGATTGTCCACCACCACAGCGCAGGCAATACCCACGTTCAGCGACTCGGCATCGCCAAAAGCCGGAATGGTAATACGGCGGCTGATCAAAGGCTCCAACGCCTGGCTGATGCCGTTGGCTTCATTGCCAAGCACAATAAAACCACCGGCTTGCGAAAGTTGTAACTGATGGACTGACTCACCGCCTAAATAAGCGCCAAACACCTGTTGCTGTACCTTGGCAAGCGTCTCCGGCAGCGGCTGGTAATGCAGTTTCACCCGCAAAAACGAGCCTTTGGCGCTGGCGATCACTTTAGGGTTAAAGGCATCCACAGTGTCGGTGGAGCATAAAATATGCTCAATGCCATACCAGTCGGCAATGCGGATAATAGTGCCGAGATTGCCAGGGTCGTTAATTTGATCCAGCACCAGCACCCAGTCACCTGGTTGTTCGGTAAAAGGGACGTATTGGGGCAGTTGCACCACGGCTATAGCGGCATTATTGCTGGCAAAGGTGCCCACAGCTTCCAGCTCCGCCGCAGTGCAGGGGTGCGCCAGTTCAGCAGCGATGGCGGCGTCGGGGTGACGGTCGAGAAAATCCGGCGTACCAAATAACGCTTTCACCGGCCAGCCGGAGGCCAGCACTTCCAGCACGGCTTTTTCACCTTCAACAAAAAACAGCTGCTCGGCTTTTCTGAATTTTTTCAGCTGCAGCGACTTAATTAATTTGGTCCATTTTTGACTGATCATCGGTTTGTCCGGGCTAAAAATAAAAGGACGCCCATAGGGCGCCCGGATGGGAGCAGTGTAGCCTGCTTCCGGCACAAATTCAGCGGCAAATATGGCTGCCACCCCAAATTTCTGCCGTAGCGGCCACAGTTGCCGGCGTTAAGGGCGCTGATACAGCAACTTGCCGGCCACATAAGTTTGTTGCACCTGGGTTTGCCAGATTTGCTCTGCCGGGCCTTTCACCGGGTCCCTATCCAGCAGAATAAAATCGGCCCACATGCCGGGTTGTAAACTACCCATAGCTTGTTCCTGATAAGCGCCAAAAGCTGCGTCCACGGTAAAACTGCGCAGCGCTTCGGTGATATTCAGCTTTTGCTCCGGCAACCAGCCACCAGGAGGTTGGTTTTGCTGATCCTGCCGGGTTACCGCCGCATGCAAACCATGGAACGGATTGGCTAATTCCACCGGGAAGTCGGAGCCGCCGACAATACGGCTGCCCTGATCAACAAAACTGCGCCAGGCGTAAGCACCGCGCAGCCGCGCCGGACCTAAGCGATCACCGGCCATATTTTTATCTGAAGTGGCGTGTGTCGGTTGCATCGACGGCAATACCTGTAAAACAGCAAAACGTGGAATATCTTTGGGCGCTACTATCTGCGCATGTTCAATGCGGTGACGGCCGGCTTCGCGTTGCTCCGGCTTGGTCAAAAGCTCAAATCTGTCCAGTACCAGCTGATTGGCATAATCGCCAATGGCGTGCACATTGGCCTGAAAACCGGCTTCTATGGTGAGTTTCATCACAGCTGTCAGCTTGTCTGGCTGGGTCAATAACAAACCTTTTTCGCCTTTTTTATCACTGTAATCAGCCAATAATGCGGCGCCGCGGCTGCCAAGGGCACCATCACCATAAATTTTCACTGATTTGACGTCGAGGTAATCATTGGCATCATCAACTGGCCCGGCTTTAAGCCAGCTTTCCAGATTTGGATCTGTGGCGCTTAACATGGCGTAAATACGCAGCGGCAGCTGTTTTTTGCCGGCCAATTTTTGATAAGCCAAAAGGTTGGCCGCATCAATGCCGGCGTCATGCACACTGGTAATACCCAATGACAATAAATGGTCAAAAGCGGCTTTAAGCGCTGCTTCACGCTCAGCGTCATTTTGTTGTGGAATTTGTTTTTCCAGCAATAACATCGCGTTATCTATTAATACGCCGGTCGGGTTGCCATTGGCATCACGCTGAATTTGGCCACCTGGTGGGTCAATACTGTCTTTATTAATGCCAGCCAATGCCAAAGCTTTGCTATTGGCCCAGCCGGCATGGCCATCGACCCGGGTTAACCAGACCGGTTTGTCTTTGACCGCTTCGTCCAGCAGCTGGGTTGTTGGAAATTGTTGGGTTGGCCACAGCACCTGATTCCAGCCCCGACCTAAAATCCACTGCGCCTGTGGCTGGTTTTTGGCAAAAGCGGCTACCTGGGCCACGGCCTGGGCTTCACTGCTGCTCTGGCGTAAATCCACCTGACTTAAATTCTGACCAAGCCCCAACACATGACCGTGACCGTCAATTAAACCGGGCAGCAGGGTTTTGCCCTGGCCATTAATTTTTTGTGCATTGGGGTAACTGGCGGCAAGGTTGCTGCCACGAGCCAGCACTTTGCCGCTTTCATCGTCAAAGGCCAGGCTGTTGAATTCCACCAGCTGGCGTTTTTCGTCAAAACCATAACCTTTGATATTGTCGACTATGACAGGGGCGGCGAGGGCAGGCGAGCTGCACACTAAAGTGCACAACATCGCCTGTTGGATACGGGACCACAACATAACTCACTCCATTATCTGGGCTGAGTTGGGTTTTAAGGTGCCGACTCAGCGGTATTTCTTTTTGGCTTTTCTGATACGTTCTTGTTCGCGTTCGGCTTTTTCTTTTTCGATGCGGGCTTGCTCTAACTTAGCATCGGCCAATTCCTGTGTCACCATCTCTGGTGTTTCCAGCGTGACAGGGCCAAATAAACCGGCGCGTAATTCGGTGATCAGAATAGTGCCGGCTTTGGTTAAATCCACCACACCACCTTTGACCATACAACCACGGCGCTGGCCTATGGCATCTAACAAGGCCAAATCGTTTTCCGGTTGCTCTTTGAGCTGATAACGTGCCATCACTTGTTCAGGGTAGGTTTTCAGCAGATAGTCGGCGGCAAACATGGCAATGTCGGCGTAATCAAAGGCGGTGTCTTTAATGGCGCCTGTCACCGCTAAACGGTAACCACAGCTGGCCGGGCTTAATTTGGGCCATAAAAAGCCCGGGGTATCGGTTAAGATCACACCGTTTTCCAGTTTGATCCTTTGTTGTGCTTTGGTCACGCCAGCTTCGTTGCCGGTTTTGGCAATAATACGGCCAGCTAAGGTATTGATCAGGGTCGATTTACCGACGTTTGGAATACCCATAATCATGGCGCGGGCGCCGCGCACTTCAAAATTACGCTCCGGCAATAACTCGGTGCATAAATCCAGTAAGGCCCTGATTTGCTCCGGGTTTTGCTGGCTGATCGGAATAGCTTTTACACCGGCCTGTTGTTCAAAATGCTGTTGCCACAGTTTGGTAATGGCAGGGTCGGCTAAATCGGCTTTATTCAGCACCTTAATACATGGGGTGTCACCGCGTAGCTCAGGCACCAATGGGTTTTCGCTGGAAAACGGAATGCGGGCATCCAGCATTTCGATAATGACATCAACCTGCGGCATCACTTCGGCGATTTCTTTACGCGCCTTGTGCATATGGCCAGGAAACCAGTTAATCGACATAACAACACTCACCGTAAAAATAATGCCGTTAGTTTACCTTGTCTGGCCTGTGCTGGCCGTGCTTTTTTTCGGCTTGTGCCGGCAGCTTTTGGCCATAAGTAAAAAATTATTAGCTTTGATATTGAATTTGTTACATTTTAGCCGCTCTGAAAGGGCGTAAGCTGCGTATCATGTGGTGCGATTCACAGGGAGTTTGTCATGCAATATCAGTTTATCCATTATCCTCTGCTGTTGTGTTCCGCCTTGTTGGTGGCCGGTCAGGCGCTGGCGGCACCTGCTTTTACCGCAATCACAGTGCCGCTGGAGCATCCGGCCAATGGTCAGCTCCTTAAACTCAGCAATAACCCCACTTTGCTGGTGACAGGCCATAACAGCGAATATCGCTGGTTAAGCGCGGTGGATTTAACCAACAACAGCGCACGTCAGCTGGCCATTCCACAAAAAGCGCAGTTTTTTCAGCAGGCGAATCTGGCCGGTTTTAGTGGCGGCCAGCTGGTGGTGCTGAGCACCGAAGGTGTATTGCATTATCAGCCGGCTACACAGGCGCCGCCGGCCAGCCAGAGCCAGAATTTACTTAATACCGCAGAACAACGCAGCGGCAGTGAAAAAGCACCGTTATTGCCACATTCGCAAAATGGCAGCACAACGCAGGACGGGGAATGGCGCTCATTATTTACCAGCAGCTCGTTATACCGGGTGGTCGATACAAAACGGCTGAAACTGCTCGATTTTAGTTTTGATTTAAACCAGGACGGCCTCAGCGATTTTTTATTACCAGACTTTAATGCGTATCAGCTGTGGATGCAGCAGAGCGACGGCAGCTTCCGCCATTTTAGTTTGCCAATTGACAGTCAGATGCAGGCTTTTGATGACGAGCCCACTTATATTGCCCGCAAGCCATTGCTGGCGGATCTGAATCTGGACGGTTACACCGATATTGCCTTTGCCAAAGACGACTCTTTAGTGGTGTTTTATCAGCAAGCTGGCGGCAGTTTTGTCACCAGGGCCGAGCAAAAGCAGCTGGGGCTTGGCTTAACGCCCGACAATCAGGCGCAGCTGCGTGGCGGGGATGGCCGCAGTTATCAGGGCCTGAAAATTTCCAGGCTGGAACGGTTGGCCGATATTAACGGCGACGGTGTGGTCGACTTAGTGGTGCAGCAGCAGTTTTATGTCGATGTGATGGAGCAAAATTATACTTATCAGCTGCATTATGGTGAAAAAACCACAACGGGCGTGCAGTTCCCGCAGCAACCGCAGCATAAAATTAATACCTCGGGCGTGCAGTTTGATGTGCGTTTTGTTGACTTAGACAACGACAAAAAATTAGATTTTTATACCCCGGCGGCGCAAATTGGTGTGCGATCTATTATCCGCGCTCTGGTGGCCGGTACCGCCAACGTTGAGCTGCAATTTTACAAACAACAGCCGGATGGCAGCTTTGGCAGCAAAGCTGTGTATCAGCAGGATGTTACTGTTGAAATCAGCATTGGCAGTGGTTCGGTGAATATGCCGCTGGCGACAGTGCTGAAAACTGCACAAGGCCAAAGCATGCTGGTGGTGGGCGATGGCGACAACACTTTGCGCAGTTATGGGCCGGTGGGCGCGAAAATTTTCAGCGAAAAAAGCAGTAAACAGCAGCTGCCGATGCCAAAACGGGGTATGGAAGCGTTGGTGGCTGACTTAAACAATGACGGTAAAGAAGACTTGGTGTTGCCTTATGGCAGTCAGGAAACGCAGCCGGAGCTGAATAATCAGCTGCAACTGCTGTGGCAGCAATAAGTGCAGCAGCGGCTTTTGATGAGTACCAGGTTTCATTCTGTGGTTCGCACTTTGTCCCGCTCTATGCTGCTGCGGAGCCTGTTACTGCTGGGGTGCGGCGCGCTGTTACTGGCGCCGGTGTCGGCGCTGCTGGCCTGGTTGTTCAGCGTTTGGCTGGTGCCGACCGAAGCTGTGATAGCTGCCAGTTTTTTCGGCCCTTTGCTGCTGTTGCTTTTGCTGTTACCGGCGTTATGGCCGCGTTTCTGGCGCGGTTTTGTGTTGTACCTGCTGATTTGCCTGTTATGCACTTTGCCATGGTGGTTGCGTTAATTTGTTGAGCTCCCGGTTTAAACTAAAGGCTTTGTGCTGCTGCGGCTGTGAGTGGGGCGCAGAGGGCGCCGTATCTGCAGAGGCTGCGGTTTGTGCAGAGTACAGAGCACCAGCAGAGTGCGCAGAGTGCAGACAGGGCGGTTTCTCCGGATGAATGGTTTTTTGCAAAGGTTAGCTCAGCTGCATCTGTATCTGGGGCTTGGGTTGGCGTTGTTATTGTGGCTGATTATTTTTGCCGGCTCTGTCAGTTTTTACCGCGCTGAGCTGGATACGCTGCAGCTGCAAACAAGGGCTGGCCTGAGCCTGCCAGCCAGGCTTCCTGAAGCACCACAAAGCACAGCGCTGGCACTGCGTCATTTACAGCAAAATGCCGCCACAGCACTGCACTGGTATATCGAATTGCCAGAGCAGCGCTCGCCCTATCTGAAATTGCATTGGCAGCTTGCGCCAGAATCAGAGCAGCAAGGCAGCAAACAAAGAGCCATCCGCCAGGGCGCGCTGATACAACAATATCTGCATCCGCACACAGGCGAGCCTTTGCTTGAGCCCAGGCCATTAAGATTTGGCGCGACTGAACATCAGCTGGGCGGCTGGTTTTTTCAGCTGCATTTTAATTTGCTGCAGTTGGCCGGTCAGCACAGCCGCAGCCTGGTCGCTTTTGCCGCTTTATTATGGTTATTGTTAACTATCAGTGGGTTATTAAGCCTCAAAGGCCAGTGGCGCACTTTATTCAGGCCGCTTCAACCTGTGCCAGCTGTTTGTGCAAAGGGCCAGCAACTGTCGTCAACAGAGCAGAAAAAGCATCTGCAAAACCATCAGCGTGCAATCGCAAGGCGACGGCATCAGCAGCTGGCTTTGTTCACCCTGCCTTTTGCGCTGTTGTTTGCCCTCAGCGGCTGGTTAACCCAGATGTTCAGTGAAAACAGCGCACCGCAGCAGCTGTTGTATCCGCAAAACCCTTATCAGTTTTACACCGAGTTATTTCCGCTGGCTCAGCCTGCGGCAGAAACTGCTGTGGCCGAAGCCGGGTCGGGATCCGGGGCTGCACCTGCGCCCGATTTAGCACCTATGTTGCTGGCGGCAGCACAGGCTTTTGACGGCAATGCGGTAGGCAAAATCAGTATCACTGCACCAGGCCGGCCACAAAGCACAGTGCTTCTGAGCAGCAGTGCTGCCAGCAGAGTCGGCAATCAGCCACAGACGCTGTTGTTTGCGCTTGCTGACAACCGGCAGTGGCAGCCATTCCCAGCCGCAATAGCTTCAGCATCATCCTCAGCAATAACCAAGGTTGAGCAGGCGGGCGACAAACCGCTGGCACAGCTGCGTCAGCTTGGATACGGCCTGCACCAGTCGCTCTATGCCGGTGAGATACTGCGTTTAGTGTTGTTGAGCTTTGGTTTAGTCAGCTGCTGGATGATCTGGCTTGGCATCAAAGCAGCGCTCACCCGGCTTAAACCCGGTCGCTGGCAACAATTGCTGGCTGTGCTGGTGCCGGCCTTAGCTGGCGCCACAGTGCTGGCTTCTTTGTTACTGATATTACAAAGCTGGCTGCTGATATTGCCCTGGTCACTAAGCCAGTTATTTGTCTTTAATTGGCTGCTGTGTTGTGGTTTGTGGTTGTTGTTCTCCGGTTGGCGCGGCTTTGCTGTCTCACCACAGGCGCTGAAGGCGGAGTAAGCACGACAGACTGTTGCTGCTGTGCGTTATAGCACCAAAGTCGCACTTGCAGTTGGGGGGCATTTATGTGAATTTTGTCTGCTCTGCGCCCGAATTGTGCTGATGATGAAACCGCTGCAATTTAACTTATTTTCACCCTTACTTTCACCGATAAGGCCCTGCTGATGGATCCGCAAATTACCAAACATTATCAGGGGCATCTTGGCATTTTACTGGAGCCAGCATTAGTAGCTGCACTGGCGCGGGTGCAGCAGGACGTAGGCAAAGCCGGACTGATTGCAGCAGTACTGGATGTGCTGGATTTTGTCTGCCCCACGGATTCCTGCGGCGCTTTGGTGTTTTATCGTCAGCAAAAACCTTTGAGTTTATTGCACAGGTTTCATCCGGTGGCCCGTCAGGTGGATGCTGATATTTATTCCACCGGCCCTTATGCGCTGGACCCCCAATACCGGCTGTTTTTGCAGGGCTGCGACAGCGGCGCTTATTGGCTGCGTGATATTGCGCCTGATGACTTTTATTCCAGCCCCTATTATCAGAGTTTTTATTCCAAAACCGGTGTGGCCGATTCTATTGACGTGCTGTGGCGTATTGATGATGACACCGCCCTGGTGTTTTTTATGCAGCGCAATATTCACAGCAATGATTTTACTGCGGCTGATTTAATGGCGCTGCGGCTGATACTGCCGTTATTGTCGGCAGCCTTAAGCCGGCATTACCAGCTGGCGGCACATTTGCCACAGCGACACAGCGACGACAATACCCACCTACAGGTGGAATGCACCTTAAGCAATTTTGCCAGCTCACTGCTGACCAAAAGGGAGCGGGATGTGTTGTTGTACCTGCTCAGGGGGTATTCGTCGGCGCTGACGGCGGAAAAACTCAACACCTCAGATGGCACAGTTAAAATTCACCGCAAAAATATTTACCGCAAACTGGAGATAGGTTCGCAGGCCGAACTTTTTTCGTTGTTTATCAATTGCATTCCTTTTGCCCGCCCAGACGAGCAAACAGATCCGCTGGCGTTATATCAGCAAGCCCAATCGCCCCGTATGAAAACCAGCCTCTAAGCCTGGCGCCGCTGCAGTTGGGCGCTCTGGTGGTTTTTGCCCGGCGCAACCATTGAGCCGCCTGCCAGATTTTCTATCGCCAAAGGGATAGTGGTTGGTTTTTTCAGCAAGTTAACAGCGCCGCTGTTATTCCTAACTGGATATATAAGCCCTTGAATCAAGCTTGTATTATCAAATGGTGATATGCAGCTGGTGGTTTTTTGTGCTGAACCCCGATGCGTCTCACCACAGGATAAGGAACAGGCAAATCTGCTGATAACAATGACGGCAAAGTACTGTCAGGGCACCGCTGGAGCATCACATGAAAACTCACAAGTTCACTCAGTTACAAAAGTCCGCTGTTGCGGCGCTGGTGGCTTTGGCCCTCGGCCAGAGCCCGGCTTATGCCGATTTGTCGGTCGGTTCTATTTTTGGTCAGACCCAACAAGGTACTGTGGTCAGTGTGAAAAATCTTGATACCGGCCTTAAGCGTGAACTCAAAGCCGACGCCAGCGGCCGTTTTAATTTTTCCCAGTTGCCAAGCGGCCGTTATCAGGTCAGTGCCGGTGGTGTGAACCGCGAAGTGCAGGTCAGTGTAGGCACAGGTACACCGGTTAATTTTTCGGCCGAGGCGATAGAGCGGCTGAGTGTGGTGGGTAGCAGCATTAACCCGATTGATACTTCTTCGGTGGAGTCGAGCACCGTATTTAGCGCAGCACAACTGGAAAGATTGCCGGTGGGCCGTGATATCAGTGACGTGGCCATGCTGGCACCGGGCACAGTGCGTGGTGATTCCAGCTTTGGCAAGCTGGCCTCTTTTGGCGGTGCCTCGGTGGCGGAAAATGGCTATTACATCAATGGTTTTGATGTCACCAATGCCCGCACTTTTTTATCTTATGGCCGGGTGCCTTTTGATGGTATCGGTGAGCAGCAGGTCAAAACCGGCGGTTTTGGCGCTGAATATGGCCGCGCCTTGGGTGGTGTCATTAACATTGTGACCAAAAGGGGCAGCAACGACTGGAAATTTAATGTCTCCAGCGTCTGGACGCCGTCAGCATTAACTGCCCACGGCAAAAACGTGGTTAGCCGGGTGCAGGCTGAGCCAGGCTCCCGTGAATATTATTCGGCATATCGCTCCGACGACGAAAGTGATGAGCTGTCTTATACCTTGTCGGGCGGTGGTCCGCTGATTGAAGACAAGCTGTTTATTTTTACCTTACTGGAAGGCAAAAAAGACAGCAGTGATGTTTATACGGTTGACCGCAGCAGCCGCAGTGAAAACGATTCGCCCAATGCGCTGGCAAAAATCGACTGGTACCTGACCGACAATCATATTCTGGAACTGACCGGTATTTATAACGTGGAAAAAACCGACTACCAGATTTTTATGAATCCGGATGACAAATATTACACCGGCCAGCATGGCAGTCTGCGCACTGCATACACAGAGCGCAATGGCGGTGACATTCTGATTGGTAAATATACCGGCCATCTGGCGGAGAATTTCACCCTGGGTCTGATGTATGGCGCACTGAACAGTGATGCTGCTTACACCACGCCGGACCCATTACCCGGCAACGAATGTCCGCTGGTGGATGTGTATGATCAAAGCAACGACGATGTGATTGACGTGGGTTGCTGGAATGAAATTAATATCCGCACGCTGAATTTTGGCCCCGACACTGACGAGCGCGAAGCGCTGCGGCTGGATGCCGAGTGGGTGCTGGCAGAACATACCTTACGTTTTGGCGTCGACAGCGAAACTTTTACCTCCAGCCGGGCAGGCACCAGTTATTCCGGTGGTGTGTTTTTCCGCCGTTATACCCCGTTGGATAGCCCGGACCGCTGGAATGGCGTGGATGTAGCGCCTGGTGCTCATGTGGTGCGTAAGCGCACCCGCGAAACGCCGTCCGGCAGTTATGAAGTGAAAAACTCGGCCATTTACCTCGAAGACAGTATGCAGGTCAGCGACAACCTGCTGCTGTACGCAGGATTGCGGAACGAGTCTTTTGACAATCTGAACAGTGATGGGGTGTCTTTTGTTGATGCAGAAAATATGCTGGCGCCCAGACTGGGTTTTTCCTGGGATGTGAATGGCGACAGCAGTGCCAAGGTATTTGCCAATGCCGGCCGCTATTTTATTCCAATTGCCGCCAATACCAATATCCGCGCCTCAAACTGGCAGGCGGTGACCACCGAATATTATCTGTATGACGGTACTGTTGATGCCAGAACCCAGGCACCAAATCAGCTGGGCGCCAAGCTCGGTGATACTTTGGTGAGCGGTCGTAATACTTCGCCGGATCCCGCCACTGTGGCTTCAGCCAATCTTGAACCTATGCTGCAGGATGAGCTGATCATCGGTTATCAGCGTGAGCTGGCGGACAACTGGACAGGCGGTGTGCGTTTTATTGCCCGTAAAGTGAAAAACGGTGTGGACGATTATTGTGGGCGTCAGGCGTTTATCGACTTTGCCGAAGATCAGGGTTACAGCGATTTTGACCCTGATACCCTGGCCAGCTGCATTATCTTAAACCCGGGCCGTGACCTGGAAATGGATATGGACGTGGCGGGCGATGGTGTACTGCAACGGGTTACAGTGCCAAACAGTTATCTGCAACTGGATAAATACAAACGCACTTATCAGGCGCTGGAGTTTTTCTGGGAGCGGGCGCAGCAGGATAACTGGTTCCTGCAGGGCAGTTATGTGCTGGCCAAAAGCAAAGGCAACAGCGAAGGTTTGGTGAACAGCTGGCTGGAAGATGCCACGCCTGGCCTTACCAACGACTTTGACCACAAAGTTTTTGTTGATGGCACTGACGGTGATTTATCCAACGACAGACGCCACACCTTTAAATTGTATGGCGGTTATCAGCTGACCAGCGAAGTGGAGCTGAATGCCAATCTGATGGTGCAATCCGGCCGTCCGGTCAGCTGTTTTGGCTACCCGCCATTTTCAGTGGATGAAGATGAATACGCTGTGTTTGAGCGTTATGCACCTTCTACTTTGTATTGTCGCAATGCCGATGGGCAGCAAGAGTTAACCCAGCGTGGCCAGTTTGGCCGCACGCCATGGACTTTTATGCTGGATGCCGGTGTCAGTTACCGGCCGGAAGCGGTAAAAGATCTGGTGGTGCAGCTGAACGTGTTTAATCTGTTGAACACCCAGCGGGTTACTGAATATGACGAAAAAGGCGACTTGTCGCTGGAAGATGAAGGGCAAAACCCGGATTTCCTTAACGACGTGAACTACCAGACGCCAAGGTCGGTACGCCTGACCATGCGTTATTCCTTCTGATGTGATGACAGGCTGCCGGCATGGCCGGCAGCCCTTGCCCCGGGATTTTTCATGAAACAGCGATTGAATATCCGCCTTGCCATGCTGGCGGGTCTGTTGTTGCCGACAGTATTGCCAACAGTTCAGGCGGCAGCAATGCAGATTATGAAAGAGCAACTTGCTGACAAGCAGGCAGCACAGCAGATTTTGCCTGATGATCCTAAGTTGCAGGGCAAAGAATTATGGTTATTCGGCGGTGGTGAACCTTTGTGTTCCAGCGTCGAGCCACATTTATGTGTGCCGGCGCGGCGGCAGGCGGCTGAAGCTTATTTTGCCTCCCGCGAAGCATTTCGCGAAAAAGAGTTTGTTTTTAGCAACGCCCAACTTGCCACCTTACCCGGCTGGCCAGGTAGCAAAGAGCGGCAGCAACAAGTGGTGCAATGGCTGCAAGCCAACATGGCGCGTTTTGCCGGCAAGCCACTGAAAGAACAAGACTGGTTAACAGCGCTCGCACCTTTGGCGCTGAGTGATGACGAGCAGAATTTACTGGATGACTTGTTTGAGCTTCGCCTGACCCGCCAGGATGGCCGCACCGCCATGATGCAGCTGTCGTTTCGTGATACCGAACCTTATGTGCAGCAGATGTTCCGCGCTTTTTTGCAGTCAGCTTCCGACAGAGCCAAAGCGCGGGGCGAGCCTGTGGCAAGGCCCAAGCTTTTGTTGATCACTGCATCTTCCAATGATCCCTTTCAATGGGTGGATTATTACCTGCAGCTGTTTACCGCAGCAGGTGCTGATGCCGGCTGGCTACCGCTGGAACCTGCACTGGCGCAGGGCGGCGATTGCGCTGACTTAAATGAGCGGCGTTTTATTTATAACGGTCAGTACAACCGCAGCCAACGTTATCCGGAGCTGGCGGCCTATCAGCAGCGGCTTTGTGCAGAACCAGCCGCCATGCTGGCGGCGGTGCAACAGGCGGATGCCATTTTTATCAACGGTGGTGATCAGACCCTGACTATGCACAGCCTGCAGCGGCCGGATGGCAGTTTTACCGCGCTGGCGCAACTGTTATTAAAGCAGGTTGCAGCCGGTATTCCGCTGGCGGGTTCCAGTGCCGGCACTGCGGTGCAATCGGGACGGCCTGATACGGCAATACCCATGATCAGCGGCGGGCGCAGCAGTGTGGCGCTGCAACTACCGGCGCTGGCCGATAGCCCCAATTCGCCTTTGTGTGCACTCCATCAGCGTTGCAGCAGCCAGGCCGTCGAAGGCCAGCTGACGTATAAAGCAGATGGCGGCCTGCAAACTTTTTCCCTCGGCGTGACTGACACCCATTTTCGCCAGCGTAACCGCGAAGGGCGCTTATTAAGGTTATTGCTGGATACCGGCACTGCTTATGGTGTGGGCGTGGATGAAGGTGCAGTGTTACGTGTCAATTTTGCCCCTGAGCAACCGAACAGCCAGCAGCCGGAACAGGCGCCCGGCCAGCCAAAAACAGCCGGCAATGGTGGTGCTGCGGTAGCGGACCTGACCGCCAGGCTACAGGTGCTGGGTGTTGGTGGTGCCTGGGTGCTGGATGCCAGCAAGGCGCAACGGCAAAGCCTGGCGGACAAAAACGACTGGCGTGCCAGCGGCCTGCAGATCAGCAGGATTCTGGCGGGCGATGTATTGCATTTCCGTCAGGGACAATGGCAGGGCCTGCTTGGCTGTGAGGCCAGGCCAACCGACAGCCGGCTGATTGATCAGGCGGCATATCAGGCTTTGCCCGGCTTAGTCTGGCACAGCCCTTCGTTGCAGCATGCGGCCTGCCAGCGCAGTGATGGTCAGTGGCACTATATCAATTTGCCGATGCAAGCTGAGGTCAAGCTTTGATGAATCAAGATGTAAAACCAACAACGCCTGCCCTGTCAGAGCAGGCGGCCGGTCAGACAGCGCAGGCGGCAACAGTGCCGGCCAAAGGCTGGCAAATGCCCGACACCCTGCTGATTGTGTTTGGCGTGTTGCTGGTCTGTACGCTGCTTACCCTTTTTATGCCTCGTGGTCAGTTTGAAACCCGCCTGGATGTGGAAACCGGCCGGCAATTGCTGGTCGCTGGTAGTTATCAACAAGCTAACAATGGCGAGGCTCAGCCTGCCGCCTTGTTTGCCGATGGCGATAACACTGGCCTACTGACCGCTTTTTTTGATGGCATGACTTCAGGCTCGCGTCAGGGTTCCGCCATTGGTGTGGTGGTATTTATTCTGCTGGTGGGCGGTAGTTTTGGTGTGTTGTTGCGAACCGGTGCCATTGATGAAGCGTTAAAAATGCTGATCAACAGCCTGCAACATAAGGCCCGCTTGTTGTTGCCGCTGTTGGCATTTTTGTTTTCGCTCGGCGGCGCTGTGTTTGGCATGGGTGAAGAGGCCATGGCCTTTGCGCTGATTTTATTGCCGCTGGTGCGGATCTTGGGTTACGACGCCATTACCGCAGTGCTACTGACTTATGGCGCCACCCAGATTGGTTTTGCGACTTCCTGGATGAATCCATTTTCAGTAGCGATAGCCCAGAGTATTGCCGGGCTGGCGCCTTTATCGGGCTCAGGCTTTCGTATGCTGATGTGGCTGGTTTTTACGCTGATTTACACCGGCTGGTTTATGTGGCGGGCAGAGCGTTTGCGTCAGTCGCAGCCCGACAGCGGCCACAAGGCCAGTTTTAACATTGAACATCAGTTTTGTTTTGCCCACTTGCTGGTGGTGCTGATTTTGTTCGGTGGCATGGCCTGGATGGTGTGGGGCGTAGTAATGCAGGGTTATTACCTGCGCGAAATTGCCACGCAGTTTTTTGTAATGGCCTTGCTGGCGGGTTCTGTCGGGCGGATAGCCCGGTTAAATGGCGCCAGCGTTAACGACTATGTCGACGCCTTTAAACAAGGGGCGGCACAACTGTTACCGGCCGCTATGGTAGTGGGCATAGCACAGGGCATTATTTTGCTGCTGGGCGGCACCAGTGCCAGCGAACCCACCATTATCAATACCTTATTGCACCATGCGGCAGAGACGATTAGCGGGCACGGCGCCATGGTGGCAGCACAGGGCATGCTGGTGTTTCAGAGTGGTTTTAATTTTTTTGTTACGTCCGGCTCAGGCCAGGCAGCCTTAACCATGCCGCTTATGGCGCCTTTATCCGATTTGGTTGGCGTCAGCCGGCAGGTGGCGGTATTGGCTTTTCAGCTGGGTGATGGTCTGGCGCATTTGTTTTATCCCACGTCACCGGCGCTGATGGGCACGCTGGCGATTGCCGGGGTTGATTTTAGTAAATGGCTCAAAGCCATGTGGCCTTTGTGGTTGTTGTTAACGCTGATGAGCATCAGCACTGTGGCAGTGGCGGTCTTGCTTGGTTTTTAACAGCCGCGACCGGAACAGCCTAGTCGCCGGTGCTGCACCGGCCTTTACCCAGCAAAAGGAATACAAGCATGATTACGCGGATAAGCCAGGCAGAAGTTTACAGTCCGGCCGCTTTGGGAGTGCAGCAACTGTTGGTTGCCGGCAATAGGATTGCTGGTTTGGCTCAGCAGCTGGATATTCAGGGCGCTGAAGTTTTTGAGCTGGAAGCCAGCGGCTGTTTGCTGGTACCTGGTTTTGTTGATTCACTGGCGCATATTATTGGTGGCGGTGGCGAAGGTGGTTTTACCACCCGTACTTCAGAGATGCAGTTTGCCGATGCCGCACGCGCCGGCGTCACCACTTTGGTGGGGGTGCTGGGCACAGACGCTGTCACCCGTACCTTAACCAACTTATTGGCCAAGGCCAGCGCTTTTAACGAGCTTGGCGTGACTTGTTATTGTTACACCGGCTCTTATCAAATTCCGGCCCGCACTTTAATGGCCGACGTGATGGAAGACCTGGTGCTGATTGATAAGTTTATTGGCGTGGGGGAGGTGGCGATTGCTGACCACCGTTCGTCCCAACCCACTGCCGATGAGCTGAAAAAACTGGCATCACAAGCCAGAGTCGGCGGTATGCTGGCGGGTAAAGCCGGTATTGTCAGTGTGCATGTGGGTTCTGCCGCTGCCGGCCTCAGTTTATTGCACGAGGTTGCGCAAAGCAGCGATATTCCGCTGACTCAGTTTTATCCCACCCATATCAACCGCAACCAGCATTTGCTGCAGATGGGTTTTACTTATGCGGCAGCCGGCGGCTATATCGACTTTACCACCAGCACCACAGCGCAGGATTTAGCCCAGGGCGAAATTAAATGCGCCGACGCCTTGCTGCAGGCCTGGCAACAAGGGGTGAATATTAACAACATTAGTTTTTCCTCCGACGCCAACGCTTCGTTACCGGAATTTGACAGCAACAATAACTTTATTGGCCTGGGTGAAGGGCGTATTGCGTCCTTGTATGAAGAAGTGGCAGACGCTATCAGGCTGGGCGTGCCCACTGAAATTGCGTTGCAGGTGGTGACACAAAACCCGGCGCGCATTTTAAAACTGCCGAAAAAAGGCAAGATTGCAGTGGGGGCAGATGCCGATTTAGTGCTGCTGGATAAAACTACGCTGACGATAAAAGCCGTGATGGCACAAGGACGCTGGTTGTATTCAGATGGCAGTCTGCCTGGCATTCAGGCTCGTTTTGGCGCTGTGTAAGCCAATTAACCCCGGCCATATTTCTTTTTGATATAGAGAAGTACTTTTTGATTCTTTTTATCTTGTGTGAATTGTTTTAGTCTGCGCCAATAAGAAGATGTTCAGACGTCTGAATATCCAGTTTTGAGGTTTGGCGCGGCAACCAGGCTGCACAGGATAAAGTGATGAAAAGAAAGTCATTGTGGGTTGCTTTGCTGCTGGCGGCATTCAGTACAGCACTGCCGTTAGTTGCCAAAGAACAAACGCTGCTGAATGTGTCGTACGACCCCACCCGCGAACTATATCGCGACTACAACAAAGTTTTTGCTGCCTACTGGCAGACCAAAACCGGCGGCACCGTTAAAGTTGAGCAGTCGCATGGCGGCTCCGGCAGTCAGGCCCGTTCCGTGCTGGATGGCCTGCGTGCCGACGTGGTGACGCTGGCGCTGGAAGTGGACATTGACCCCCTGGCCAAAGTAGCCGGTTTATTGCCTGCCGACTGGAAAAACCGCCTGCCACACCAAAGTGCACCTTACACCTCGACCATTGTGTTTTTGGTGCGTAAAGGCAATCCCAAGCAAATTACCGATTGGCACGATTTAACCCGTGAGGGTTTGGATGTGATCACCCCCAATCCAAAAACTTCGGGTGGTGCCCGCTGGAATTATCTCGGCGCCTGGGCTTATGCCAAGGCTCAGGGCCAGAGTGACGAAGAAGCCAAAGCTTTTGTCAGCAAAATTTACCGTAATGTGCCGGTGCTGGACTCTGGCGCGCGCGGTTCTACCACTACTTTTGTGCAGCGTGGCATAGGCGACGTGCTGCTGACCTGGGAAAACGAAGCCTTTTTAGCCGTCAACGAGTTAGGGGCCGATCAGGTAGAAATTGTAGTGCCTTCGGTGTCGGTGCTGGCGCAGCCTTCAGTGGCTGTGGTGGACAAACGTGCACAGAAAAAAGGCAATTTAGCTTTAGCCCAGGCTTATCTGGAATATTTATACAGCCCGGAAGCACAACGTATTGTGGCGCAACATTATTATCGGCCGGTCGATAGCAAGGTTGCCGCTGAATTTGCCAATAAGTTTCCGGCAATGAAGTTAGTCAGTGCTGACGATTTGGGCGGCTGGGCCAAACTGCAGCAAACGCATTTTGCTGAAGGCGGCATTTTTGACAGCATTTACCGTTAAGGCGGTTGTTGTTCGCGCTTGTGAAGGCGGCAGCTGGCAGCAAAAACACACAAAATCAAGCCCGGCACAGCGGCCGGGCGCTATCCATAACCAACAACAGTTACATTTTGTATGAGGTGAGCCTTGGGCTTTTTTTCCAAACGTAAAAAATCGGTGTTACCCGGTTTTGGCCTGTCGATGGGCTTTACCACCTTTTATTTAAGTTTGATTGTGTTTATTCCACTGTCGGCGTTGCTGTTAAAAAGTTTTGAGTTAAGCCTGGCTGATTTCTGGCAAGTGGTAACCACAGAGCGGGCCATTGCCAGTTACCAGCTGACTTTTGGCGCTTCTTTGGTGGCAGCGCTGGTGAACTTGGTCTTTGGTTTGCTGGTGGCCTGGGTGCTGGTGCGTTATAGCTTTCCTGGTAAAAAAGTGGTGGACGCGCTGGTGGATTTACCTTTTGCCTTGCCAACGGCAGTGGCCGGTATTGCCTTAACCGCACTTTATGCACCCAACGGCTGGATTGGCCAATATTTTCATGCACTTGGTATTAAGGTGGCGTACAGCGCTTTTGGCGTGACGCTGGCGCTTATTTTTATTGGTTTGCCTTTTGTGGTGCGCACAGTGCAGCCGGTGCTGGAAGATATTGATAAAGAGCTGGAAGAAGCAGCGGCCAGCTTAGGGGCCAACCGCTTACAAACTTTTTGCCGGGTGATATTTCCGGCGCTTATTCCGTCTTTACTGACAGGTTTTGCCCTGGCATTTGCCCGCGCTATCGGCGAATACGGCTCTGTGGTGTTTATCAGTGGCAATATGCCGTTTCGTACCGAAATTACGCCTCTGCTGATTATGTCGCGGCTGGAGCAATACGATTACGCCGGCGCCGCCGCGCTTGGCACTGTGATGCTGCTGATTTCATTTTTGTTATTGCTGCTGATTAATGCATTGCAGCACTGGAGCAACCAAAGACAGGGTGGGGCAAAATGAGTGTGATTGAATTAAACAGCTTAAACACTGTGCCCGCAGCGCAACTACGTAAAGCCACGGCCGAACCTTTGTGGTTAAGATGGTTATTAACGGCGCTGGCGCTTGGGTTTTTAACCTTGTTTTTGTTATTGCCGCTGGTGATAGTGTTTGGTGAAGCTTTTGCCAAAGGCTGGGGTGTGTATCTGGCTGCTATTACCGAACCTGCCGCTGCTCATGCGATAAAACTTACCCTAATAGCAGCGCTGATAGCAGTGCCCTGTAATGTGATTTTTGGTCTGGCGGCCAGCTGGGCCATTGCCAAATTCCGCTTTAGCGGCAAGCAGTTATTAATCACTTTAATCGACTTGCCTATTGCGGTGTCGCCTGTGATTGCCGGTTTAAGTTTTATGCTGATTTTTGGCGCCCGCGGTTGGTGGGGGGAGTGGCTGAACGAGCACGACTTAGGAGTGATGTTTGCGGTGCCAGGCATAGTGCTGGTGACAATTTTTATCACCTTTCCTTATGTCGCCCGTGAACTGATCCCTTTGATGCAGGAGCAGGGCCGCGAGCAGGAAGAAGCAGCGCTGACCTTAGGCGCCAGCGGCTGGCAAACCTTTTGGCGGGTGACTTTACCTTCGATTAAATGGGCGCTGTTGTACGGCATTATTTTATGTAACGCCCGCGCTATGGGCGAGTTTGGTGCTGTTTCTGTGGTGTCGGGCAAAATCCGTGAGCAAACCAACACCATGCCACTGCATATTGAAATTCTTTATAACGAATACCAGTTTGCCGCCGCTTTTGCCGTGTCGTCCTTGCTGGCGTTATTGGCACTGTTGACGCTGCTGCTTAAAAGCACTTTGGAATGGCGCGCCGCCAAAGATTATGCCGAAGCTGCCAGGTTAAGGCAGGTAGAGTAACCTGCCTTGCGCTGCCGCTTTAGGTAAAGCACAGCCTGGTTTTTGCTCACTTTGTATAACGCCTGGCCAGGTGTTCACCAGGCCTGGCGAGTCATTTGTTGCGCCGCTCAAGTGACTTCTTTTTCCCCTGTGATACTTCAAGACCCTGCTCAAATCAGAGGCCGCTATTTGTTGCTGGTGTTGATGGCGCATCTGCTCAATACACCACCGAAATACCGTAGCCGTTGCAGTCTTTGCCAGGCGGGGAGGGGCTTCCCACTGACAATATCAAAATGATGCTGCGCAATGGCCTGACTGCAGCGCACCTGCATTGCTGTTACAGTGCTCAATCATCTACAAGTGCTTGAGACCATATTGTTTTTACGTTAGTGTAACTTTTTGTTAAATATTGAATTGAGCCAGGTTGTCACCTCTGGCGTCTCTTTTTGCTGCCATTATTCGCACACAGAAGGAATTTGTATGCTGCCCGAAACTTTAAACCAACTTCGCGCTGATTTTGACGCCCGCTCAAAAGGCTCACTGGCATTACCTATGGCAGGCGCAATTGTCTGGGCTGTGATTGCAGTTCTGGGGATGATACTTCCTCAGAGGACGGCCATCCTTGCGCTGGTGTTTGCTACCGGGGCTATTTTTCCGCTGGCCATTGTAATTGCCAGGGCGCGGGGTGAAGAATTACTTGGTAATACCAATCCACTGGCCAGACTTATGGCGGCCGCTGTACTGATGGTGAATTTGCTCTGGGCGCTGCATATCCCGCTGTTTCTCATCGTCCCCCAATTTATTCCGCTCAGCATAGGCATAGGCCTTGGACTGCACTGGGTTATCTATGGTTGGATCATTGCCCATCCGCTTGGCGTGCAACACGCGATTGGCCGCAGCCTGGGGTTGGTTGCGGTTTGGTTTGCATTGCCGGACTATCGGGTGACAGCCTGTGCAGTCGTGGTGATTGCTGCTTATCTGGTCACGCTTGTGCAGATGCGTGCACGGCTGCTAGCCGCCAATACGGGCAGTGCAAAGTCGCTGCAAGGTTCGGTTTAACGCTGCTGTAATAAAGTGGGAGGTTTCAGATGAATATCAGTGCAATAGTGATTGACCAATTTATCGTCGTATTGATGCTGGTGACAGGCGTATTCAGCTATTACCTCAGTCGCCATAAAACACAGACGCCGGTTTTGGTGGCTGTGCCTGGTGTGTTGCTCGCTGTTATTCCACCTTTTGCTCTGCTTTATCTGCTGGTGCTGTTGTTTAAAAAAGATACAGATTCTGCGTCGATGGCAGTCCGTGGTTAACCTTGTTTATAACAAGGCGATTGTGCTGGCGGCTTTAGCTGCACTGCCAGGATATTTTGCATAAGGATATAAAATGCAAGTGAAGCTTGGATTTCTATTATTTTTGTTATTCAGTCAATGTTGTTGTGCTGACACAGTGATTGAGGTAGATGCAGCGCCAGAGAAAGGGTTTTATTATCCATTCTTATTAAAAATACCTGAAGAAACAAAAACTAAATATTTAATTGTCGAGACAAACAATACCGGTAAAGTTTCAGACAACTTCTCTGTGCATTACACAAATGCAAAAAGTGCTATTTCAGGAAATGCGATTGGCCCCTGGCTATCAACACAATTAAAAGCGCCCATTTTAATACCTGTATTCCCAAGAAGTGAGCAAGATTGGCAAACTTATACGCATGCGCTCGATAGGGATACTTTACTTATTGATACTGGGAAGCTGAAACGTATTGATCTGCAGCTGCTGGCAATGATTAAAGAGGCAAAGAAGCTGCTGTTAATGCACTCAGTAAGAGTCAACGAAAAAGTGATCATGACAGGTTTCTCTGCATCAGGAACCTTTGCAAACAGATTCTCGTTATTACACTCTGACAGCATAAAGCTTGTTGTCACCGGCGGCTTTAATGGGATTTTAATGCTTCCGATCAGTTCGCTAAAAGAACAAAAATTAAATTATCCGCTGGGCCTGAACGATTTTGAAGCAATTACTGGTGGATCATTTGCTCATTCAACATGGAAAGCTCTTCCTCAGTTTCTTTTTATGGGCGCAAATGATACGAATGATGCTGCAAAGTATGACGATGCTTACTCTGAATCAGAGCGGCAGGTCATTTTTTCAGCGATGGGCAGCAATATGCAACCTGAGCGCTGGCAGCTGTGCCAGGAGATGTACCTGAAGTTCAATACAAATGTTGTATTTAAAACCTATCAGGGTATAGGGCACGGCACCAACTTACAAATTCATCATGATATTCTGGCGTTTATCAATAACAACATTTGATAAACAAAGTTTATCGCCGGTAAAGGGGGCTCGCCGCAACGCTCAGCGACTGAAGTTGCAGTGATAAATTTGAGTAAAACCTTTAGTGAAAGGTGTTGCTGACAAACAACTGCGCAATACGCCTGATCTGTACCGGGTTATTTTTGTGTGCGCCCCTTGGGCCACAATGGAAGGTTAAATGATATTCAGAAAAGACAAAAACCATGGCACCGAACTACTTTTGCTGACGCCAAAGCAGCGTGTTGCGTACTTTGCGTTTGCTATAGGTGCCATTTTTCCAACCCTGTTGTCAGGGAGCATCGGTCCGGTATTTTGGCTCTTCGCTTTGCAATTGGCCTGCATTGGCGGCCTGGCCTATATTCGCTGGCGGTCGGCAGCATTTCGCGGCAGCCCGGTTGTACTTTGCGCTGCTGTTGTTGCTTGTATCGCTTCAGTGGTCGCGGCTTTTGTGGCCTGACAATGGATTCAAGCCGGAGTCACCCTGCTTAATTCTGCTGTTATGTTGGAAAGTGGTTTATCAATGGAATTTAGTGATAAAGAACTGCTGGTGATAGCAGCAGCTAACAGAAAGATAAAGGCAGCAACATTGTTTAGGCTTTTGCTCATTATTGTTATTTTGTGCGCGATAGTGCTGATCTTCACTGGTGTTGTTATCCTATCTTGAGCAAATGATTTATTTCGCATTGATGGCCGTTTTACTGGCATTGGCTCTACCGCAATTTTGTTCTGGGCCAAAGTACGAAGAGTTATTAAAAATACCGGAACGCAAAGCGAATGTGCAGCGTTCAACAACATAACAAGGTCAATAAATGGATTTTTTGGGTTGTTTTTATTGCTTTGTGTGTTTCTGGGGTGTTTTGTTGAAATTTTTTCTTTGGTTAATTTTGTTGAAATTTTTTCTTTGGTTAATTTTGTTCAATTTTTTCGCGGTAAAGAAACGATTTTAGAAAAAATAGCAAAAAAGAAAAATATACAAAATAAATGAATGGCGGGCGTTGTACACAAAAAGGAGTGTCGCGTGCTGACAAAATACTTTTATATTGCAGGTTGCGTCCCATTTCTTGCACTTGGCATTCTGCATACGGTCTACACCATCGCTGACAAGTACAATCCTAAAAAACTGGTGCCCTGTAAATCCGGTGTTATAGAGCTTATGAAAGAGTCCAGCTTGGCTATAACAAAAGAGACAAATATGTGGCGCGCCTGGGTTGGCTTTAACATCAGCCACGGAATCGGAATGTTATTTTTCTCGGTCAGCTATTTATACTTATCAATTTTCCAGCATTATTTTCTGGAAAGTTCTTTATATTTCATTTGTGCTGCGCCAATCATTTCATTCACATATCTTGTACTGTCTAAAAAATACTGGTTTAGCATTCCGGCTATAGGCTCAGCCATTGGTTTATTGTGCTTTGTTGCAGGGGCGTTGGTGCAGCTCTATGCGTAACAACGGGGGCAGCTGCTTAATTCGCGTGTCCGGGGCAGGTTACTACAGCCCAGCCCTTAAACCCACGTAAACCGGCAGGAGGCTTTTTGTTAATCATCGCAGCATTGTTACTGGTTTTATGTGGTTTGCTTCATTCCATCCTTGGGGAAGTGTACCTGCTACGCCGGCTGTTTAAACGGGACAATTTGCCGCAACTGTTTGGCTCTGATCAGTTTACAAAAGGCACACTGCGTTTTGCATGGCATATTACCAGTCTGGCCTGGTTTGGTTTTGCGGCGCTTTTAGTGTTGATGCCAGATGCAAAAATTTTGCTGTTGACTGTCAGTATTGTCTCTGCCGGCAGTGCTATTTTTGCGGTTTATTACACCAGAGGTCAGCACTTAGCATGGCTGGTATTTGCGGCTATCAGTGCCTTAACACTGACAACAGCGATGGGTGTTTAACGCACCGCCAACAGTGAGATTGCTGACAAGATATGGTCGCTGATGGTAGCCATACTGCAGTGACCCAATTGCCAGAGCAAAACCTAAGGCAACAATCCGCAGACGAGCACCAACGGATTGTGCTACTGCTGGCGAGGGATCAAAGCATTTTTTGTATCGTGCTGAACATGCATCTGGTGTTGCAGGTTCAGGCTCTGGGCGGCGATAGCCCGCTTGCAACATGAAATGGGAGAAACAATGCATCAGCTGCAAAAAATCGGCGGTCTTTCGGCGCTTGGTAATGGCATGATTTATATAGCGGTCTTTGCGTTTTATGCTGTGGCAAATCATCTGCCGGCCGACGCCACTGCGGCGCAAAAACTTGCATTTTTAGCTGAGCATCAGCTGATGTTGTCGCTGGTGAATCTGCTGGGATATGTGGTATTTGGCATGCTATTGGCGGTATTGGTGTTAGCTTTGTATCAGCGGCTAAAAGACAACGCGCCCGCACTGATGCAATTGGCCACTTTATTTGGTGTGCTTTGGGTTGGGCTGGTGATCGCAAGCGGCATGGTCGGCAATATTGGCTTAAACCAGGTGGTCAAGCTGGCTACGGCACAGCCAGAACAAGCCTGGTCGGTGTGGCTGGCGGTGAACACTGTGGTAGAGGGGCTGGGCGGCGGCAATGAAATTGTCGGTGGTCTTTGGGTGTTGTTATTAAGCCTGGCGGCCTTTCAGAGCAACAAGCTGCCAAGGACACTGAATTATCTGGGGTTTTTGGTGGGTAGTGCTGGCATTCTCACTCTGTATCCGGCCGATGTCTTCACCGAAATCTTTGGTCTGAGCCAGATTTTATGGTTTTTCTGGTTAGGTATGGTGCTGCTGCGCAAAAGCTAATATCCACCCCATAAGCTGATGCAATCAGAGCGTTGCCTGAGCGCGCAAATGCGGAGCCGGCCGCAGCTTTATTGTTACCGTATTTGTGGTTGTGTTTGAAGCGGCTATCCGGTCAGGGGTTAGGTATGCAAAGTACATTGTCACAATACGTAAAAAAGAGAAATGGTGTGCCGTTGGGTGCTAAAGGCTCGATGCGCAATATGTTGTTACGCTCTTTTGGCGCGCCATCTTTTCCGGTGTTTTGGCATTACTGGAACCCGATCTGGGGTTATTATTTGTCGCGCAATATTATGCGACCGCTCAGTGCCTTGGTGCCTATGTGGCTGGCGGTATTCACCACTTTTGTCGTCAGTGGTGCGCTGCATGATCTGGCCGTTGCACTGGTGCACTGGAAACCCGTGCTGTTTTTTACGCCCTGGTTTGGTTGCATGGGCGTGCTGGTGATTGTTTCCAACAAATATGCGCTGAGTTACGGTTTTCTGGCCTGGCCGGTACGGGCTTTGCTGAATATATTGTTTATTTTGTTATCCCTGGCGCTGACTTATCTGGTGATGCAGCTTGTGTTTTAAAACTGTGATATCCATGTATTCCAGCTTTTGACCAGAGATTTACTAGTGCCTGAATAACCACAGGGGGTCGCTTGTGATGCAGATAAAACAGCGGCTGCAACAGGCAGCTCACAATATAAAACGTGATGTGCTGACGGTTTATTTTGCGGCGCGGGATAACAGAACGCCGCTCTTGGTGCGGCTTTTGGCGCTTACGGTGGCGGCTTATGCGCTGAGCCCTATTGACCTTATTCCGGATTTTATACCGGTATTGGGGTATCTCGACGACCTGATTTTGCTGCCTTTGGGCATTTTTCTGGTGATTAAATTGACACCAGCCGAGGTGATTGAAAGCAGCAGAGCCAAAGCGCAGCAGCTGGTGCAGCGGCCCAGCAGCCCTGTGGCGGCAGCGGTTATTGTGCTGCTTTGGCTATTGTGTGCCCTTGGCCTGCTGTATTGGTTTGCGGCGGCTGTTGGCGATTAATTTTGTTGCTCAGCCTGGTCTGAGCCCTCACAGGAGGCTGGGATGGCGTTACATTTAACCTCGGTTGACGGTGTGCCTATCCAGTTGCGGCACAAGGCGTCCTGTCATTGTGGTGCGGTACAGTTTGAACTTTATTTGCCGGATGCTTTGCAGGATGTTCGCCGTTGTGACTGTTCACTCTGCAGAAGGCGGGGGGCTATAGTTGCTTCGGTGCCGCTCTCTGGCATCAAAATTTTAACAGGCGAAGATGTGCTGCGGTTGTATCAATTTAATACCAACACAGCCAGGCATTATTTTTGTAGCCTTTGTGGTATTTACACTCACCATCAGCGCAGGTCAAACCCAACAGAGTATGGCTTTAATGTGGCCTGCCTTGAGGGGATTAACCCGCTAAAAATACCGGATATACCAACCTATGATGGGGTGAATCATCCGGCAGACCGGCACCTCGACGCAGGAAGGCAGTCATGACAAAGTTAGCGACTATTGGCCAGATAGCTATTACCGTCAGTGATATTGACCAGGCGCTGGCGTTTTATCGTGATTTACTGGGGCTGGATTTTTTGTTCCGGGCAGGTCCACATCTGGCTTTTCTCAATGCTGATGGGGTAAGGCTGATGTTAAGCACACCGCAGGGCGCCGGCGCTGTTGGTGCCAACTCTGTGCTGTATTTTAAAGTTGCTGCCATTGAAGCGACCCATGCCGCTTTGGTAGCACAGGGCGCACAGAATGAGCGAGCGCCGCAGCTGGCGGCTCAAATGCCGGATCATCAACTCTGGCTAGGTTTTTTGCGCGACCCCGACGGCAATCTGGTTGGCTTGATGGAAGAAAAAAGGTTTTAGCCACAGTAGGACTGTGGTGTTGATATAAACATCTTTATATTTATCTGAGGAGATATCAGGCATGGAAAATGCGACCTTTATCGCGTTAGGTGCAGCCGCTCTTGGCGTTATTGTTTTTTCTTTTTGTATCTATGTTGCTGTTAGCGCAAGCAAAAAGAAGAAAGCTGCTGCACAGGGCACACAAGCTGACAAGCCAGATCTGCGTTAAAGCGGGCTTTAACCTGGTTTTTACCTGATGTTGTAAGGAAAGACTGATGCGGCAAATGCTGTTTTTTACATTCTTTGTCTGGTCGTTCAGCACCAGCGCTATTGTGATCCGCGATGACACCGATGATGCAAAGTATCGGCTGCAGCCTGCTGAATTTCCCGCTCTGGCCGATATGCCGGGCGAAGGGCATGGTGTATTGATAGCCCCGCATTGGGTGATTACAGCGGCCCACGCCATTAGCTGGCAAACTGAAATTAAACAGGTCAGCATTGCCGGCATCCCCAGAGATGTTGAACGTATTGTGATCCATCCGGGCTATAAAGCGCCACCACCACCATTGCTGGAGCAAGCACTGGCCAGCTGGGACTGGACCCTGTTCAGGGTGCTGCTTGCCTCGTCCGACGACATTGCTTTGCTGAAATTAAAGCAACCTGTCACTGATGTTGCCGCTGTGCTGAGGTACAAAAGCAATGATGAGTACGGCCAAACAGTGCGGATTATCGGCAAAGGAGCAACCGGCAATGGTGTTGATGGTTATGAATTTAGCAGCGCACACCGCACCGAACTTCGTCAGGCTTTTAACAAAGTCAGCAGTGCCGACGGCCGTTGGTTCTGTTATCTGTTCGACAAGCCGGCGAACGCTTTGCCACTTGAAGGTGGCTCCGGCAGCGGTGACAGCGGCGGGCCTGTGCTGATCAAAGCTGATAACAGTTGGCAGCTGGCAGGCCTGACGTCCTGGACTGATCTGCAAAGTAGTGGCCGGACACCGGGTCTTTATGGCCAGATCAGTTGTAATGTCAGGCTGAGCCATTATCAGCAGTGGATCCAAAGTGTGATGCAAGATAAACCACAATAGTCTGGCCTGACGCAAAACCGGCGGTCTGGCGAAAGCCAGATCTGTTGTAGTGCCAGTGTCAAAGTGCTTGCGCTTGCCCGGCAAGTAAAATAAGTTTAACCTCTGGTTAACAGAAGTTCTGTTATCGTAGCGGATCGGACCGCTTGTTTTTTTATTCAAATATTACAGGGAGTTGAGATGTCATCTACAGCAGAAAAAAAGCTGGTGCGAGGTAAAACATTTATTGCGGGTGGCGTTTGTGCGGGTCTGGCTGATCATTATCAATTAAATAAAGGCGGCATTCAGGCCTGCTTTTTGTTTGGTAGTTTGTTTTTTGGTGCAACAATCCTTTTATATTTAGCATTATGGGCGGTGTTACCTAAAGCTGAATCATAATATTTAATGCTATAGCGCAGCTGTATTCCATCACATTATTTTATTTTTACCGATGGATAACAGCTTATTCAAAGTATGATCACACCTTAAGTATCCGGTACGGAAGAGAGTGCTGCCTGAAGCACTGAATAGGTGTCTTAAAAAATGCACAGGTTATTGCCTGAGACATGATGGAACCTGTAACGACGCTTTATTTTTTTATATGTAACCTTGTCCGGCAGCAATGCCTGCAGCCGCAGCCAGCATATTTTGGCTCTAAAATAAGCGAAAGCACCATCAGAGAGAAGGCCACTGCAGATGATGTCCTGTGAACAGCACGATTATATTGAAATTGCCTGTATGTACCGTTATCCGCTGCAGGTAACATTAAAATCCGGCGATACAGTGCAGGGCAGAGCGCTGGATACTAGACGTAATTCAGCGCAGCAGGAATGTCTGCTTACGGCAGAACCAGAGCAGCTGATCCCGCTGGATCATATTGCCAGTATTGAAGTGCTGGTGCAGAACCCGCATTTTAACCGGGTTGATTTTAGTTAAAAGCAAAGTTCGAAAGCGCAAGACCCGGAGTCGCGGTTGACGCCGGGCCTGCAGTCAAATGCCATCACCAGCTACACCAATAAGCCCCAATCCTTGTAAGCATCTTTGGCCAGCTGTTCGCGAAATTGCGGGGCAGCGATGTTGATCAGCGCTTTAGCACG
>FWPV01003157.1_pt1 | contig 38190 bp, 38 predicted proteins | sample 2228371 | NCBI WGS metagenome assembly FWPV01 (sample SAMEA103939776, study PRJEB20133) | metagenome
ATCATCCTCTCAAACCAGCTATGGATCGTCGGCTTGGTAGGCCATTACCCCACCAACTACCTAATCCAACGCGGGCCGATCCAAAGGCGATAAATCTTTCCCCCGAAGGGCACATACGGTATTACTCTCAGTTTCCCGAGGCTATTCCGTACCTTTGGGCACGTTCCCACGCGTTACTCACCCGTCCGCCGCTAGGACCGAAGTCCTCGCTCGACTTGCATGTGTTAGGCCTGCCGCCAGCGTTCGTTCTGAGCCAGGATCAAACTCTCAAGTTGAAAGGCTGTTACCAGCCTAACCTTGACGTTCGAACCTCTGCACATCGTCCCTCCTGGCTAGGAGGGATCGTCTCTGTCTGATGTACATCGTTCCAAGGGAACGAAGTCCGTCAAGACAGTGAAGCTGACACTCCGATCATCGGCCGAAGCCTACGGAGCCGATATGCAGGATTTGATCCATCGCATGAACCAAACCGCCCACATATCTCTTCAGATACCAGCGATTTCAAAGAGCCCAGAGACAAAATCAAACCGAGGCGCCGTATCTTGCTTGGCGCGCCCGCCTGTATCGTCTCTTCGTTTCTTGTCGCTTCCGGAGCGCCGCCCCTTCCGCTTCCGACCGTCTGCGTCGCCGCCGCCGTTCGGTGAGGGGGTATTTACGGAGTGCCGCCGGGGTCTGCAAGAGGTTTTTTTCGGGGAGATGACATTTTTTTGGCGAGACCGAAATTTCCTTTGGAATTGGGCTGTTAGAGCAAGGAACGGCACGTTTGGTACCGCTTTTGCGCAACAAGATGATCGTCGGCGCGCCAGATCTTGCGTCGACTCTGGTCTTATCCACAGGCTGAGGTGTCTCGTCCGCACTTCGGCGTCGCGAGTCGCGGGTCAAACCGGGAGACTCGGGCTCAGATCGCCCCGACTCGGCGCGGCGGGACGACTCGCGCAGCAAGGATCAGGCCCGTCGCGGCAAGGTAGAGTAGCGGGGTGATTTGCCAGCCTTTGGCCAGAAGAACGTAATGAAGTGCCCCGGCCGCGGCCGCGAGATACGTCAGACGATGCAGGCGCCGCCAGCGAACCGGACCGAGTCGCCGCATGGCCGCGTCCGTCGAGGTGGCCGCCAGCGGAATCATCGCGACGAATGCGACCATGCCCACCGTTATGTAGGGACGCTTCACTATGTCGGCCAAGACCTGACCGAGGATACCCACGTCGAGCACCAGCCAAACCGCCAGATGCTGCACAATATGAAAGAATGACAGCAGACCCAGCGCCCGCCTGAATCGAAGCAGGTTGATTCCGAGGAAGCGGCGGATCGGTGTGACCAGGAGCGCGGCGAGGAGGAACTGCAACCCCAGCTCGCCGAGGCGATGCTCAAGCTCGCGGATCGGCTCTACTCCGAGTCCGCCCGTCAGGCCGAGCCACCACCACCAGAGCGCCGGGCCGAGGCCGGCAACATAAAGCAGCCAGACCGGCAGGCGCCTGACGGTGGCGTTGAGGGCGGCAGCGTCGATCAATAGAACCTCGTGAGGTCCATGCCGGCGTAGAGGCCCGCGACCTCTTCCTCGTAGCCATTGAACATCAAGGTCGGGATCCGCTGGGCGAACAGGCCACCGCCGATCCTTCGTTCGGAGGCCTGACTCCAGCGCGGATGGTCCACCTCGGGGTTCACGTTACTGTAGAATCCGTACTCGCGCGGGTTCTGCTTGTTCCAGGTGGTGGGAGGCTCGTCCTCGGTCAGCGTGATGCGCACGATGCTCTTGATGCTCTTGAAGCCGTACTTCCATGGGACGACCAACCTTATGGGAGCCCCGTTTTGGTTGGGCATGGGTTCGCCATAGATGCCGGTTGCCATCAAGGTCAGCGGATGCATCGCCTCGTCCAGTCGGAGGCCTTCGACATAAGGCCAGTCGAGGATCGGATACTTCTGCCCCGGCATCTCCTCCGGGCGCAAAAGCGTTTCGAAGGCGACATACTTGGCTGACGGCTGCACGCCGACCTGCTCCAACAGCGCACGGAGCTCGAAGCCGTTCCACGGGACAACCATCGACCACGCCTCAACGCAACGGAAGCGATAGATACGCTCCTCGATCGCCTTGCCCTTCAGGACGTCGGCCAGGTCGTAGGTGCCGGGGCGATCGACCAGTCCATCGACCACGATCGACCACGGATCGGTGGTCAAGGATCCCGCATAGCGCTTAGGGTCCCCTTTGTCCGTGCCGAACTCATAGAAATTGTTGTAGGAGGTGATCTCCTCCAACGTGTTCGGTTCGAGGGCGTCCTGCGCGCGCGCAGCCTGCGCCGGGACCAGAGCCGCCGCGCTCATGGATGCAAGAAGCTGCCTGCGGTTCAACCAGTCTGCGCGCGGGGTGACTTCGGACCACCGAAGATTCTTCACGGGACGATTCATGCATTCCTCCATGCGCCGAGTATCGGGTCTTGAGCGCCAATTTGACCGATCGACGTGTAGCGGAACACTCCCGTGTCAACACGGTCACGCAGTTGTTCCCCATGTTGAATGCCCGCTCGAAGGCACAGACGCCTGGCCAGCGCCACGATCGCTACAGTGTGTTTCCCGGCGTTCCGCGCCATCTCGCGCTCACGGCCATTCAACTCGGTTCACCCGAACTTGAGTGGAACTCAGCCGGAGGCGGCGCTTAGGGCGAAATCGGCATGCGTCAAGTCAAGCCTCGGCGGGACTGGCGGAAATCCCCGCTGAACCGGATGCAGCGTGCCCGCGTATTCATACTGATGCTTGCCAAACGGCATCGCCAAATACGGAGAATACGAAATGCTTCGCAGAACCTTCCTCGCCACCGCTGCGGCCCTCTCGCTCAGCGTGCCCGCCTACGCTCAGGATGCCGACATCGTCGATACGGCCGTCGCCGCAGGCAGCTTCACCACTCTGGTCGCCGCCGTTCAGGCCGCGGGCCTTGTCGAAACGCTGAAGGGCGAAGGCCCCTTCACTGTCTTCGCGCCGACGGACGACGCTTTCGCGGCCCTCCCGGAAGGCACGGTGGAAAACCTGCTGCTGCCCGAGAACAAGGATCAGCTCGTGGCGATCCTCACCTACCACGTCGTACCCGGCAAGGTGATGTCGGGCGACCTGACCAATGGCATGACCGCCACAACCGTCCAGGGCGGTGACGTCACCATCATGACCGAAGGCGGCGTGACCGTGAATGGTGCCAACGTGGTCACCGCGGACGTCGAGGCTTCGAACGGCGTGATCCACGTGATCGATCAGGTGATCCTGCCGCCGCAGTGACCGATGAACGTCGGATGGGGGCAGAAGCCCCCATCCGTCCTTCTGTCAGTGCCGCGCTTGCGGAACGATTCGCGGCCTCAGGTCCAGGTCCAGCCGTCCAGCCTTAATGGACGACTGCACCTTCCGGAGTCCTCCGGGACGACGTCGCGACCCTGTCGCCCACGATCAGCCCGTCGGCTCCGGCCGTCACCTTGACGGTATCGCCATCCTTGACGTCTCCCGACAAGATCATCTCGGCAAGCTGGTCCTGAAGAGCCCGCTGGATCACCCGCTTGAGGGGCCTTGCACCAAACACCGGATCGTACCCCTCATCGGCCAGCCAGGACTTGGCGGCTGCATCCAAATCCAGAGTGATCTTGCGCGCGGCGAGCCGCCGCTGCAGGCGCTCAAGCTGGATGTCAACGATGCCGTCCATGTCGGCCCGCGTCAGCCGGTCGAAGACGATGATGTCGTCCAGGCGGTTCAGGAACTCGGGCCGGAAGTGCGCGCGCACGGCGTCCATGACGTCGCGCCGCGCGGCCCCGACGTCCGCGCCCTCGGGCAGCTGACTCAGCGCCTGTGACCCAAGGTTCGAGGTCAGGACAATCAGCGTCTGCTTGAAGTCGACCCTGCGCCCCTGCCCGTCGGTCAGGATACCGTCGTCGAGCACCTGCAAGAGGACGTTGAACACCTCGGGGTGAGCCTTCTCCACCTCGTCGAACAGAACGACCTGATATGGCCGCCGGCGCACCGCCTCGGTCAGGACGCCGCCCTCGTCGTAGCCCACATAGCCAGGCGGGGCGCCGATCAGGCGCGAGACCGAGTGCTTTTCCATGAACTCGGACATGTCGATCCGGACCATCGCGGAATCGTCGTCGAACAGATAGGCGGCAAGCGCCTTGGTCAGCTCGGTCTTGCCGACGCCGGTCGGCCCGAGGAACAGGAAGGAGCCCAGTGGGCGGTTCTCGTCCTGTAGGCCTGCGCGGGCTCGACGCACGGCGTTCGACACCGCGACCACGGCCTGGCGCTGCCCGACGACGCGCTTGGAAAGCTCCTCCTCCATGTGAAGAAGCTTCTCGCGTTCGCTTTCCAACATCTTCGAGGTCGGGATGCCGGTCCAGCGTTCGACCACCTGGGCGATCTGCTCGGGTCGGACGGTTTCTTCCACAATGACGCCGTCGTCCTGCGATTCGGCCGCCGCAAGTTTGCGCTCGAGTTCAGGGATGATCCCATAGGACAGCTCACCCGCACGGGCGAGGTTGCCCTCGCGCTTGACCTGCTCCAGCTCGGCGCGGCGCCTGTCCAGCTCTTCCTTCAGCGAACGCCCGGCCTCAAGCTTGTCGCGGCCGGCCTGCCACCTGGCGGTCATTTCGTTCGAGCGTTCCTGGAGATCGGCCAGTTCCTTCTCGAGCTTCTCGAGCCGGTCCTTGGACGCCGCATCGTCCTCCTTCTTGAGGGCCTCGGCCTCGATCTGCTTCTGCAGGATCTCGCGGTCCAGCGCGTCGAGCTCCTCCGGCTTCGAGTCGACCTCCATCCGCAGACGCGACGCAGCCTCGTCCATCAGGTCGATGGCCTTGTCCGGCAGGAAGCGGTCGGTGATGTAGCGGTGGCTCAGTGTGGCCGCCGCGACCAGGGCCGAGTCGCTGATGCGCACGCCGTGGTGAAGCTCGTACTTCTCCTTGATGCCGCGCAGGATGCTGACGGTATCCTCGACCGTCGGCTCCTCGACGAAGACCGGCTGGAACCGACGCGCAAGGGCGGCGTCCTTCTCGACGTGCTTGCGGTATTCATCCAGCGTCGTGGCGCCCACGCAATGCAACTCGCCCCGCGCCAGCGCGGGCTTGAGCAGGTTCGACGCGTCCATCGCGCCCTCGGCCTTGCCGGCGCCGACCAGAGTATGCATCTCGTCGATGAACAGGATGATCTCGCCTGCCGAGGCGGTGATCTCGCTCAGGATCGCCTTCAGACGCTCTTCGAATTCGCCCCGATATTTCGCACCGGCGATCAGCGCGCCCATGTCGAGCGCAAGAAGCCTCTTGTTGCGAAGGCTCTCCGGCACGTCGCCGTTGACGATGCGCAGCGCGAGGCCTTCGACGATCGCGGTCTTGCCGACGCCCGGCTCGCCGATCAGGACCGGGTTGTTCTTGGTCCGGCGGCTCAGCACCTGCATGGTACGCCGGATCTCGTCATCGCGGCCAATGATCGGGTCGATCTTGCCCTGCTCGGCGGCCTCGGTCAGGTCACGCGCGAACTTCTTCAGCGCGTCATAGCCCGCTTCGGCGCTGGCGGTGTCGGCAGTGCGACCCTTGCGGATGTCGTTGATCGCGGTGTTCAGCTTCTGCGCAGTCACCGCGCCTGCATCAAGCGCGTCTTTCGCCTTGGACGTGACCATCGCCAGCGCCATCAGCATCCGTTCGACCGGTACGAAGCTGTCGCCCGCCTTCTTCGCCAGCTTTTCGGCCTCGTCGAGAACGCGCACGAGGCTCGTGTCGACATAGACCTGTCCGTCGCCGCCCGAGACCTTGGGCAGCTTGCCGATCGCGATTTCGACGGCTTCGGCAACGCGAGCGGGCTCCCCGCCGGCGCGGCGTATCAGATTGGCCGCGAGGCCCTGTTCGTCATCCATCAGAGCCTTCAGAAGATGCTCGGGAACAACTCTCTGCTGCCCCTCTCGCATCGCGATGGTCTGTGCGGCCTGAAGGAACCCGCGCGACCGTTCCGTGAACTTCTCCAGGTTCATCGGTCATCTCCTTTCGAAAGCCCCCAAATCCAGGCCGCCCTATCGAGGCACGGCCACTTTGGGTCCGCGGGAGACGTGGTTGTTCTCTCCCTCGATTTCAAGCGCGGCCGGATGGCATCGTCGCAGCATGTCAGGTTGCCCCGGGCCGCCCATCGGCCCTATAGGGACGCAACCGCAGCGGAGGCCCAACCATGTCCGACGAACGTCTCATCGTGGCACTCGACGTGCCCTCGGCAGTCGACGGACTGGCGCTGGCGGAACGCCTCGGCGATTCGGTATCATTCTACAAGATAGGGCTGGGCATGCTGACCGGCGGGGGCCTCGCGCTGGCCAACGAGCTCAAGCAGGATCATGGCAAGCGGATCTTCCTCGACCTGAAGCTGTTCGATATCGGCGCAACGATCGAGGCGGCGGTGCGCGGATTGGCGCGCTTGGACCTCGATCTTCTGACGGTCCACGGCGACCCGCATGTCGTTCGTGCCGCGCGCGAGGGAGCGGGCGGATCCGGGCTGAAGATCCTCGCGGTAACGATCCTGACGTCGCTTGACCGCACCGACCTCGACGCTGCGTTGATCCGCGACGGCGCCGTATCCGACCTCGTCGTCGAGCGGGCCGCGCGGGCATTCGAGGCGGGGGCCGACGGCGTCATCGCCTCGCCACAGGAAGCCTCGATGGTCCGTGCGATGCCTCAGGCCACGGGCAAGCTGATCGTGACACCCGGGGTCCGCCCGGCGGGAGCCGCGGTTGGCGATCAGAAGCGCATCGCGACGCCCGCCCGTGCCCTTTCTGCCGGCGCCGATCACATCGTCGTAGGCAGGCCTGTCTGGCAGGCGCATGACCCCCGGGCAGCGGCCGAGTCAATCCTTCAGGAAATCGCGCACGTCATTCCAGCCTGAGATCGGCCGACTGTCCCTGCCCCTGGTCAGCGATGAACCTGAGGGTTTCGCCGCGCTGCTGGACGACCTGGCAGTTCGGACCAAGGTCGCGTTGGCCGTAGTAGAGGTCGCGGCAGAAGAAACCGTCCTCCCAGCGCCATGCCCCTGAGACCTGCGTCCCGAAGGCAGACCCGTCGATATCCCCATCAGGGGTGACCCGCAGCGTTATTCCGAAACGCTTGAGCTCGCGGTCCTTCACGAGGCTCACAAAATCGTCGCTGCTGGTGATCGTACGGAACCCGTCGGCAAAGGCCGGGAAAGTCGTCGCGCATAGGGCTGCACACACTGCACGAAGCATGGCTCGGTCCTCCTGTTCACGGCGTGAATACGGTGCCACTGCAGCCCCGGATCACCCTAGAGGCCGAGAACGTCGATCATATCATAGTGACCAGGCTTGCGGTCGAGCCCCCAGAGCGCGGCCTTGACCGCCCCCCGGGCAAAGATCCGCCGATCCGTCGCGACATGGCGCAGAACGACTCGTTCGCCGTCGCCCGCGAAGATCACGTCGTGCTCGCCCACGATGTCGCCGCCCCGGATCGCGGACAAGCCGATATGGCCGGGCAAGCGGGCGCCGGTCATGCCGTCGCGGCCGCGGTCGGCCACAGACTTGAGATCGACCTTGCGCCCTGCGGCCGCGGCCTCGCCCAGCATGAGTGCCGTGCCCGACGGCGCATCGACCTTGTGGCGGTGGTGCGCCTCGACGATCTCGATGTCGAATTCCTCGTCAAGGGCTTCTGCGACTTTCTGGGTCAGTCGGACCAGAAGGTTCACGCCAAGGCTCATGTTGCCGGCCCGCACGATGACAGCATGCCGCGCCGCCGCGTCCAGACGCGCGACATCGTGCGCCGAAAACCCCGTCGTGCCGACGACATGGACCGCGCGTGCCTGAGCTGCCAGCGCCGCGACGGCGACCGACACAGGCGGGGCCGTGAAATCGAGCACCGCCTGCGCATCGACGATCGCCTCCAGCGGGTCGTCGCTGACCTTCACGCCAATGGCCGCGCCGCCCATCGCCTCGCCGACGTCACGGCCGACCCAGTCATGTCCTGGGCGCTCAACGCAACCGCACAGTCGCGCCTTGCCGCTGTCGATCACGGTGCGGATCAACATCTGTCCCATCCGGCCGGAGGCCCCCATGACCATGATGCCAGGCAGTTCGCTCATCGCCAGCCCCTCGTTCAAGCCGGATCGCTTTAGCCGACTCAGAATGGGTTGGCAAAGCCCGCCTTGCCTGCGTGCCACGCAGCGCTTAAGTGCGAGCCATGACATCGTCCCGCTTCTCTCAGGGCTCCGGCCCTTCGCAACGGCAGCTCCGCGTCGGCGAACTCATCCGGCGGACGCTGTCCGACGTGCTGTCGCACGGCGATATCCACGACCCCGAGCTGAACCGCCTGTCAATCACCGTGTCCGAGGTCAAGGCCTCGCCCGACCTCAAGGTGGCGACGGTCTATGTGCTCCCCTTGGGCGGCGAACGTCGGGAAGAGGCACTGAGCCTCTTGCGCCGGAACAGGGGCGAGCTGCGGCGCGCGTTGTCCAGGGAGATGACGTTGAAGTTCGCGCCCGACCTGCGCTTCGTACTGGACGAGACCTTTGACAGGCTGGACGATACCCGCCGTCTCTTCGCGGACGACCGCGTCCGGCGGGATGTCGAAGGGCAAGATGATCCGGACGCTTAGCGCAGCCGTCCTGTTCGTCTCCGCCGTCGCCGCAAGCGGGGGTCCCGTGTGCCGAACGCTGGAGCATGAAGGCCGCGGATACGCGGTCTGCGAGGCGCGCGCGGGCGACGACCTGCGGCTGTTCCTGAACGACGACTCAGGCGCGCCGCTTGGCACCTTCGAGCGGGTCGAGGACCGGCTTGCCGCCGAGGGCAAGGGACTGGGTTTCGCGATGAATGCCGGCATGTATCATTCCGACCGCCGCCCCGTCGGCCTTTACACCGAAGAGAACACCGAAGCCGCGCCGCTGGTCACCCGCGCCGGACCGGGGAACTTCGGCATGTTGCCGAACGGCGTTTTCTGCATCGGGGTGTCAGGCTTCGGCGTGATCGAGTCGCGCCGCTTCGCCGAAACCGCGCCGGACTGCCGATTTGCCACGCAATCGGGCCCTATGTTGGTGATCGACGGGGCGCTGCATCCGCGCTTCCTGCCGGACAGCGACTCGCGCTTCGTGCGAAATGGTGTCGGCGTCTCCAAGGATGGTGACCGAGCGGTGTTCGCGATTTCGGACCGTCCCGTGTCATTCCACGAATTCGCGCGTCTGTTCCGCGATGTGTTGGAAACGCCCAACGCTCTCTATTTCGACGGACGCATCTCACGTCTTTATGCGCCCGATCTGGACCGCGCGGACATCGGCTTTCCCATGGGCCCGATCGTTGGGCTGGTCGTACCTAAAGGTTGACCCGTAGCGGGGGGCGCGATATCGGGCCAGCCTTCGGACAGGAGGCGTCGATGGGACGGGGCCGCAAGGGGCGCGATATTTCAGGTTGGCTTTTGGTGGACAAGCCGGCCGGCGTCACATCGACCGCAGTGGTGAACAAGGTGCGCTGGGCGCTGGGCGCGCGGAAGGCTGGACATGCCGGGACGCTGGACCCCGCCGCGACCGGCGTTCTGGCAGTCGCCTTGGGCGAGGCCACCAAGACGGTGCCCTATGTGACCGATGCGCTGAAATGCTACATCTTTACAGTCACCTTTGGCGCCGCGACCAACACCGATGATGCCGAGGGCGAGGTGATCGCGACATCGGAAAGGCGGCCGACGGACGACGAGATCCGCGAGGCACTGCACGGCTTCTGCGGCGAAATCATGCAGGTTCCTCCACAGTTTTCTGCCGTGAAGGTCGATGGGGAACGCGCCTATGCCTTGGCCCGCGAGGGCGAAGAGCTGGACTTGGCGGCCCGTCCGCTCTGGGTCGAGAGCCTGACGCTGCTTTCGCGTCCTGATACCGACCACGCCGAGCTGGAAATGGTCTGCGGCAAGGGTGGCTATGTTCGCTCGATCGCGCGTGACCTCGGCCAGAAGCTCGGCTGCCTGGCACATGTGCAGACACTGCGGCGCGTTTGGTCAGGGCCGTTCGACGCCGCGGACGGACTTTCGCTCCAAGACGTCGATCGCCTTGCGCATTCACCCGAGTTGGATACGCATCTTGCACCCTTGGAGATCGGGCTGGCGGACCTCCCCGAGCTTCCGACCACGGCCGAAGGCGCGGCACGCCTGCGCAACGGCAACCCGGGACAGGTCATCGCAGCGAACGTGGACTACAACGCCGAAGCCTGGGCTTCGTATCAGGGCAAGGCGGTAGCGATCGGCCACTACCGTGGCGGTGAGCTACATCCGATCCGCGTCTTCGTGCCCTCGCAGGAATGATAACCCGCTCGCACCGGAAGGGTGACTCCGACTCGGTCGCGGTCTATTCGGACTGCGAACGCTATCGTTACCTGCTGACGCGCACTTGGGAGGCGAATGGCCGAACGGCGCTCTTCATCATGCTCAACCCCTCTACCGCGACCGAGGTTCAGAACGACCCTACGGTCGAGCGGTGCGAACGCCGGGCGCGCGCCTTGGGCTACGGCGCCTTTCGTGTGACCAACATCTTCGCCTTCCGGGCCACCGACCCTCGTGTGATGCGGGCTGAGCCTGACCCGATCGGACCGGCGAATGACAGCGCCATCCTGGACAGCCTGCCGTGGGCAGACACGGTCATCTGCGCGTGGGGGACACATGGTTCGCACCTTGGGCGTGGCCCGGCGGTCGAGCGGCTTCTTCGGGCGAAAGGTCGGTCGCTCTTTCACCTCGGACTGTCCAAGGAAGGTCACCCGAAGCACCCGCTTTACATCGGCTATGACCGCCAGCCCGAGCCTTGGCTCTGAGGTCAGGCGCTGAGGCGCTTGCCGTCATGCCCGGCGATCCTGACCGTCACGATCGCGCCCTCGGGCTGTGGCTGGGTGAAGGCCACCTCCGTGAACTGCTCGGTGCGTCCGATCAGAGGTCCTTCGGTCAACACAGCGTGCATAGCGCCGATCTGACGTTCTAGGTGTCCGAGGAGTGCCGCCTCGCCAGCCGCGCGCAAGCGCGCTGCCCTTTCGCGGATGGCGGTGCCATGAACCTGGGGCATGCGCGCCGCCGGCGTGCCCTTGCGGGGGCTGAACGGGAAGACGTGCAGGAAGGTCAGGCCACAGTCTTCGACCAGGCGCAGCGAGTTTTCGAACATCGGGTCGGTCTCGGTCGGGAAACCCGCGATGATGTCGGCACCGAAGACGATGTCAGGGCGCAGGCGACGCGCCTCCTCGCAGAAGCGGATCGCGTCCTCGCGCAGATGCCGGCGTTTCATCCGCTTCAGGATGAGGTCGTCACCGTGCTGGAGCGACAGGTGCAGGTGCGGCATCAGCCTCGGTTCGGTCGCGATGGCTTCCATCAAGGCCGGGTCCGCCTCGATCGAATCTATCGAGGAGATGCGTAGCCGCTCGACCGTGGTCAGCCGCAGGATGCGGCGGACGAGATCGCCGAGGCGCGGCTCGCCCGGGAGGTCCGCACCCCATGACGTCAGGTCGACACCCGTCAGCACGACCTCGTGGAAGCCGCGGTCGACCAGCCGGTTGATCTGGTCCACCACGACGCCAGCCGGCACAGATCGGGAGTTGCCGCGGCCGAAAGGGATGATGCAGAAGGTGCAGCGGTGGTCACATCCGTTCTGGACCTGGACATAGGCGCGGTGGCGGCCGAAGCCGTCGATCAGGTGCCCGGCGGTTTCGCGGACCGACATGATGTCGTCAACCTGCACGCGCTCGGTCTGGCCGATGAAGTCAGCGGCCATGCCGGCCCAGGTTTCGGGGCGCATCTTCTCGGTATTGCCGATCACGCGAGTGACCTCGGGCATCGCAGCAAAGGTTTCGGGTTCAGTCTGCGCGGCGCATCCCGTCACAATAAGCGTTGCATCCGGGTTCTCGCGCCGCAGCCGACGGATTTCCTGCTTTGCCTTGCGCACGGCCTCAGAAGTGACGGCGCAGGTGTTGACGACGACGGCGCGGTCGACACCCGCTGCGGCGGCAAGCTTCTTCATGGCCTCGGTCTCGTAGGCGTTCAGCCGGCAGCCAAGGGTCGCGAAGATGGGCGGGCGTTGCGGCGCGTTCATGTCAGCCCTGCCAGAAATCCCGGCGTCAGGATGCCGTCGAAGACGTGCGCGGTGGGCCCGGTCATCCAGACGCCGTCGTTGCGCCAGTCGATCTCGAGCGTTCCGCCGTCAAGCCGCACCGTGACCCGTCGCCCCGTCAGACCCCGGCGCGCCGAGGCCACGGCGGCTGCGCAGGAACAAGAGCCCGAGGCCAAGGTGATCCCGGTGCCTCGCTCCCAGATGCGCAGGCGGATTTCTCGGTCCGACAAGACTTGCACCACCTCGACATTCGTCCGTTCGGGGAACAGCGGGTGATATTCGTAATGCCGGCCGAAGCTCTCGAGATCGACGGCAGCAGCGTCGGGAACAAAGAAGGTGCAATGGGGGTTGCCCATTCCCGTGCCAACCGGCGCGCCTTCTATCGGCAGTTCCAGCGTGTCCATCGCCTCGGCCAGCGGAATGCCCTGCCAATCCAGAATCGGCGGACCCATGTTCACCGAAGTGACTCCGTCGCCTGCATCACGTGCATGAAGCACATCACGTTCGGTGCGGATCGAAAGTTCTGTTCGGCCTAGACGGTCCATCTCGTGCCGCGCGATGCAGCGCGTGGCGTTGCCGCAGGCCGACGACAGAGACCCGTCGGCGTTGAAGAAGGTCAGGCGAAGGTCGGCCGACGGGTCGTCGTCGATCACCGCCAACTGATCGAAGCCAACGCCACGATGCCGGTCGCCAAGAGCGCGGGCGAGCTCGGCCGAGACATGAATATCCTTCCCCCGCCGGTCGATGACCACGAAGTCATTGCCCAAACCGTGCATCTTCATGAACGGAAGGCCGCCGGAGGAGCCCGTGTCGCGCATGGTGGCGCATATACAGCGGGCCATGCCGCAAATCCAGCGGTGGCCTTGCGTCGCAGTGCGACCTTGTTGCCCTTCAACGCCGATCGCGCTAAGCGCTGCGCGACTTTGCAAATGTGGTGACCGATCATGGCGAGCCACCATCTCGCCCTTTCCATCGTCATCCCCATGCGGAATGAAGCGGGAAACGCGTCGTCCTTGCTGGCGGAGATCGCCGCAGAAACCGCGCGTCTTCCCGCGTTCGAGGTTCTGGTGGTGGACGACGGGTCGTCCGACGACACGGCTGACGTCGTTCGCCGGGCCGGGGCCGCAGACGCACGGATTCGCCTCATTCAGCACCCTTTCTCCGGCGGACAAAGCGCGGCCGTGCATTCCGGCGTATTGGCAGCGCGAGCACCCTTGGTCGCCACATTGGACGGCGACGGCCAGAACCCGCCCTCCGACCTTCCCAAGCTGATCGCGCCCCTTCTCGTCCCGGAGGCTATGTCCATCGGACTCGTCGCGGGTCAGCGCGTAGGTCGGAAGGACACCATGTCCAAGCGCCTGGCGTCCCGGTTCGCGAACGGCCTTCGGTCACGGCTTCTCAAGGACGGCACACGCGACACCGGCTGCGGCCTGAAGGCATTTCGCCGCGAGGCTTTTCTTGCGCTGCCCTATTTCGATCACATGCACCGGTTCCTTCCCGCGCTGTTCAAACGCGACGGCTGGGAGGTCGCATTGGTCGATGTCTCGCATCGACCGCGGGGGGCCGGGCGCTCGAACTACACCAACCTTCATCGTGCATTGGTCGGAATCTACGACCTCATCGGTGTCGCCTGGCTTATACGTCGGCGGAAGAAGGTCAGGCCGGCCCCGAGCTCGCAATGAGGACGCCCCATGCATGAGGCCCTGTTTCAATTTCTGAACGTCGACAACTGGTTCGAATTCTGGTGGGTCATGGTCGGACTCGGAGGCCAGCTCATGTTCTCGGGTCGGTTCATCGTTCAGTGGATCGCGTCAGAGCGTGCCCGCAGATCGGTCATACCGCTCGCCTTCTGGTACTTTTCACTGGCAGGCGGGTTGATCCTCTTTGCCTATGCCATCCACCGGCATGACCCGGTCTTCATTCTCGGGCAGTCGCTGGGTGTGTTCATCTACTCGCGCAACCTCTGGCTGATCCATGCCGAACGCAGACGCGCAGTCTGAACGGGGCTGGCTGGGTCCGGCCCTCGGCATCGTCCTGGCCGTCACGGCGGCGCGGGTTGTGCTACTGGCCTTCAATCGCACGGACCTGTTCGTGGACGAGGCGCAATACTGGCTTTGGGGCCAGGATTTCGCCTTCGGATACTACTCGAAACCTCCGCTGATCGCCTGGGTGATCCGGGTGGCGACGGACCTCGCGGGCTCGGATGCGCCGTTCTGGGTGCGATTGCCTGCACCGTTGTTTCACGCAGTTACCGCCATATTGCTGGCCGCTGTCGCTGCCCGGCTTCTTTCTGCGCGAGCCGCTGTCGTGGTTGCGACAGCCTACATCACGCTGCCAATGGTCGCCGTCGGAAGCCTTCTGATCTCGACCGACACGATCATGTTCCCCTTCCTGGCGATCGCCTTGATTGCCTACATCGCCTTGCTTCGGGACAGCGCGCCGCGCGTTGGCCTGGCAGCCCTGGTCGGGCTGGCCCTGGGCGTGGCTTTCCTGGCGAAGTATGCTGCCATCTACTTCCTTGTGTTCGGCGCGGCTGCGGCGATCCATCCGGCCCTGCGCCCCCGTCCCATCGAAGCTGCGGTGATCGTCGCAGCCTTCCTTGCCGCGATCGCCCCGAACATCGCGTGGAATGCCACCAACGGCCTTGCGACCGTGTCGCACACCGTCGACAACACCGGCTGGCGAAACGGCATCGAGATGGCCCCATCCGCGCTCGGAAGGTTCCTGGCGGAACAACTCCTCGTCATCGGACCGGTCACGTTCTTCGCCTGGGTGCTCAGCCTCTGGCGCCGCGCAGGACCTTCGGGCGCGCTCCTTCTGGTTTGGTTGAGCCTGCCTATCGTGATGGCAGTCAGCGCGCAGGCGCTCATCTCCGGGGCCAACGCGAACTGGGCTGCGGCCGCCTATCTGCCGGGGACGATCCTGGCCGTCGGATGGCTCCTCGCGAGGCGTCGTCTCTGGTTGGTTCTGTCGTTCGTCATCAACGGGGCCTTGTCCTTGGCATTGCCGCTCGCGACGGTCGCGGGGCCGGCGCTGGAGATCGACGGTCAGCCATTGCTGAAACGCTACCTCGGACTTTCGGACCTGAGCCGGGAGATCGTGAGTGAAGCGCGGGCACTTGGCGCGGTCGCCATCGCTGCCGACGAGCGGGCTGTCCTGGCCGACCTGTTCTACACCGGACGGGACTCGGGCTTGCCCATATTCGCCTGGCCCAAGGATCGACCGCCTGCAAACCATTATGAACAATCACACCGGCTTGAAGGCCAGGTAACCGGCCCGGTCCTGGCCGTATCGCGAGGGGATACCTCCCCACCCTGCAAAACGGCGGCCGATGGCGAGATCATTCCGGGGCCGGGCGCCTACCAGGGGTCGACCTTCCGCTTCTGGCTCGTCCCGGCCGGGTGCTGGGCGCCGTGACGCGGTTCTGGCCTCTCGCGGCGGCCTGGCTGCTGTCGGCCGCGGTATTCACGATCTGGCCGCAGGTCGATCTTGCCGTATCGGGGCTGTTCTACGATCCGCTCTCAGAAGCCTGGCTCGGCAATGCGCCTCTCGCCGAAGCGTTGCGCAGCGCACTTTGGCGCATGACCGAAGCGGCAGCGCTGGTCTTCCTTGCGCTGCTTGTCCTGGCCCTGCTCCGGCGCAGATCGGCTGCGACCCCAGTCCGGGCGTCAGTCTTTGCCCTTCTGACTTTCGCGATGGCGCCCGGGTTCATCGTGAACGGGTTGCTCAAGGCACATTGGGGCCGCGCCCGGCCCCGCACGGTGACCGAGTTCGGAGGCACGTCCGACTTCACCCCAGCCCTCGAAATCTCGAATCAGTGCGCGCGCAACTGTTCCTTCGTTGCGGGCGAGGTGGCCGGCGTGGTCGCGGTCACCATGGTGCTTTGGCTGCTGTTTTCCGGGCGACTTGCCCCGGCTGGCCGCATGACCTTTGCAGCGCTTCTTCTGAGCCTGTCACTTGCGTCCGCCTTCCTGCGAGTTTCCGCGGGTGGACACTTCCTGTCGGACTCTGTCTTCGCCGCCCTTATCAGCGTGACTGTGGCCCTTTTGCTGTGGCGCTGGCTGGGTGTCGAACGGGTCACCGACCGGCTCACATTCGCGAACATCGCCAACGACCTGCGCAATCTGATCCATCGGACACCTGCCCAGAAATAGCCCTTGACCCTACCGACTCGTTTCCTTAGACGACCGGCGGAGTGGGCCCGTAGCTCAGTTGGTTAGAGCGGCTGACTTTTAATCAGTAGGTCATAGGTTCGAATCCTATCGGGCTCACCACTCTCCCGACGTTGCAGGCGCCGCTCCGTCACTGTGGGCGGCTGCGTCAGGCCGCAGATGGTTGCATGTTCTTGTGCGAATTGGCGCCGCTTGCACCGTCGCGTGGCGCGATGCGCAGGGCTCGCAACGCATTGAGGATTACGGCCACGTCGATCACCTCCTGAAGCAGCGCACCCTCGACGGGCGTGAGATAGCCGAACGCCGCCGCGATCATTCCGAGAACGGACAAGCCGATGCCAGCAATGACGCTTTGAACGGCAATACGACGCGCGCCTCTCGCAATCTCGAATCCCGACGACAGCCGGTCGATCCGGTCCACCAAAAGCACGACATCTGCCGCCTCGGCTGACGCGGCCGCACCGCGAGCCCCCATGGCCACGCCAACATCGGCCGCCGCCAGCGCGGGCGCGTCGTTGACGCCGTCCCCCACCATCATGACCGGGCCGTTGATGCGCTCGGAAAGGACAAGGCTGACCTTCTGGTCGGGGGTGAGACCGGCGCGAACACCCTCCAACCCGAGCCCTTGGGTCACCTGTTCGGCCACTTCGGGCCGGTCTCCGGTGGCGAGGAGGATGCGTCCAACCCCCTCACGGCGAAGGCGTTGCAACATGTCGGCCGCGTCCTCGCGCAAGCGATCGGACATGACCAGATACCCGGCCATGGGCCCGTTGACGGCGACCGCTACAATGAGCGACCCCGCAGGAATCTCACGTTCCGGAACGGTTGCAGAACCAGTGCGACCGGCGACGAAACCGTATCCGCCAACCGCGATGTGGCGCCCTTCGACCATGCCGACGACACCTTCGCCCGGAACCTCGGACACGTCCTCCGGTACGGGGAGGGCGAGGCCAAGGTCCTTTGCGGCGGCAACGACAGCCTGTGCAACCGGGTGCTTCGAGGCCTGCTCAAGCGCAGCGGACATGCGCAGAAGATCTTCTTCGGTGACCCCGTCATAGGCCTCGATGGACACGATCCGCGGACGCCCATCGGTCAACGTTCCGGTCTTGTCCAGGATGAGCGTGCGGATGCGCGCCATGTTCTCAAGCGGCGCCGCCCCCTTGATCAACACACCGAACTGGGCCGCGCGCGATACCCCCGCAACAAGTGCCACGGGAACCGCCAGGATAAGCGGGCATGGGGTCGCCACGACAAGGACGGCCACGGCGCGGACCGGGTCACCGGTCATCCAGAATGCGGCCGTTGCGATCGCGATGGTGACCGCCAGGAACCCCAAGGACCAGCGATCGGCCAAGCGGGACATCGGCGCTTTCGAGTGCTGCGCCATTTGGACCAACCGGATGATACCGGCATAGGTGCTGTCGGCGGCACGGCGCGTAGCGCTGATTTCGAACGCCTCGCCGACGTTCGTCGACCCGCTCAGTGCACCGTCCCCACGGACCAGTCGCACGGGAAGGGCCTCCCCGGTCATTACCGAGGTGTCCAGAAAGGCCGCACCCGAGGCAACAACTCCATCAACCGGCACCACGTCGCCCTGACGTATCAACAGCAGATCACCCGGAACAACGTCATCCAACGGAACTTCCTCGAACGCTCCATCTCGATGGCGCGTAGCGGTCCGGGGCACTTGAGCCAGAAGGGCGTGCAATTCCCGTCTGGCACGGCCCTTGGCAAAGCTTTCGAGGAACGTTCCCCCAGTGTACATGACCGCCACGACGGATGCAGCCAAATGCTCTCCGAAGATGATCGCCGCCGACATGGACAAGGCCGCGACGATGTCGAGCCCGACCTCGCCCAGTCGGAGGTTCCGAAGGATGTCGACGACGAGTGCGACTAGGGCAGGAACGACTCCTGCCAGCCAAGCTGTGCTTGCCAGGTCGGCCCTACCCACGACATGAAAGACAAGCCCGCAGGCAAGTCCGGCCACGGCAAGAACAAGGAGTAGGACCTTGAGGCGGTCGGCTCCGGCATGGTCCACGCGTCACACGTCCCTTGTCCCCAGGCCTTCCAAGGCGACATGCTGCCCTGACGGTTTCGGCCAGCACTCCGGGCCGACCGCGACGCCGCTTCGGCCTCTCGAGCAGTTCGAGACGACTTTACGTCGCGCTCTCCTTGGGCCGCAAGCGCCTGCGCCGCGGGGCGAAATCACGGCGGTGTCCCGGGTAATCGTGTAGGAGGCCGCGCGCGGAGCCCTTCGCGGCACGCCGATCGAGGCCCGGCACTCCGGGCAGAGATCAGAACTTATGGAACTGCTTGCAAGCCGGGCGAGGATAGCACGCAAGCGCCCCAAGGATCGCATGGCGCCGGCAGGCGCACACGCACAATCCAACAGCTTCAAGGGTGTAGGTGGTAGCGGAGGAGGGATTTGAACCCCCGACACAAGGATTATGATTCCTCTGCTCTAACCAGCTGAGCTACTCCGCCAGAGCGGGGTGGTAGCTATGCGAGGGGGGACAACGCGTCAAGAGGGAATTGCGCTGCCTTCCGCGGATGCAAGAGAACTCCCGACTGTGCTTCGCGGATACCTCTCGTTCGTGGGCCAGCTTACGGTTCTCGACGCGCCTCTCGCCAAGAGACGGCGGTCGGGGTATGCCCGGGCTATACTCAAGGGGCAACGGCCATGCATCAGGAACTTCCGCTCACCAAGGATATCGTTCTGATTGGTGGCGGACATACGCATGCGCTGACTCTGCGCAGCTGGGGCATGTCTCCCTTGCCGGGCGCCCGGCTGACCCTGATCAACCCCGACCCGGCGGCGCCGTATTCAGGCATGCTGCCGGGCCTTGTGGCCGGACATTACGACCGTGACGCATTGATGATCGACCTTGTCCGGCTGGCGCGGTTCGCAGGCGCCCGCCTTGTGCTAGGCCGGGTGGTGGGCATGGATCGGGCGAAACGGGAGATACATGTCCCCGGCCGCGCGCCGATCCGGTACGATGTCGCCTCCATCGATATCGGCGTGACCTCCGACATGCCGGGGATCCCCGGATTTGGAGAACACGCGTTTCCGGCAAAGCCCCTTGGGCCCTTCGCCGATGCGTGGGAAAGGCATGTCCGCAAGGCACTGGCCGGCGAGTCGGGGAAGGCCGTGGTCATCGGCGCGGGCGTCGCGGGAATGGAGCTGGGCATGGCGATGGCCCATCGACTCGGGCCAGGAACCGTTACGATCGTGGAAGCCGCACCCAATCCGCTTCCCGGAACATCGGAGGGGACTCGAAGCGAACTCCTGCGGCAACTCGAAAGGCTCGGTGTCACCCTGATGACCGGAAGCCCCGTCGTCGAAGTGACGCAGAACGGCGTCGTACTTTCCTCGGGGCACCGTCTGCCCTCGGATTTCACGGTGGGTGCTGCCGGCGCCAGGGCGCAGGCGTGGCTTGCAGAGACGGGACTGAAGCTGCACGAAGGCTTCATCTCGGTCGGCCCGACGCTCGCATCGCTGGACGATCCCTCGGTCTTCGCCGTGGGCGACTGTGCCCACCTTTCGCATGCACCGCGACCGAAGGCCGGCGTCTATGCCGTGCGGGAGGCACCGGTGCTGCTGGACAATCTGCGCGCCGCCGTCGCTGGGCTGCGGCCGCGAAGCTACCACCCGCAAGCGGATTACCTGAAGCTCATTTCCTGCGGGGACAAGCGTGCGGTCGCGGACCGTTCGGGCCTGCGGACCTCCGGAGCCTGGCTTTGGCACTGGAAGGATTGGATCGATCGCAAGTTCATGAACAAGTTCACGGAGCTTCCGGCGATGGAAGCCGGATCGCACCACGAACTCGCCGCAGAGGGTGCACGGGAAGAGGCCGGTGGGCAGCCGCTCTGCGGCGGGTGTGCGGCCAAGGTCGGTCGCGGCGCTCTGACCGAGGCGTTGGCACGGCTGCACCCCGTAACGCGACAAGACGTGCTGACCGGCCACGGCGATGACGCGGCTGTCCTGTCGGTTGGCGGCGTGCGACAGGTTTTGACGACCGACACCCTGCGCGCCTTCACCGATGACCCCTGGATGCTGGCGCGCATCGCCGCCATCCATGCGCTGGGCGATGTCTGGGCCATCGGCGCGGAACCGCAGGCCGCCTTGTCCCAGATCGTCCTGCCCAGAATGACCGCTCGCCTTCAGGTCGCCACACTGTCCGAGATCATGGCGGCCGCCGAAGAGGTCTTCTCGGAGGCCGGGGCAGCGATTGTGGGAGGGCACACCGCGACAGGGGCAGAGCTTTCGATCGGCTTCACGGTCACCGGGCTCGCAGCCGGGCGCATCATCGGCCAGTCCGAGGCAAGCCCGGGAGAAGTGCTGATCCTCACCAAGGCACTGGGCACCGGCGTGATCATGGCGGCCGAGATGCAGATGGCTGCACGCGGCGACTGGGTCGCAGGAGCACTCGCCAGCATGTCGCGCCCGCAGGGGTCTGCGGCGCGCCTGCTTGCAACGAAGGCAAGTGCCATGACGGACGTGACCGGCTTTGGGCTGGCTGGTCACCTGATCGGGATCCTCGATGCATCCGGGGTCGCGGCACACCTTGGCTTGAATGACCTTCCCACACTGGAAGGCGCAGAGACCCTGCTGGAAAGAGGCGTGCGGTCAACTTTGCACACGGCGAACGCCGCCCTTCGCAGTCGCTGTAACTTGCCTTACGCTCCACGGGCAGAACTCCTGTTCGATCCCCAGACCGCGGGCGGGCTTCTGGCAAGCGTTCCGGCAGTCGCAGCCTCCGGGCTTGTTTCGGCGCTGCGCGACGAGGGCTTTCCCGCGGCGGTGATCGGACACATCGAGGCCGGTCCGCCCGAGATTCACGCGGACTGAAGTCGCTCCATCGCGCTTGCGATGCGCGCCGCGGCCATATCGAGCGCCGCAGACGACATGTCATCCAGAGCGACCGTATCGACGACCTTTGGCGAGTGGCGCGCGCGGCTCTTCGCATAACGCGGATCATAGTGTTCGGACATCAGTCGGCGCGCGAGCGCCTCATGCGCGTGCCGTCTGAGCAGGTCGCGCCACTCGGCAATAGTTTCTGACGCATGATAGGGGCGCAGGGCATCAAGGACGGCCTCGAACGCATCGGGCGCGGACGTGAGGTCGGCATAGGCGCGCGCCAGATAGGCGGCGCGCGCGTCGAGCGACGCCTGGACCTCGATCCGCACGGCGCCGCTCATCGCCGTCCAGAGCGAGGGTGGGACAACCCGATCCCCAACCTTCGAGCTTTCCGCCTCGATCACGACGGGACGCGCGGGATCGAACGCCACTAGGCGTCGGGCAAGTTCGCTTTCGAATGCCTTCTGCGACGGCTGCCCGCCCTCGCGTGCGCCAAAGAGCGACCCGCGGTGGTTCGCCAGGCCTTCGAGGTCGATCACCTGCACGCCTCGGTGTCCAAGGCGGGTCAGTATCTCGGTCTTCGCGGTTCCGGTGTTGCCGTCGATCAAGACCACACGGTGCGGAAGGACGTTTTCGTAGAGGATCTGCCCCACAAGCCTCCGATAGGTTCGGTAGCCCCCGGCCAGCGTGTCGACGCGCCACCCGATCTGGGACAGGATTGTCGCAAACGCCCCCGAGCGCTGGCCACCACGCCAGCAGTAGACCAGCGGCCGATACGACGGGCCTTTGTCGGCCAGGTATTCTTCCAGGTGCTTCGCCGCATTGCGGGCGACCAGTGCTGCCCCGATTCGCCGCCCGCGAAACCGGTTCTCGCGCGTGTAGACCGTGCCGACCAATGCCCTTTCCTCGTCGTAGAGCACGGGCAAGTTGACAGCGCCGGGAATGTGATCCTCGGCGAATTCGGAAGGCGAACGAACGTCGATGACCTCGTCATGGTCGAGGTTCAGCAGTTCGGAGAGAGAGGCAGGCGCGATCGGCATGGCGCCCTCATATCGCCCCGCGTCGTGACCCGGAAGGGGGCCGTATTGTCTGGCATATCAGGGGATCTCGACATCGGCGAGCAGCCAGGCCCATTGCGAGGCGTGCATGTCGCGGTCATCCCGGCTGCCCTGCACGGTCGGGCGCGGCATCGAAATCTTGACCACGTTCAGCGCGGCGATATCGAACCGTTTGAGCAATTGCGCCGGAACGGCGTAGAGCCGCGCCACCTCGGACGTCGACAGGCCGTTGGACACGCGCACGAAGGCCTCTGCATCCGGGCAGAAGATGTCGATGGTCAGCCAGAAAGGCCCTGCATTCTTGGCCCGAAGCCGGTCTGCGATGTCGCCGAGCCTAGCCAACGGCGTCCACCTCGAGCCGGAAGGCCTCCATCGGGTCGCCGAGCCGCATCACGTGGTTCAACGTAAATTCGTAAAGCGGACCGCGCGCCCAGTCGGCAGGAGAGAAGGGGAAAGCGAAGGTGGCCTGCGGCTCGTCGTCCGTCAGGGGGTAGTGCAGAAGGAACGGGTTCGCCAGCTTGGCGATTTCCGTCGCGCGCTCCTGCGTCGGGGCCGTGACGATGCAGAGGACGCCCACCTCGGGCGGCACCGCGCGGCTGGTCTCGAGCGGGCCGAGTGTGGCGTTCCGACCGATCAGGCGAAAGTCGAGGTGATAGTCGCCGGGGACCAGGCCCATCCGGCTGCCGATCTCCCCTACGAGGAAGGCCGAAAGGCGCGCCACCCAAGCTTCCGCGTTGCGGACGTATCGCGGCTCGCGCAGCAGGACCAGAACTGTCGACTGCCAGCCTGCCAGCCGCGCTCCTTCAAGCTTCACCGTATAGTCGCCGGGAACCCACTCGGAACCGGTCACGCGCACGCGGCGGTCGTCGAGCTGAAGATAGTCGGCATTCGTGACGTCGAGGTAGCCGCCCGGTTCATGAAGGATGAAGGGATCGGCGTTCTCATACAACATATGCGCCGCGACCGAGCGCGGCGTGCAGCGCGCAGAGGCAAGACCCGGTTCTACAGTGAATCCTTCGGCGTCGAAGTCGATCAGGATCGGCCCCGAAGTCGGGTTCGATGTGCAGAGCGATCCGCATTCCCCGATCTTAGCGCCATGCCAGGCGCCACCGGCGTGGTCCCCCCGCATGATGGGCAGCGCGGCGATCGTGGCGGTATCGGTCGTACGACCCGCGATCACGATGTCCGCGCAGGTCTCCAGCGCGGCGGCGATCTGCTCCGCCCCGGCCAGCGCGACGATATTCGACATCCCGGCAATCGCGTCCAGCGTGACCTCGGGCGCTGGGTCGAGCGGTCGCACCCGGCCGTCCGCGAAAGCCCGTGCCACCCTTTCCGACGGCTGGCTGGAATAGAGACGCGCGACACGAAGCGTCTGCCCCAGCTCTCGCGCGATCTCGGCCGTCAGATCAACCATCCAATCGACCGTGGAATCCGTGCCGCAGGTGCCCGCCGTCCCGATCACAAGGGGCACCCCAGCTTCCGCGCGTGCCTTCATCAGCTCGCGCCACTCGGACTTGGTGGCGGCACGGGAATACTTGGACGTCCCCGTCCCGAGGTAGGCGGGACCGCTGTCGGTCGACCCTCCGTCCACGGCAATGATGTCGGGCTTCATCGCAACCGCCCGGGCAAGGGCGCCTGCGTCGAAGCCGAGCCCCAGCGCCCCGGTAGGGATCAGGACGCGTGTCGGCATCAGTCGGTCAGCCCCTCTTTCCTGGGACGGCTCAGCACACCCCTGAGGAAGATCGGCGCGACGAAGCCGAGGATGGCGGCGATCCACAAGCCCACCGCGATCGGCGAGGAGAACAGGAAGGTCCAGTCCCCGTCCGAAAGGACCATGGCGCGGCGGAGCGCATCCTCCATCGAGTTGCCGAGAAGGATGCCGAGGATTATCGGCACAAGCGGCACGTCGAGTTTTCGCAGGAAATACCCGACGAAGCCGAACGCCACCATCATCAGAAGGTCGAAGTAGCTCCCGGTCAGCGAATAGATCCCGACGAACGAGATCATCGTGACCCCCGGCATCAGCACCATGGGCGGGACCATGAGGATCTTCACGAAGATCTTCACCATCGGCACGTTCATGACCAGAAGCACGATGTTCGCGATGAAGAGCGATGCGATGAGCCCCCAGACCACATCGGGCCGGTCGGTGAACAGCGTCGGCCCCGGCGTGATGTTGAGCGTCATCAGAAGCGCGAGCAGCACCGCTGTCGTGCCCGACCCGGGCACGCCCAGCGTCAACATGGGGACAAGCGCCCCTCCGGCCGCGGCGTTGTTGCCCGCCTCGGGCGCGGCGACACCCTTGAAATTTCCCCGTCCGTAGCTGACCTTGTCCGGATCGATGGCGCGCTGGCCCATATAGGCCAGGAAAGAACCGAGAGAGGCCCCCGCCCCTGGCAGCACGCCGGCCACGAAACCGATCAGCGACGAGCGCAGCATCGCCCCCGTGCTCGCGACGATCTCGCGCATTGGAAGCGTCACGCGGTCGAGCTTCACGCCAATGGCAGTGTTCTTGCCATGGCTCTCGATGAAGAAGAAAACCTCTGCGATCGCGAAGAGGCCGACGATGGCCACAAGGAAGTCGACCCCGTCCATCAGGTGCAGCTCACCGAAGGTCAGTCTTGGCAGGCCCGAGAAGTTGTCGAGGCCGATCATCGCGATGCCGAGGCCGATCGCCGCCGCTGCCGCCGCCTTGGCCTGGTTCTTCGACGCCACGCCCCCCAGCGTGCAGAAGGCCAGCAGGTAGAGTGCGAAGTACTCGGCCGGGCCGAACAGATATGCCACCCGCGCCAGCACCGGCGCCAGCAGAGCCACGCCCAGCGTGGCAAGGAACGCGCCAACGAAGGACGCGACTCCCGAAATCACGAGGGCGTCCCCGGCCTTTCCCGCCTTAGCCATCGGGTAGCCGTCGAGCGTCGTCATCATCGCGGGCTCGTCGCCCGGAATGTTCAGAAGGATCGAGGAAATCCGCCCTCCATACATCGCGCCGTAGTAGACCGAGGTCAGCAAGACCAGGGCTGCGATTGCATCGAGGCCAAGAGTGAACGCGAGCGGGATCAGGATCGCGACTCCATTCGACGGCCCGAGGCCCGGAAGCGCGCCTATGATGGTGCCGAGGAAGCACCCGACGACCGCCAGCATGAGGGTATAGGGCGTGAGCGCTACGGAAAATCCGAGCGCAAGGTTCGACAGAAGCTCCATCTAGAGCCACCCTCGCGGCAGGGGTTGAAGCCCGAGCCCAAGCCCGTAGCGAAACACGACGAACAGCCCCATGGCCAGTCCAACTCCCGTCAACGCGGCAGGCAGCGGACGCGGATTGATCTGCCAGGCAAGAATGGCCGCAGCTATGGCGGTCGGCACGACAAATCCCATGGGCTTGAGCGCAAACGAATATCCGACAAGCACGACCGTCGCGAGCCCGAGCGACAGGAAAGTCCGGGCGGACGGCCACTCGGGATCCGGGTCGGGCTTCCAGATCATCACCAACCCGCAAATGACAACGATAACGCCAATGGCGATCGGGAACGTCTTGGACCCCACCGGGTCGCTGAGGAAGCTCGTCTGGATCTGGAGGGCGCTGGCGATATAGGCCAGCGCCACTCCGATGAGGACCAGACCGAGGATCCGGTCCGAGGCCATTACTGGATGACCCCGATTTCCTTCGACAACTCCACCGTTTCGGCGATGACACCGTCAACCCACGACTGGAAATCGGCACCGACCTTGGTGAACGGCGCCAGACCATTCGCGGCCATCGTGTCCTTCCATTCCTGGCTGTCGGCCACGGCCTGAAGCTTCTCGGCCCATGAATTGAACGCCTCGTCCGAGATGCCGCCCGGCACGTAGAGACCGCGCCAGTTCACCGCGACGACGTCATACCCCTGCTCTTTCGCGGTCGGGATATCCTCGAACCCCGGCACACGCTCGTCCGTCAGGACGGCCAGCGCACGGACCTCGCCCGACTTGATGAAGCCCACGATCTCGGACATGTCGCCAGTCATCGCCTGGGTGAAGCCTCCGATGGTCTGGGTGATCGCATCCGCACCGCCGTCGACGCCGATGTACTTGATCGACCGGATGTCGTCGAAGCCCGCGGCTTTCAGGATCTGCAGGGGCTTCATGTGGTCGAAGCCGCCTGCCGCCGACCCACCCGCAAAGGCCACCGAACCTGGGTCGGCCTTGATCGCGTTGACCATGTCGTCAAGGTTCTGGAACGGGCTGTCTGCAGCCACGACGATGACGCCGGGATCGGCCCCGATTGCGCCGACGAAGCGCACCTGATCGGCGGTCGCGCCGCCAAAGGCGTTCTGCGCCAGTCGCGTGGTCGTGGCCGAGGACGCCGCGACGATCAGATCTTCGTCCGTGTTGCGTTCATTGACGACGTGGGAAAAGGCCAGGCCTCCGCCACCGCCCGCCATGTTCGTCACCTGGACCGGCTGATCGACCAGGCCGATAGATCACAGGATCTTGCCGACCTGCCGGCACGTGAAGTCCCAGCCGCCGCCGGGGTTCGCCGGCGCGATGCATTCAACTGCCGTCGCCGGCAGTGCAAGGCCAACGGCCAAGGTCGCACCCGCGGCAATCCGCGTGAAGAACCGTGTCATCTGTTTCCTCCCTGGTCTGTCACTCACGGCACGCCGGGGCCTTTCGCCGCTCTTGCCTGCCACGGGGTCGAGTAACGGACGAAACATCCCCTCCTGTCAAACCTTTCGTCTTTTCCTTGCGCCGCGCGGGCGCCTCGGTTCAGCATGATCGTAAGGCACAGGAGGAACGATGACCGCCAGGCCGCTTCAGGGGCTCAGGGTGCTCGACCTGACGAACGTGCTCGCCGGGCCGTTCTGCTGCCACCAGCTTGCCCATCTGGGCGCCGAGGTGGTGAAGATCGAAGCACCGGGCACGGGCGACCTCGCCCGACAGCTCGGCAACGAGCCGGGACTGAATGCGCAACTCATGGGGATCAGCTTCCTCGCCCAGAACCCGGGCAAGCGGTCGGTTACCCTGAACCTCAAGCACCACGCCGGCAAGGCATTGATGAAGCAGCTCGTCCGGACCGCCGACGTCCTCGTCGAGAATTTCCGGCCCGGCGTCATGGCGCGCCTCGGCCTCGGCTACGAAGTGCTGAAGGCCGAGAACCCGCGCTTGATCTACTGCGCGATCTCCGGCTTCGGACAGGACGGCCCGATGGCATACCGTCCCGCTTATGACCAGATCGTGCAGGGCCTGTCAGGTGTCATGTCGGTGACCGGATCAGAAGAGACTGCACCCCTCAGGGTCGGCTACCCCGTTACCGACACGCTGGGCGGCATGACCGCCGCCTTCGCGATCGCGGCGGCGCTGAATGCGCCCGAAAGGGGCTGTTTCATCGACGTCTCAATGCTCACCTCGACGCTCGCCGCCATGGGCTGGGTAGTCTCGAACTACCTCGTCGGCGGGATCGAGCCGCGCCCCTTCGGCAACGACAACTCGACTTCCGCGCCCTCGGGCACATTCCGGGCCGCCGACGGGCCTATCAACATCGCAGCGAACAAGGACGAACAGTGGCAGGTGCTCTGCCGCCTGATCGGTCGGCCCGACCTGACCGACGACCCGCGCTTCCTGACGCGCGAGGATCGCAAGGCCAACCGCGCCGCGCTGTCGGCGGAGCTCGATGTCGCGCTGTCCACCCGCCCCGCCGCGGCGTGGGAGGAGGAATTGAACGCTCAGGGCGTTCCGGCCGGCGCGGTCCTCACCGTGCCCCAGATCCTCGCGCATCCGCAGGTCGCGGAGCGTGGGTTCCTTCACACCTTCCCCGATGTCCCGGGCGTCGGGCGCGACGTCACCGTTGCCCGCACCGGCCTCCGCATCGATGGCGCCTCGCCCTCTGTCGCAGACCCGCCACCGGAACTCGGGGCCCACACGGATGCGGTGCTCATGGAGCTCGGGTTGTCCGCCGCGGACATTTCCCGCCTGCGCGAGGAGGGCGCGATTTGAGCGACATAGCCGACTGGTGGCGAACTGCAATCATCGACATGGAGCCGGGACGCATCGCCCTTCGCGGCCGCCCGATCGAGGAGATCATCGGCCACCTGAGCTTCCCCCAGACGATCTGGCTCATGCTCCGTGGCGAGGTCCCGTCCGATGGTCAGGCCCGTCTTCTCGAAGCGGCGCTCGTTGCAGCGGTCGACCACGGCCCCCAGGCGCCGTCCATCGCCGCGGCACGTATGGCCGTGACCTGCGGTCTGCCGCTGAACTCCGCAATCGCGACCGGCGTGGGAATGCTGGGCGACGTGCACGGCGGGGCGGGTGAACAGGCGGTGGAACTTTTCGCGATGGCAGCCGAGAGGGGCGTCCCTTCCGCGGTAGCCGACTGGAAGGCCGCGCACGGCAAGTATCTGCCCGGCTTCGGCCACCGGTTCCACAAGCCGGTCGATCCCCGCGCGCCGCGCCTCTTGTCCTTGGTCGACGAAGCAGCCGCCGCGAGGATTGTCACGGGGGACACCGCCCGGATCGCGCGCTCCATCGAAGCGCATCTGGCCGTCCTTCGGGGGAAGCCAGTTCCGATGAACATCGACGGCGCGACAGCGGTCATCTTCGCTGAACTCGGTTTTCCGGCTCCGCTCGCCCGCGGGCTGTTCTGCCTGTCGCGCTCGGTGGGCATTCTCGCGCATTCCTGGGAACAGTTGCAGCAGGGTGGCCGTAACAAGGGGCCGACGCCGCCGCACTATCGCTGGACCTATGACGGCAAGTGACCGAGGCGTCGCTCAGGCCTTTGCCGCGGTAACTTCCACCTCCACCAGGAACTCGGGCCGCGTGAAGCCCGACACGATCACCAGGGTCGAGGCCGGGAGTCGCGAAACACCGGCCAACCATCGGTCCCGCGCGGCCATGTAAGGTGCCATATGCGCACGGTCTGTGACGAAAGCGTTGATGCGGATCACATCGGCAGGCCCCATGCCGGCCTCGGCCAGTATGGCGCCGCAATTGGACAGGCACAGTTCGGCCTGTGCCTCGGCACTCTCTGGGACGGTGTCGTCCGGGTGCAGTCCAAGCTGACCCGAGGTGAAGACAAGTCGCGCGCCGGCCGGCACTTCCACGCCGAGGGCATAACGGCCAAAGGGTGGGCGTATCACCGGAGGGTTGAGCGTTCTCAAGGGGCATTCTCCATTGGGATTCCAGGTTCTGCCGGCGCAGAAAGGCATGCAAAGTTGGCCAAGCCCAGCGCTGCCGCGCAGCGTCGCACAAAAAACGTGCAAATGAGCCGGATTCCTGCTGACATGGCAGCGAATTCTGCGACCATCCGATCAATTTTCGGGCGGCGCGGTGCGTTGAGCGCTCGGCCGGCCTACCGTCGCGCTGAGGAACCAACAGGAGGTAAACATGTCCCTTCAACACGTGGCGCTGGCGGGGGCGCTGGTTGTACTTGCGTCCCAGGCGGCAGCCCAGGACAAGGTCGTGTTCGGCACGAACTGGCTTGCCCAGGCCGAGCATGGCGGCTTCTACCAGTCGGTCGCCGACGGAACCTATCTCAACGACTGCGGATTCGAAGTCGAGATCATCCCCGGCGGACCGCAGGTCAACAATCGCGCGCTGATGCTGGCGGGCCGGATGGACTTCCACATGGGCGGCGACCTGTTGCAGGCGTTCAGCGCCGTGCAGGAAGGCGTGCCGATCGTGAACGTCGCGGCGATCTTCCAGAAGCACCCTCAGGTCATCGTCACTCACCCCGGTGAGGCCGAGACCTGGGAAGACCTGAAGAACCTCACGCTTCTCATCGGCGACAACGGCTACCAGTCCTATTACCAGTGGATGATGAAGGCCCACGGCTTCACGGAAGAGCAGCGACAGCCCTACACCTTCAACCCTGCCCCGTTCCTTGCAGACAAGCGCGTCGGCATGCAGGGCTACCTGTCGTCCGAACCCTACCTTGTTCTCAAGGAAGGGGGATTCGAACCGAAGTCCTTCCTCATCGCTGACGCGGGCTATTCGTCCTACGCCACCACGATCGAGACGATGGCCGACACGATCGCCAATGACCCCGAGAAGGTGCAATGCTTTGTCGATGCCTCGATCAAGGGCTGGTACAACTACCTCTACGGCGACTCTTCGGCGGCGAACGAGTTGATCAAGGCTGCCAACCCCGAGATGACAGACGACAAGATCGCCTATGCCATCGACAAGATGAAGGAATGGGGCATCGTCGACTCGGGTGACGCGCTGACGCTCGGCATCGGGGCCATGACAGACGCGACAGTAGAGAATTTCTACAACCTCATGGTCGATTCCGGCGTGGTCGAGCCCGGGTTGGATTTCAAGACGTCCTACACGACCCAGTTCGTGAACAAGGGCGTCGGAATGGAGCTCAAGTCCAACTGACGCGCATCGGGCGGGCCGGAGCCGGCTCGCCCAACTCGGAGATGCTCATGCCGAAGGCCAGACCTCCGCTCAGCGAACGCCCTGCGGTCCTGACGATGAACCACGTCGAGAAGACGTTCAATGGCGGCGTCGTCGCCCTTCGGGACATGAACCTTCAGGTGAACGAAGGGGATTTCGTCTCGCTCCTCGGGCCGTCCGGCTGCGGGAAAAGCACGGCTCTGCGCCTGATCGCAGGTCTGATCCACCCGACCGCCGGCACGATCCGGTGGTCCGGCGGTCAGTCCGAAGGCGACCTCGGCATCGTCTTCCAGGAACCGACACTCATGCCCTGGGCCACGGTTGCGCAAAACGTCTGGCTGCCCTTCCGTCTCCGCGGAATGGGTTACAACTCGGTCAAGGACGAGATCCTCGAGGCCCTGCGCCTCGTGGGTCTCGAGAAGTTCCTCAATGCCTACCCGCGAGAACTGTCGGGCGGAATGAAGATGCGCGTCTCGATCGCCCGCGCGATGGTCACCAAGCCACGGCTGATCCTGATGGATGAACCTTTCGCCGCGCTCGATGAAATCACGCGCTTCAAGCTGAACAACGACCTCTTGCAGCTGAAGGAAAGGATCGGCTGCACGGTCATCTTCGTCACCCATTCGGTCTTCGAGTCCGTCTTCCTGTCGGACCGCATCATCGTCATGGCCGCACGTCCCGGCCGCGTCATCAGGGAAATCGAAGTTGGCGTCCCCTATCCGCGGTATGAGGAGTTCCGGACATCGACCGAATACGCAGGATACACGCGCCTCGCCTCCGGGGCCTTGCACGATGCGATGGGAGTCGCCGCATGAGCCTTGCCGAACAGGGCGTCGCCCCTCTGGTCGACCGGGAAGAGGCCGCGCGCGCACGCCGCGAGCGCATCAACCGCATCGCGAAATGGACACTGCCGTCACTGGTCTTGATACTGTCGATCCTGGCCTGGCATCTCTACGTGACGATCGGCAAGGTTCCGCATTACGTGCTGCCCGGCCCCGTTCACGTGGCGCAAAGCATCGTGGAGGATTGGGCGATCCTCTGGCCCGCGATGATGGTGACCGGACGCCTGACGCTTCTGGCGCTTCTCATGGCCGTGACAGGCGGCGTTCTTCTTGCGGTCGCATTCACGCAGTCGAAATGGGCCGAGATGTCCTTCTTTCCCTACGCGGTCATCCTGCAGGTGACGCCTGTGATCGCCATCGCCCCACTTCTTCAGATCTATGTGGATTCCGCCTTCGTCGCGGCACTTCTTTGCGCCTGGATCGTTGCCTTCTTCCCGATCCTGTCGAACACGACGATCGGCCTGAAGTCTGCGGACCACAATCTTTCCGACCTCTTCACCATCTACGGCGCGACCCGCTGGCAGCGCCTGCGCTACCTTGCCGCCCCGTCCGCCCTGCCCTTCTTCCTTGGCGGGCTCAAGATCGCGGGCGGGCTGGCCCTGATAGGCGCGGTGGTGGCCGAGTTCGTGATCGGCCGCGCAGGCACAGGGCTCGGGCTTGCCTCGACGCTTCTGGAGGCCAGCTATCGCTTCAACTTCGGGCGGCTCTACGGGGCGCTCATCCTGATCTCGGTCATGGGGGTCGTGATCTTCGCGGCGATGAGCCTGATCAGCCACCTCGCGCTTCGCAAGTGGCACGAAAGCGCGCTGAAGCGGGAGGGGTGATGGACTTCCGCAAGCTGCCTGCCGACGCGGTCACGCTGACCAACGTCACGATCCCTGCCTGCCTGCTCGGGCAGGAAGGCGACCTGATCCGCACGGAGATTTCGATTGCGGGAGGCCAGATCGCCGACCCGCAACCGCTGGCCATCGATATGGGCGGGGCGATGGTGTTCCCCACCTTCGTCGACATGCACACGCATCTCGACAAGGGCCACATCTGGGACCGCGCCCCGAACCCGGACGGCACCTTCATGGGCGCACTGACCACGGTTGGTGCCGACCGTGAGGCAAACTGGTCCGCCGAAGACGTCCGGGCGCGCATGGACTTCGCCCTGCGCTGCGCCTGGGCTCACGGGACGGCCGCCATCCGCACCCATCTCGACTCGGTACCGCCGCAGGACGATATTTCCTGGCCCGTCTTCCGTGAAATCCGCGAGGAGTGGCTCGGACGGGTCGATTTGCAGGGTGCGTGCCTCGTCGGCTGCGACCGAGCGGATTTCGACGGCGCCTTCGTACGTACGGCGGACCTCGTTTCACGGTCGGGGGGCGTGCTGGGCATGGTCACCTACCCTGTTCCAGATCTGAAGGAACGCCTGAAGGCGTTCTTTCGTCTTGCGGTCGAGCGGGAGTTGCCGGTCGATTTCCACGTCGATGAGACGCTGGACCCTTCGGCCGAAACCCTGCGCATGATTGCCGAGACGGTGATCGAGACCGGCTTCGGCGCGCCCGTCGTCGTGGGCCACTGCTGTTCGCTCTCGACCCAGGATGAGGGCCGGGCGATGAAGACCCTCGACCTTGTCGCGAAAGCAGGGATCAACGTGGTCAGCCTGCCGATGTGCAATCTCTACCTCCAGGACCGGAGCCGGGGAAGAACGCCGCGATACCGCGGCATCACGCTCGTCCACGAGATGAAGGCTCGAGGCATCAACGTCAGCTTCGCCTCGGACAACACGCGGGATCCGTTCTACGCCTACGGCGATCTGGACATGATCGAGGTGATGCGCCAGGCCACGCGCATCGGGCACCTCGATCACTCAGGCACCGACTGGGTGCAAGCCTTCACCACGAACCCCGCGCGCGCCTGCGGCTTCGCTGTCCCCTCGCTCGTGCCCGGCGCGCCGGCCGACCTGGTGATCTGCAAGGCGCGCAGCTGGACCGAGCTCTTCTCACGCCCGCAGGCCGACCGCATCGTCCTCAGGGGCGGTGTCCAGATCGACCGCACGCTACCCGACTATTCCGAACTCGACGCCCTGATGAGGACCGCATGAAGCCCAATGTCGCAGCCGCCAAGGCCGCCCTTTCGCATCTCGAAATCGACGAGAACCCAAACTCCCTCAAGGCGAAGAGCCGCGACTTCTTCTGGTATTCGCCGGTTCTCAAGGCGCGGCTCGACCACATCGTGGGCGATTTCGTCGTCGCCCCGCGAACCGAGGCCGAGGTGATCGAGGTCCTGAAGGTCTGCTACGCCCATGACGTGCCGGTTACGACGCGGGGCGCCGGTACGGGGAACTACGGGCAGGCCATGCCGCTGGCCGGTGGCTGCATCCTGCACATGAAGAACATGGCCGCGGTGAAGGAAATCCACCCGGGCCGGGTGATCGTCGAGCCAGGCTGCCTGCTCAAGGATCTCGACGCGGCCTGCAAGGCGCATTCGGGCCAGGAGATCCGCATGTTCTCTTCGACCTGGGCCACCGCGACCATCGGTGGCTTCATCGCCGGCGGCTCAGGCGGGGTCGGGTCCTGTACCTGGGGATCGCTGCGCGACCTCGGCAACATCATCCGCCTGCGCGTCGTGACGATGGAAGAAGAGCCCCGCATCCTTGAGTTCCGTGGCGAGGAACTGGCCCGCGTCAGCCACGCTTACGGAACGAACGGCATCATCACCGAGATCGAGATGCCTCTGGCGCCGGCCTATGACTGGGTCGAGATGTTCGTGACCTTCGACGACTTCGAACCCGCCGCCCGCTTCGCCGAGGACCTCGCCAACCAGGACGGCATCCTGATCAAGCTTGCCACAGTATTCGAGGCGCCCATCGCGCACGACTACTTCCAGCGGGTGAAGCCCTACGTCAGTCCAGGCAACCACATGGTCGGGCTGATGGTCGCGCCGCACTCGATGGACGGTTTCCTGACGTTCCTCGGCCGCCGGCCGGAGGCGAAGCTGATCTGGCGCTCGGACGAGACCGTATGGGAGCGCCACCCGGGCCCGGTCTTCGAATACGGCTGGAACCACACGACGCTCAGGGCGCTGAAGGTCGACCCGTCGATCACCTATCTTCAGGTCCGCTACGGCTATCCGGACCACCTGGAGAAGGTTCTGGCCATGCGCGCGAAGCTCTCGCCCGAGGTTCTCCAGCACCTAGAGGTGCTCAAGGAAGGCGGCAAGGTGATGTTCGCGGGCCTGAGCCTCGTGAAGTTCACCACCGAGGAACGCCTGGACGAGATCATCCGCCTGCACGAGGAAGCCGGCTGCATGATCTTCAACCCCCACCGCTACACGCTGGAGGAAGGCGGGCGTCAAACGGTCGACGACCGCCAGCTGAAGTTCAAGAAGGAAGCCGATCCGAAGGGCCTTCTGAACCCAGGCAAGATGATCTCCTGGGACGATCCGGACTGGCGCTACGAAAGGATGTACTCCTATCCCAAGATCCAGGCGGCCGAATGACGACGCGGCCAGGCCCCGTCCGTCGCGGGGGGGCCTTCTGCCCCCCCGCACCCCCCCGAGAGTACTTCGAAACGGGAAAAGAGCATCACTCACGGCTTTCCCGTTGCGAAATTCTCCCGCCGGAGGCTCCGGCGGGCGCCACAGGGCGCTCGTCCGAGCCGGGGAACGCACCATGAGTCGCGCGCTTGTCCTTTTCGCACACCCCTGCCCGGAAAGCTTCTCGGCCTCGCTTCACCGCGCGGTGGTCGACACACTGGCGGGCCGGGGATGGCAGGTCGATGATTGCGACCTGAACGCCGAGCGCTTCGACCCCGTTCTGAGCGAGGCCGAGCGGCGCGGGTATCACGACCTCGGGTCGAACTGCGGACCCGTTGCGGAATATGTCGAGAGACTGCGCGCGGCAGAGGCGCTGGTCATGGTCTTTCCCGTCTGGAACTTCGGCTATCCAGCCATTCTCAAGGGGTTTCTGGACCGCGTATTCCTGCCCGGCGTTTCGTTCCGGCTGGAAGGGGGCAAGGTCAAGCCGAACCTGCGGAACATCCGCAAGCTGGCGGCGGTCACGACCTATGGTGGCACCCGCCTCCGTGCGCTTCTGGTCGGCGACCCGCCACGCAAGTGCGTGACGCGCGCCGTATGGCACGTCTGCCGGCCCGAGAAGATGCGGTATCTCGCGCTCTACGACATGAACCGCGCGTCAGATGCGAAGCGGGGCGCATTTCTGGACCGTGTGCGTCGCGAGATGGAGGCGTTCTGATGCGGGCGCTGGTCGTCTATTGCCATCCGCGAAAGGACAGCTTCACCGCGGCCATACGCGACGTGGTGCTCGGCAAGCTGGCGGCGGCGGGCGCGGAGGTGCGGCTGACGGACCTCTACGCCAGGGGCTTTCAACCTGCCCTGACGGAGGAGGAGCACGCAGGCTATCTCGACAGTCCAGCCAACAGGCTTCCGGTCGACCGGGACTGCGCGGACCTGGAATGGGCAGACACCCTGATCTTCGTCTATCCGACCTGGTGGTACGGCTTGCCGGCGATGCTCAAGGGCTGGCTCGATCGGGTTCTCTTGCCCGATGTGGCGTTTCTCATGCCGAAAGCCGAAGGCGAGACGATCCGCCCAGGTCTGCAGCACATCACCCGGCTTGGCGTGTTCACGACATGCGGCGCGTCGTGGTGGCTCACGCAACTGGTGGGAGCGCCGGGCAAACGGACGCTGACGCGCGGCGTGGGGCTCTTGTGCGCCCCGCGCAAACGCACGGTGTTCGCGGCGCATTACCTGATGGACAGTTCGACACCGGAAAGTCGCGCCAAGCATCTCGATCGCGTGGCGCGCAAGATGGACCGGCTCATCGGCCCCGTCGCCGCTTCAAGGGAAGTGCAGGCATGATCCCCGTTCTCGATTGGCGGGGATATGCATCGGACCCCGAAGCCTTCTCGGCCGAACTTGGGTGCGCCTGCCGCGATACCGGCTTCTTTCTTCTGTCCCGTCACGGGATTCCGGAAAACGTTTCCCGGGGTGTGTTCGCGGCAGCAGATGCCGTGTTCTCCCTGCCGGCCGAGACAAAGGCGGCCCTGGCAATCGATTCCAGCAATAGGGGCTGGGTGGCCAGCGGTACCGAACGACTGGATGACGTCTCCGGCCAGATCGACCGCAAGGAGGCATTCAACATCGGGCTGGAGCTGGCGCCCGACGATCCACGCCTCGGCCAGCCGTTCCGCGCCCCGAACCGTTGGCCGGACATTCCCGGCTTCCGCAAGGCGTGCCTGGCCCATTTCGATGCGGCCTGGGCACTCGGCGTCGCCCTGCACCGCCCGATCGCGCACGATCTGGGGCTGCCAGACGACCATTTCGCGGCCGCACTGGATGCGCCACTGGCGACACTTCGGCTGCTGCATTATCCCGCCGCATCGGGTGCCGAAGGCAAGATCGGCGCGGGCGCCCACACCGACTACGGGTCGATCACGCTCCTGTTCACGGACGGCGAGCCGGGCCTCCAGGTGCGACCCCGCGGTGGCGACTGGACGGACGTGCCGCACGTCCCCGGTGCGCTGACCGTCAACATCGGCGACTGCCTCATGCGCTGGACCAACGATACCCATGTCTCGACACCGCATCGAGTTCTGCCCCCGAGACGGCGGCGCAGGTCGGTCGCCTTCTTCCTCGACCCCAACCCGGACGCGGTGATCGAGGCGCTGCCCGGCACCGGGGCTCCGAAGTATCCTTCCACCACTGGCGCGGACTATCTTCGTTCGCGCCTCGATGCGACCTACGGGAAATCCTGATGCCTGCACGTGACTGGTACACGCTCCGCGCCCCCGACTTCGCCAGACTGGATCCCGCGCGCACCGTCGCTGTCCTGCCGACCGCGGCGGTGGAGCAGCATGGGCCCCACCTTCCGGTCGGAACCGACACCATAATCGCCGAGGGGATGCTGGCCGAACTGCGTCGCCAGTGCCCAGAGGACCTGGACCTGCTGATCCTGCCGATCATGGCCGTGGGCAAGTCGAACGAACACCTTTGGGCCGCAGGGACCGTAACGCTGTCGACCGAGACAGCCCTGCGCGCGTGGACCGAGATCGGGCTGTCGGTCGCCCGTGCGGGTCTCAGCAAGATCGCCATCGTGAACTCGCATGGCGGCAACCTCGCGTTGGTCGAGATCCTGGCACGGGAGCTGCGGGTCCAGGCGGGGATGCTGGCGGCCAAGTGCCAGTGGAGCGCGTTCGGACACCCGGAGGGGCTCTATTCGCACCGTGAGCGGCGTTTCGGCATCCATGGCGGCGATGTCGAGACCTCGCTCGTCCTGCATTTCCGGCCCGAGACGGTCGAGATGTCCGCCGCCCGCGACTTCCGGAGCACAGCCGAGGACACCCCGCTGCCGCCGACCGGACCCATCAGCTACGGCTGGATCTCGACCGACGTGAACGCCGCCGGCGTGGTGGGCGAGGCGTATCTCGGAACCGCCGACAAGGGGCGCGCCACGGCGGAATGGCAGGTCGCGGGATTCATACGGATGCTATGCCAGCTCCGCGACTGGCAGTGGCCAGCGTCAGACGCGGCGGCCCCATAGGTCGTATTCTCCGGCCTCGTCGACCTCGACGGTAACGACATCGCCGGGTTCGAGTCCCTCGAACCCTTCGTCGATGAAGAGGTTCCCGTCGATCTCGGGCGCGTCTGCCTTGGTGCGGCAGGTCGCACCTTCGTCGTCAACCTCGTCCACGATGACGTCTGTCCGCCGTCCGACCTTGGCGGCCAGCTTTGCCTCCGAGATGGCCTGGGCCTTTTCCATGAAACGCGCGTAGCGATCTTCCTTGACCTCGTCAGGAACATGGTCGGGCAAGGCGTTCGACCGCGCC
>FWPV01003158.1_pt1 | contig 38185 bp, 30 predicted proteins | sample 2228371 | NCBI WGS metagenome assembly FWPV01 (sample SAMEA103939776, study PRJEB20133) | metagenome
GGCCGGCCGCCAGGGCCGGAGGCATTGGCACTGCCCCCAGGCTTCCCCGGCCGGCCACGGCCAGCAGCAGGCAGAGCCGGGGCGTCACGTTCTGCTTCAGGGCCGCCCTCGTTGTCTCTATCCTCAAAACCAATTGTTCCCAGTCCTCGATGGTTATCAATCTCCCCAGTCTCTCCAGCCGCTCCCGGCGGTCGCTGTTGACCACCCGCCTCCCCTGGTGCAGCCTGAGGATGTCTGCGGCCAGCTCCTCTATCAGATTCAACACCCGATCCGGACGGCCGCGCCCCTCGGCCGCCTGCCCCACATAGAACAGCAACATATGGTAATCGCCTGAAGCACTGCTCTCCAAAAGGTTCCAGGCCAAGTCGCGCTCCTGGCCGAATCCCTCCTCCAGCATCTCCAGAGCCCGGCCCAGGCTGCCGCCGGAGAGATCGGCCATCAAGCGGGCCTCGGCCTCAGGGAGACCCTGCCGTCTCATCAGGAAATCGGCGATGGCCTCGGCCGGCAACAGATCGAAACGTACCCTCTGACACCGGGAGACGATGGTGGGCAGCAGGGCATGGGGCCGGTCGCTCACCAACAGAAAGGTGGTGGTGGGCGAGGGCTCCTCCAATATTTTAAGGAAGGCGTTGGCCGCCTCCTCGGTCATCCTGTCAGCCTGCACCATCAGCACCACCTTGTGTCCTCCGGCCGACGGCTGCAGCCACAGGCTCTGCTTCAAATCTCGGATATCGTCGATAGCGATGGCCGTGGGCCGGTCGAAGGTCAGCGGACGATGGGGATGGACGGCTTTCTCCTGGAGCTGCTCGGCGATCTCCTCGGCTATCTTCTTCCGTTCCGACTCGGAGCTGGAGTGGGGCACCGGCGCCAGATAGAAGAAATCCGGATGCTGGAAATGGGCGATGCCCTGACACTCGCGGCAGCTCCGGCACGGCCTGTCGGCCTGGCGACAGTTCAGCGCCCGGGCCAGGTCCATGGCCGCGGCCTCCTTGCCCACCCCGTCCGGGCCATAGAACAAATAACTCTGGGCCAGCCGGCCCTCCTCCCAGGCCCGTCCCAGAATGCGCTTGGCCACCTCCTGGCCGATGAGATCATCGAAGAGCATGCTGGCTGAATGCATTACTGGTTGGGCGTTGAGTGCCGATAAATCCTATCGAGACGCCGGACAACTCCATGGCCGCGGCAAAATTGTCCAGATTCACTCCAGATCCACCACCTTCTTGTTGCGGATGGTCTTGAACTGGGCCTTGGGCTGGGCCCCGGACTTGCCATAGGAGATCTGCCCCAAGCCCCCCTGGGAGAAATAGCCGGTGGCCAGAAGTTCGGTCCGCAGCGCCTCGGGCTGCGATGGATTCTTACGCAAGGCCTCGCACAGGATACGGGCGGCATCATAGGCCTGGGCTGCCTGTTTGGAGGCCGTACGGTTGTATCTCTTCTTATAGGCGGCCTCGAAGGCTTGGGACGCCTGGGCCATGGATGACGAGGGCGACAGAGTGGCCAGCACGGCCCCCTCCACATAGACCTCGCCCTGCGACAGCACCTTGGGGTCGGCCCAGGCCTCATGTCCCAGCAATTGTACCTTCAGTTGATTGTAGGCCAGCTGGGGAGCGATCATGACTATGTCCGAGGGAGGGGCGGGAATGAACAAAGCCTGTATCCTGGCCGTTTTCAATTTCTCTATCTGTTCTTTGAAATCCGTGGTGCCCGACTCATAGGTCTGGGCGGCGACTATCCGGCCGCCCTCACGGACAGCCTGTTCCCTGAAGGCCTGGGCAGTGGCCTCGGCGCTGGATTCGTTGGGATACAGAATCCCCAGGCTGGTGAGCCCCAATTTCTTGACGGCATAGGTCGCCAGGCTGGCCCCCTGCCAACTGGTGCTCTGGGTCAACTGGAAGACATAGGGCCCTAAAGCCGCTATCTTCTCCTCCATGGCCGTAGGCGAAAGCAGGGGCACTCCCCGGGCGTTGGCCACTGCGGCCGCGGCAATGGTGGGGCCGGACAAGACCTCGCCTATGATCCCCATGACCTTTACCGAATCTATCAGTTTGAGGGCGGCCCGGGCAGACTCCACCATATCGCCCTTAGTGTCCTCGAGGTTTATCTTGATCTTAAAGGAGGCCTTCAGGTTGTATTCGGCCACCGCCATATCCACACCGTCGCGCACTGCCTGTCCGTATTCGCTGAATTTGCCCGTGAGCGGCACCAGAAGTCCGATCTGCGGCTGGCCGGCCGGAGGTATCTCCTTTTTCTCGGAGAGAGACGAAATCAGAATTCCGGCCTGCTCGGCCTCGGCCGATTGGGGATATTTCTTCTGAATTTCGTTCAGGATCTTCTTGGCCTCATCGTTGTTCTTAGCCTCCATCTCCCTCCTGGCCAACTTCAATCCCAAGGCCGGGGCCATCGCCGACCGGGGATACTTGCGGTAGAGGACCCGGATCTCCTCCAAAGTCAAGTTCTCCTCGATCACATCCCCCAAGGGCAGGGCGATCATCTCGCGCTCCTCGGCGCTGCCGGCCAGGGCCAGGGCCTCCAGGTACTGCTGTCCGGCTTTGATATAATCCCCCTGGGAGAGATAGCCGTCGCCTATGAGTTTCTTGGCCATAGCCGCCCGCTCGGACTGGGGGAATTGCTGACACAGTTTCTGGGCGCTCTGTAGGGCCAGATCGATCTGGCCCTGGTCGAATCGGCTGCGGGCCGTCAGATACAAAGCCTCCGGCGTCCAGACAGAGCCGGGATGTTTGGCCATCATCTCCTGGGCCCTGTCGGCCGCCTCGCGGTACATCCTCTGGGCGTAGAGCCGCCAGCCCTCGTCCAGAATGGACTTGGCCTTCCGCTCCTCAGCCTCGGATAGGCCCGATATCTGGGGCTTCGGCTTCTCTTTCTCATAGGCTGGCTGAAGATGGGCGCAGCCCAGGGCCGCCAGGGCCAGAGCCGGCAGGAGATATTTAAGCGCCGGGTAGTTCTTCATGGTCCGCTCCACTGTATGAGGTGTTTAAGTATAACAACCGGATATCGTCGGTGTCAAGTTGGCCTCTCTGCTATATCAATATACCTAAGCCTTCCCAAAACTAAAGAAGCCGGCCCCGGCCGGCTTCTCTCCCGGAGGCCTAGATTGCGGCCGGCTGGCCCGACTTCAGGGCCTGGGTGATGGCCTCCAGTATCCGCACCACGGCCAGTCCGTTCTCGCCGTCGGACAGCGGCCTCCTCTTCTGGCGGACGCACTCCAGAAAATGGGCGGCCTCCAGCCGCAGAGGTTCGGTCATCCGGAAATAGGGTATGTGGATGTCGCCCTCCCGCAGGGTGAGCACCTCGTCGTAGGATCCGTAACGTATCTCCTGGTTTACCCCTTTGTCGTAGATCCTGATCTTCTCGGTGGCCTCCATGTCGTCGAAGGTCACCATCTTTTTGGCACCCACCACGGTGAACTTGCGGATCTTATGGGGATCCAGCCAGGACACCTGGGCGTGGGCCACCTGGCCCTGGGGGAAGTCCAGAGTGAAGAAGACCACGTCCTCGATGTCCCGCTGCAGAAAACATTTGCCGTTGGCGATGGCCTTGGTGGGATTCTGTCCCAGAAGATGCAGCATCACCGAGATGTCGTGGGGCGCCAGGCTCCACAGGGCGTTCTCGTTTCGACGTATGGCCCCCAGGTTGACGCGCACCGAGTAGAGGTAGAGTATCTGGCCCAGCTCCCCTTTGTCCAGCAGGCCTTTGAGGCAGTCCACAGCCGGATGGTAGAGCAGCAGGTGGCCCACCATCAGCACCAGGCCCTTCTTGGCAGCCAGGTCCACTAAATCCTCGGCCTCCCTGACCGACAGGGCCAGGGGTTTCTCCACCAGGACATGTCTGCCGGCCTCCAGAGCCTTTCGGGCCAGCCTATAATGGGACTCGGAGTTGGTGGCGATGACGCATGCCTGGACCGCATCGTCCTTCAGCGGCGATTCTATATCGACCGCAGCCTTGGCCCCTCGGGCCAGATCCTGGGCTTTGTCAAGCCGTTTGTCATCCGAGTCCACCAGCCAGGATACCCGACAGCCTGAGGTATTGGCAAAGGTGCGGACATGGTTGATGCCCCACTGGCCGCAGCCGACAATGGCGACGTTGGTGTCCGACATAAATCCATTCATCCTATCTATAGGTTATCGAAACCGCCTTAAATCTCTCGCCCCCAACGGCGGTTGGCTAATCTCCATATCCCTCAGGATGGCGGCGGTGCCATTCCCAGGCGGTGGCTATGATGTCCTTGAGCTCCGGGAACTCCGGGCTCCAGCCCAATTCCTCTCTTATGCGGCGGGACGAAGCCACCAGTTCCGCCGGGTCACCAGGCCGGCGGGGGCCGACCACAGCCGGTATGTCCACCCCGGTCACCTCCCTGGCCGTCTGCAGCACCTCTTTGACCGAAAACCCCCGCCCGTTGCCGAGGTTGTAGACCCGGCTGCCCTCCTGAAGCGCCTCCAGAGCCAGGATATGGGCCTGGGCCAGGTCCGAGACATGGATATAGTCCCGGATACAGGTGCCGTCGGCCGTAGGATAGTCGTCGCCATAGATCACCACCTGGGGGCGCTGGCCCAGGGCCGTCTTCAGAACCAATGGGATGAGGTGGGTCTCGGGGTCATGGTCCTCGCCCCTCTGGGCCGTGGCCCCGGCGGCATTGAAATAGCGCAGACTGACGTAATGCAGGCCGCAGAGCCTCTCCAGCCAGGCCAGGGCCCGCTCCAGAGTGTATTTGGACTCGCCATAGGGGCTGCCGGGCACCACCGGCTCCTCTTCGTCTATAGGCAGGCGCCGGGGTCGGTCGAACAGATTGGCCGTGGAGGAGAGGATGAACTTCTTCACCCCGCATTCCACCATGGCCTCCAGCAGTCCCAGCCCCGAGGCGACGTTGTCCCGCAGATAGCGAAAAGGCCTCTGGGTGGACTCGCCCACCAGGCTGCGGCTGGCGAAATGCATCACGGCCTCGATGCCCTGTTCCCGCAGGATGCCGGCCACCAGCCTCCGGTCGCCGACCTCGCCCTGGAAGAAGGCGGCCGCGGCCGGCACCGCGGCCCGGTGCCCCTGGCTCAGGTCGTCGATCACGGCCACTCGATGGCCGCGCTCCAATAGTTTCTCGCAGGCCACGCTGCCGATGTATCCGGCCCCGCCGGTAACCAGTATCCTCAAACCACTCCCTCGGCGTTAATGGCAGCGGCGGCCTCATCCCCTCCGGCCGCCGCTGGCCTCTGATTACTATACAAATGTAGATGAGGTCTCCTGGGCTATCGTCGTCCCCCGCCCCTCAGCCGGTCCCAGACCCTACGGCGTCGGCGCATCCTCTGGCCCTCGTCGTCGAAGTAATAATAATAGTGGTAATAATAGTAGTCGTAGCTGCCCACCAGGCTGGAGATCTCGATGCGGTTGAGCACCGCCCCTAAGATGTTGGCCTTGACATTGGACAGAAGTATCTTGGCCCGGTTCAGGGCCCGACGGTCGGTGGCATGGGAGTTGACCACCAGCACCACCCCCTCCACCCGCGACCCCAAGACGCAGGTATCGGTCACCGTCAGCACCGGCGGGCTGTCGAAGAGCACCAGATCGTATTGCTGGCTCAGGGTGACTATCAGGTCTCGCATCCGCTGGGTGTTCAACAGTTCCGAGGGGTTGGGGGGGATGGCCCCGCAGGTGAGGATGTCCAGGGACTCGATGCCCGAGGGTTTGATCACCTTCTCCAGCGGCAATCTCTCGGCCAGAGCATTGATCATGCCCGGCTCCCGTGCCAGCCCGAACAGGGAGTGAACCACCGGCCGCCTGAGGTCGGCGTCCACCAGCAGGGTCTTCACCCCCATCAGGGCAGTGGTGATGGCCAGGTTGGCCACGGTGGTGGACTTGCCCTCGGACGGCGCCGCCGAGGTGATGACCACCGTCTTCAGAGGGCTGTCTATCCGGGAGAACTGGATGTTGGTGCGCAGGGCCCGGTAGGCCTCGGAAATAGGCGAGCGCGGGGTATAGCGGGTGACCAAAGTGGAGGAGATCTTCTCGATCTCATCCAGGCCGTTTTTTTTCCGCCTTCGGCTCCTCTCCTGGGAATGTATCGAAGGGATCAGCCCCAGCACCGGCAATCCGAAATTGTGCTCCAGCTCCTCAGGCGTCTTCACCGAATTGTCCAAGGACTCCAGGAAAAAGGCCAGCACCAGGCCCAAGGTCAAGCCGACCAGAAACCCTATCACCAAATTCAAGGCCTTGCGCGGCTTGACCGGCGACCCGGGCGGCACGGCCGGATCGATCACCCGCATATTGCCCAGTTTTCCGGCCTCGGTTATCTTGGCCTCCTCGTTCTTCTCCAACAGCAGTTTGTAGAGGTTCTCCCCCACCTCCTTGGCCCGCTCCAGCCTGGCCAGCTGCAGCTCCTTGTAGGGCAGCCGGCTCATCTCGGACTCATATTGGTCCAGGATGCGGCGCAGCGCCCTCTCCCGGGCCTGGGCCGTGGCCAGATCGATCTGCAGCGGCGGGATCTGGGCCATCAGCCCGGCCACCTGCGGCATGGGGGCCACTGCCTCGCGGCTTAAGGCCTGGAGCTCCTGGGAGAGCTTCTCCTTGGTGCTGGCTATCTGGGAGATTAAGCGCACCATCTGGGGATGGTCGGGGCCGTAGCCTTTGACCGAGAGCTGGGTGGCCTCCATCTGTAGGTCTATCAGGCTCTTCCTCAGGCCGTCGGCCAGCGAGCCAGCGGCGAAGGCCCCCACTGTGTCCCCGCCCTGGCTGCGCAGCTGCTCGCGCACCGCCTCCAGACGGCTCAGCAAAGTCTGTTTCTCGGTGAGCGCCCGGTTGTATTCGACATCCACCGCCGTGATCCGGCTGAGGAGCTCCGAGGCCTCGCTGGACAGGGTGACCACCTGGTTCTGGGTCTTGAAGGTCTTTAGGGCCTCCTCGGCCCGGGTGAGGTTGGCCTCGACCATGGGCAATTGGGCCTCGATGAACTTTCGGGTGGACGAGGCCTGCTCCCGCTTGACCGAGGCGTTGCGGTCCATCAGCACCGCGGTTATCAGGTTGGCGGTCTCCGCGGCCGCCCGGGGGCTGGGGCCCTGGAACTTGATCAAGAGGACGTCGGACTCCCTCACCGGGTCCACCGAGATGTGGCTCTTTATCTTGGCCGCGATATAGCCCATCTGATCCGCCACCGGGAAGGCCCTGAGTTTCTCCGGAAGGAACTGCCTGGCCAGAGCCGTATCCAGCCTCCGGGCCACATCCTCGGACAGGGACCGGGATTTTATCTCCTCGATCTGGTTGACGATATAGGTCTTGCGGGTGATGTTCTCCGAGAAATCGAAGGTGGGCAGGGGCTCCCAGCTCTGCTCGAAGATGATGGTGGTCTGGGCCTCGTACTGAGGGGCCATGGTGAAGGAGACCACGGCGATGGGCAGCAGCACCGCCAGCAGGCAGATAAGGATCAAGGTCCTCCGCCGCCAGATGAGGTCGATGATCTCGTAGAGATTTGTCTCTTTGGTTTTGCTGTCCGGGTTGTTTTCCAAGGCTTGCCTCTAAGTAATATTCTGATATAGTCTAGCGGCTGTGCGCCAGCAGATAGTAGACATTGACGATGATGGCGATGTCGGCCAGTATCTGGATGGCGTCCCGCCAGAAGAACCTGGTGTTCTTGGGCACGGTGACCATCTCGCCCGGACGCATCACCGGCAGCTCGGCCCGAGGGCTGCCGGCCGCGTATCTATCGAGATCGATCCTGAGGCTTCGAGACCCGGCCCCGTCAGCATAGGTCAGCCGCACCTTGGAGAGGTTGGCGAACTGGGTGGGGCCGCCGGCCATAGAGATGGCGTCCAGCACCGTGGAGCCGTCCGGCACCCGGTAGAGCCCGGGCCGGTTGACCTCGCCCCAGACGTGGACTTCGATCAAGAGCCGGGAGTCGCGCTGGAAACTGAGGTCGTCCTGGCCTACGGCCCTGGCTGCGGTCAGGAAGGTCAGCATGGCGCTGAGGATGGAGACCGTGTATACTATCCTAGATTTCATGATATGGATCCATTGTTTATTAAGGCCCCTTCGCTCTCCAGCTTCGACTAATTATCAAACTTCGGGGATGAGCCGTTATTTAATGCCCACCCGGCTGGTTTGTTGCTAAAAGGTATAGGTGCCTGTTTTCAGCGTCCATTCCTGGCTGTAGAATTCATAACTGACCGAAGGGATGCCGTCGCAGAGGTTTTTCAGCCAGCCGGCCATCTGTATTCCCCCGTTGGCCTTGACGCCTCCCTTGACCGCATACCCCACCTGGTTGGCCGTGCCCACTCCGGCGTTGGCCTCGCCCCTTATCCAGGGCGTTAGGGTGACGAAGGGGCCGGCTACATTGTAGACATAGGCCGCCAGCGTGAAGGACAACCGGCCCTCGGCGCTGGCATTGATCTTGGCATTGGCCGTGAAGCTCGGGCTCTGATAGGTGGGGGTAACGCTGACCGACTTGCTCCATCCGCTTTGGTACTTGACCGTCAGCGAGGTGTTCACCCCAAAGGCGGTCTCCACCCGGTAGCCCATGCTCCCGGAGATGCTGGCCTCGGCCTGGGCCTCCAGCTTGGCGTTGAGATAGATCACCACCGGCACGCAGGACACCCAGAAGGTCACCGGTTTGCTGCGATCGAAAATGGTGGCGCTCCACTCTTGGCTCAAGGTGGCGCTGGCCTGCACCTCCACTTATGGGGTCAGCGACGGGGCAAAGCACAGAGTGGTCTCGAACCTCTTGAGCTTGTATTTGCAGCTCCATCCCGACCAGACCCATTGGTGCTCCCATAGCAGCGAGGCGCCGAAGCCCAAGGTCACCGTAATGCCCGGGGTGACGCTCAGGGTCTGGTAGGTGAAGGCCTTGGACAGGCGCTCGCCCGAGGACACCGAGTAGGACCAGCTCCCAGAGAAATCGTCTTTGAAGGAATGGGGCCTGGCCGGGGTCAGATCCTCCATTTTCCCGCCCTCAAAAACAAGGTCGAAGGCGCCGTAGTCCCGGAGCGATTCCAATAGGCTCTGATTTTTCTTTTCGTCCATGAGGTTCTTGGGAGCGGCGCCGGTAGTGGTCAGTTCCTCCTCCAGGATGACGGTGTTGCCCTTCACCGACAGCGTGGCCCTGGCCAGGCTCCCCCCGCCGAAGTCCACCGACCACTTATCGGCCGGGGCCTTCTCGAACACCGGGGAGATTTTGCTGGCCGTGGATCCCTCGGGCAGCCTGATCTCGGTCAGACGCCTGGTGCGCAGCCGGTTCTTCTCCGACTGCAGGAAGGCGGACTCGAACAGCCGGCCGTCGATCTCGTATTCGAAGTATTTGGAAAAAAGCTTCTGGCTTAACTTGCCCTGGTCCTCCATCCTCTTCCGGGACAGGAGGTAGCCCTGGCTCCCTTTCTCACCAAGCCCGGAAGGTCCAGGGACACGGTCGAGGTGTAGTTGCCCTGGTCGTCGAAGTCGAATTTTACGGAAAAAGATTCCCGGTCCGGCGTCGTCCCGTAGAGCAGGTACATCTCCCGGGACATCTGGTCGAAGAAATTGTCCCTGACCTCGGGGTCGTTCTCCATCTCCCTGCCGTGAATCTGGTAGGCCCGGGACAGCTCCGAGGATGGCACTTTCTCAATGCGGGTGATGCGGGCCGTGCCGTTGCTTTGGATCTCGATCCGATAGTCGACCGTCCTTTCGAAATCATCTCCCCCAGCCAGACTGGTTAAGGCCGTCACCAGGAGGACGATCATAAAAACCCTCATTCCGTCAACTCCTTATTCAAGGTTGATGGCTCGCTCCGCTCGGGTGAGAACCCATTCAGGGAGATTCGATCCCAAGACGACCCTGGGGTGTGCCGCCTCACTTGATGAGTTTGAGCCTGGCCCTGGTCTTGGCCAGATATTCCTTGGCCTTGGCATGGCCCGGGTCGGCCTTGAGCACTTTTTGGAAGGTGGCCTCGGCGCTCTTGAAGTCCTCGTTCATGAACTGGCGCACTCCGGCCTTGTAGAGGGCGTCGATCTCCTCGGCCGTCATCTTGGCCGGAGCCGGCTGGGGCGGGGTCGGTTTGGGAGCAGGCAAGGCTGAGGGTTTGGGCTCGCTGGGGACGGCCGGCCTGGTTTCGCTTGGTGTCGTCGGTCTCTCGGTGCCCCGAGGCGGCCTGGGCGGATAGACGGGCGTGGCCGTGGCCAGCGGCTGGGCAATGGGGGAGAGGGACTGCAGGCTGAAGATCTGATTTATCTCGGATCTGTCCTTGACCGTATACTCGAACTCCTGGCTCTGGTAGCCCGGGGCCTGGGCCGAGAGCCGGTACTTGCCCGGCGGCACCTTTACTTCGAAGGCACCGCTGGCTGAGTCGCTCTTGAACGACGGTATAGGGGAATTGACGAAACTGAGGGTAGCCGCCAGAGGCGCTCCGCTGGCTGCATCCAGGACCTTGCCGGCGATGGTGCCCAACTTGCGCTTTAGGGTCAGGTCCCATTTGATGGACTTCCCTGGCTCCACTTGGATCTTGCGCTCCAGCCAGCGGTAGCCGTTGGCATAGATATGTATCTTGTACTCCCCGGGCGGCAGTTTGGCCAGGTAGTTGCCCATATCGTCGCTCACCAGGCCCGGCAGGTCCGAGCCCGGGAAGGTGATCATGCCCTTCATGGGCACCTGGTTGTCCCGGTCCTTTATCATGCCAGCGATGGAGCCCAGCAACACCGGCTGTGCCGCCCGGCCGGCCGAGGCCGGAAAGTCCAGCCCCAAAACTATCTGCCAGGGCGCGGTGTGCTCCGAGACTCCGATCATCCCGGAGAGATTTACGGCCAGATAGTCCAGGGGCACGAACCTTAGTCCGGGAGCGATCCTGAACTCGCTCTTGTTCTTGCTGAGCCCCTCGTTGAACCATGTCTGATGAGATGAATCCTGAGAAGTCCCTATCTTCAACTCTCCCGAGATCTCCAAATACCCAGAGAATTTTGACGAGATCCCATATTCTCCGGCCAGGCCCAGAGGTATATGCGGCTTCTGCTTGCCCCGGGTGAGAAAACCGGCATTGGCATAGAGGCTGGTCCGGCCCAAATTGAAGTCGGTCAGCATTTTCCCACCGAAATCGAAATGCCCGGTCTGGGACGGCGGATCGATCACCCCTTCGGGGATGGCATTGTCCTTGCCCAAGGGTATAGTGACCACCGGCATCAGCCCCAGATCGACCAGCCCGCCGCCTAAAACCAGACTGTATTTCAGGGACAGGGCCAGATCACCGGGACAACCCAAGGTAGCGTCCTGGCCCTCGGCCGCGTTCTGGAAATTCCATTTCTCTCCATGGCCCAGGCCGGTGAGGGATATACCCAAATTCCTCAAAGGCGAGTAGGTCACCGAGTTGTGGCTCCAGAAATCCAAATAGTAGTCCTTGAGGGAATCATTGCTCAAAAAACTGGCCGCGCCCCGGCCGCCCAACAGGTTGATGGATCTTACCCCTAAACCCTTTCCCGCCTTGGCCGATTGCACATAGATCAGGCCCGGGCCGCCTAAAACCGGATATCTAGTGGCCGAGGAAATAGAGGCCAAGACCACTATTCCGGCCATGGTCAACCAGAATCTCTTCATCGCAGCCCCCTGGAATCTGTTTTTATTGGAAGATGTCGGTTTTTCTCTATTAGATTGTTAATTTTAACTAAGTTATCATATTTCCCGGAAAATGTCAACCGTTTTCTTAAGTATCCATCGTAATCACTTGACATCCTATACTCAATCTGATAAATTTCAAGCCATATGCGTCACCAGAGGAAGAATAGACCCCTGGTCTGGTTTAAGATATTAGGCCTTTTGGCGGCTCTGGCGCTGCTTGCCGTCCTCTCGGTGTCTTTCAAGCACTCTATCCTCAAAATAGGCCAAATTCTTCGACCCAGGCCCCATCCCTCATTGGCCGATTTCCAAAAATCCCTGGACAGCCTCTCAGCCCAGGGGTGGCAGATCGCCGCTCTTCCCGGCTCATCGGCTTCGGGCTGGCAGCTTTCGATTCCAGCACCCTCCTCGTTCGTGCTGGCCAATTTAAAACTCCACCGCCTGGCCCAAAGCCATGGCCTTGGGGTGGATTCGGTGGTGGAAGACCGTCAGCGCGCGGCGGTAACCATGTATCTAAACATGGGGGACAGTCTGGCCGTAAAATTGGCCTTAAGAAAAAAAGCTGTGCTAAAATCCCCAGAACAGTATCTACCTGATATAGCGCTGGTCGTCTACGAGTCGGGCGTCTCTGGGAAACGGCCGAGCCAGCATCTTTTGGGCTGCCCGGCCTTCAAGACTCTAGCCCTGGCCGAAAGGAAAGACAGCACAGATCTTGATTTTTTGAATCTGCTGCCCTTGGAGCCCAAAGGCTATCCCCAACAGGATCCCGGGCCAGGCACCATCCTGGTTGACGAGTCCCCCTCGTCCCGACGCTCCAAAATCATGAAATGCCACCAGCTCAATCCCCAGGCCAAAGGTTTCTATATCCGTTTCGGCAGCCGGGCGGTGGAAGATCCGGCTGTGGTCGCCCAATTGGTGGATTTCTGCCGAGAGCAGGGCCTGATAATTGTAGAGCCGGTGCCCACCTCGGCCTCACTGGTCGCCTCTTTGGCCAAGACCAGAAAAGTGCCGTACTACAAAGCTGATCTCTATCTTAAGCCCTCCGCTACTTACGCCGAAGCCCAGAAGTCCCTGATGTTGGCCGCTGGCCTGGCCACGAAAAACGGCCGGGCCATAATCTGTCTGCCCGGCAGCCAGGCCGTGCTTAAGGCTGCGGCCGAGTTCTATGCTGCCCATAAGGAGCGGTTCGTCTTCGTTTCCATAACCAGTGTCAAATGAACCGGGCTTTTACGACTATCCTTGTCGTCTCTATGTCCGCAGCGGCCTGGGGACAGACCAAAGACTCGGCCATAGCCCTGGCCCTGGCCGGCGATATCATGCTGGGCCGCGGGGTCAAGAGGATAACCGACACTGCCGGATTGTTCTATCCCTTCGCCCCCACCCATTGCCTGCTGCGTGCCGCTGACCTGGCCATAGGCAATCTGGAGTCGCCTTTGACCACGGCCGAATATCTGACCCCCAGCCCCTGGAAGTTCAAGGGCGACACCTCGGACGCAGCCCGAAATCTGCGCCAGGCCGGATTCAGATTGCTGGCGCTGGCCAACAACCATGCACCCGACTGTGGGCAAGAGGGCTTCTTCGACACCCAGCGCTATCTGGACCAGGCCGGCATCCTATACAGTGGCCAGGGCGACTCCTTCAGTTTGGCCCTCCCCCATCCCGCTGGTCTCGACAGCGGCCGGAACTACCCCTACAGCCTGCCGGCTTTTCTGACAGTCAACGGCGTCCGCCTCGGCTTCCTCTCCTTCTGCGAGCCCTATCTCTTGGAGATATCCAAGGACTACGGCGGAAATTTGATCGCCCGGGCCGACTCGGCCACTGTGGTCAATTCGATTCGTCTCATCCGTGACCAGTGCGATCTCGTGATCTGCTCCTTCCACTGGGGCCAGGAGTACCAGGACCACCCCAACGCCGTACAGAAGAAACTGGGGCGGCTGGCTGTCCGAGCCGGGGCCGACATCGTCCACGGCCACCATCCCCACGTGCTGCAGGGGGTGGAGTTCTACCAAAATGGCCTCATCGTCTACAGTCTGGGCAATTTTATATTCGACCAGCGCCACGTCAAGCCCCGCCAGAGCGGCCTGCTCTACGTGAAGCTGGCTAAAAGACCGGATAGAGAGACGGCGTCCGTCAAAATAGAGTTGGGTTCGGTCTGGTTCGTCCCCCTGGAGATCGTCAAGAACCGTCCCCAGCCCGCGGAGGCCAAGGGCCGGAAGGCCATCGTTCAAAGGTTCACCGGGCAGTGCCGCCGTCTGGGAACCGCGGCCACGGCCCAGGGCGATGTGCTGATCCTCGCTCCCCGATCTATAGACCAGCAAAAAGATAAGGGCCGGGATAAGCCCGGCCCTTGAAATCAGGGGGCCCTCATTCCTTGCCCGAGAATGGCGGGTATTTGTCGGTCAGGAAACTCATATAGGCGCCCACTCTCACTCCCCAGCGGAAATAGCCCAGCACGAAGTCGAACATGCCCTTGGGATACTTCCCGGTGAATAGCACCACCCACCAGGCGATGAACATCACGACACTGGCGGCGATGGCATACAGCGCCAGGCACACGCCGTGGGGGATGCCCACATAGATCCAGCCCAGGAAGGTCCTCAGAAGCAGAATCCCCCGGGAGAGCCTCTCCGGGTAATCCACTGCCAGTTTGGCCGGAAAATCAGGCATGGTCACCTCCTTTTGTTGTTGGTTGAAAATTTTTCAGACTTTGGCCAAGATCGGACCCGAGCCAATCTAACCCTATGAACTATAATCTAAAATTAATGATTCTCGCCTCCCTATGATACCGCCGTCCCCCTAGCGGGAAAGACGGCTATCCTTTAATCTGCGCCATCCTGTGGTGGATTAAGGAGTCCACCATCCGAGCCCCTTATGATTATAGCAATTTTTACGGGCTTGTCAATAAAAAACTTCGCCTACCTTGACATTTTACCGACCCTTGATTATATTGGAATAGTATAAAACCCAAACAATTAATTATGCGCTTGGATAAGTTGACCGTAAAGTCCCAGGAGGCCCTGGAGGCCGCCTCGCAGTTGTGTTCCGAACATAACCAGCAGGAGATAGCCCCTGAACATCTGTTGTTGGCGCTGGTGGACCAGGAGGGCGGGGTGGTGGCCCCCATTCTCCAGAAATTGGGCGCCCCTCCCGGCCTAATCAGAGAGCGGCTCCAGGAGGCGGTACTGGCCCGGCCGAGGGTATACGGCCAGGCCGTCCCGCCCTATCTCTCCCCGGCCACCAGCCGGGTGTTGCAGAAAGCACTGTCCCAGGCCGAGCAGATGAAGGACGAGTATGTGTCCGGAGAACATCTGCTGTTGGCTTTAATCGAAGAGCCCTCGCCCGCTGCCCAGATCCTCAGCAGCCTCGGGGTGAATCGGGACTCGGTCCTCAGGGCTTTGGTAGAGATCCGCGGCCGCCAGCGGGTCACGGACCAGGACCCTGAGGGCAAGTACCAGGCCCTGGCCAAGTATTCCCGGGACCTGACCGACCTGGCCCGCAAAGGCAAACTGGACCCGGTCATCGGCCGGGACGACGAGATCCGGCGGGTGATCCAGGTGCTCTCCCGGCGCACCAAGAACAACCCGGTGCTCATAGGCGAGCCCGGCGTGGGCAAGACGGCCATCGTCGAGGGCCTGGCCCAGCGCATCTCCTCCGGCGATGTGCCCGAGACCCTGAAGAACAAACGGGTGGTGGCTTTGGACCTGGGGGCCTTAATAGCCGGGGCCAAGTTCCGGGGCGAGTTCGAGGAAAGGCTCAAGGCAGTGCTCAAGGAGATCGAGGCCGCCTCGGGCCAGATCATCCTGTTCATCGACGAGCTCCACACTTTGGTGGGCGCGGGCAAGGCCGAGGGCGCCATGGATGCCTCCAATATGCTCAAGCCGGCCCTGGCCCGGGGCGAGCTGCGGATGGTGGGCGCCACCACGCTGGACGAGTACCGTAAGCATATCGAGAAGGACCCGGCCCTGGAGCGGCGCCTGGCCCCAGTGATGGTGCTGGAGCCCTCGGTCGAGGACACCATCGCCATCCTGCGGGGATTGAAGGAGCGCTACGAGCTCCACCACAAAGTGCGCATCAAGGACTCGGCCCTGGTGGCCGCGGCCGTGCTGTCGCACCGCTACATCGCCGACCGCTTTCTGCCGGACAAGGCCGTGGACCTGGTGGACGAGGCCGCCTCCCGGCTGCGCATCGAGATCGACAGCCTGCCCACCGAGATCGACGAGGTGGAGCGCCAGATCATGCAACTGGAGATCGAAGCCACTGCCCTGCGCAAAGAGAGCGACCCGGCCTCCCGGGAGCGCCTGGCCAAGCTGGAGTCGGAGCTGTCGCAGCTCAAGGAGAGATCCTCCTCCATGAAGGCCCACTGGCAGAACGAGAAACAGGCCATCAAGCGGATCTCCGAGATCAAGGAGAGGATCGAACAGGCCAAGATCCAGGAGCACCAGGCCGAGAGAAAGGGCGACTTCCACAAGGTGGCCGAGCTGCGCTACGGCACCTTAAACGCGCTCCAGAAAGAGCTCGAAGCGGAGAACGCGAAACTGGCCGAACTTCAAAAAAGCCAGAAGTTCCTCAAGGAGGAGGTGGACGACGAGGACATCGCCGAGGTGGTGGCCAAGTGGACCGGCATCCCGGTCTCCAAGATGCTGGAGGGCGAGACCGCCAAATTGGTGAAGATGGAGGAGCGCCTCAGGCAGCGGGTGGTGGGCCAGGACGACGCCCTAATGGCGGTGGCCAACGCGGTGCGCCGCTCCCGGGCCGGGCTCTCGGACCCCAACCGGCCCATCGGCTCCTTCATCTTCCTGGGGCCGACCGGTGTGGGCAAGACCGAGCTGGCCCGGGCCCTGGCCGAGTTCCTGTTCGACGACGAGCGGGCCATGGTGCGGCTGGACATGTCCGAGTACATGGAGAAGCACACTGTCTCCCGGCTGATCGGCGCCCCGCCGGGCTATGTAGGCTATGAGGAGGGCGGACAGTTGACCGAGGCCGTCCGCCGCCGTCCTTACTGCGTCATATTGTTCGACGAGATCGAGAAGGCCCATCACGACGTCTTCAATGCCCTGCTGCAGGTGCTGGACGACGGCCGGCTCACCGACGGCCAGGGCCGGACCGTGGACTTCCGCAACGCGGTGGTCATCATGACTTCCAACATCGGCTCCCATTTCATCCAGGAGATGGACGATGAGGCCAAGATGAGGGAACAGGTGCTGGCGGCCATGAGGCAGCATTTCCGGCCCGAGTTTTTAAACCGAGTGGACGAGATCGTCATCTTCCATAGGCTGAGTCGGGAGCACCTCCAGGCCATCGTCGACATCCAGCTGAGCCACCTGATGAAACGGCTGCAGGAGCGGAAGATCAAATTGGAGGTGAGCGACAGGGCCAAAGACCTCCTGGCCAACCAGGGATTCGATCCCACCTTCGGCGCCCGGCCGCTCAAGCGGACGATCCAGAGAATGCTTCAGGACCCGCTGTCCATGAGGATACTGGAGGGCGAGTTCCGGGAGGGGGATGCGGTCAAAGTGGATGTGAGAAAGGGTGAGATAATATTCGCTAAGAAATAAATATCGCCCACCAAAATGCCGGCCCTGCTGTTCAGTGGGGCCGGTTCTGTTTTTTTCTCCAGCGCGATGCCTTCGGACAGGCTGTTCCCTCCAGCGCCGTTCGCCAAAAATCTTTACCCTCCATATCTCAGAATGGCTGATGAACAATCTCTTGGGGACGCCCCTCTCTTATTCTTGACACACCGCCGAGATCAGGGTTAAAATAGTTCTATGACCAGTCACGACAAAAGGGTGTTTCCCTTAAGACCCTGTCTTTATATCTGTCTCTGTGGGCTATCCCTCTCCCCTCTCTCGGCCCAGCCGCCGGATAGCATACTCACCCCTGGGGCGGTGTGGCCGCAGATCCAGGCCGGCTGCGATTCCCTGTCCTCCCGATTGGAACGCCTGCCGGTCAAGACCGGGCCCGATGTCTCCTACAAATACATATTAAACCTTTCACATTTTCGTCCCCGGGCCGCCACCCTTCTGGGCCAGGAGCTCAGGTTCATTCTGACACCCCTGCCTCAAAGGGCCTTCCGCGCCAATATCGGCCTCAAGTCCGAGTATGCCTCGGCCTCCCATTTCCTCCGCGGCCTGTCTCCGGTTCTGGATGAGGCCAGTGTCGTTCTGGAGCCCAGGCCCTGGCTCAGTCTGTCTTTGGGCCGCATCTATTTTGTCCTCGACCGCCTGGGCCTGCTGGCCGACAATATCAACGATGCCTTCGAAGGGGCCAAGTGTGATCTGGGGCTGTGGAACCAAACCCTTCAGATTTCAGCCGTGGCCTCACGACAGAGCGCCACCAACTACCCCTTCCGTCGATTCTTTGTATCCGTGGACGACTACTATGCCGCCCGCATCGCCTGGGACCGCGACCGCCTGGGCCTGGGCGCCACCTGGCTGGCCTCGGGCATAGCTTCGGAGAAAGGGTACGGCGGCGACCTCTACTTAAGAATAGGAAACCGGGAACTGGCGGCCGAATATGCCCGCTACCGTCCCAGCCAGGGCTCCTGGTTCGAGGAGATAGTCTGGCGCCAGGCCTGGGTGGCCGGAGCCGATCTAGTGAACCGACCCAGGCTGAACGTCTTTCTGCAGGCGGGCGATATCGAGCGCGGCTTCACCCCCATGGCCTCCAGCCTGCTCTACTCCTCAGGGGGCCGGCACCTCTTCTTCGACCAGAACACCCGCGGCCTGGACCTGATCGCCACCTATCGTCTGAGATCCGCCGGTCTTCAGGAGCCGGGTGGCGGCCTTTCCCGCGGGGCCAAACCAGACAAGGACTATACCTTAAAACCTATGCCCCTGGCCGAGGCCGAGTGGGTGGGGCTGTGGGACCGGTCCTTCGGCCCGCATTCCCAAATCTTCATCGCCCGGCTCTCCTGGCCGATCCGCAATGATATGAACCTGCTGTGGGAATACTCATACCGCACCATTCAGCCCCAGGGCGACCGGGCCGGCTGGCGGGGGCATCAATTGAACCTGTTGTATGTTTTGGCTTTCTAACCCTACAGAAGATCTTAAATGAAGCAATTTATCCTCATTCTACTTTTAACCGGCCTTATTCCCCTGAGCCTTCTGGCCCAACCGGCTCCAAGCGCCGAAACCCTGGACTTCGCCCAGACCATGGAGCGGCTGATGGTGCTGGCCGGATATCCGGACTCGGTCCGGGCCCGCCTGGCCTCGCAGGATATCTCCCGGCTGGAGGCGGCCATGCTCCTCAACCAGGTGATGGTGGACATCGAGGAGGCCGGGGTATCGCTGGACCCCGATCTTCTGGCCGCGGTCCAGAAACTGTCTTTGGCCTTGCGCGACGAGATCGCTCTTTTGGAACTCAAGCACCGGGTGGACCGGCAGCAGCAACAGTTGGACTCTCTGTGGCCAAGTCTAAAAAGGCCCCAACTCTTGGCCAGACTGCGCTTCTATGCCGAACGCCAGGACGGGGATCTGCCGGTCAGCCAGCAGGAGTCGGATTTCTACGGACCCCCGCCCAAGAAGACCAAGGTGCTTCTAGCCCAGGAACTGGTGGTGGCCGCCCGGGCCACGATCTCCTCCAATTCGGAGGCCCAATTGGAACTACGCAACTTCGGCTACTGGGGCGTGGGCAAGTATTCCTCGGGCAGCACCGGCATCGGCTTCAGCACCGCCGGACCGCTTTTTATCGATCAGGCCTGGGTGAATTTCAAGACCAAAGGCCTCTCGGCCTGTCTGGGCCGGCAGAAACTGAAGTTCGGGTCTCAAGGACTGCTGGTTGAGCACCGCTATTCTCCCATACTGGGGCTTCTATTGTCCAAAAATAGCGATCCCGAAGCCTCGGTCCTGATGGCCAGCCAGTTCGAGGGACTGGAGTACTATGCGCTTAGGACCAGGAAAAAATTGGGCCCCTTAAAACTCGGCGCCCAGTTCTTTTTCTCGGACTATACCGATTCCCAAAAGGAGATGCTGGGAATACAAAACGACCAGGGCGCCGGCATCGACCTCCAGGCCAATCCCTGGGGTCTGTCCTGGGGTATAGAGTATGGATTCTACAAGCCTCATCCCTATCCGCCTTTTTTCAAAGGCTGGCATCCTGGCTGGGTGGCCTCTGGGGATATCGTCCATAATGCCCATTGGCGGATCTATCTGAACCTGGGACGTCTGTCGACATCGTTTACGCCCAACCTGCCGCCGGTGGATCGTTTCGTTCAGGACTACCCGGCCGCCGAATTCAACCGGATTATTTATGGCACCCAGGGTGCCAACTTGACCATATCAAAACATTGGACTAAACTGAAAATAGAGACAGAGGCCTCTGGCCTGGACTATCTGCAATCTGATCAATATCTAGTAAAATTAACACTAAGAGCCGTATGGGATATCACTGAGGATATTAAAATTCTATTAGAAGACTTCATCAGCCACCGGGCTGGAAAAAAATATAATCAGGCTGGAATTCTGTTGACTTTTTCCCTATAAGTAAAATTTTGTTACAATTATAAAAATAATAATCATAATAGACATTATTTATCTCCTGCTTTTTTCAAAATTTATCATATTAAATTATCAAAAATTAAAAAACTGAAAAATATTTTATAAAAATTTGTCTTCGTAAATATTCAATTAAATTGTCACTTTTTGATACAGTATACAATAGTATAAACAAAGTAACTTATTACAATATAAATAGTTGCGCTTAAGGAACATGATTTGCATATATTTTAATAAACACTTAATGAGGTTGAAAAGATGAAGTTCTTAAGCGCACTGATCCTGGGTTTGGTACTTATTGCCTTCTCGGCCTATGCCGGAGGACTAACCGGCAAGAAGATCTGTATCGATCCTGGCCATGGCGGATCCGATCCTGGAGCCGTGGGCCCCACCGGCCTCAAGGAAAAGGATGTTACCTTAAGGGTGGCCACGGTCCTCAAGAATTGCCTGGTGGAATACGGCACCGCCACGGTCAAAATGACCCGTTCCTCTGATGTCGATGTCAGTCTGGACCAGAGATGCCAGATAGCCAACAATTGGGGGGCCCATCGGTTTATCTCCGTGCACTTCAACTCCACTTCCACTTCCTCGGTCAACGGCACCGAGACATATTATTACACCTATGGCAGTTCCACCAGTAAGAATCTGGCCACCTGTCTGCAGAACCGTCTGGTCCAGGCCCTGGGCCTGACCAACCGGGGGGTGAAGACCGCCAGCTACTATGTGCTGAAGTACACCTCGATGCCGGCCGCCCTCACCGAGTCCTCCTTCATCTCCAACCCCTACGAGGAAGCCCGGCTGAAGAACTCCTCCTACACCTGGAAGATCGGATACTACCACTATCTGGGCATCTGCGACCATTACGGAGTGGCGCCATAGCCCTTATAGAACTGAAGAAGCCCCGCCCAAAAGGCGGGGCTTCTCACTTAAGCCATCGGCCCTACTGTCACTGGCAGGGATGCTTCTTGGCATCCCCGTGGCACTTCTTGATCTGCTCGGCCGAGCACTCCCCTGGCTTGCTCTTCAGGTTCTCTGGCTTCTGACATTTGTTCTTTCCGCAGCACATGGTCTATTTCCTTTCCTGTTGTGGGTTGAAGTTATATAGGATCCTATCTGGCGCGCCAATTCCTCAAGCGCCCTATGGTCCAATTGGTAGTGGGTGAAGTAACCGATTTTTCTTGAGCTCACCAGCCCCGCCTCCTTTAGCACCCTCAGGTGCTGGGAGACCGCCCCCTGGCTCAGCCCCAGCCTGCCGACCAGCGCCCCGACGCACAGCGGACCGCTCTTCAGGTGATCCAAGATCCTCGTCCGGCTCTCCACCGACAGCGCCCGGCAGCGCCCGGCCAGGCGGGCCTCTTTTTTTCGTCCTTTTTTCATATTAGTAATTGCTAATATAATATCACATCGCTTTTCGTTTGTCAATAGCCAAATGGCCCCGTCGGCAAACGAGCGGGGCCTATGGTTTGATGGGCCGACGGCCCTTTTAAGCCGAGATACTGACTTCCACCGGTTGGCCGCGCCGTCGGCTCGGGGCGGCTATGGCCGGCCTTCTACTTGTGCACCCTCCTCACGAACTCCTCCACCTCCGGCACCCCGCCCTGGTAGACCAGATAGCCGTTGTAGGGCTCCCGCAGGGTGATGTCGTCGTTAATCGGCGTCAGCATCATCCTTTTGACCTCCTCCCGGTCCTGGGTCTGGCCCAGCACCCAGCCCAGTTTTATATAGGCCGCCTCGGGCAGCATATTCTCCAGGGGCACCACCCCCTTGGCCATCAGGTCCCGGCCGGTGTCGTAGACGAACATATGGGCATAGCCCCAGATGGTCTGGACGGTCATGAAGATATGGACGCCCCGGGCCACCGCCCGTTCGATGGCCGGGTACAACGGTTTGTTGACATGGCCCAGGCCGGTGCCGATGATGATGATCCCCTTATAGCCGTTGTCCACCAAGGAGTCGATGATGTCCGGCTGCATGTTGGTGTAGTAGTAGATCATGGTCACCCTCTCCTCGAAATAGGGGAGGATGGTGACCTGACGGTCCCTCCGCCGGCGGTTGTACTCTTCCTTGAGCGGAGTCACCCCGCGTCGGGTGACCGTGGCCACCGGGATGTCGCCGATGGTGCGGAAGGTGGAGCGGTAGGAGGAGTGCATCTTGCGCACCCGGGTGCCGCGGTGCAGGAATCCGTATTCGTCCGAAGTGGGGCCGAACATGCAGACCAGGACCTCGGCGATATCGCCGTGCCCGGCTGCGGTGGTGGCGTGCATCAGGTTCAGGGCGGCGTCGGATGATGGCCGGTCCGAGGAGCGCTGCGAGCCCACCAGGACGATGGGCACCGGAGGGTTCTGCACCATATAGGTCAGGGCGGCGGCCGTGTAGTGCATGGTGTCGGTGCCGTGGCCGATGACGATGCCGTCGATGCCGCTTTCGATCTCCTGGCCGATGGCCACCGCCAGTTTCTTGTACTGCTCCGGCCCCATGTTCTCCGAGAAGACGGCGAACAGTTTTTCGGTGGTCAGGTTGCAGATCTCGGCCAGCTCGGGCACGGCGCCGTAGAGCTCGCCCGGGGTGAAGGCCGGGATGACGGCGCCGGTGCGGTAGTCCAAACGTGAGGCGATGGTGCCGCCGGTGCCCAAGAGCTTCACCCTGGGCAGACCCGGGGTGAAAGGAAATTCCTTCTCCGGTATCTTGTAGACCGCCTTCTTGTACCCGGTCTCCCTCATGGCGGTGATGGTGGCCACGTCCAGGCCGATGTTGTAGCCGGTGGGTATCTTGAGCACGATGTGGCGGTCGTCGTCCTGGTCGGCCCGGGGCAGCACCGTGCCCTTGAAGGAGCCGCGGGTGGTCTCCACCTCGGCCTGGCCCCATACCCGGACGTTGAACTTTTTCAGCAGATCCAGCCCGGCGCCCCGGTAACCCTGGAAGATGTCTTCAGCCATAATATCCCTTTTTATGCGGATTTGCCCTGATATCACGACCTGGCCACGATTTCGCTCAGGTCCTTGAGCGGCCAGTTCCCCAAAGCCATCGGTCGAATCTGGCCCATGATCCACCTTGTTTCGGCTCCGTCCCGCCGGGATGTCCGGATCTGTCTGTATTTTTCCCGAAGAAACGATATCTTGGCCCTCACGTCGTCCTGAGTGTTTCTCAGGAACCCGATGTTTGTCAGCACCGACTCGAAGTCCATCTTGGGGTACTCCATGACCACCGGCAGCATGGGCTTGAGTAACTCCAGGTCCAGACCCTGCCCCTCGACGAACAGGAACATCTCCCTCACCCGGCTGTAATCGAAATCCGGATGCGGCCTTCTCCTGCCCTCGAAATGCTTGACGGTGTGGGCGAAGAACACGGCCACTCGCTGGGGAGCGAATCTGGTCTGTCGGGCTATGTCCTCGACCAGAGGCACCAGGTTTTTCTTGAGCAGGTAGGTGTCGCAATCCTCGGGCACCCCCCACTTTCGCAATGTCCGGTAGCGCTCGATGACTTCGGCCGGCAGGTTCTGGCCCAGTCTGGCGATATGCGACTCCTCCAGCGGGATGGGCTTGGAGTCGGTGTCCGGGTACATGCGGTCGGCGCCGGGCAGCACCCGCTCGAAGACCGTGGTCCCGTCCTCCAGGGGCTTGCGCGTCTCGTTGGGCACGCCGGAGAAGGCCATGCGGCAGCGCTCCTCCACCGTCTCCAGCGCCGTCTTCATGTCGTCCTCCGGCCCCCAGAATACGATCTGGGCGTCGTCCTCCTGCGACTTCAGCTCCTGTCTGATCCTCCTCCAGTCCTCATCGGCTATGACCGGCGCCAGGGCCTCGGAGTGGGTCATGTTGGGCCGCTCCAGACAGGCGATCACCTTGAGCCGGCCCTCGATCTCGTCGGCGAAGCACTGCCCGGGCTGGGTGAAGTGGGAGAGGACGCCCTTGAATTGAGGCAGGTTGACGGCGACGATGGTGTCCTCTCTGTCCCGGTGCCTATGCAATACCGGGCTCCTAAGTCCCCAGGTGCGCACCCGGACCCGGACCCAGGACGGCCTCCAGGTGGATGGATCCGGGACCCTCTCGTTTAGCCGTCTCTTGATATGAAGCAAGGCCCATTGGCGGAAGCATTCGTTGTGGGTCAGCTCCGGTATCCATTTGGTGTGGGAGACGCCCTTGATCTCGGCCCGGGTGCCCCCCCGGCAGGAGACATTGACATCCTGGCGGGCGGCGCCGATGCCGGTCCTGACCTGGCCGGTGCTGCGGCAGACGAAGCGGATATAGTCGCAGGCTCTTCTCACCTCGTCCGGATTCCTCATGTCGGGATAGGTGACCGTCTCGATGAGCGGTATGCCCAGCCGGTCGGTGCGGAATATGCGCACGTGCCCCACGTCCGACACCTCGCGGCAGGAGTCCTCCTCCAGCGAAAGCTGGATCAGCCTCACCCTCCTGTCCTCCCCCAGGGGGATCTCGCCCTCCACCCCGATGATGGCCGTCCGCTGGAAACCGGTGGGGATGGAGCCGTCCAGATACTGTTTGCGGGTGATGTGGACCTCGCCCACGATGTTTAGTTTGAAGAGCAAAGAGATGCGGATGGCGATGTCCAGGGCCTGGCGGTTCAAGGGGAAGTGCGGGGTGTCGTCCACCTCGTATGTGCAGGCGGTACTGCTCTTGATGCGATAGATGATCTGCTTGCGGGTCTTGAACTCCATGAGGGCGGTGCCGTCGTACTCGCCCAGCTCGGACAGGGTGGGCCGCATGTGGCGCACCAGTTCGGCGTCGTAGTCGTCCGGCCTCTGGTAGATCCCGGCCGGACAGCGGCAGAACAGTTTGCGTTCGGTTAAAAGCTGCTGGTGCACTTCCAGGCCGGACATGAAGCCCAGACGGTCGTAGTCGGCCTGGGTGGCCAGCTGCCGGGGCAGGTAGCCCACAGCAGTTTTGGTCGACTCGTAGTTGGCCCTGGGGTCGAATGGTTGGTTCATGAGGATGATTCGGTTATGATTTTCCCTATAGGATAAGGCAAACCGGTCGGAATGTCAACGATACTTCGACCTTAAGAAAAACGGTCATGCTTCGACAGACTCAGCATGACCGCCATATTGTTTAACAGGGTGTTGAAATACCGGTAAAAGGGATTTTGAAGGGGTGTTCTGATGTATACCCGGAGAAAAATAATGGCTTAAAAGTCAATTGTGCAAGTCGTTTTCCATTGAATCGCTCAAAATGGGTCTTCACTCGACTTTTTCAACACCCTGATAATGTAAATAAACTCGCCCCGGGTTCTCTGCCTCTTGACGCTGATCCGCCCTCGCCCGAGCAATAGATGTTCAGGCTTCCGGCCCTAGTGCTATCCTAGACAGATCTACTTTAAAATTTAAACAGCAGGCCGCCGGAAAGATAGAAGGGATAACCCAACCTGGCCTGGAGGAAGGTAGTTTTCCCTACTCTGAAGTTGGCCCCGGCCGTGCCGCCTAAAAACATGGCGCTTCCAGTTGCGGTATAGCGGTACCATTCATATCCGGGCGCGTGCTTTACAGAACTGGTAACGATATCATAGCCCAGCACTCCGCCCAGGAATGGGTCCCATCCTTTGGCCTGGATGAAATGGTAGTTGCACTGGCAGCCGATGGCGATATAGGTATAGCTCCACTCGCCCCAATAGGCTTGGTGGCTCTCCCAGGAGATGCCGCCGATGGCCCCCAGTCCTACATATCTCGATATCCCGTATTCGTACTGGGCCCCCAACATCAAGTCGTGCCAGCCGAATCCCAGCATTGGACCGGCATAAGAGGCTTTCTCCCTGAAACCGTCGGCCAGGGAAAAGGAAAAAAACAGAGCCGTAAATAAGATCGCCGTTAAAATTTTCTTCATCCTCGGTCCTCCATAACATTCGGTTTTATTTTACGATAGGCTAGCCACTTTTGTCAAGGGTAGTGGTTTCGTTGCCCCCTTCGTTTTTCTATAACAAATAATATAGCGCCACGGCCAGGGCCAGCACCGACAGGGCCGCCGGCAGCAGCCGCCGGTAGACGTCCCACCATCCTGCCCCGAAATACTCCCGGGTCAGCACCAGGCACAGGTGGCTGGGCGACAGGTAGACGCCGAACAGCCCGGAAATGAAGGCCAGCGCGTACCATCCCAGATCACCGCCCGGATGCCCCATCATCCCCAGGAGCAGGGGGAAGGATACTGCCACGTAGCCCTGGCTGATGCCGGTGAGAAACCCGGTCAAAAATGGAAGCAGAAATACGGCTAGCACTCTTGGAATTCTATACGAGGCCAGCACCTCGGGCAGGGCGGCCACCGCCCCCGAGGCCTCCAGCATACCTTTGAAGACCATCACCCCAACGATAAGGAAAAGAGTCATCGGCTTGAAGGCCTGCCTCAGAAGAGTGGGGATCTTTTTAACTGGGTATCCCAGCCCGGCCGCCAGGCCAGCGCAGGCTAGAGCGGTCATGACGGCCAGGTCGAGCCTGAAGGCCAGCACCGCTACGATGACGAAGAGAACTGGGGCCATGGTCAGAATGACATCAAGCCAGGCTCTCCCTACATCGCCTCTGTAAACGCCTTTCTCCCTGCGAACACCCTGCCAGGAGAGCAGCCAGCCGGCCGCGGCCGCCATCAGGGTGTAGGGCCACATCCGGTAGATGAGCGACGAAACCGGCAGGCCGGCCAGGGCCGCAGCCAGTATCAGGCCGGGGTAGAGCGGAAAGACCGGCTCCCAGATATGGCGGAACCAGTAGTTGATGAAGGTCAGGCGCCCTGGCGACAGCCCCAGGCCACCGGCAGCCTCGCGCACCAGCGGGGCCGAGAACATGGCGCCACCGGCCGAGGGCAGAAAGCCTATGAAGGCCGGCATGAACGAGGCCACCAGCCTGCGGTCGCGCAGGATGATCCGCAGAGCCTCCACCATCCTGACCAGTAGACCGCCGGTGCGCAACAGGTTCTCCAGTATGGAGATCAGATAGAGGACAATAATCAGGTAGACGGTGGTCCGGAAGTCTACGGCCGAGCGCCAGGCGGCCAGGCCCATGGCCCCGGGCGACATCCTGAAGAGCAGCCCCAAGGCCAGGGCCGCCGCCAACATCACCGGGCCCAGGGGCACCCGCCTCGCCAGCAGGGCCACCATCAGCGCCAGCACCAGGGATATTTTTAAGATGACATACATTTTTTCTTTTTCCGTATATTCTATATCAAATAATACATTGTTTCAACCCGCCAAGGACCGCACTTGACACAGAGAAACCAATCTCTTATATTGTTACCATGCGGGACGATCATTATTGTCAGGGGATCTACCCCAGGGCGGTGAGGGCCGAGAAGGACTTCTCCATGCTCGAGTCCGGCGATCGCATCCTGGTGGGCCTGTCGGGCGGGGCCGACAGCCTGGCCCTGCTGGCGGTGTTGGCCTATCAGCATAAGAGGATAGGAAGAACACTTGGATTCAGCCTTATCCCCGGGCACGTAGCCAGCCGCTACCGGAGTAAGCCCGTCTCCGAAACGAAAAAACTGGCCGGCATCTGCGCCCAGCTCGGCTTGGAGCTCCGGCTTTCGGCTGCTCGCCTGTCCGACGATGTTTTTCGCGACTGCTTCCGATGCTCCCAGGCCCGCCGCAAGGCCCTGTTCGACCTGGCCGAGGAGCATGGCTGCAACAAGATAGCCCTGGGCCATCATGCCGACGATCTTGTGGAGACCTTCCTGCTCAACATCTTCTATTCCGGCAGGCTGGCCGCCCTAAGTCCCAGGCAGTCGGTGCTTAGGGGCAAATTGACAATCATCCGTCCGCTTTGCTATGTCTGGAAGAAAGATATTGTCGGTTACGCAGCGGAAAAATTTGGTCGCATTCCTCGCTTCCGCTGCCCTGGGAGCTGGGACAACCAAAGGCTGGCGGTGCGCCGTATGCTGGAAAGGCTGTCGAAATCCAATCCCCACCTCAAGGGGAATCTGCTCAAGGCCATGGCCAATCCCAGGCTGGAGTACCTGCCCGTTCCCTCCCGCCGGCTTTGACTTTCATGCCGCTTTTTTGGTATCATACCCCATAACGACATCCGATAAATCTACGTCCTGAAAGATGAGATCCGCCGTCCGCACCCGGTTCGCCCCCAGCCCCACCGGCTACATGCACCTGGGCAACCTGCGCACCGCCATCTACGCCTGGCTGATCGCCCGCAGCCAGGGAGGTGAGTTCATCCTGCGCATCGAGGACACCGACCAGGAGCGCTATGTCGAGGGCTCGGTGGAGATAATCTATCAGACCCTGCAGCTATGCGGCCTGGACTACGACGAGGGCCCGGACAAGGGAGGTCCCTACGGACCCTATGTCCAAAGCCAGCGCCAGGCCATCTACAGAGAGTGGGCCGACAGACTGGTGGAGGCCGGCGGCGCCTATTACTGCTTCTGCACCAAAGAGAGGCTGGAGGCCCTCCGCCGGGAGGCCGAGGCCAAAGGGCTGGCTTTCAAGTACGACGGCCATTGCCGGGCTCTCAATCCGGAGGCCGCCCTGGCCCGGGTGAATAACGGAGAGCCGTTCGTCGTCCGCCAAATGATCCCGGCATCCGGGACCACGGCCTTCGAGGACGCCATCTATGGACGGGTGGAGGTGGAGAACAGCCAGCTGGAGGAGGGCGTGCTCTTAAAATCGGACGGACTTCCCACCTACAACTTTGCCAACGTGGTGGACGACCATCTGATGGCCATCACCCACGTGGTACGCGGAGCCGAGTACCTGTCGTCGACCCCGAAGTACAACCTGATATACCAAGCCCTGAATTGGGAGATACCGACCCTGGTCCACCTGCCCATGATCATGAAGGACCACAGCCGCAAGTTATCCAAGCGCTACGGCGATCCCTCGTTCCAGGACCTGTTGCAACAGGGCTTCCTGAAGGAGGCCATCATCAACTACGTAGTGCTGCTGGGCTGGAATCCCAAGGACGGGCGGGAGTTCTTCACCCTGGAGGAACTGAAGTCCATCTTCTCCCTCTCTGGCATCAACACCGCTCCGGCCATCTTCGACATGGAGAAACTTAAGTGGATGAACGGGGAGTATATACGGAAGTTGGCCGTTGAACGTTTTAACGTATTAGCGCAGCCTTTCATCAAGCAGGCCGTCAAGCGGACGGATATCGATCTGAACAAAGTGGCCGCCCTGGTCCAGCCCCGCACCTTGGTGCTCTCCGACATCCCGGCTCGGATTGACTTCATCGATAACCTTCCCGATTACGACCAAAGCCTGTTCATCAACAAGAAGGCCAAGACCGACCTGGCCAACTCTCGGGAGTACCTGAAACTATGTCAGGAGGCCTTGGCCAGCCTTCAGACCTGGGATCACGAGCACATCAAACAGAGCCTTTTTGGCATAATCGAGTCAAAGGGTTTGAAGCCGAACACGTTTCTCACGCCGCTCAGAGTGGCCCTGTCGGGCCGCGAGATCACCCCGGGCGGGGCCACTGAGCTGGCCGACCTGCTGGGTAGAGAGGAGACCCTGAAACGTATCCAACTCGGATTAAATAAATTATCCTCATAGCCTCTGTATACCAAAAAATATTACGGGACTCATGGAGAAAAATAAAATACCCACCCACATCGACGGCGCGCCCCAGACCAACTTCATCGAGGAGGAGATAAAGAAGGACCTGGCCTCGGGCCGTTTCGACCGGGTGCACACCCGATTCCCCCCGGAGCCCAACGCCCTGCTGCACATCGGCCACGCCAAGGCCCTGTGGATCGACTACGGCATGGCTGTGAAGTTCGGCGGCAAGTTCAACCTCCGCTTCGACGACACCAACCCGGCCCGGGAGGAGCAGGAGTACGTGGACGCCATCATCGAGGACTGCCGCTGGCTGGGGGCCGACTGGGAGGACCGGCTGTTCTTCGCCTCGGACTACTTCGAGCAGATGTATCTCTGGGCCGAGGAACTGATCATGAAGGGCCTGGCCTATGTCTGCGATCTGTCGCCGGAGGAGGTCTCGGCCACCCGGGGAACCCTGACCGAGCCGGGGAAGGAGAGCCCGGGAAGAAAGCGCTCGGTGGACGAGAACCTGGACCTGTTCCGCCGCATGAGGAAGGGCGAGTTCCCGGACGGCGCCAAGACCCTGCGCGCCAGGATAGACATGGCCTCGCCCAATCTGAACCTGCGCGACCCGGTGATGTACCGCATCCTTCACCTGCCCCACCACCGCCAGAAGGACAAGTGGTGCATCTATCCCATGTACGACTGGGCCCACGGGCTGGAGGACTCCATCGAGGGCATCACCCACTCCCTCTGTTCCTTGGAGTACGAGGACCACCGGCCGCTCTACGACTGGTTCATCGAGGCCATCAACCTGGGCCGCACCGAGGACGGCTCCGGCCCCTGGGGCAAGAGGATCCACCACCCCCGGCAGATCGAGTTCGCCCGCTTCAACATGACCTACACCCTGATGAGCAAGCGACGCTATCTGGAGCTTCTGGCCCAGGGCAAGATAAAAAGCCTGGACGACCCCCGGCTGCCCACCATCGCCGGGCTCAGGCGCCGGGGCTTCTCCCCCTCGGCCATCAAGGCCTTCTGCGAGCGCATCGGCGTGGCCAAGCGCATCAGCACCATCGACCAGGCGCTGCTGGACCACTATGTGCGCGAGGAGTTGAACAAAACCGCCCCCCGCCGCATGGCCGTGCTCAGGCCGCTCAAACTGGTGATCACCAACTACCCAGAGGGCAAGACCGAGGAACTGGAGGCCGACAACAACCCCGAAGACCCGTCAGCCGGGACTCGTAAAATTACATTATCCCGCGAGCTTTGGATCGAGCGCGACGATTTCTCCGAGCATCCGCCCAAGGGATGGTTCCGGCTGTCCCCGGGAGCCGAGGTCAGGCTGAAGCACGCCTACTATGTAAAATGTGTAGATGTTGTCAAGGACAACAATGGATCGATCGTCGAATTAAGGTGCACCTATGACCCGGCCACCCGGGGCGGGGACTCGCCGGACGGCCGCAAGGTAAAGGGCACTCTCCACTGGGTATCGGCACTGCACTCGGTGACAGCCGAGGTCAGGCTCTACAACCAACTCTTCAACGAAATCCAGCCCACCCCGGAGTCGCCCATCAACCCCCAATCCCTCGAAGTGCTCCAGGACTGCCGTCTGGAGCCCTGCCTGGCCCAGGCCTCTCCCGGCCAGAGGTTCCAGTTCCTCCGCCACGGCTATTTCTGCGTCGACCCCAAGGATTCCCGGCCCGGACGGCCGGTCTTCAACCGCACCCTGGGGCTCAAGGACTCCTGGGCCAAGACTATTAAGGCCATGTAATATCTCGGCCACAAATGGCCAAGCCGGCATCCCGACAACCTTATCCAGGAATAAAAACATGCTGGGAAAATTGCTTCAGCCCGAGATTCGGGAGTTGATCTCCTCTCGACAGTTCGGCCTGGTGCGCCAGGCCCTGGAGGAGCTGCACCCCAGCGACTTGGCTGATCTGCTCTCCGACTTGGAACAACAGGACCAGGCCGTAGTCTTCCGCCTGCTGCCCGTGCCCCTGGCCGCCGATGCCTTTGAATATCTGGACCTAGAGGAACAGAAGAAACTACTTCGTTCGTTGGGGCGGGAGGACGTAGCCAAAGTGCTCAACGAGATGTCTCCCGACGACCGCACCGCTCTGCTGGAGGAATTGCCCGGGCCCATGGTCAAAAGCCTGTTGGAGCTTTTGACCCCTGAGGAGCGCCGCATCTCCCAGTCCCTGCTGGGCTACCCGGAGAACAGCGTCGGCCGGCTGATGACCCCGGAGTACATCGCGGTCCAGCCCGACTGGACCGTGTCCAAGGCCCTGGGACACCTCAGAAAATGGGGCCGCCAGGTAGAATCGCTGGACGTCATCTACATCGTCGACGAGCACGGCCGTCTGCTGGACGACATCTCCATCCGGGAACTGTTGCTGGCCAAGCCGGCCTCCAAGATCAAGAAACTGATGAACCATTCCTTCATCTCTCTTTTGGTCACCGACACCCAGGAGCAGGCCCTGGAGGCCTTTCGCAAATACGACCGGCTGGCCCTGCCGGTAGTCAATGCCCAGGGCTTCCTCATCGGCATCGTCACCATCGACGATGTCATGGACGTGGCCGAGAAGGCGGATACCGAGGACATCCATCGTTTCGGCGGTTTGGAGGCTTTGGACTACCCCTATATCTCTACGCCTCTTTTAAGCCTGGTGAAGCGCCGGGCCGGCTGGCTGATCTTTCTGTTCCTGGGCGAGATGCTGACCGCCACCGCCATGGGTTTCTTCGAGAAGGAGATCGCCCGGGCCGTGGTGCTGGCCCTGTTCGTGCCACTGATCATCTCCTCGGGCGGCAACTCCGGCTCCCAGGCGGCCACTTTGATAATCAGGGCCATGGCCTTGGGCGAAGTAACTCTGCGCGACTGGTGGCGGGTGATGCGCCGCGAGATCCTCTCCGGCCTGCTGCTGGGCTCCATTCTGGGCGGCATAGGATTTCTGCGCATATCTGTTTGGACTTTGTTCACCGACCTCTACGGCCCCCACTGGCTCCTGGTGGCGCTGACCGTAGGCTTCTCCCTGATCGGAGTGGTCCTCTGGGGCACAGTGGTGGGCTCCATGCTGCCCTTCATCCTGCGGCGGCTGGGCTTCGACCCGGCCTCCTCCTCGGCCCCGTTCGTAGCTACTCTGGTGGACGTCTCTGGCCTGATCATCTATTTTTCACTGGCCGCCTTCCTGTTGCGCGGCACCCTGCTGTAAAAAAGATTGGTCGCGCCGAGCCTATGGCCGAACTCAAAAGGCTATCCTTTCCCACTGCCTTCGGCCGCATGGCCGTGCTTTGGGATTGGTATGATTCATATCCTCGGGTGCGTCGTATCCTCCTGCCCCGATCCGATCTCAATCCCTGGCCGCTGCTTCGGGCCCGATCCGAGACCTGTAAGATCGTATCCCGGCTTGCCGAGGAAATAAGAGATTTCCTCTCTGGCCGTGCGATACGCTTCGATCTTTCTCTGCTCCATCTCGAACTCTGCCCTCCCTTTCAGCGCCGGGTCCTGCTGGCCGAAGCCGGCATCCCCCGTGGTAAAATAAGCACCTATGGTCGGATAGCTGTTCACATCGGACATCCTAACGCCTGCCGGGCAGTGGGGACCGCCCTGGCGCGCCACCCTTTTCCCATCTTCATCCCCTGTCACCGCGCCCTGCGCTCCGATCTCTCCCTGGGCGGCTACCAGGGGGGACAGAATATGAAGCGTCGTCTGCTGGAGATGGAGGGGATATTATTTGACGAAGACGGCCGGGCCAAAGATCCGGCTATTCATTATTGATTGAAAAATTGCCAGCCCTTTTATAAAAACAGCCTGACCCTGGCAGGTCAGGCCGTCGGCTTTTTTGTTTTTCTACTACTTTTCCGCAGCCCATAGATTACTATTATTGATCCGGCTTTCAGTAATACCCCGTCTGTCTCTGTAAAAAAATGCCCTTCCTTACAGGAAGGGCATTTTGCCAGCCGATACAGGATTTAATGCAGGAGCAGCGCGTCGTCGATCATGTCCAGGACTTCGCCCTCCAGTCGCCTCTTCCTGACACCGCTGTCGCTAACCGGCTGGTTGTTCCAATCGTCATCCAGAATCAAGGGGTCCAAGGCGAATCCCGCATCGTCTGTAATCGATCTGTCGTGCTGTTTTTCGCTCTCGGGATACATCTCGGGCTTCCTTCTACTTCATGACCACCATCTTCCGGGACTCGGTGTAATTGCCGCTGGTGACCTTGTAGAGATAGACCCCGGCGGCCACCCTGCGTCCGGCATCGTCCCTGGCATCCCAACTGATGTCATAGTAGCCAGCCGGCTGTGAGGCATCCACTAGGGTCCGCACCAACTGGCCGTTCAGGTTGTAGACCTTGAGGGTGGTGTGGCCGGGCTGGGCCAACTGGTAGGAGATATAGGTCTTGCCCTGAACTGGGTTGGGCGCATTCTGCATCAGGGCCGAGGCCGTGGGGATCTCGGGCCGGTTGAGCCTGGTGGCCAGCGGATCGTCGCCACCCTGGGCCGGGCTGGACCAGGAGGCCGGCGGGGTGAACAGGATTGCGGAGCCGTTGGTCGGGCTTGAGTGGCTGACGCCCAACGTGCCTCCCTGGTTCTCCACTCCAATGGAGGTGGTAACGTCGTTGGTCACCGTCTGCCACTGATACTTGATCTTGCCGTCTGGATAGAGGATCACCTGGAAGGTCTGACGGTTGGTGTTGGAGTAGTTCTTGATGTTGCTGAAGGTGACTACGAACTGACTGGTCGAGCTGGAATAGGTGATGCTGGTGCTGGCGTCGGCGTTCAGGTCTCTCCACAGCACCGCCAGCAGGGCGTTGGGAGCCGCGGTGTTGGGTATTGTGGCCGGACTATAGGCCGTAGAGGACGTGCCGAAGTTGAGGAACCCGTTGGTGCAGACGTTGATCGAGGTATAGTTGGTGCCGTAGAAGTTGAAGGTGAACGGCAAACTCACCGCCTTGTAAGCGTCGTCGCCGGTCAGCCCCAGCGAGGTGGAGGTGGTCACCCAGGAATAGGTGGCCGTGGACTTGGTGTAGTTGGCTGTGCTGCCGCCGCCCGAGCTGCCACCCTTGAGGTACTCGTCCCAGGAGGTGCTGGCGCAGATGGGTAGGTTGTTGTAGCTGGTGTTGTAGTTGGAAGTGGACGAATTGTGGTAGATGGCGATGCCCCGGGCATTGGTGTAACTGGAGGAGTTCTTGTATAGTTTGACCGCGTTGCTGACCGCGCTGATGACGTTGTCGCAGGCCGTGGTCAAAGCCGGGATGGCCGTGATCTGGGCCTTGACCTTGGTGGCAAAGTCCGACAGGTCTATGTGGTAGCTGAAATAGCTGGGCGAGAACTTCAGGGTGTTGGACAGGGCGGTGTTGATGGCCGAGGAGTAGCCGGCGCCACGGGCGGCCATCAATTGATCGGCAAAGGCAGAGACCTTGGTGTTCAGATCCGCGATCTGGGTCAGATCGACCACTGACAGGGTGGACTGGCCCGAGGTGCCGTTGATGATGGCCTTGCCCATATCGATGGCCGACATGGTGGGCGTGGTGTTGAGGTTGTTCAGCCAGGTGGTATAGTACCAGCCGGCCGCGCCCTCGGTTTCCTCAGAGACATTGGCCACATTGGCATAATTCTTGGCTATATCCAGCACCTCCCACATGCCCATAAGACAGGCATCCCAGCCTATATGGTCCAGGTTGCGGCCCAGGTGGCTCTTGATCTGGCTTAAGGCGCTAGCCAACTGGCCATTGGCCACGCCGATCACCGACCCATGCGAGTTATCGTTGGAGAAGCCCCTGAACAGCGCCGATTCTCCATCTTCACCCTTGTACCAGCCGTCCCCATGGTCCCAAAGTATCAGCGAGTACCTGTTGGCCGGATAGTTGGTGATGGCCCAAGTAGCGAAGTTGACCAGAGTGGTCGGGTTGCCCATGTCTACCTCACCGATGTCGGATAACTGATTGGCTGCTGTCGGGGTCATGCCGTTGGCTATCTTGAACCGCTTGCAGGTGGTCCAATTATCATAACGGGAGTCATAGCCCGAGGCCCGGTCCATCTGCACGATGAGGTTGATCTTGCCCGAACTATAGGAAGCGTTGGCCATCTCGATGAAGTCGTCAATGCCGTACTGTTCGAGATCGTTGTCCGCGTTGAGATAGACCATGATGGTCCACTCGGCCGTGCCTCCAGAGGCCGCCGCCTGGGTGACGGTGATGGTCTTGGGCGAGCCCTGGGTGCCCGAGGGCGAGGTGGCAGTGACCGTCACCGTGGCCGTGCGTGACGAAGTGCTGGTGTTGGCCGCGGCCGTCATGGTGAACGAACCCGGAGTACTGCCCGAGGTGGCGGAGACCGTAAGCCAGGTCTGATTGGAGGATACCGTATAGGAGATCACATCCGAGGTGGCCGAGTTGGTGACGCTGACCGCGCTGGAGGTACCGCCAGCGGCCGCCACCGACCAGGAGGTCATGCTGACGGCCAGGGTCGGGCTGGGAGTGCTGCCGGAGACCGAGATAAGCAGTCCATAGTTACCAGCCGTTCCCGAATAATACTTTGCTTTGGCATACCAGTAGCCGGTGGCATCAGCGGTGAATACGCAGGAGTCGGCCACGCCCGCACCAGCCGTGCTCGAGGCTTTCTGCGTTTGGGAGGGATTGTAAAGATAGAGGTCGAAGTCCAGGCCGGAACCCGGAGTAATCTTCACCTTTATCTGCTGGCCCGTGGAGACATTGAATTTATAGTAATCAGTGGTATCAGTGCTGCTCAAATAACAGCCGCTCCAGGATCCGGGATTGACCTGCAAGGCGGTGGCAAAGGTATTGCCCGCATCCCCGCCCGAGCCGGCATCGTTCTGGGTGACGGTGCCGCCCGAGGCCCTCAGTACCACGTCGTCGATATAGACCCCTTCGTTTTGGACGCTGCCGTCAGAGTAGAACCAGAAACGGATCTGGGTGGCCGTGGTAGGGATGCTCACCGATTTCTGGGTCCAACTCTGGTAACTTCCTGCCTGCTGCCATGCCGTAGTCCAGGTGGACCCAGAGTAGTACTGTACCCGGATGTAATCATAGCCACTCTCGGTGTACTGCCACAGGTAAAAGGTCAACGTGGCCGAAGAATATGAGGACAGGTTCACCGAGCGAGTCATATAGTTGTTCTGGTTGGCAGCATAGGGATTGACATTATCTCCCCTGGCCGAGTAGGAGGAACTGTAATACCGGTTGGATACCTTGGTCCAGCCTCCGGATGAGGGGCTCAGTGTCCAGCCCGTGGGGAAGTTGGTCATGTTGTCCGAGAAGATGGTCGTCTGGGCCGAGGCCATCCCGGCTATCACGACCAGGGCGAGGAGAAAACCGAGTTTCTTCATTTTAGTGACCCTTCTTTAATTATTTTCAGAAATAATTTCGATTCAATATAATTATTTATGCAACTTTTATGCCATAATTGATAAATTCTCATTACATAACATTTACTATTACAAAGAGTTATAAAATAAAAAAATTATAATATATTATAATATATTTCTTTATTAATAATTAGTAACAATAAGTGATAAAAAATCATTTTTTGACACTTTTTGTGATATAAAATAGGGGCGCAGCCTTAGGTTGTGCCCCTAAATAAATAACTTATTATAAAGCAATTAGTTAAAAATACCAATACCCTGAATATCCATCAGAATAGGACGGAGCCACTTTAACCCCATTGGCCGAAGCCCAATTCTTCATCTGGGTGCAGGCATAGGAGGCATCGATCTCGGCATAAGTATAGCCTTGATTGTAGAACCCGACCATCTGATAATAGGTAAAGACCCCGTTCTTCATGGTCGAATTGCCGTCATAGGCATAAGTGGTTGTGCTCGAGGCAACATCGATAACTCTGCCGTTCTTGGCCAACTTGGTCTTCATATTGCCGATCTGGCACGCATCGAAAGTAAAGAACATCTTGGTGCTGGTGGCATTGGCGAACTTACCGGCCAGCCAGGTGGAGGACAAGTAATAGAGGTCCACCGATATCATATTAGATACACTGTTATAATATGAACCATGTCCCGAATAGACGAAGACTATGGTGTTGCCCGAAACGGCCCGGCTGGCCAGGGTGTTGACCGCGGACTCTATGGCCGCTTTGGTGGCTGCCTTGTCGATGAGTTTGGTTACAGTAAATCCCTTGCTGGAAAGATAGGCCGCCCAGTCATTGGCATCGTCGTCACAGTAATTGAGGGTATAGGGCGAGGGGTAGGCCGAGATGCCTATACAAAGTGCGTACTTGGCTCCTTTAGGACAATTTTCGTCGAGCGCCACCGGCTCGGTTTCCCCCAAATAGAACTGTTGGATCAATTCCGGCGGTCGGGTATCGATAAATTCCGGCCTCTGGGTACCGCCCATTTCTGAGGGATCGATCGAACCTGTGGTCGGAGCCAAGGGGTTGCTCTTACTGCAGCCAAAAACTACGACCACAATAAGCAATAAAACCGCCAGCAACTTTTTCATTTTCTCTCCTTATAATATTTTATGTTTCTTATTTGAATATATGCAAATAAAATGCCAAGATAATGATTTTCAATAGGTCCTCATGATTTTTAATTATCTGCTTTCGAGATATGATCCTGTATAATTCTTAATGATTTAATTTCCAATTAGTTATAAAAACTTTCGAGAGTATGCGGGAAATAAGAT
>FWPV01003159.1_pt1 | contig 38176 bp, 25 predicted proteins | sample 2228371 | NCBI WGS metagenome assembly FWPV01 (sample SAMEA103939776, study PRJEB20133) | metagenome
GTGGAGGGCCATGCGGATGCCGAGGATCTGACCGGCGCAGAGGTGGCCGTGGGCCTGGCGGGCAAGCTCTTCGTATTCGGCGAGAGATTTCAGCAAGGCGGAGCGCTCCTCTGACAGCAGCCACTGATATTGTCGGGCTTCCGGGGAGGCGGCGGCAAGAGGGGGAAGTCAGGCGAAGCTCGCCGCAGAGAGCGTCGCGGGAGCCTGCACTTCGAGGGTGCGGCCGTTGTAGCGGACGAGGCAGGAGCGCGGCGCCGAGGAGCGGATGCGGGCTTCGGAAAGGCGGCCGTCGCGCCAGAAGATGTCGACTTCAAAGCCGCCGCGGGCCAGCAGGCCACGGGCCTCGCCGGAGGGCCAGGCGGAAGGCAGGGCGGGAAGGAGATGGATCAGGGGCAGGGGCGGAGGAGGCGGCGCAGAGGGAACGGAGGGGCCGGCGGCGGCGCGGAAGCGGGACTGAAGGAGCATTTCGAGGATGCCGGCGGCGCCGCCGAAATTGCCATCGATCTGGAAGGGCGGATGGGAACAGAGGAGGTTGGGCATGACGCCGCCGTTGCGGTATTGGCCGGGAGCGGTGCGGGCGGGCTCGAAGAGGCGGGCGAGGAGCCTCCATGCGCGTTCGCCGTCGTGGAGGCGCGCCCAGAGGCAGACCTTCCAGGCGCGGGACCAGCCCGTGCCGCCGTCGCCGCGGAGCTCGAGGGAACGGCGGGCGGCGGCGCACCAATCGGGCGTTTCGTCCGGCGTCCACTCGGCGCCCGGGTGGAGGGGATAGAGGTGGGAGAGGTGGCGGTGCTGCGGGTCGCGTTCTTCGAAATCTTCCGGCCACTCCTGAACCTGGCCGCGGGCGCCGATGCGGTACGGCAGGAGGCGCGAGCGGGCGGCGGCAAGGCGCGCGCGGAACTCTTCATCGAGGCCGAGGATTTCCGCTGCGGCGATGCAGTTGGCGAAGAGATCGCGGGCGAGCGCGATGTCCATCGCCGGGGCCATGCAGACGCCGGCAACCTGTTTCCGGCCTTTCTGATCGGTGTAGACGAAGAGATTTTCGGGAGAATTGCCGGCCGGCGTGACAAGAAATCCCTCGTCATTTTCGATGAGCCAGGCCAGAAGAAACTCGGCCGCCCCTTTCATGACCGGATAGATTCTGGCGAGGAACTGGCGGTCCAGGGTGAATTCGAACTGTTCCCAGAGGTGGCGGCAGAGCCAGGGCGCGGCCATGGGCCAGAAGGAGGGCATGGCGTCGTTGTCGACGGGGAAGGCGCCGCGCCAGAGAGTGGTGTTATGGTGGGCGACCCAGCCGGGGCGCGAGTACATGGAGCGGGCGACGCGGGCGCCGGAGACGCTGAGCTCTTCGATCATGCGCACAAGCGGCTCGGCGCACTCGAGGAGGTTGCCGGCGGTAGCGAGCCAATAATTCATTTCGGCGTTGATGTTGAGCGTGTAGCCGCTGGCCCATGGCGGAATGATTTCGGCGTTCCAGATGCCCTGGAGATTGAGCGGTTCCGAGCCGGGGCGCGAGCCGGAGATCATGAGGTAGCGGGCGTAGTGGACGTAGAGGGCGGCGAGGGCGGGGTCGCTGCCGGAGGAGAACTTCTCGATTCGCTCGTCCGTGGGCAGATCGGACTGGGGCGCGGCGCCGAGACTGACGGTCGAGCGGCGGAAGAGACGCTGGTAGTCCTCGGCGTGGCGGTGGACGAGGGTGTCGTACGAGCAGCGCAGGGCTTCACGGATCTCGGCGTCGAGATCGTTATTGCGGACCGAAGACCAGGAACCGATGACGAAGACGGCTTCAGAGGCGCCGTCGACGGCGAGCGCGTCCTTTTCGAAGCCAGCCATGCCGTTGTGAAAGAGCAGGGCGAGGCGGAGTTCGAACTGGGAGCCGCGGCTGCCGGCTTCGCCTTCATAGAGAACCTGCGCGGCGCCGGGGCGGCGCGTGCCGTCGGCGAGCCAGAGCTCGGGGTATTTCCACTGCTCGCCGCGCTTCTCGACCCACTCGAGAGTGCGGCGGAGGATGAAGCCGGGGACGCGCGCGCGGAGGCGGAGGGCGGTGCGGCCGAGGGGCTCGACGCGGGCGGCGGGATGGGGGCTGCAGAGGCGGGCGCGGAGGGAGAGGCCGGCGAAAGCAGAGGACTGGAAGCGGACAACGAGGACCCTGTGGGGGAATGAGGCGAAACATTCCCGGGTGAACATGGTTCCGCCGCGCTCGTAGCGGATGCGGACGAGCGCGGCGTTCAGGTCGAGCTCGCGCTCGTACTGCTGAACCGGACCGGCGCCGGAGACGGTGAAGAGGGCGTCGCCCGCAGGCTGGTAGCACTGCCAGGAACGGCCGGTCCAATTGCGGGTGATGATCTCGGAGGCTTCCGCATACTGGCGGTTTTTCAGGAGCGCGACGACTTCGTCAAAGCGGCGGGTGACGTCGAGAGGGAGGTCGTCGATGCCCGGGGCGCCGGAGACGAGGGTGTCGTCGTTGATCTGGAGGAGCTCTTCGTCGACGCCGCCGAAAACCATGGCGCCGAGGTGGCCGTTGCCGACGGGAAGAGCCTCGTTCCAGTGGCCGGCGGGCTCGTCGAACCAGAGGCGGAAGGCGGGGTCCGGGCGAGGCGCGGACGAGGGGGCGAGACCGGCGGCGGCGGAGAGGAGGAACTCGCGGCGCGAAGGCATGGAGATCGGAAGCTGAAATCTGATTTTATCCGCTGCGGCCTGCGGCAACGGGCATTTTCAGGGCCGGCAGAGCTTGCCGAGGACGGCGGGGCGGCGTGCGCCGGTGGCCGAGGGCAGGTTGGCCGGACGGCCTTCGAGGGTTTCGCGGGCGAGAATGGCGAAGGCGATGGCCTCCTTGGCGTCGGGGTCGATGCCGAAGACTTCGCTGCGGGCGACGTCGGAATCGGGGAGTTCGGCGCGGAGGAAGCGAAGAAGCGTTTTGTTGTGGACGCCGCCGCCGCTGACGATGATCTGGTCAGGAGGATTGTCCTCGGCGCCGGCAAAGCGGGCGAGGCCTTCCGCAATGGCGGCGGCAGTGAAGTAGGTTGCGGTGGCGACGGTATCTTCGGGGCTGAGGCGGAATTCCAGCAGACGCTGGACGAAAGCGGGGCCGAACTGCTCGCGGCCGCAGGACTTGGGGGGCCTGAGGCGGAAGTATTCGTCTTCGAGGAGCTGCTGGACGACGGAGGGGCAGACCTGGCCGGAGGCGGCGAAAGCGCCGTCGCGGTCGAAGGCGCGGCGGCCGGCGGTGAAGTGCGCCATGAGCTGGTCGATGACCATGTTGCCGGGGCCGGTGTCGAAGGCGACAACTTCTTCCGGTTTGCAGGCCGGAGGGAGGCAGGTGACGTTGGCGATGCCGCCGATGTTGAGCGCGACGCGGCGGAGTTTGGAGTCTTTGAACAGGAGGTAATCGACGTAGGGGACGAGCGGCGCTCCCTGGCCGCCGGCGGCGATGTCGGCGGGGCGGAAGTCGCAGACCACGGGGACGCCGGTGCGGGCGGCGAGAACGCTGCCGTCGCCGATCTGGAGGGTGGAGGCGATGCGGCGGCCGAGGAAGGACACGGGGCGGCCTTCGTGATAGATGGTCTGGCCGTGGCAGCCGAGGACGGCGACCTGAGAGGGTTTGACGCGGGCTTTGCGGCAGGCTTCGAGGAAGGCTTCGGCGTAGAGCTCGGGGAGAAGGAAATGGAGGCGGGCGATGTCGCGGGTGTGGGTGTCCGTGTTCGAGACGGAAAGCAGGGCTTCGCGGAGAGAGGCGGGGTATGGCGCGGTGTGGAAGGCAAGCGTCTGGACACGGGCGCCAGAGAGTTCGACGAGGACGGCGTCGATGCCGTCGAGCGAAGTGCCGGACATGAGGCCGCCGGCGAGGAGGGGTTTGCGGGGCATGGGCTTCTTCAGGATAGCGGGGCGGGGTCATCGTTGTGAGACGGGATTCGGGACGGGAGTGTCCCTGGAGGCAAGGGGCACGGTTGGGATGCAGCCCTCGCGCAAGCGCGAGGGGAAGACCGGGGAGGAACCCGCGGGGGTCAGCGGAGGGCGGCTTCGAGGGTGTGGGTGCGGCGGAGGAGCTCGAGGCGGGCGAGCTCGAGATCGTGAACGGCGCCATAGAACAGAATCCAGCGTTCCTGTTCCTGGAAGCGGGCCTGTTCGAGATCGCGGAGGGAGGCGCGGCCTTCTTCCACGCGGGCGAGGGTCAGGGAGACCTGTTCGCGGCTGAGGTCGAGGTCCATGCGGGCGAGCTCGCGGGCGGCTTCGGCGTCGCGGAGTCTCTGCCACGCCTGGCGGATGTCGGTTTCGGCGCGGCGGCGGTGCTGCTGGATCTGCGCCTGGAGGCGGCGGGCTTCGATTTCGGCCTGGGCGGCGCGCGCCTCGTCCTGGCTGCTGGAGAAGAGCGGGATCTGGATCGACGCGCCGAGCTGGCCGTTGTGCCGCTCGAAGCGGTTGAAGAATTTCTCGTAGTTGTTGAACTTGGCCAGCAGGCCGTATTGGGCCACCAGATCGATGCGGGGCAGGCGCATGGCGCGGAAGGAACGGGCCTGGAGATTTTTGGCGGCGACTTCGGCTTCGAGGCGGCGGATTTCGGGATCCTCGCGCAGGGCGGCGGCGACGGAGGCTTCTTCTTCAAAGGGGATTTCCGGGGTTGGGCGGTCTTCGGAGGCGGGGAGGATTTCTTCGGAGGGATCGAGTCCGAGGGCGGAGGCGAGGACGAGGGAAGCGGCCTTGCGCTGCGAGTCGAGCTGCTGGAGGCGGAGGCGGGCGCGGGCGGTTTCGAGCGCGGCGCGGCGGGCTTCGATGGGGGTTTCGCGGCCTTCCCCGGCGCGGAGGCGGGTGGCGGCTTCGATGTGCTGTGCGTGTTCGAGCTGGCGCCGCGCGGCTTCTGTCTGGCGGGCGAGGCGTTCGAGATCAAGGAACAGGGAGGCGACGCGGAGAGTGGCGTCCTCGCGGACGACGGCGGAGGCGGCGGAGGCGGCGCGGGCGCTTTCGCGGGCGGAGGCGACCTGGTAGCCCTGGGGACGGTTCCAGAGCGTGCGGACGCCTTTGGCCTGGACGACGGCGGGCGTGGCGCCCTCGATGGACATGGGCATGCCGCTGGAGTAGGCGAGTCCGCTGCCAGTGAAGACGCGCGGCAGAAGGGGTTCGCGCACAGCCTGGACCTCGAGCGCGGCGCGCTGTTCGTCAAGGCGGGCGAGAACGACCTCGGGGCTCTGGCGCGAGGCGAGTTCGACCGCCTGTTTCAGCGTGAGCACGCGGGGTTCGGCCAGAGAGGGCGAGAGACAAACGAGGAAGGCAAGCAGGGTGCGCATGGCTGACATACACAGGGTAGCCTGCGGAGGAAGCGCCGGGCACTTGGCCCCGGCGGGAGAAGCCGGTAGGATACACGGATGAAAGCCCGGGACAGGAGGCAAGACCACGATGGAGACGGCGAACCGGCTGCGGGAAGGAATGGCGATTCTGCTCTGCATCAGTCTGAGTGCCGGACCCGCGGCGGCGCAGCGGGCGCCCGCGCCGCTGGCGCCCGAGGTGAGGAAGGCGTTCGACGAGGCGCTGCAGAAGTCGTACAACGACCTGTTTGAAGAAGCGGTGCGGCTGGAGTTCAGCCGGGCGCAGATCGAGGCGATGCGGGAGATCCTCGAGAACCGCCAGAAGAGCTGCACGGCGGAGTTCCGGCGGCGGGCGGAGGATCATGCGAAGGATCTGAGGAAGGAGCAGGAGTCGCTGCGGGCGGCGACGGCGCGCATCGACGATACGGAGCGCAAGCAGAGGCACTGCCGGATCCAGAATCTGCGGGCGCTGGAGTCGCAGGCGCGGGTGCTGGCGGAGCATGCGATTCCGGTGGCGTACGAGAACCGCAAGGCGAAGCTGGAGCTGATCGAAAAGTGGCCGGAGGAGCTGAAGAAGATCCGCGAGGAGATCGCCGCCGGGCGTCACGTGAACCGGAAATGGGGGGACGTGAAAGACATCGGCTTCCGCGAGCTGGTGCCGGACCAGGAGAAGGACATCAAGATCGGGCAGGAGACGGTCCGGGAGATGAAGATGGCGGGGCTGATGCCGCCCGAGGTGGACAACCCGGTGGTGAAGAGGTACGTGACGAACCTGGCGCAGCGGGTGGCGAAGCACTCCGACATGCGCGTGCCGCTGAACATCACGGTGCTGAATTCGAAGGAGGTGAACGCGTTCGCGCTGCCGGGAGGATTCCTGTTCATTCAGCGGGGGCTGCTGGAGGCGGCGGAGAACGAGGCGCAGCTGGCGGGCGTGATCGCGCACGAGATCGCGCACGTGACCGGGAGGCACGGGCACCGGCTGATGAAGCGGGCGACGGTCTCCTCGATCATCTACCAGGCGGCGCAGGTGGCGGCGCTGATCCTGACGGGCGGGGCGGCGACGATCGGCACGTATTACGCGCTGCAGTACGGGTTTTACGGGCTGGGGCTGGTGCTGAGCCTGGATCTGCTGGGCGTGAGCCGGGAAATGGAGCTGGAGGCGGACCAGCTGGGCGTGCAATATGCGTGGAATTCCGGTTTTGATCCGAATGGATTTATCCACTTTTTCGACAAAATGGCGACGCGGGAAGGGTATGTGAACGGGCTGAGCTGGTTCCGGACGCATCCGCCTTTTTACGCCCGGATGGTGCAGAGCAAGAGGGAAATCATGTACCTGCCGCCGAAGGAAGGGCTGGTGGTGAACAGCACGGAATTTGACGAAATGAAGCGGGAGCTGAAAAAGGTGACCGAGCAGGCGGAGCAGGAAGAAAAGGACCGGCCCAGCCTGCTGGCGCCGGTGCAGGGATGCCCCGCTCCGGAGAAGATCGAGTTCAAACCGGGAGATCCAATCGAGAAGCTATGTCCGGAACCCGCCGCCGTTTCCTCCGGCAGGCGCTAGGAGCGCTGCCGCTGCTGCCATGGGCCCGGGCGCAGACGCTGGGCCGGAGATCGCTGTATTTCACGGTGGAGGAGGGCGACCGCCTGATCACGGGTCTGGGCGAGGCGCAGTTCCGGGTGTACGAGGACGGGCAGCCGGTGCTGTTCCGGCTGCTGGAGCCGGAAAAGCCGGTGCTGATGACGGTGCTGGCGGAGTACAGCCAGGCTTCGGGGCTCTACCTGAACGATATTCTTGTGGCAGCCCGCGAGCTGATGGATGCGGCGCCGGAAGGGAACTGGTATTCGCTGGCGACATACTCGCAGGAGCTGCAGATCGTCAGGGATTTCACCCGGATGAAGGGAGAAATTCTGGCGTCTTTCCAGGAACTGGGGCAGCCGTTCTGGGGGGAAGTCAACACGTACGACGCGGTCTTCGAGATGCTGGAAAAGCTGGAATTCCTCCCCGGGCGGAAAGTCATCACGCTGATCGGATCCGGGCTGAACACGCTGAGCCGGCAGACGATGGGGGACGTGCAGAGGAAGGCGGAGGCGGCGGAGCTGAACATTTTCGTGCTGGGGGCGGGAACGCTGCTGCGCGGGCAGTACGAGCCGTACATGGACGCGATGTCGCGGATGAACCTGCTGCAGGCGGAGGCGTTCCTGAACATGCTGGCGAAGAAAACGGGCGGGCAGGCGTTCTTCCCGCGGTTCGAGACGGCGTACCGGGACATTGCGCGGACGGTGTTCACGATGCTGGACAGTCAGTACCGGCTGGAGTACGAGTCGCGGGCGAAGCCCGACCGGCGTTTCCACAGGCTGAGGGTGGAGGCGTGGGATCCGCGGGACGAGAAGAAACGCTACACGGTGCGGGTGCGGGAGGGGTGGAGATGGTCGTGAAGGGGCTTCACTCGTAGCGGAGGGCTTCGGTCGGGTTGAGGCGGGCGGCGCGGTTGGCGGGCAGGAGTCCGAAGCCGATGCCGACGGCGGCGGAAACGAGAAAGGCGACGAGGATCGAGAGTTTCGAGACCGGGACGTAGACCTCGGTCTGCAGCGAGTTTGCGATCACGGGGAGGCTGACGCCGAGCAGGATGCCGATGACGCCGCCGCCGGTGCTGATGAGGAGCGCCTCGAAGAGGAACTGAAGGAGGATGACGCGGCGGGAGGCGCCGAGCGACATGCGGATGCCGATTTCGCGGGTGCGCTCGGTGACGGTGACGAGCATGATGTTCATGATGCCGATGCCGGAGATGACGAGCGCGATGGCGGAGATCAGGATGAGGACGACGGTGAGAATGGCGGCGATGGCGGCGGCGGCATCGAGGATGGCGGAGAGGTTCTGGACGGTGTAGCGGGCGCCGGGGCGGTGGCGCGAGGCGAGGATGTCGGCGACTTCGCGGGTGACGGCGGGGACGTCTTCGGCGTAGCGGACCTGGACGTACATGGGGTCGACGCGCTCGATTTCGACGAAGTAGCGCTGGACGGAGTAGGGGATGAGAGCGGCTCCGTGGTCGCCGAGTTCAGACTGGCCGAAGGTGGAGGTGCGCTCGCGGAAAACGCCGATGATGGTGAATTCGAGAGAGCGGATCTTGACGATGTGGCCGACAGCCGGGGCGGGACCGCCGAACAGCGTGCGGGCGAGCTTGTCGTCGAGCATGGCCACTTTCTGGCGAAGGGCAACGTCGGAGGGGTCGAGGAAGCGGCCGGCGATGAGCTGGAGGTTGCGCACCTGGGGGTAGTATTCGTCGGTGCCGATGATGCGGACGTCGAGGGGGCGGCCGTCGACGATGACGGTGTCGGTGGAGTTGAGGACGGCGGAGGCGGCGACGATGCGGTCCGCGAGGCGCGAGCGGACGGCTTCGACGTCGGCGAGCTTGACGAAGTCGGCGGCGGCGCGGGCGGCGTCCTGTCCGCCGGCGTCGTAATACGCCATGACGAGGTTGGAGCCGATGCCGCGGATCTTGTCGAGGATGATGTCGCGGCTGGTGAGCGAGATGGTGACGACGAGGATGACGCTGGCGTTGCCGATGACGAGGCCGAGGGCGGTGAGGGCGGTGCGGACCTTGTTGGCGTGAAGCGCCTGGAAGGCGAAGCGGAGGCACTCGCGCAGGAGGTAGAGCGGGGGCATCGGGCGGACCTAGCCGCGGATCCGTTCGAGAAGCCGCAGGGCCTCTTCGCGGGGCGGGTCGTCGGGAGTGAGGGGGGACTGCAGGTACTGCTCGAGCAGGCGGCGCGCCTGCTGGGGGTTGCGGCCGGTCTGGATGTAGAGCTCGGCGCGGGCGAACAGGACTTTGGGAGAGCCGGGGGCGATCTGCTCGGCCTGATCGAGAACGCGGTCCGCCTCCGGGAGGCGGCCGCGGCGCGCGAGGAAGCGGGCGAGATCGATGACACGGCCAACCTGTCTGGGGGCCAGTTCGACGGCGCGCTTCAGATGGGCTTCGGCGCTGTCGTAGAGCTTCTTCTTCTCGGCGATCTGGGCGAGAGCGTATTCAGCTTCGGCAGGATCGAGGGCGCGGATCCTGTCGACGAGCGACTGCGCCTTGTCCATGCCGCCGCCGAGGAAGCCCGGGGCTTCGAGGTAGTAAGAGAAGAGATCGTTCAACGCCTCTTTGTTCTTCGGGTCGAGCGCGACGGCTTTCTCGAAGCACTGGCGGGCTTTGGAGGCGTAGGATGGGGCGACGAGCATGTTGGAGGTTTCGGCGCGCCGGCCCCATGCGCGGCCGAGCCACAGCCAGATGCCGGAATCCGAAGGGCGCGCCTCAGCAGCCTTTTCCAGCGAGTCGACGGCCTTTTTGTAGTCCCCGAGCTGGTAGTACGCGCGGCCGAGCAGGAAGAGGGCTTCTGCGCCGCCCGCCTCCGGGGAGGCTTTGAGCAGGGAGACGGCCTCCCGGTATTCGGCGCGCTCGAAGTGCACGCGGGCCCGGGCGAGATCGGACGCCGGCAGGGGCGCCACGAGCAGGAAACAGGCGAGCCAGAAGCCGGGTTTCATGCGGCCAACTCTTTCATGATAAGCCGGATGCAAAGCGTTCCATCCATTGAGACGCAACCCGGAGGGCGGCGGTGACAGAAAACAGGCGGGTGCGGCAGGGCCGCGGCCGGCCGCGACCGGGAACACGGATCCGCCGGGCGCAGCGCCAGCATTGCCGGGAGAGCCGGGCCACGGCGCGCCCGCCGCTCAAACGGCGTTCAGCCGCAGCCCGGAACCAGGCAGCTTGCCAGGAGGGGCAGTCCGCTCGGCCGCACTGGCGGCGCCGGGGCGGCGGCCCGCCTGCGCCCCGGGCCCCCTTCAGGCAAGGAGTTCTGGCGGCGCCGCGCCTGCTCGCGTGCCGGCAGGAGCGCGGAAAAAGGGGAATTGTGTTCCTGTCCCCTTTTTATTTCAGGGCGACGGCGCGGCCGGTGCGGATGCTCTCTTTGGCGGCGTCGATGATCTCCATGACACCGACGTTGAGGTCGAGCGAAGTCATGCCTTCGGGCTCGGTTTTCGATTCGATGCAGCGGATCATGTAGGCGATGGGCTCGGCCTTTTCCGGGGCGAGCGGGGGGGCGGGGATTTCTCGGGCCGGTTCCCTGCCCTGGCGGAGTTCGACGGAGCGGCTGGTCATGTAGAGGCTGCCCTTGCGGCCGAACAGTTCGAGGTCCTGGAAGCTGCGGGGCAGATCCCAGGAGGCTTCAAGGACAGCCACGCCCTTCGGGTAGGAGAGGACGAGGAGGGAGGTATCCTCCACTTTCGGAAACTCGTCGGGACGGAGGCGGTGGGCGACGGCGTACACGGTGGACGGGCGGCCGAGGTACATGAGGCTCCAGAGAGCGTTGTAGCAGCCGAAGTCGACCAGGGCGCCGGCGCCGTTCTTCACCGGGTCGGTGAGCCACTCGAAGAAGTATTTGTTGAGGCCGGCGGGGCCGCCGGGACCGCCGTGGCCGACGATGCCGCGAAGGCGCCAGACTTCGCCGATCTGGCCGGCGGCGACGGCATCACGGATGGCGTAGGAAGCGGGCCACCAGGCCATCTGGTAGTTGCATAAAACATAAATGCCGTATTTTCGCGCGATGTTCCGGATGGCGACCGAATCTTTATAGGTGGAGGCGAGCGGCTTTTCGAACATCACGTGGATCTTGCGGGGCGCGCAATACTCGACGATCTCGAGGTGGCGGTTGTTTTCGACGAAGGCCCAGACGATCGCGGGCTTCACCGTGTCGATCATCCTGCGCCAGTCGGAGTGGATCAGGTCTTTGGGGACGCCGCGTTTTTCGGCCTCGGCGATGAGTTCGGGCGCGGTCTCGGCGACGCCGACGAGACGCGCGGGCTTGCCCTGGACCATCTTGCCGAGGTGGCCCCAGACGTGGGAGTGGACGAGGCCGACGACGGCGATGGTGTGTTCGGCGGCGGGAACAGGCGCGGCCGCGAGCAGGAGAAGCATCAGCAGGGATTTGTGCATGGGATGAAACAGTCCTCCACTGACAGGATAGGACTTCCGCAACCCCTTGCATCCGGCGGCGGGCTGAGGCATTCATTAAAGACATAGCCGGGACCGGCGGATCCGGCGGTGCTCTTTGGTTGCGGGCGCGGGATTTGTGATACATTAATGCACCAAATCCAGCGCGGCAGCATCAAGGCTGGGATCTTACGAGGTGCTCCATGAAAACGAACTGGCTGGTTTGGGGTGTCCTGGCCGCAGCGCTCGTTCCGGCGTGGGGATCGGACGAGCTGGCGCGGCAGGTGAGAGAGCTGGAGCTGCGGGGACAGAGCGGCGAGGCGCGGCAATTACTGGAGAGCGCGGTGAAGCGGTCGCCGCGCGACGTGCAGATCCTGGGCCTGTGGGCTGCATTTCTCGATGAGCGGCGGGATCCGGAGGCGCTGGCCGCGTACGAGCGCGTGGAGGCGGCGGCTGCGGAAGGCAGCGAAGAGAAGCAGAGAGCGCGGGCGCGGATGGTCGTCCTGCGGCTCCTGCAGGGGAATAACGAGGAAGCGCGGCAGGCTCTGGAACAGTGGCGGCGGGGCGGGGGCAGCGGCTGGGAGCTGGCCAGCAGCGGGGCAGCCGCGGCTCTGCCGATGGGGACGGTGACGATCCCGGGGCCGCTGGAGAGTTTTGCGCGGATGGCGGCGTTTTCGCCGGAGATGCCGCCGCAGGAGATCCTGCTGGCGCTGGCGCGCAATGTGGTCACCAACGGCTACCAGGCGTTGGGCGGCAACCAGGGGCTGGAACAGACCGAATACCTGAAGCTGGTGGTGCGGTATCTGAACCAGGCGCGCGAGCTGGAGAAGCTGGCCGGAGAGCAGCGAGTGATCCGCATCGACGCCTGCGAGTCGGCGCAGACGGGAGAGCTGCTGCGCGTGCTGGGATTCCGCATGCGGGGCGGCTGCGGCGGGGACCTGGTGCTGGAGACGGTGAATGCGACGCGGGCGTTTCTTTCGATGGATTCGGGGTTCCCGCTGGCGGAGCTGGAGCAGGCGCTGAGGACCAATCGGCCCTTCGTGTACGACTACAAGCCGGCGGTGATTCCGGTACTGTACTCGGCGGAATACTGGCTGTCGGCGCGGGAGAGGCAGTCCGGCGAGTTCATCGATATGTTCATCAACGACCCGTCGCTGTGCCGGCTGTATCTGGGGCTGGCGAAGCTGGACCCGGCCACGTCGGAAGAGATCCGCAAGGCGCTGCCCGTGACGCGCGTGCGGGCGTTCGCGCACGTCTTCGACTTTTTCGGCGGGATGTTCCAGATCCGCGGCGGCAAGGTCGTCGTGCCGGGCGGGGCACGGGCGGCGAAGGCGTGGGAAGAACTGGTGGGCGCGTCGCCGGATGCGGGGGTGGAGTTCCTCGACAAGCTGGCGGCGAAGGACGACGGGTGGCTGGCGAGCTATTTCGATGCGCTGTCGCGAATCGAGGGGCCGACGCTGGAATATCTGACGGAACCGGCGCGGCTGAAGCGGTTTTATGCGGCGCTGCGCGGGCGAGTGACGAGCCCCGGACCGGCGCGGCCGGTGTTCCGGTCCAACACGGATCTGATGCTGCTGACGACGAGGCTGCGCGTGGAGGGCGGGCGTCCCGTGATTCCGGGCGGACTGGATGTCTGGAAGCGGCTGTTCACCGAGCACCCGAGCGGAAAGTACGACGGCAAGCTGACGCGGGCGGCGGCGACATGGAAGGAGGCGGACGACCTGATCGAGGCTCTGTTCGGCCTGTCGCGGAAAGCGGTGGAGAACGAGCCGCTGCGGATCTTTCTGGCCGTGAGCGATCTGGAGAGGAAGCGGACGAAACCGCTGGAGCCGGCGACGGTGCAGGAGCTGGCGTTCCGGTGGAAAGGGTACGGGGCGCAATATCCGCTGTTCAGCGAGACGGGGGCGCTGAAGGACTCGACGATCCTGCTGTTCCTCGACGCGGCGGAGAAGGTGAGCCGGACGGGAAGCAACGAACTGAAGGCGAACACGGCAGGGATGATGCAGGCACTGGCCGGGCTGTGGCAGGTGCTGGTGCGGCAGAAACTGATCCCCGACGAGAAGGCGGACGAGACGCTGGCGGCGGTGATCAAGCCCTTCCAGACGGTGAACAACGCACAGGTGCTGTTCGACGCCGGGCGCGCGGGCGTGACGGAATTGATGAAAGCGGCTGGCGTCGAGGATCTTTCCAATCCGCAGGACCGGATGCTGGACCTGCTGGCGGGCGCGCTGAAACCCTCTGACGAGGAGACGCACCAGACCCTGCTGGGGGAAATGCTGCGGGCGTTCGAGGCGCAGCGGCTGGTTTCGCTGAAGCTGCTCTTTGATCTGGACGATCATCTGGAGGCGCTGTCGAAGGGCGAGCCGCTGAACGCGCAGCTGCTGAACCGCCTGGCGGCGCGCGTCAGCGATCTGAATCTGCCGAAGGCGTCGCTGACGACGGCGGAACGTAACTCGATGGCGTTCGGATACTACAGCGAGAAGCATATCGACATGCAGCGCAAGCTGAACCTGCGCGCCGTCGTGGCCAAGGCGGAAGGCAACGCCGAACGGCTGAAAGAAGCGCGCGGACTGCTGGCGCCGCTGCTGCGGGACACGCTGGTGGGGCTGCTGTACATCCACTACGCTCCGCCGGGCGCGCAGCTGATCTACACGAATCCGCTGTTTGCGCGGAGCCACGATTTCATCGGCATCCAGGGGTCGAACCAGACGTGGAAGGCGACCGAGGTGCTGGGGATGGGCTGGCCGTCGAGCGCTGGAGGGAGGCTGGTTGGGTCGCTGGCGAACCTGCCGTATGCGCTCGCCGAGGCGGAACAGAACTTTCTGATTCCGTCGCGGGAGCAGGCGCTGATCTGGGGCGACCTGGTGCCGCAGCTGCTGGTGAGCGCGCGGCTGCCGCGCTTCTGGCGTGCGACTCCGCAGCAACTGCACTATGTCGGGCTGCATCTGCGGCTGGCGGAGACCGTGGTGGCGGAGTCGGCGTTGCGGGCGGATCTGAGGGAAACCGCGATGCACGAGCTGGAGCGGCTGGCGCCGCCGGCGCGCGTAGAGATCGTCTCGCGCCTGCTGGCGGCGGGCAGAGTGGCGGAGGCGTTCGACCACATCATGCCCTCCGAGCTGTACGCCCTGGGGGCGCGCGCCGTGGCGCAGCGGTGGCAGACGAGCTCGGGATTCGCCGAAAAGATCCGGCTGATGTCAGCGTCCCTGCCGGAGCAGTGCAACCCGAAGGCGGTTTCCGAACTGTTCGGGACTCCGAAACCGACGCTGGCGAGTTCGCACCATCCGGAGCTGCTGCAGCTGCGGACGTTCCCGACGCTGATGGGATATTCCAGCCGGATTCTGGCCGAGAGCTGGGAGTCGCACAATCTGTTCTTCGCGGCTCTGGCGGACGAGCTGGGACTGCGGCCGGCGCAGCTGAACATCATGCTGCCGGAGTGGACGGTGAAGACCGTGGAGGCGATCTTCGCCACGCACCTGGAGGACTGGCCGGCGCTGCTGCGGGCGATGCGGAAGGTCGCTGAACAGGTGCGCGCCGATGCTCGGCGCACGCAGGCGATGGAAGCAGGAGCAGGATTCTAACCGGAAGGAGCGCAAGCGATGAAAGGGGACCTGATGAATCCGGAAAGAAGAACGCTGCTGAGCCGGGGGCTCAGGGCAGCGCCGCTTCTCTGGCTGCCGCGGCTTCTGGCGCAGGATCAGGAGCGGCCGACTTTCCGAGTGAAGGTCGACATGGTGGTGCTGAGCTTCACGGTGACAGACTCGAAGGGGCGGTACGTCAACGGGCTGAAGCCGGAGGATTTCAGGATTCTGGAGGACGGGATTCCGCAGCGGATCAACACGTTTGCGGAGGGCAACAAGCCTCCTCTCCAGGTTCTGGATGACGGGACGACGAGGCCGCTGATCACGGCTCAGGCGGATCCGGAGCGGGGAGGCATCGCGACGGACGCTTTTGTGGGCACGAACGTGTTCATCCTGTTCGACACGTCGAATTACATGTACCGCGGGTTCGTCTACGCCTCGGATGCGATCGCGGACTTCCTCCGCGGCCTGGACCGCGCGGATTCCGTGGCCGTCTACACGTTCTCCCGCAACCTGACGCGGGCGGCGGGGCTGACCCGGGACCGCAACGAAGCCCTGCAGGGGCTGCGGAAGGCCGTCGCGGGCGACGAGGCGGCGCTGTACAACGCGCTGCTGCTGACGCTGCGGGACGCGGCCAAGGTGCCGGGGCGGAAGGTGGTGATCGTTTTCTCGAACGGACCGGACTCGGCGTCCATGGTGGCGCCGGATGACGTGCGGGCCGTGGCGGAAGACGAGGGAATTCCGATTTACGTGATTTCGACCAGCGATTCGAACAAAGATCCGATCTCGACGGGCGTCTTCCGCCGGCTTGCCTCGCGGACAGGAGGAAAGAGCTTCTTCGCCCGCACGTGGCAGAAGCAGGTGGAAGCCTTTGAAGCGATCCGCGAAGACCTGGGCAATTCATACACGGTGACGTACTACCCCGCGCCGAACCCGAACGAGGGGTTCCGCCGCATCACCGTGGAAGTGAAGTCGGACATCGCGAAGAAATACCGCGTCAGTGCGCGGCCTGGATACCGGCCAAGGACGGGAGCATAGGGCGGCGCAGTCCGTGAACAGACGGGCAGCCGTCCCCCGGCTCAGGAATGCGCCATGCGCTCCGCGCCTCGGCCCGCTGCTTCGTCCTATCGGGGCGGCTGTCCTTCGTGTCAGCAACCAGACTGCAAACCGGGGGCGGTGCAGGCCAGCCTGTGAGCAGGTGGTAAAAGCTTCCGGCAGCATTTACCGGAAGAGAACCGATTGCAGGCGCTGGAGGCAGCTGGAATCGCTGTCCTCGCTCGGAACCCGGTCCCCGGACAGACCTCCCGAAAATTCTGAGTCAGGAGCGTAAGCCCGGAAGCCGAATCCCGTTTCCTTTGCAGGGGACGTCCGTCAGTCTGACGGGCAGGGAGCCCCGAGAAATTTGTGTCACCAGAACCCGGTTTGGCACGTCAAGTGCTGTGTAGGGTGATTGAGAGGAAGTGGGGGTTGCCATGTGGATCGGTGCGATCATCACGGGGCTGATGATTCTGGGGCTGTTATTTTCGATGCTGGGCCAGTCGCCACGCAAAGAGGGCTGAGTCTTCCCTGCCCGGGTGGTGGTCCGTTTCGACACAGTTGGACATTTCCTGCGTGAAGGCTGCGGAAACAGGGACAGCCTGAACTGAGCACTGTGTTCCCCCTGCTGTGGGACGCAGCGGTCTGTCCCCGGCGGTGTGAGCGCCGACCGGATTCCTTGAACTCGCTTCAAACCCGGCGGCCGCCTGTGAACACGCTGTTCGTTGACCATCGCGCCGTCATCGCAAGCTGCTTGCCATGCCCTCTGCGCGGTCAGCACGCCGGACCGATGCGCGCTTCCGCCGGAACCGGGCCGTTGCCGGCGGTCGTTTGCGGGGGAACAGCGGCATTGTTTCTCAGTGAATTGCGCCGGAGCTCGCGTCCTGCTGCAGACATCCCACGGGGGACGAAGCGGTTCGTTCCCGAGCAGATGAGACAGAGAGCTCAATTCAGGCTGTCCCTCTCGTTAGAATACGGGTGATGCAGAGGGTTGTTGCGCTGGCGCTGGGCCTGGGGCTGATGCCTCTGTGCGGCCAGCCGTACGACGTGGTGATCCGCGGGGCGCGTGTCGTGGACGGAACTGGGGCGCCCTGGTTCCGCGCGGATGTCGCCATTGCGGGGGAGCGAATCGCGGCCGTGGGGAAACTGGACGCGGCGCAGGCCAGGCGGGTTGTGGAGGCGCGAGGGCTGGTTCTGGCGCCGGGGTTCATCGACGCGCACAGCCATGCGCTGGCCGGATTGCGCCGTCACCCGGATGCGGAGAACCTGATCCGGCAGGGCGTGACCACCGTGTTCGAGGGGCAGGACGGCAGCTCCCCGCTGCCGCTGCGGGCGGTTCTCGATGAAATGGACCGGCTGAGGCCTGCCGTGAACATCGGCTTTTTCGCCGGCCATGGAACGATCCGGCGCCAGGTGATGGGCACGGAGATGCGCGCGCCGGGCCAGCAGGAGATGGAGCGGATGAAGGCTCTGCTGCGGAAGGCGATGCTGGAGGGCGCGTTCGGCCTTTCCACCGGACTTTTCTACGTGCCCGGCAATTACGCCCGGACGGAGGAAGTGGCCGAACTGGCGCGCACGGCGGCGGCGCTGGGCGGGATGCACATTTCTCATATGCGCGACGAAGCGGCGGGCGTTCTGGACAGCGTGGCCGAGACCATCCGCATCGGCGAGGAGGGGGGGCTGCCGACGCAGGTGACGCATCACAAGATCATCGGGAAATCAAACTGGGGCCGGAGCCGCGAGACGCTGCGGCTGATCGAAGAAGCGCGGGCCAGGGGCGTCGACGTGACGGTGGACGCCTATCCCTACACGGCATCGAGCACGGGAACGGCGGCGCTGTTCCCGCAGTGGGCGCTTTCGGGAGGCGCGCAGGCTTTTGAAGAACGGCTGGCGGCGCCGGAGTCGCGGAAAAAGATCCGCGCCGAGATCGTGCGGCGGATTCTGGAAGACCGCGGCGGCGGGGATCCGGCCAACATCGTGCTCGCCTCCTGCGGCTTTGACGCGTCGCTGGCCGGCAAATCGCTGGCGGATGTCCTGCGGGCGCGCAAACTGGAAGCGACACCTGAAAATGCCGCGGATCTGGCGATCGAGATCCAGCGGAAAGGCGGATGCTCCGCCGTTTACCACGCGATCAGCGAGGAAGACGTCGAACGGGTGCTGTCCTACCGGTGGACGATGGTGGCCAGCGATGGAGGCGTGGCGGCGCCGGGCGAGGGCGCGCCGCATCCGCGCAATTACGGGACGTTTGCGCGCGTCCTCGGGCGGTATGTGCGCGAACGCGGGCTGCTGCGGCTGGAGGAGGCTGTCTGGAAGATGACGGGACTCCCGGCGCAGCGGATGGGATTGTGGGACCGCGGGCTGATCCGTCCGGGGATGCAGGCCGACCTGGTGCTGTTCGATCCGGAGAAGGTACGGGACCGGGCCGAGTTCAGCAACCCGCACCAGTATGCGGAAGGAGTGGAAGCGGTGTGGGTGAACGGAACGCCAACGCTGGCGGCGGGAAGGATGACAGGCGAGCGCAGGGGCCGGGCGCTGCGCGGGCCGGCGGCGCGCCACTGAGAAAAGAAATCAGGGCCCTCCGTTCGGGAAGGCCCTGAATTGTTTGAAACAGAAACGGCGGATTATTTCACTTCCAGGATGTCTTTCTCCTTCACTTTGGAAAGCTGGTCGATCTTCCCAATGTAGGAGTCCGTCATCTTCTGGATCTCTTCGAGGGCGCGGCGCTCGTCGTCCTCGCTGATCAGCTTGTCCTTGTACAGCTTCTTGACCGCTTCGTTGGCGTCGCGCCGGATGTTGCGCACGGCGACGCGGTGCTCCTCGGCCACGTGATGCAGGTGTTTGACCAGTTCCTTGCGGCGCTCTTCGGTCAGCGCCGGAATGGGCACGCGGATGATCTTGCCGTCGTTGGAAGGGTTGAGGCCGAGGTCGGAAGCGCGGATGGCCTTCTCGATGGCGCCGATCTGGCTGACGTCATACGGCTGGATGGTCACCATGCTGGGTTCCGGCACATGGAGCGTGGCCAGATGGTTGATGGGCATCTGCGAACCGTACGCCTCCACCTGGATGCCATCAAAGAGATTGATCGAGGCGCGCCCTGTCCGGATGGAGGCCATCTCGTGCTGAAGATCGGCAATGACCTTCTCCATCTTGGCCCGGGCGGAGTTCTCGACGTCCTTGACGGTCTGGAAGGCTCCGGAAGGAGCGGAGTTCGGTTGTCCTGATTTCATAGCGCGTTTCCAATCAGCGTGCCGACGGGTTCGCCCATCGACATTCGCATTATATTGCCCCGTTCGGTGAGGTTGAAGACGATGATGGGAAGGCTGTTGTCGCGGCACATGGCCACGGCGGAGGCGTCCATCACGCCGAGGTTGCGGGCGAGGACCTCGTCATAAGAGACGCGGTCGAACCGGACGGCGTCAGGATGTCGGCGCGGATCCTTGTCGTAGACGCCGTCGACGCTGGTCGCCTTGGCCAGCACCTGGGCGCCGATTTCGAGCGCGCGCAGGCTGCCGGCCGAATCGGTGGAGAAGAAGGGGTTGGAAGTGCCGCCGCCGAACAGGACGATGCGGCCCTTTTCCAGATGGCGGAGAGCGCGGCGGCGGATGTAAGGCTCGGCCACCTGATTCATGTGGATGGCCGTCATCACGCGCGTGGGGACGCCCTGTTTTTCCAGCGCGTCCTGCATGGCCAGGCAGTTGATGATGGTGGCGAGCATGCCGATGGTATCGGCCTGCACGCGGTCCATGTGGCGGGCGGCGGCGGCCGCTCCGCGGAAGAAGTTGCCGCCGCCGATGACAATGCCGATCTCGACGCCCGCGCGGTGGACTTCGGCGATCTCTTCAGCCAGCGAGCGCGTGCGCTCGGGGTCGATGCCGAACGGGGCGCCGCCGGCCAGCACCTCGCCGCTCAGCTTCAGCAAAATGCGGCTGTAGCGGACGGGCATACGCGGAGAGCCTCCGGGCGGCTACTCGGCCGCAGCTTCCTCGGCCGGGGCCGTCTCGCCTACTTTATACCGGACAAAAGCAGCCAGCGAAATCTCGCCGCCGAGCTCTTTGCCCTTGTTGGCGAGCAGCTGCGTGATGGACACCGAGTCGTCCTTGATGAAGGGCTGGTCGAGCAGGCAGACCTCGGAGTAGAACTTGCCGAGCCGGCCTTCGACGACCTTGTCGACGATCTTCTCGGGCTTGCCTTCGGCGAGGGCGCGCTCGCGCTGGATTTCTTTCTCCTTCGCCAGCGCCTCCGCGCTCACGTCGGCGCGGCTCAGGAACTGCGGCGACGCCGCGGCGACCTGCATGGCAAGGTCGTTGACCAGTTCGGCGAACTCGGGACGGGACTTCGTCTCGGGGTTCGAGCAGACGACGTCAACGAGCGAGACGAGCTTGGCGCCGGGGTGGACATACGTTCCAAGCACGCCTTTGGCGCGGTAAACGATGAAGCGCGGGATGCCCATGTTCTCGCCGATCTTGGCGATGAGCTCCGTCAGCCGGCCCTCGACCGTCAGAGACGGATCGGACTTCGAGGGCAGCTTCTTCAGGTCGTCCACGGTGGCGGGCTGCTTCTCGACGATCAGCTGGACGATTTCGTCGACGAGCTTCTGGAAGTCGTCCGTCTTGGCGACGAAGTCGGTTTCGCAGTTGACTTCGACGAGCACGGCGGAATCGGCCTGGGGAGAGACGTGCAGCCCGATGAGGCCTTCGCGGGCGGAGCGGGAGGCCTTCTTGGCGGCCGTGGCGAGGCCGCGCTTGCGCAGGATGACCTGGGCTTCCTCAAAGTCTCCGTTGGCTTCGACAAGCGCCTTCTTGCACTCCATCATGCCGGCGCCGGTAAGATCGCGGAGCTGCTTGACCAGTTGCGCGCTGATTTCTGCCATGGTTTTCCTCTTCTGCTTGGGACAAGCGATCCTTGAGCCGCCTGGCTGACGCTAGACGGCAGGCTGGCCGGCTTCCTCCGCCGGCTCGTCCAGAGTGCCGCCTTTGTGCTTGGGCAGCGAGACGCTGGGGAGGTCGAGATCGGCGATGCCCTCGGTGAGCACCTCTTCGTGCAGGCGCGGATCGACGTACTGGGCGTACTGCGACATGTCTTCGATGGCGCCGTCGTCCGGGACGATCTCTTTCACGTCGACTGCGGCGAAATCCTGCTCGGTGGCCAGAGAACGGCCCTCCAGCACGGCATCGGCGATCTTGGAGGAGAACAGGCGGATGGCGCGCAGGGCGTCGTCATTGCCGGGGATGGGATAGTCCACCATCTCCGGGTCGCAGTTGGTGTCGACGATGGCGACGACCGGGATGCCGAGGCGGCGCGCCTCGCGGACGGCGATCTCTTCCTTGTTGGAATCGATCACGAAAAGCACGTCCGGCAGGGTCTCCATGTCGCGGATGCCGGCCAGGTTGGCGTGAAGCTTCTTGCGCTCGCGCTCGAGGCGGATGATCTCTTTCTTCGTGCGGCGCTCGCCGGCGCCCTCTTCGATCATGGCCTCCATCTCTTTCAGCCGCTTGATGGACTGCTTGACGGTGGCGAAGTTGGTCAGCAGACCGCCGAGCCAGCGGTTGTTCACGTAGAACATGCCGCAGCGCACGGCCTCTTCCTGAATGGCCTCCTGAGCCTGCCGCTTGGTGCCGACGAACAGGAACGTCTTGCCCATCGCCGCCTGCTCGGCGACGAAGCGCATGGCGTCCTTGAACAGCTTGAGCGTCTTCTGGAGATCGATGATGTAGATCCCGTTGCGTTCGCCGAAGATATACTCTTTCATCTTCGGATTCCAGCGCTTGGTCTGGTGCCCGAAGTGAACGCCCGCTTCGAGCAATTCTTTCATTGAAATGGAAGGCAAGGTTTCTCCTTACTTCGTGAAAAAAGCCGGGGGCGGATCCGGCGCGTTGACACCAGATCCGCGGGACGCGGCAGGCGGCGGCCCAAAGCGAAATTTGCCGCTCCGCGCCACGCGGACCCAAAACAGGAATGAACCGTGCGGGCGGCAGCCCGGCAGGCTTAGCGCTTCGAGAACTGGAAGCGCCGGCGCGCGCCGCGCTGGCCGTATTTCTTGCGCTCGTGCTCGCGCGGGTCGCGGGTCAGGAAACCTTCGCTCTTCAGCTTGCCGCGGAGCTCGGCGTTGAACTCGCACAGCGCGCGGGCGATGCCGAGGCGGATGGCTTCCGCCTGACCCGTAATCCCGCCGCCGTTGCACGTGACCAGCACGTCGAACTTGTCCGCCGTCTCAGTCGCAAGCAGAGGCTGGCGGATGACGGCGCGGCTCGAAAACGTCGTGAAATATTCGTCCGCGGGCCGGTCGTTTACGGTGAATTTCCCCGTCCCGGGGCGGAGGAACACCCGGGCCACGGCGCGCTTGCGCCGCCCGGTGCCGAGATATTGCAGCAGTGCCATACGTTTGAAATCCGTCCTGGTTACAGGGCCACGGCCATGGCCTGGGGCTTCTGTGCGGCGTGCGGGTGCCTGTCGCCCGCATACACCTTCAGCTTGCGGTACATCTGTTTGCCGAGCTTCGTCTTCGGCAGCATGCCGCGGATGGCCTCCTCGACCATGCGCACAGGCCGCTGGGCGCGCATTTTGGCCGCAGGAATTTCCTTCAGCCCGCCGGGATATCCCGAGTGGCGGCGGTAGATTTTCTGTTCTTCTTTCTTGCCGGTCAGAACGGCTTTTTCCGCATTGACAACGATGACGTGGTCGCCGCAATCCAGGAACGGCGTGTAAATGGGCTTGTGCTTGCCCATCAGGATCTTCGCGGCCTGGCTGGCGACCCGTCCCAGAGCGAGTCCGCTGGCGTCGATGACGAACCAGCTGCGCTGGATCTCGCCCTTGGACGGAAATTCAGTCTTCATAGACAAACGATCTCCGTTCAACGAGGTACAAACAGTTTATTCTACGGATCGCCGGCGCGGGGTGTCAAACACACCGCGCCCATCGGCGGGCGCAGTCAAACACCTTCAGTATAGCAGGTTGCGGCGCGCCACGCCCAGTCCGGCTCCAGCCCGGCAGCCCTGAGCCGGGGCGCGAAGCGGAGCGCGTCGTAGTCGCCAGTCCGGAACTGCGCGCCGCGGTGATCCAGCGTGTAGCCGCCAGGCACCGTCGAGCAGTTGAACGTGAACAGGCAGCCGCCCCCCGCAGCCAGCTGGAGGCAGGTTTCGAACTCTTCCCGCGTGGACACGAACGGCATCACGTCGGGGAACAGCGCGTTGTGCCAGGCGGCGAGCGAGCGGAACACGGCATCGGAAGGCAGACAGCCGCCGGGATCGTACGGCGCGCCGGGCGCCGGGCGCAGCCGCGGAATGCCGAGAATGTTCGGCCCCCGCCCGTAATGCTTTCGCAGCCACCGCTGATGCAGGACCAGCATGGACCAGTCGCGGCGCCAGTCGGCGAGACCGCTGAGCACGCCGTAGCCGATGCCCTCGAGCCCGGCTTCGATCATGCGTTCGTAAGACTCCAGCCGCCAGCGGAAGTCCGTCTTCGTCTGCCGCCCGGGATGGAGCTCGCGGTAGCGCCCGGGGTCGTAGGTCTCCATCCAGACGACGGAAAAGGTGAGGCCGGCGTCGCGGAGGCGGCGGTACTCGTCCGCCGAAACAGGCTCCGCGCTGAGGCCAACCACGGGGCGTCCGTGCCGCGCGAGAATCCGCGCCGTCAGCTCGACGTGGCGGCAGATGTCATCGACGGTGATCTGCGGATCGGAGGCGTAGACCAGTTCGACCGCGCGCAGCCCGCGCTCCTCCACAAGGAACCGGACTTCCTGCTCCAGCTGGGCGTCGCCGAGCCGCACGCGCTTCAGATCCGGATCGGTGGAGCCGGCGCGGTAGTTGCAGTAGGTGCACCGCTCCTTGCAGACCGAGGTGACATAGAGCGGAGAGACCGGAAACACGGAGCCGCCGAAATGTTCCAGTTTCCGCAGGCGGGCGCGGGCCGCCAGCCCGGCGTCCAGCGGGCCGCCCGCCCCGAATTCGGGGCTGTCCAGAGGCGGCAGGGGCCGCGCCGACACCTCGCGCCAGAGCGTTTCGAACTCGCTGAAGAACATGGCCCGCGAAGGTCTCTGCTTTCAGAATAGCGCGCGGGCGCGCTCCCGGCGGCGCGCCGGGAGCGGCCCCGGAGAACGGCTCAGCCGCGGGCGAGCTGCCGCAGCACGTAGGGCAGGATGCCGCCGGAGCGGAAGTATTCCTGCTCGCGCGGAGTATCGATGCGGACCCTGGCCTGGAACACCTTCTCGTTGCCGGAGGCGTCCACGGCGCGGACGGTGGCCACGGGGCCCAGAACATTTTCGATCGAATAGGTTTCAAAGCCCGTCAGGCCGAGCGACTGCCGCGTCTGCCCGTTCATGAACTCCAGCGGCAGCACGCCCATGCCCACCAGGTTCGACCGGTGGATGCGCTCGAACGATTCGGCGATGACGGCTTTCACGCCCAGCAGGGCGACGCCCTTGGCAGCCCAGTCGCGCGAAGAGCCCGAGCCGTATTCCTTGCCGGCGACGATGATCAGCGGCACGCCCTGCCGGCGGTATTCGACGCTCGCATCGTAGATGAAGACCGGGTCCGCACCGGGCGCCATCGCGGTGTAGCCGCCCTCGACGCCGGGCACCAGCTCGTTGCGCAGGCGGATGTTGGCCAGCGTGCCTCGCACCATCACGTCGTCGTTGCCGCGGCGGGAGCCGTAGCTGTTGAAGTCTTTCGGCTGCACGCCGCGCGAGATCAGATACTGGCCGGCGGGGCTGTTGACGGGGATGCTGCCGGCGGGCGAGATGTGGTCCGTGGTGATGGAGTCGCCGAGCATGGCCAGCACGCGCGCGCCGCGGATGTCCTCCACCGGCGCCTCCGGATCGCGCATGGACTCGAAGTACGGCGGGTGCTTGATGTAGGTCGACTGCGGATCCCAGGCGAACGTGTCGCCTTCCGGCGTCTTCACGCTCTGCCACATGGCGTCGCCTTCAAACACTTTGCCGTATTCCTGTTCGAACATCTCCGGCCGGACGAAGCGGTTCACGGCGTCGAGCACCTCTTCGCTGGTCGGCCAGATGTCGCGCAGGTAGACGGGCTGGCCGTCGCTGCCCGTGCCGAGGGGCTCGTTGACCAGATCGATGTCGATGCGGCCGGCCAGCGCATAGGCGACCACGAGCGGAGGCGAAGCCAGGTAGTTGGCGCGGACCTGCGGATTCACGCGGCCTTCGAAGTTGCGGTTGCCGCTCAGCACGCTGGCGACGACGAGCTTGTTCTCGGCGACGGCTTTCGACACGTCTTCCGGCAGCGGGCCGGAGTTGCCGATGCAGGTGGTGCAGCCGTAGCCGACCAGGTGGAACCGGAGCTGTTCGAGAGAGTGAAGCAGGCCGGACTCGCGCAGGTAATCGGTGACGACCTTCGAGCCGGGCGCGAGCGAGGTCTTCACCCACGGCTTCACGGTCAGGCCCTTTTCGACGGCTTTCTTCGCCAGAATCCCGGCGCCGAGCATGACGGACGGATTCGACGTGTTCGTGCAGGAGGTGATCGCGGCGATCACCACCGCGCCGTCGCTGACGACGGGCGTTTCGCGCTTCGGCTGCGTCAGAGTGGAGAGGAAATTCGCCTTCACCTCGGAGAGCGTGAGGCGGTCCTGCGGGCGCTTCGGACCCGCCATCGAGGGCTCCACCGAGGCGAGGTCCAGCTCGATCGTGTCGCTGAACTCCGGCTCCGGCGAGTCCTTGGTCAGGAACATGCCCTGCTCGGAGTAGTAGGCTTCCACCAGCTCGATGAGGTCCTTGGGGCGGTTCGTCATGCGCAGGTAGGCGAGCGTCTGCGCATCGACGGGGAAGATGCCGATCGTGGCGCCGTACTCGGGGGCCATGTTGGCGATCGTGGCGCGGTCCGCCAGAGGCAGTTCCAGCACGCCGGGCCCGTAGAATTCGACGAACTTGCCGACGACGCCCTTCTTGCGGAGCATCTGCGTGACCGTGAGCACAAGGTCCGTGGCGGTGACGCCCTCGCGCAGGCGCCCGTACAGCTTGAAGCCGACCACCGGAGGCAGCAGCATCGAGATCGGCTGGCCGAGCATGCACGCCTCCGCCTCGATGCCGCCCACGCCCCAGCCGACAACGCCCAGGCCATTGATCATCGTGGTGTGGGAGTCCGTGCCGACGACGGTGTCAGGGAAGGCCATTCCGTCGCGGGTGACGACGGCGGTGGCGAGATACTCGAGATTCACCTGGTGGACGATGCCGGTGCCGGGAGGCACGGCGCGGAAGTTGGCGAACGCTTTCTGCGCCCAGCGCAGGAGGGAGTAGCGCTCGCTGTTGCGGTGGTATTCGAGCAGCACGTTCTGTTCGAACGCCTTCGGCGTGCCGAATTCGTCCACCTGCACGGAGTGGTCGATGACGAGGTCGACGGGGATCAGGGGATTCGCTTTCCTGGGATCCTTGCCCATTTTCGCCAGCGCATCGCGCATGGCGGCCAGGTCGACCACGCAGGGGACGCCCGTGAAGTCCTGCAGGATCACGCGCGCGGGCATGAACTGGATCTCCTGCGCCTGCCCGTGCACGTCCCAGCGGGCGACATACTCGATGTCGCTCCTGCGGACCACCGTGCCGTCCTCGCAGCGGAGAAGGTTCTCGAGAAGAACCTTGATCGAGTAAGGAATGCGTCTGAGCTGGAATCCGGCCTGTTCCAGCGCGCCCAGCCTGAAGATCTGATACTCGCGCCCGCCCACGCGCAGGGCGGCGGCTGCATGGAAGGAGTTCTTGCTGCTCATGGGTGTCAGCTTCATTGTAGCGGGGCGTCCCGCGGCGGGCGGAACGGCCGGCTACCAGGTGCGCTGTTTCAGGATTTCCTGGATCTGCTCTTTCGGCACGGGGAGCTTGTCGATGTGATCGCGCAGCCACTGGGAGAAGTCTTTTTCGATTTCCTCCGTCCAGCGGGTGTCGATCTGGCCCGGCGTGTATTTGCCCTCCCGCAGCCGCTGGTGGCCGAACATGTCGCGGAGACGGACGATTTCGCTGGTGACGACGACCTTTTCGGCCAGATGCGGCGGGATGAAGATGACGCCGCCGTCGCGGCCGAGCACGACGTCGCCCGGCATCACGGTGGCGCGGCCGATGCGGACAGGAGCGTTGATCGAGATCAGCGTCGAATTCAGCCGCGGGCCGGAGGTGCTGTAGTGGTGCGACGGATGGTAATGGCGCACGAAGGAGACGAAGTTTTCCAGCTCCTTCAGCCCGCGCATGTCGCGCACCGCGCCGTCGTAGACGATGCCGTTGCCGGACTTTGCATAGATCGAATTGCCGACGTTGTCCCCGATGGAGGGGCCGTCGATCTTCAGGCCGAAATGGTCGCAGACGTAGACGTCGCCCGGCTGAAGCATGTCCACGGCCCAGGCGTTGGGCGCGCCGACGCGCCCGGCGCGCTTGCCTTCCGCCTCGATCACCTTGTGAATGTCCGGCCGCCCCGGCACCCAGGCGGCCGTGAGCGCGCGCCCGACGAGCACTTTTCCGGGGTGGATCTCCAGCCAGCCGTCCTCGTACTGGAAGTTGTACCCTTCGTTGCGCAGCACGGCCCAGGCCTCTTCCAGCGACACCTCGCGCATGCGCTTCAGGATTCCGTCCGGCACTTTCGGCCGGCCGTCGGGGAAGCGCTCGCCCTTCCATTCGGGCGTGTAGCGGATCAGGTCTTCTTTGGAAAACACGCCGGGCTGCGCCCAGGCAGCGGCGGCGGCAGACAGGAACAGAGCGGCAGCAGACAGCTTCATCGCGTCACCTCGGATGCAGAACACTATATACGCCCCCGGCGCGCGGCGGGGCTCAGAAGCTGAGCACGAGATGCCAGATGTAGGTGTAGGCGAAGGCGTCGAGGTTGGACCAGATGCGGCGGCAGAGTTCGGGGTCTCCCTGCAGAGCCGGGATTTCGCGCAGCTTGTCCTCCCAGCGGAAGCAGGCCGGCGGCGGGCCGAAGTCCGGCTCGGGGCAGCGTTCGGCGGGAGGGGGTGGGGGCGGCGCGGAGCTCGGCGTTGGCGAGTAGACCCCGTATTCGCGCGTGAACTCCGTCATGGCGCGGACATTTTCAACGCGCGCATCATTCTGCAGGATGGCGGAGGCGTCCATGATGTAGCCTCCGTTTTCGCCGCAGATGTCGATCAATTCTTTGCATTTGGCCCGCACCTGTTCCGGCGTGCCGAAAGCGAGCAGAGCGTTGGGCACGCCGCCGCTGAGGCAGAATTTCTTTCCCAGCTTTTCCGCGCACAGTCTCGGGTCGCCGCGGTCGATGTGGTAGATGATGCTGCCGGCGGGCAGCGTGGCGAAAGTGTCGAGGTGCGCGTCCCATTTTCCTTCGGCGTAAAAAAGAACCTGGTTGCCGCGCGCCCAGACGGCTTCCACCATCGGCCGGAAGGTGGGCCAGAAGATGCGATCGAAATGCTCGTGGGAGATGAAGGGCACGCAGCTGCGGTGCATCCAGACGGGGATCGGGAGGTGATGGTTGGGGTCAAGCCCGGCCAGCGCGATGTGGGCCAGATGCGGCATCAGGGCGCGGCAGGCGGCTTCGACTTTCTCGGGGATTTCTTTCAGGTCGAAGGCGAGGCCGAGGTAGCCGCGGAACTTGTCGGCGAGCACGTCGAGCGGGGCCTTCAGCATGCCGCTGATCGCGGAGACGGTGCCGGTTTCATTTCTCATGCGCTCGATCTGCGGGCCGAAGGCGGTGAAATAGTCGGCCATGGCCCAGGCGCTTTTCACCAGCGCCAGATCGCGGCGCATCGGAGACTTCTCATACTCGGCGGAGATGCGCGGCAGCCATTTTGTCCACAGGAAGGCGACGGGATCTGCAATCAGCTCGTCGTACTCTTCGCGGCGCATCCAGGCGTTGTCCAGCTCCGGCTCGCGGTACTGGAAGCCGGTGTGCTCGTCGACGTCGATTCCGGGAATGGCGTAATAGCGCAGGCCGGCAGCCTGGGCGAGGCCCGTCCAGACGTAGACCATGTTCGGCACGGCGGCGTCCCAGTCGTAGTCGCGGCAGCAGCGGATGACGGCCTCGAAGGCCTGCCGGTAGTCGTGAGTCACCTGCTGCGCGGTCATGCCGCAGTGGACGGCCGTGAATTCCGCCGCGAACGGGCGCAGCGGCACGCGGTCCGGCCTGCCGTTGCGCATCGCGGTGACGTAGCGGTTGAGCCGCTGGGCGTAGAGTTCCTGCATGTCGGCGGGCATGGCTCGAAATCCCGCAACGAGAATATCAGACGCTGCTGTCGGATTCAGGGCGTCACGGGCTCGTGGACAGCGCGGGCGCGGCGCTCAGGCCGTAGTCGAGCACGTCGTAGGCGCTGCCCGGCGGCTGGCGTTCGGGGAACACGGCCCACGCGTTGGGCCACGCCCGGAAACGGAGCTTGTCCGGATGATGGAACGGACCGAAGACATTGCGCGGCGTGCCGTAGACGCGGACTTCGACGGCGGCGTTGCCCGCCTGCACGGGAACTTCAGTTTCGTAAGGCGGCCAGCCGATCCAGCCAAGCGCCTGCCCGTTGACCAGCACTTCGGCCAGCGCGCCAGGCAGGTCTTTCAGCGAGACGCGCAGACGGCGGTGGCCGCCCGGGATGCGCACTTTGGCCGCGTAGCTGACTGAGGCGCCGTAGAACGGCCGCCCCTGCTTCGCCCACGAACCGGGCGCCAGGGGCTTGACCGCGGCCGTGATCTGGAAGCCTTTTTCAGCGGGCGCAACAGTGAAGGCGCCGAGCAGGTAGATGTTCTCCAGCTCCATGCGCGGGTCGAAGGGCGCGGCCTCCAGAACAATTTCATTCAGTCCTGTTTTCACCTCGCCGAGCGGAGCGCTCCTCAGGTGCGGATCAAGCCAGCGCTCGGATTTCGCAAAATCGACGGGGCGGCCGTTCACCGTGATGCGGTACAGCTGGGGCGACTCGACGGCGAGGCGGAGGTCTTTCGGAGGAGGCCCGGACACGGCGAATCGGAACACGGCCCTGAATCCCGTCCCCTCCCCGAACTTGCGGTCGAGCACGTTGCGGCGGAACTGCACGGCGTTGTCCCATGCCGGGCGCTCGAAACCGTGGCGCTGCCAGATGGTCCAGTTGGCGCGCCACGTGTTGATGTCGGCCAGCGTTTCGCCGCCGATCTCCAGATCGCAATAGTCCAGCACCAGCACGTTGGGCTCGTTGGCCGAGACCGTCCACGCGCCGGCCTGCAGGCTGCGCCACGCGGGCTTGGCGGGCGCGGCGGCGGGCGCGGGGTCTTTCCGCGCAAGCAGCAGCAGCGAGCCGGCGGAAGGCAGCTGCAGGGCGAACTCGATGCCGCGCGCGCTCTTCGTGAAAGGATAGGGCCGCGTCAGCCCGGTCAGCGTGTCCCACTCTTCCAGTCCCGCAGCCTCGATGACGGCTTTCGTGCTGATGGCGGCGTTGGTCGAGTTGGCGAAGAACAGGACGCGGTCGCCGCTGGGCAGCCAGCGTTCGAGGAATCCCACGGGCGCGCTGATCTGGATGCGGGCGGGCAGGCGCTCGCGGATGGCCGCGACCAGCCCCTCTTCATCGAAGATGCGCACCCACTGCTTGCCGAACTGCTCGCGCAGCTTCTGCAAAGCGTCGCTTTCACGCCCGTCGACGTACGCCGGCACTTCCGCCATGCACAGCACCGTGCCGCCTTCCTTCAGCCAGGACTCCAGCAGCGGCACGGTCTGGCGGCGCAGGTTGGCGACATCGTGCGAAAGGACCACGAGATCGTAGGCCGCCTTCCCGACGCGGAACTTCTTCCCCTCCACTTTTCCGAACCACTCGAGCACGTATTCGTCGCCGTAGTCGTAGTCCACCTGGCGGTCGGCGAGAAACTGCGCCAGGCGCGCGTTGTTCTCGCGGATCTTCGCCAGCTCCGGCGTGTCCGCGCCGCGGCGGGCGTACAGGAATCCCGTCGTCGTGGGGTGGATGACGAGCACTCGGTGGCGGGCTTCGGAAACGCTCGACAGCAGCGACACGCGCGCGAGGTGATCGGCGTGCGGGCGGTAAGCGGCCCACCATGAGGCGGCGTCGGAAAAGCTCTGCGGGTGGTCGCGCTTGCGCGCGCCGCGGATGGTGGTGAAGGAGAGGTGCTGGTCGACAAAGTTGACGCCGTGCACGAGCAGCCAGTCGCCGAAGCGCTTCAGGTGCTCCATCGTCGCGTCCCATCCGGCCACGCCGTAGGCCTCGGCGAACAGGCGCCGGCCGAGCTGGTGGCTGACGCTGGCCGACTGGCGGATGGTGAACAGATAATGCGGGCGCAGCTCCTGGCCGCCCAGCATGTCGATGCCGGGCGCGTGCTGGAACACGTGCAGCGAGGCGTCGGCGGGCGAGATCCACGGATAGGGCCAGTCCTGCTCCATGAAATGGCCCGTGAACTGGATCCCGTTCCGGTCGCACCATTCAAACACGGGCCGCATGAAATGTTCGATCCAGAGATCGTGCAGCGTCTGCCAGTAATCGAAGCGCACCTTCCGCCAGTCGCCGGCGTCCCAGTACAGCGACGGCAGATGATCGGCCAGATCGTAGCCGTTGCGCTTGCGGAATTCGGCCAGCGTGGCGTAGGAAAGAGGCAGCGCCATCGCCGTCTGGTCATAGGCGCCGCCGGTGGCCAGCAGCGGCTCGTCGGTGAACGCCCAGCGGATGGTTTTCCCGAACTCCTCGCCGAACTCGCGCCGGTAGGCTTCGTAGGTGGTTTCGAGGAAGACCTGGGCCGTGCGCGGATTCGTCAGGTCGACATAAGGGAAGCCCGCCGTCCATGCGTTGCCCGAGGCGCGGCGGAGCCGGAACGCGACCACCTGCTCGCCTTCCTTCACGTCCTGCGGCGAGCGCACGCGCCGCAGGCTGCCGGGCTCGTTGGGAGGACCGGCGAAAAAGGCCAGATGCTGCGGGTGGGAAGAGACTGCGGCGGCGGCGAGACCTGTCTCGGCGACGACGAACTGGCTGGCCGTTTCCGGCGCCAGCGCGGGCACATGGCCGCCGGCGAAGCCCGACGGGTATGAGTTCTCGTCGTAGATGTTGACGAGCAGGCCGAGCTTCTTGCCCTCTTCGAGCGCCTCGCGCCACAGCTTGAACCACTCCTGCCCAAGGTACTCCGTCATCAGTCCTGGCCGCGGATGAACGAACGCGCCGCCCATGCCCTGGCGCCGGTACTGCGCGAGCATTTCCCGGATCCGCGCCGGATCCATCTCGTCGTTCCACACCCAGAGCGGCATGGAACGGTACTCTGGCGGCGGATCGGCGAACGCTTTGCGCAGTTGCTCGGGCGTCATCTGAGGCGCGGGTTTCAGCGCCTGAGGCTCCAGCGGCGGCTGCGCGAGACTGATCGGCAAGGACAGAAAGGCAAGAATGATGGCGCGGCGCACGTGACTCGCCCCGTGCACCCGATCCTATCGCAAGGCTGGCCCCGCTGCAGGCGGCCTTGACTGCCGGGGCGCATCGCCATAGAGTGGCTCAGGAAATCTGGCTCAAGGAGTATTGACCATGAAAACAGACCGGCGCAGATTTGTTCAGGCGGCCCCGGCGATTTCGCTGATCCCCCGCCACGTGCTCGGCGGACAGGCGGCGCAGCCCGCTCCCAGCGGGCGGATTCATATCGCTCTCGTGGGATGCGGCACGGAAGCCGTCCGCGAGCTTCCGCAGTTCATCCGCAACCCGAAGTTCCGTTTCACCGCCGTCTGCGATCCGTGCCGTCCTGCCGTGGGTTACCGCGACTGGTCTGCCAATGGCCTCCTGATGGGCATCCGCAAGCTGCTGGAGCAGCCGGACTGGGGCGCCGGGTTCGATTCGGTCATTCCCGCCGGACTCGACGTGACGAAAAGCGTGATCGAGTCTTACTACAAGGCGCCGGGCTCCGTGCGCGCCTACACGGATTTCCGCGAGCTGCTCGAGAAAGAATCCGATCTGCAGGCCGTGTGGATCATGACCCCGGATCATCATCACGGCTGGATGTCGCTGCGGGCGATGGCGCGGCGCCTGCACGTCATGATGCACAAGCCCATCGCCAACCGCCTCACCGAGGCGAAAGCCGTCATCGACGCCGCAAAGAAGACCGGCGTGGCCACGCATTTTCTGGCCTGGAACACGGGCAACGGCATCGCGCAGGTGAAGCAGTGGATCGACTCCGGCGCCATCGGCACGCTGCGCGAGATCCACAACTGGACCAACCGCCCCGTGTGGCCGCAGTACGCCGAGCTGCCGCAGGACGCCGCGCCCGTGCCGCGCGGCTTCGACTGGAATCTGTGGCTCGGACCGGAAAAGGAGCGCCCCTATCATCCCTGCTACACGCACATGACGTTCCGCGGCTGGTACGACTTCGGCGGCGGCACGCTGGCCGACATGGGCATCTATGCGTTGTGGAGCGTCTTCCGCGCGCTGAAACTGGGCGCGCCGGATCTGATCGAGCCGCTGCGCTCGCACCAGTGCCGGTTTGACGGCAACAGCGCCACGCGGATCCAGAACGATTTCTCCTTCCCCTCGGCGTCCGTCACGCGGATCCGCTTCCCGAAAACGGCGGAGCGGCCGGCCGTGGATCTGTTCTGGTACGACGGCGGGATGAAACCCTTCCCGCCGGAGGAGACGGGGCTCGACGAGTTTCCTGCCGAAGCGATGATGTTCCGCGGGGACAAGGGGGTGATCGTCTCGGGCTTCCGCGTGGAAAAGCCCGTGCTCTACGTCGCGGGCCGCAAGCCGCAGGAGGCGGCGCAGCAGCCGCAGAGGCCCGATGTTTCGGAACTGTTCGCCGAGGCATGCAGCGGCGGGCGGCCGTCGCCGGGCGCGTTCACCGAGGCGTGGGGCATTTCGGAAACCGTGTGCCTGTGGGGCGCGGCGCTGCGCGCCGGGCGGAGGCTGAAATACGACGCCGCGGCGGGCCGCTTCACCAACGACGAGAAAGCGAACGAATATCTGACGCGGACATACCGCGCCGGCTGGGAGCTGCCGCAGATCTGACCGCCCTGGCCGCCATTGCTAGCCTGTGAGAGATGGTCTGGCTTTGGGCTCTTCTCCTGCAGGCGGCGCTGCAGCCGATGCCGCCTTCCTCGCTGGCGGAAACAGAGGCCATGCGCGAAGCGCGCTCCGTGCGCGAGAGCACGGCCGCGGCGCCGCAGGGCTGGCTGACGCACGCGGAGCAGACGGAGTTTCGCGAGACCGGCTCCTATGCCGGGTGCGTGGAGTTTTACCGGCGGCTTGCGGAGGCGTCGAGATTTGCACGGTTGGAGGAGATCGGCCGCACGAGCGAGGGGCGGCCGCTGTACGTGCTGATCGCGAGCCGCGACCGCGCGTTCACGCCTGCGGCGGCGCGCCGCACGGGCAAGCCTGTCGTGCTGCTGCAGAACGGCATCCACGCGGGCGAGAACGGCGGCAAGGACGCGGCCATGATGCTGCTGCGCGACCTGCTCGTGACGCGGCGGCTGGAAAAGCTGCTGGACTCCGTCATCGTGCTCTCGATCCCCGTCTTCAACGCCGACGGCCACGAGCGCGTCTCGCCCTGGAACCGGATCAACGAGAACGGTCCGCGCGAGATGGGCTTCCGCGTCACGGCGCGCCGGCTGAACCTGAACCGCGATTATCTGAAGGCCGACGCGCCCGAGATGCGCGCCTGGCTGCGCCTCTACACGCAGTGGCTGCCCGATCTTCTGATCGACAATCACGTCACCGACGGCGGCGACGCGCAGTACGACGTCACCGTGGCCGCCCACACGGAGCAGGACATCGCCCCGCCCGTGGGCGCGTGGGTGAAAAACCAGTTTCTGCCGGATCTGTTCCGGCGGCTGGAATCGCTCGGCCACGTTCCCGGCTTCTATATCGAGGGACGCGCCGCCGGCGGCAAGGCGCTGGCGGTCATGACCGCCTCGCCGCGCTACTCGACCGGCTATGCGGCGGCGCAGAACCGCGCCGCTCTGCTCGTCGAAACGCACAGCCTCAAGTCTTTCCGCACGCGCGTCTGGTCGCACTACGACATCATGCGCGCCTCGCTGGAGCGCGTGGCGGAAACAGCCGCCGCGCTTCGCCGGGCTTCTCTGGAAGCCGACCGCCTGCAGGCGGCTGTGGCGCCGGGAACGCCCGTATTTCTCGAAGGGACGCCTGCGGGAGAGGGCGAGCCCTATGTGCTGCGGGGCATGAAGGCGGAGCAGGTTCCCAGCCCCGTGAGCGGCGGCACGGTGGCGCGCTACACGGCCGAAAAGGCGGATCAGCACGTGATCCTCGTGCGCACGCTCGCCCCGAAAGTGGCGCCGCCCGCCCCGCACGGCTACATCGTGCCGCGGGAGTGGCCGGAAATCATCGAATTGTTGGCCCTGCACGGCGTGGAAATGATCCCGCTCGAACAGCCCGCCGAAGGCGAATTCGGGACGCTCGAGTTTTCCGATGTCCGCTTCGCCGCGGCGCCGTTCGAGGGGCGGTTCCGCGTGCTGTCTTTCGCCGCCGCGGCGCGGACGGTCCGGCGCGCCGTTGCGGCGGGCAGCGTCTATGTGCCCGTGGCGCAGCGGGCGGGCAAGGTCGCCATGCACCTGCTGGAACCCGACGCGCCGGATTCCGCCGTCCGGTGGGGCTTTTTCCTGCCGGTCTTTGAGCAGAAGGAGTATTTCAGCGAGTTTGTTTTCGAGCCGTTCGCCCGGAAAATGCTCGAGATGAACGCGCAATTGCGGGCGGAATTCGAAGAAAAACTGAAAGCCGACTCCGCGTTCGCCTCCAGTCCGCGGGCGCGGCTGCAGTGGCTGTATCAGCGCTCTCCTTACGCCGAGCCGGACCGGGACGTGTACCCGGTGCTGCGGTGCCCGCAGGCGCCGGAGTGGCTCAGGCGGCGCCCGTGACTCGAGCCGCTCGAACGTTGACGGCTTGGACGGAGCTGCGCCTGTCAGCCTTCAAACCGGGAAGAACATCGCCGGTGGAGTCCGGCAGGAACGGGTGGATGCAGAAAACGCTTGAATTGCCGGAAGCCCCGTCTTATACTCGGGCTGGCTTCTGGCCCTGCAGTCCGGGCTGATTCGCCCTTCATTCCCGAACGATGTTCCGGGGAAGGTTTCAATAGGGCAGAAATTCCTCCCGGCCCGGACGTGAACTGGGAACAACACAACAGAGCGGCCAGAGCATGCGGGAAGCTGCCGCCGCGAGGGGCGGCGCGCCTTCGCTGCCCGCTGTCCGACAAACCTGACAGGAGGAATCGCCATGTTTCGCGTTTGCAATCTGGCCGTTCTTTTGTGCTCCCTGTGCGTCTGGGGGCAGCCACCGCTGTGTTCGGATCCGAACCGCCCGCCGGGGACGTGTTTCATTCCGCTGCCGCCGGGCAACTGGTATTTCCTGTGGATGGGACCGGATGGCCTTGTGGGCGTGGGACCGCTGGATCCCGGACTCATTTACAGGATCAATCCAACGGGTGCGCTCCGCACGTTCTACGTGGACCATGATCTCGACGTGTTGTATTGCCCCCTCACTGTGCTCCTTGCCGGGGAGTGTTTCACCCCCTCGTACGAGCCAAACCTGGAGAGGGTCTACTTCGGAAAAGGCAGGGTGACCGTCCAGGCCACTCTGGCGCCAGGGAAGCCGGACGCGCAGGAGTATTTCTGCCCCGCTCTGGCCCATATCAGGGCGGAGGTGAAGAGTCCCGGCAACGTTCCGTTTTCCCTGCGGGCGGTCTACCTGAATGTGAAGGACAAAGACAGCCCGACGGGATGCCGGGCTGTGTCAAATGAAGTCACGCTCAAGGCGAAATAGATTTGCAATCCCGTACGTGGCCGGGGCGTCTCCTGTGGACTGCCCCGGCGTGCCATCCTGCGCCGGACGCGGCGGACCTGAAGCGTCCCGGAAGAGCTCTGCTCCGCCTGCGGGTTTCCCCTCGGCCTTGGCAACGGATTTCCCCTCGGCCTTGGCCGAGGGCTGCATCCCAACCATGTTTGCAGACGCGGCCCGGGAAAACGCAGCAGCGCTTGCGCATCCGGCCCCGTTTTTGTTTCAAACATTCGCTGAAGTTTCCGTGCCTAGCCCCCGCGCCCGGCCGTCTGATAGACAGGGAAGATCCGGGAGAGCCTGTCCCCCATGCCCCATGCGATATCCCGCCGCCAGGTTCTTGCAGCTGCACCCGCAATCCGCACGACGGCCCAGTCTTCGCACGTCAACATCCTGTACCTGCACTCCCACGACACCGGGCGCTGCATCCAGCCTTACGGCTACGCGGTTCCGACGCCGCAGCTGCAGAAGTTCGCCTCGGAAGGCGTCCTGTTCCGCCACGCCTTCGACGCCGCGCCCACCTGTTCGCCTTCCCGCGCCGCGCTGCTTACGGGCATGGCGCCGCACTCCTGCGGCATGCTCGGCCTCGCCCACCGCGGTTTTTCACTGAACGACCCCTCGCGCCATCTCGCCAACTACCTGCGCAGCCAGGGCTACCTGACCGCCCTGTCCGGCATTCAGCATGAAACCGCCGCCGGCCGCGTCCCCGAACTCGGCTATGAGAACATCCTCAAGCCGAAATCCAACCGCGGCCCCGATGTCGCCGGCGCAGCCGCCGAGTTCCTCCTCTCCCGCCCGAAACAGCCCTTCTTCCTCTCCTGCGGCTTCTTCGAAACGCACCGCGAATTCCCCGTCCCCGGTCCGCAGGACGATCCCCGCTACATCCTGCCGCCCGCCCCTCTGCCGGACACGCCCGAAACGAGGCAGGACATGGCCGCGTTCCACGCCTCGGCGCGCGTGCTCGACGCCTCGATGGGCGCTGTTCTCGAAGCCCTCGAGCGCTCCGGTCTCGCCGCCAGCACCCTTGTCATCATCACCACAGACCACGGCATCGCATTCCCGGACATGAAGTGCAACCTCAACGTCCACGGCATGGGCGTCATGCTGATGATGCGCGGTCCGGGCGGCTTCAATGGCGGCAGGGTCTCCGACGCGCTCGTCTCGCAGATGGACCTGTTTCCGACGATCTGCGAGACGGCAGGCATTCCGAAACCCGGCTGGTTGCAGGGACGCTCGCTGCTGCCCCTCATCCGCGGCGGGAAACACGAGATCCGCGGCTGGCTCACGGGCGAAGTGACCTTCCACGCCTCCTACGAGCCCCAGAGGTCCATCCGCTCCAGGCGCTGGTCTTATGTCCGCCGCTTCGGTTCGAAGCGCACGCCCGTGCTCCCCAACTGCGACGACGGTCCCAGCAAGTCCGTCTGGCTCGAACACGGCTGGCGCCAGCGCCCGGTCGACGGCGAAGCTCTGTATGACCTGATCTTCGATCCTTCCGAGTCCCGCAACGTCCTCGCGCAATATCCGAAGGAGGCGGAATACTGGCGCAGCCTGCTCGAACAGTGGATGCGCGAAACCAGCGATCCCTTGCTCAAGGGCGACGTCGCGCCTCCGCCCGGCGCGCGCCTCAACGTTCCCGACG
>FWPV01003160.1_pt1 | contig 38160 bp, 40 predicted proteins | sample 2228371 | NCBI WGS metagenome assembly FWPV01 (sample SAMEA103939776, study PRJEB20133) | metagenome
TGGGCATAGGCGGCATCACACCCGCACAGAAACTGAAAATGGCCGCGTGAATTCTACGAATGCACCCCGTTAGAAATGGGGAGATTACCCCTCGCCCTCGCGGGGAAGACAAGGTTTGGCGGCTCCGGTCAGATCAGCGTTTCGGGCCTTTCGGCGGCACGAACCGCTTGGAGGTATCCCGCGCATCCGGCCTGGGTTTCTCGGAACGCGGCTTGTCGAACGGCGGCTTTCCTCCCCCGGCGGCGGATTTGAACCCGCCCGACTTGCCCGCGCCGACGCGCTTCGCGAAGGGCCGCGCCTCGTCGCCCTTGGGGGCATAGGTCTTCTTCGGACGGTCGCCATCTTCGCGCGGACGCAAGCCCTCGGCTTTCGGAGCATAGGCCTTCCCGGGGCGGTCGCCGGTCTGTCGGGGCTTGTAGTCGCCGCGCGGTTTGTAACCTTCCGACGGGCCGGCATAGGGTTTCCGCCCCGGGCGGTCCCCTTCGGCACGAGGGGCGTACTCGCCCCGCGGCTTGTAGCCCTCGGTCCTGGCCGCATAGGGCTTGCGCGCCGGACGGTCGCCCTCCGCCGGCGCTGCCCCTTCCCCACGCGGACGGTAGTTCTCTGGCTTGCCCTTGTAGCCGCCGCCTTCGCTGGCATGGCTCTTGTAGCCCATGGCGCGGGCCGGACGATCCGTCGACCCGCCGTGACTCTTGAAGCCTGCCGAGCGCGGAGCCGACTTCTGGTCCGGCGTCCAGCGCGGCTTCTTCGGGGCGTCCCCGGTCGCCTCGGGGCGCGGCGCACGGTCGGCATATGGCTTTGCCGACGGGCGCGGACGGTCTGCCTCCTCGCGCCGCTGATATGCCGGGCGCGCCTCGGGTGCCGCCGCGGGCGGGCGGTCCTCCGGTTTCGGCTTCGGCTTGTAGTCGCGCGGTGCCGCCTCGGCATCGTCCTCGACCACACGCGGCGGCTTGGGAGTGTAGGCGGGTTTCTCGCGGCGTTCCGGGCGCTCGGCCCGCTCGGGCTTCACGAACCGGGGCTTGTCGAGGTCCGGCTCGCCCTCGATCCGCTCCATCGTCAGGCCCTTGTCCAGCTCGACCGTGCCGCCGAACCTTGGAGCCAGGGCTTCGGAGATCTGAACGAAGGTCTCGTCCTCGCGCACCCGGATCGCGCCGATGCCGTCCTTGGCGATGCTGCCCGCATCGCAGATCTTCGGCAAAAGCCAGCGCGCTTCGGCCCGACCAGCCCGACCGACGCTGATGCGGAACCAGACCGACGGCCCGAACTCGCCCCGTTCGCGCGGAGCCGACGGCGGCGGGACCGGCAGGTCGGTGGACAGCACCTCGGGCGCAGAGCGCCCCTCGCGCCACAGCCGCACGAAGGCTGCCGCCAGCGCCTCGGGTCCGAACTGCTCCAGCAGGTCCCCGGCGATGCCGACATCGTCCCCGATCGGCATGGTCAGCGACGGATGCTCCAGAATCCGCAGGTCGTCCTTGGCCTGCACATCGTCCGCCCCGGGGGCCGAGCCCCACTCGGCCACGACCTTCGCTCCCGCCAGCAACCGCTGCGCCTTCTTGTATTCCGCCGGAGTCACGATCAGCGCCGAAACGCCCTTCTTCCCCGCGCGCCCCGTCCGGCCCGAGCGGTGCAGCAGGGTTTCCGAGTTGGACGGCAGATCAGCATGGATCACCAGCTCCAGCCCCGGCAGGTCGATGCCCCGCGCGGCCACATCGGTGGCGATGCAGACCCGCGCCCGCCCGTCCCGCAGCGCCTGCAGCGCGTGGGTGCGTTCCTGCTGCGACAGCTCGCCCGACAGCGCGACGACCTGGAACCCCCGGTTTCCCATCCGCGCCAGAAGGTGGTTCACGTTCACCCGGGTCTTGCAGAACACGATGGCGGTCCGCGCATCGTAGAACCGCAGCACGTTGAAAATGGCGTGTTCCCGGTCGCGCACCGCCACGCTCAGCGCGTGATATTCGATGTCGACGTGCTGCTTTGCCTCACCCTGCGCCTGAATGCGCAGGGCATCCTTCTGGAACTCACCGGCCAGCTTCTCGATTTCCTTCGGCACGGTGGCCGAGAACATCAGCGTCCGCCGTTCCTCGGGCGCAGCCGCCAGGATGAATTCCAGATCCTCGGCGAAGCCCAGGTCCAGCATCTCGTCCGCTTCGTCCAGCACCACGGCGCGCAGGCCCGACAGGTCCAGCGAGCCCCGCTCGATATGGTCGCGCAACCGACCCGGAGTGCCGACGACGATATGCGCGCCCCGCTCCAGCGCCCGGCGTTCGGTGCGGTAGTCCATCCCGCCCACGCAGGTCGCCAGCCTGGCCTGGGCGCCCGCGTAAAGCCATTCCAGCTCGCGCGCGACCTGCAGCGCCAGTTCCCGCGTCGGGGCAATCGCCAGCGCGATGGGCTTGTCGGCGTAAAGCAGCACATCCTGCCCGCCCAGAATCTCGGGCGCGATGGCAAGGCCGAAGGCCACCGTCTTGCCCGACCCGGTCTGCGCCGAGACCAGAAGGTCGCGCCCGGAAACGCCCTCCACCAGCACCGCGTCCTGCACCGAAGTCAGGGTCTCATAGCCCTTGTCGGCCAAAGCCTGCGCCAGCGGCGAGGCCACGTTTTCTATCGTCATGATGTCTTTTCCAAAGGGGGACGGCCAGCGCCCATCAAGCCAAACGGCCCCTGTCCCCCTGCTGCGGGCCTCCTCGCCCACTGTCGCGGAATCTCGACCGTGCGGGGCCAGTAACCGAAACGGGGCCGACTGTATAGGCCTTACGCGGCGGTCAGCCGCCGAACCGCCTCGGCATGCGGTCCCTGGGGCAAGGCCAGAACGCCCTTCGCCTGCGCGCCTGCCGTGTTGAACCGCAACCCGGCCCCGGTCATGTCGCTCACCACCGCCCCCGCCCGTTCCGCGATCAGCGCCCCGGCCGCGATGTCCCATTCCCAGGCATCGCGCAGCGTCAGCATCCCGTCGAACCGCCCTTCCGCCGCCAGACACAGCCGGTAGGCCAGCGATGCGCGGAAACTCCGCGTGATCTCCGGCACCCCGCCCGGCCATTTCTCCGGCGCCATGTTCGCTTTCGTCGTCAGGATGTTGGACCCTTCCAGCCGGTCCCGCCCGCTGGCCCGGATCGCCTCGCCATCCCGCATCGGGGCGGAAGTTTCCGACGCCGTGTAGATACGATCCAGCGCCGGCAGATACACCACCCCCGCCGTAACCTTCCCCTTGTGCGCCACCGCCAGCGAATGCGCCCAGGTCTCCTCCCCGGCGACGAACGCGCGCGTCCCGTCGATGGGGTCGATGATGAACACTGTTTCCACAGCCAGCCGGTCGGCGGAATCCGGCGTCTCCTCCGACAGCCAGCCATAATCGGGCCGCGCAGCCAGCAGCCGCGCCTTCAGCATCTCGTTGACCGCCAGATCGGCCTCGGTCACCGGCCCATGCTCGCCGCCCTTGTCCCAGACCTGCGGGTTCTTCCGCCAATAGCGCAACGCGATCTTGCCCGCCTCACGGGCGGCCTCGGTCAGCAGGGCCAGGTCACGCCCCGGCAAGGGTCATCCCGTCGATCAGGATCGACGGCACCCGCGTCGACAGATGCGCCCGCGCGTCGTTCGCGGGCACGATCCGCAACAGCATGTCCTTGAGGTTCCCGGCGATGGTGCATTCGTGGACCGGATAGGCTAGCTGCCCGTTCTCCACCCAGAAGCCCGAAGCCCCGCGCGAGTAATCCCCCGTCGTCGGGTTGATCGTCGACCCGATCATCGACGCGACCAGAAGCCCGGTCCCCATCTGTTTCAACAGGTCATCGCGGCTTGCAACCCCCAGCGTCAGATCGATATTCGTCGTCGACGGCGACGGCGGAGCACTCGTCCCCCGTGATGCATTGGCCGTCGATGCCATCCCAAGCTTGCGCCCGGTGGCCAGGTCCAGCACCCATCCGGTCAGCACCCCATCCGCCACGATCTCGCGCCGCCTGGTCGCCAGCCCTTCACCGTCAAAAGGCCGGGACGAGCCGATCCGCACCCGATGCGGGTCTTCCACCAGCGACAGGCCCGCCGGCAGCACCTGCGTGCCCAGCAGATCCCGCGCCCAGCTTGACCCGCGCGCGATCGACGACCCGTTGATCGCCGACAACAGATGCCCGACCAGCGACGCCGCCACCCGTTCGTCATAGACCACCGGGAATGTCCCGGTCTTCGGTTTCACCGACCCCACGCGCGCCAAGGCCCGCTCTGCCGCCAGCCTGCCGATTTCCTCTGCCGGGGGCAGATCCGTGGCGTATATGCGCCCCTCGCCGGCATAGTCGCGCTGCATCTCGGTGCCGCTGCCCGTGAAGGCCACCGCCGACAGCGAGGTCGACGTCCGGCCATACCCGCCCGAGAACCCATTCGTGGCCGCCATATGCAGCGCCCGCTGGCTGAAGGCCGCCGACGCCTCGACCTGCGTGATCCCGGCAGAGCCGAGCGCCGCCGCCTCGACCGCCCGGGCTGCGGCCTCCAGCGCCGCCGCACCCGGCTCTCCCGCCGGGTCGGCCAGGTCCAGCCCTGCAAGGTCCCAGCCCTGCGCCAGCTGCGAAGCCTCCGCCAGCCCCGCCGTCGCATCCTCCGGCGCCTCGCTGGCCATCGCCACTGCACGCTCGGCCAGCGCCGTGATCGTCGCAGCCGAGGTATCCGACGCCGACACGCAAGCCTGCCGCCGTCCGATCAGCACCCGCAGCCCGATCTCCACCCCTTCCGACCGCTCCGCCTGCTCCAGAGCGCCCTTGCGGATTTCGATCGACACGGCGGTTCCCGACACCGCCAGCGCATCGGCAGTGTCCGCCCCCGCCTTGCGGGCGGCGTCCAGAAGGGCGTGGCTCAGGTCGGCGAGGTTGGGGGTCATCGGATGGTCCCGTGTGATCTGCCGACAGCAGGTAGCCCCGCCCGTGCCCCTTCGCAAGGTCGCGTCTACTGCAGCCGCTGCCCGTTGGCGAAAAGCCCGCCCTCCTTGAACTCGATCTCCGAGGTCAGCTCATCCGGCCCCGCACCCGGCCGCGCGAACATGGCAAGACCCATGCGGAAGCCCATGGCGTTGTCCTCGCTCAGCAAGCCCAGCGCGATCAGATTGTCGACCAGTTGGTTCGCGCCCTTGATCCCCACCGTGATCTTGCCCTCCGGCCGCGGCACGCCGCCAAAGGTCTGCAGGTCGGCGTTGTCAAAGGTCAGCCCCCCGGCCGCGGAAACCTCTGCCCCCGCGGCCTTTGCCAGCACCTGCACCAGATCAAGGCTGTTCAACTGCCCCGGCGCTTGCGCCCCGTCCAGCCGGATCGACGGGTCCATGATGTCCTGCGTCCAGAATCCGCTGCCCTTCAGATCGACGATCACCGTCGCCGGCTCGCGCGACAGGGATCCTGCCGGATCGAACAGACCCCAGACATCTTCGGACACCGTGAAATCCACCAGCTTGGTCAGGAACGAGAAGTCCTGCGGGGTGTCGGATTTCATGACCGGCATCGACAGGTTGAACCCGGACTCTGCAAAGGCCAGCTCGACCTTGGGGAACGGGATCTCGGCACCGGACACGGTGAACTTGGCCCCGTTCAGCGAGGTGCCATAGTTCATCCGGCTCTTGTCCATCGCCAGCACCAGGCCGCCCCCCGTGGCCGTTGCCGCCATCTTCGTCGGCCCGGTATCCTGGGTGATTTCAAGCTCGGCAGTCGTCGCGCCGAAGGTGAAACCTGCATCCGTCGTGAAGCCCGCGTTCAGCGCCGCGGCCATGTTGGCCATCATCCCGCCGCTCAGGAAGTTGCCCTTGGTCGTGCCGGCCAGATCGGCCAGCGCAAGGCTTCCGCGACCCTCCCTGTCCCCACCACCCGAATTGTCCGAGCCCGAGGCATTCAGCACCAGTCCCTTGGCGGCATAGCTCATGTCCAGGCTGGTCTTTTCCCCGTCGCGCTGAACCAGATACTTGGCCGTCGCGCCGGTCAGCACCATGTCGGCCCGGGTGTCCAGCACCTTGCCGCCCTGATCGGTGATCTCGTCCAGCTTGATGGTGACCGACGGGGCGTTGAAGTCATAGCTCGTCTCGGTCGCGCTGCCTCCGGCGACAATCGCCAGCCCGGGCTGCGTCACCGTCAGCTTCAGCGACGCAGGCCCATCCGCCTGGGCCGGGAATGCCATCTGCACCGGATAGCTCTCCGGCATCGTCACGCTCACCGTGCCGTCGCCGTTGTCGCGGAACGAAAGCCTGTCGAAGCTGACCGAGGCGCTGCCACCAAGACCGTCCTTGTAGGCGATCAGCACGTCGGTCACGTCCAGAGTCCCGGCAGTGTCCGTGGTGCTGCCGACCGTCAGCTCCTGCCCGGCAGCCGTCGCCATGGCCTGCCAGCTGTCCCATACCTCCTTCGGCGTCACTTGCGCGCTGACAGACGTTGCCAGGAACATCAGGGCAATCGAGGTGGTGCAGGTTAGCGCGCGGGTCATGGCAACAGCCTTTCGGGTTGAATTTGCTGGCCGCAACCTTTCTATCTCGTCTCCGGGGCGTCAAGGGATTCCCCGTGCTGCTTGGGCAAGCCGAAAGGGTCGGTCATGATCAGGGTCCAGAACACGGGCGATTGCTGCTGGATCACCATTGCCCGCCCGGACAAGGCCAACGCCCTGACCGAAGCGATGCTGGAAAGCCTCGCCTCTGCCGCCGCCGATGCCGCCGCCAGCGCCAGGGTCCTGATCCTCACGGGCGCCGGCAAGGTCTTTTCCGCCGGGGCAGATCTTGACGGCATGCAGGCCGGCCTCGGCCTCTCCTCCGCCTGGGAAGATGCCTCGGGCGCGATCGCGGCCTTCCCGGGGCTTTCCATCGCCGCCCTGAACGGCACCCTGGCGGGTGGAGCCATGGGTGCGGCCCTCGCCTGCGACCTGCGCATCGCCGTGCCTTCCGCCGGCTTCTTCTATCCCGTCATGCGCCTTGGCCACCGCCCGCAACCCTCCGACCCCGCCCGCCTTGCCGCCCTCATCGGCCCGTCGCGCGCGAAGATGCTCCTGCTTGGCGGGCAAAGGATCGACGCCGAAACCGCGCTCGCCTGGGGCCTCATCGACCGCATCTGCGCGCCCGAGACCTTGGCCGCCACCGCTATGTCGCTGGCAGAAGCCGCCCTTTCCGCCGACACCGCCCATGTCCATACGCTGAAACGCATGACCCAAGGGGACACCCCATGACCAACGCCTACGACAAAGGCCGCCTGAACCTGCCCTTCGTCGGCATCGCGACCTTCGGCAAGAACCCCTACCAGCCCGACTGGTCGGCGATCGACGCCGACTTCGCCATCCTTGGTGCGCCCTTCGACTTCGGCACCCAGTTCCGCGCCGGTGCCCGCTTCGGCCCCCGTGGCATCCGCGAGGCCTCGACCCTCTTCTCCTTCGGCCATGCCGGGGCCTATGACCACGAGGACGACGTGACCTACCTCGAAGGCACCCGCATCCTCGACATCGGCGATGCCGACATCGTCCACACCGACACCGAAACCAGCCACGCCAACATCGAGAAAGGCGTCCGCGCCATCCTCGCCGCCGGGGCCGTCCCCGTCGTGCTGGGAGGCGACCATTCGATCAACATCCCCTGCATCCGCGCCTTTTCCGGCCGCCCGCTGCACATCGTCCAGATCGACGCGCATCTCGATTTCGTCGACGTCCGCCACGGCGTGCGCCACGGCCACGGCAACCCGATGCGCCGCGCCGCCGAACAGGACCATGTCAAGGGCATCACCGCGCTTGGCATCCGCAACGTCAGCAGCACCGCCAAGGACGGCTATGACGCCGCCCGCGCGATGGGCGACGACATCCTCTCCGTCCGCCAGATCCGCAAGCTGGGGGTCGAGGCCACCCTCGCCCGCATCCCGCGCGGCATCGACTACTACCTGACCATCGACATCGACGGCTTCGATCCCTCCATCGCGCCGGGCACCGGCACCCCCTCGCACGGCGGGTTCCTGTATTACGAGGTGCTGGAACTGATCGACGGCCTGACCAGACAGGGCAACATCATCGGCATCGACCTGGTCGAGGTCGCCCCCGACTACGACCATTCCGGCACCACCACGATCCTGGCCGCGCAAATCCTCCTCAACACCCTCGGGCGCATCGCCCATAACCGGAGGTAAGACGTGGAGCAGCTGAATCGCTGGTTTCGTGACGCCTATGACACCGCTTTGGGCTGGCTTTCCTCCCCCGCCGCCCTCTCGCAATTCGGCATCCTGATCGCCGCGTATATACTGGCCCGCCTCCTCGCCCGCCGCTTCTCCCCCGCCGTCGAGCGCACCCTGACCCCCAAGCCCGAGTCGACGCACATCCTCGCCCGCCTCCGCCGCTTCGCGCTCGTCTTCCTGCCGCTCCTCCTCCCCCTCCTCGCCTATGCCCTCACCGCCGTCGGCGAAGGCCTGACCCGCGCCACCTTCGGCAGCGGCGAGGTCATCGCCTTCGGCAAACGCGTCTTCCTGTTCCTCGCCGCCCTTGAACTGGTCCGCAAAGTCCTGCCCCCCGGCTTTCTCAAACTGATGGGCCGCTACGTCCTTCTTCCCGTCATGGCGCTGCACGCTTTGGGCGTGCTGGACGACGTCACCACCCGGCTTGACGCCGCACAGGTCATCCTCGGCAACATCCAGTTCACCGCCCTTGCCCTGATCCGCGGCCTGATCGCAGGCGCGCTTCTGTTCTGGCTCGGTGGCTGGTCCAACCGCCAGTCGGCGGGCTACCTCAAGGCGCAAGAGGACCTCCGCCCCGCCACCCGCGAGCTTGCAATCAAGGCCAGCGAGGTTGCCATCTTCGGTGCGGCCTTCCTCCTCCTCATGTCGATCATGGGCATCGACCTCACCGCCGTCGCCGTCCTTGGCGGTGCCTTGGGCGTCGGCATCGGCCTTGGCCTGCAACAGATCGCCGCCAACTTCGTCTCCGGCATCATCCTGCTGCTCGAAGGCCAGACCACCGTCGGCGACTATGTCGAGCTTGACGGGGGCGAGCGCGGCACCATCGTCAGGATGACCGCCCGCGCCTGCATTCTGGAAACCTTCGACGGCAAATGGATCGTCGTCCCGAACGAGCACTTCATCACCACGCGGGTGGTCAATTACTCCGACCAGGGCAGCGCCAATCGCTATGAGGCCCTGTTTTCAGTCAGTTACGAGACCGACATAAACATCGTGCCCGATCTGATCGAGCGCGCTGTATCGAATCTCCCCTTCGTCCTGCAAAGCCCCGACGGCCCGGATTGCGAACTTCGCGGCTTCGGCGACTCCAGCGTCGATTTCGCCGTGGAATACTGGGTGGCGGGCATTGACGACGGCAAGAACAAATACGGCTCTCCGGTCCTTTTCGCGATCTGGAACGCGCTGAAAGAGGCCGGTATCGACATGCCCTACCCCCATCGCGTCGTCGAACTGCGCAATGCCCCAACCTGAGGCCCTGATCATCGGTGCCGGCCCCGCAGGCCTGATGGCCGCCGAGGAACTGGCGAAGATCGGCGCGCAAGTCGTTGTCACTGAGGCCAAACCCACCGTTGCCCGCAAGTTCCTCATGGCCGGGAAATCCGGCCTGAACGTCACCAAGGACGAAGCGTGGGAGACCTTCGTCTCCCGCTACGACTGCCCTCACCTCCGTCCGATCCTGCGCGACTTCGGCCCGAACGAGGTGCAGGACTGGTGCCGCGCCCTTGGTCAGGACGTATATACAGGCTCTTCCGGCCGCGTCTTCCCCGTCTCGATGAAGGCCTCCCCCCTGCTGCGCGCATGGGCACAGCGCCTCACCGCCCAGGGCGTCGAGATCCGCACCCGCTGGCGCTGGTCCGGCTTCGCCGGATCTGCCTTCCGCTTCGACACCCCCATCGGCCCGCAAACGCTCGCGCCCAGGGTCATCGTCCTCGCCCTTGGCGGCGCCAGCTGGCAGCGCCTCGGCTCCGACGGAGCGTGGGTGCCATGGCTGCGCGCGAAGGGCGTCGCGATCACCGACTGGCAGCCGGCCAACATGGGCTTCCGCGTCGACTGGTCCACCCACATGACCCCGTTTTTCGGCAGTCCGGTCAAAGGCATAGCCCTTCTTGCCGGGCCGCACCGCGGGCGCGGAGAGTTCATCATTTCTGCCAGGGGCGTCGAGGGTGGCGGCATATACAGTATATACAAGTATCTACGCGACGCATATACACTCACCCTCGATCTCCTCCCCGACCTCAGCCAGGACGCGATCACCCGCCGCCTCTCCAGAATGAAACCCGGCGAAAGCACTGCCAACCGCCTGCGCAAACTCGGCCTCGACCGCACCCAGACCGCCCTGGTGGTGGAATTCGCGCGCGCCGAACCCTTTTCCCGGGTCAAGCAGCTGTCCATACCGCTGCAAGGCCCGCGCCCGCTGGACGAAGCCATCTCGGTGGCAGGAGGCATCGCCTGGGACGCGCTCACCCCGGATCTCGAACTGCAGGCCCTTCCAGACACATTCGCCGCCGGCGAGATGCTGGATTGGGAGGCCCCGACCGGCGGTTATCTTCTCACCGCCGCCTGGGCTACGGGTCGCTGGGCAGGCCTGGCCGCCGCGCGCCGCCTGACGCGGCAGACCGCGCCCCGGACTTGATCCGGGGCCTCGGGCGCTGCAGGAGGCCCCGGATCAAGTCCGGGGCGGGTCTTCCTGATGCAAGGCCTCGAACCACGGCAGCACCTGCTCGCGCAGTGTATCGACAGCCAGGTCCAGACACTCCGGGCGCTCCAGCACGTCGATGAAGGCCAAAGTCCCCGGATCACCCTCCGCGCGTTCAAAGAACTCCGCCAGGGTCACATCCTCGCCGCCCGGCCAGTCCGGATGGTCCGGCACCTCGCCGTCGGGCGTGACAAACCGCAGCACGATCTGCACATCCCAGCCATAGCGACTGCGCTGCAGATGCACCGCCGACTTCCCCGCCGCCGTCAACCGGCTCCAGGTCGTGCCGCTTAGCCCATAGCCCGCAGGTACCAGCACCCCGTCCAGCGCCGCGACGATCCGCGTCCAGGCGGCCTCTCGCCGCGCCGGAAAGGCAGGGTCATTTGCTGCCAGATGCTGGCGGGCGGACAGGTCAGGATCGTCCATTCAGGCCGACAGACCCCCGGCAAGGTCTGGCACTTCCAGCGCCGAGAACCCGTAATGCCGCAGCCAGCGCAGGTCGGCCTCGAAGAACGCGCGCAGGTCCGGGATGCCGTATTTTAGCATCGCGATCCGGTCGATCCCCATGCCGAAGGCAAAGCCCTGCCACTGGGTCGGATCCACCCCCGCCGCCTGCAACACCTTCGGGTGCACCATGCCCGAGCCGAGGATCTCCATCCACTTGTCGCCTTCGCCAATCTTCAGCTGACCGCCAACGTTGGAATAGCGGATGTCCACCTCCGCCGACGGCTCCGTGAACGGGAAATGGCTGGCGCGGAACCGCAGTTCCACCTTGTCGACCTCGAAGAACGCCCGGCAGAACTCCTCCAGACACCATTTCAGGTTCGCCATCGAGATTGACCGATCAATCGCCAGCCCCTCGACCTGGTGGAACATCGGCGTGTGGGTCTGGTCCATGTCCATCCGGTAGACCCGTCCCGGAGCGATCACCCGGATCGGCGCGCCGTGCTGCATCAGCGCCCGGATCTGCACCGGGCTGGTATGGGTCCGCAGCACATGCGGCGGGCGATTGTCAGCGGCATCGCGGTGCAGGAAGAAGGTGTCATGCTCCTGCCGCGCGGGGTGCTCCGGCGGGATGTTCAGGGCGTCGAAGTTGTACCAGTCGCTCTCCACCTGCGGCCCCTCGGCCACGGAAAACCCCATGTCGGCGAAGATCGCCGTCAGCTCTTCCATGACCTGGGACACCGGATGCACCGTCCCGCGTGGCCGCGGACGCCCCGGCAGGGTCACGTCCAGCCATTCGGTCTTCAGCCGCTCGTCCAGCGCCGCATCGCCCAGCGCCACCTTCCGCGCCCGCAAGGCCGCGTCGATCTCGTCCTTCAGCGCGTTGAGGCTGGCCCCCGCCGCCTTCCGCGCCTCGGGCTCCATCTTGCCCAGGCCCGCCATCAGGCCCGAGATCTCGCCCTTCTTGCCCAGGGCGCCCAGGCGGACCTCTTCCAGCCCGGCCTCGTCCGCCGCACCGGCCACCGCCGCCAGATACCTGGCCCTGAGCGTGTCGATCCCGTCCATCATCAGACTCCTGAAAACCGTCCCTCTGCTAGCGGCGAAGACCCGACGATGCAAGGCGGTCAGAGCGGGACGGGCTGACGATCCGGCCAGCGCCTGCCGCTACATGATCGGGGCTTCGGTGGTCTCGAAGACCATGGCAGGCAGGGTGCCCGGGTCGTCCATGCCCGCGGTCCGGCTGGCGATCAACCGCTGGCTCCACAGCGTCGTCTGGTCGGTGCGGGCGACGAGACGCAGCTTCAGATGCGCGCGGTCTCCGCTCCAGGCGCCCTCGACATGCAGATCCAGCCCCTCCGGCCAGGGATCGCCCGCAGGACGAAGCCCCTCCGAGCCGTCGCGCAACAGGTATTCGGCTGCCAGCCGCGCGATCGCCCCGGCCAGATCGCGGGCCAGTCCGGTCTCTGTCCCCTCGGGCAGCGCGCCAAGGCGCAGCCGGAAGGGCCGGCCGACGGCGCGCTGCGCGGTCTGACCAAGCTCTGCCGCCACGCGGTGCCGTTCTTCGGTCAGCCAGCGGCCAAAGGCCGGGTCAGGGATGTCGATGCCCTCCAGAAACTCGCGGCCCCCGGCCAGCGCCAGCCGGGATGCGCCCGGATCGCGGTCCAGATCGGTCCCAAAGCGCACCAGCCCGACGCGATCGCGGTCGCTTTGCAGGTGAAGGGCCAGCGGCCCCAGTGCCTTGCGCAGTTCCGACAGCGCCTGCCGCAGGCTGCCCGAAGCCTGGTCCGGTCCGCGATCCGACCACAGGCGGCCTTCCAGCCAGCGGCGTGGGCGGCAATGGCCCTGCGTCCGGCACAGCATGGCCAGCAGCGCCCGGGCCTTCGCCCCGCGCGGCGTATGGTCCTGGCCGGAAGCGTCCAGCACCTGAAACAGCCCCACCAACCGGATGAACATCGGATCGCCCCGCTTTTCGCTGTGTGTCCTCGTCTTTGGACACAGTCGGACGGCTTGCGTGAAATGAGCGTCAATCCCGCAGGTCGGCCCGGCGCGGGCGACAGAAAATCGTGAAATCGCGCGAAAGATCGGCCCGTCGATGGCCCGCAATCGGATTGATTCGGCCTCTGTCCCGACCGCAGAGCCCGTGCGGACCGGGCTTACGGCGTTTTCACGGGGAATTAACGCCGATTTCTCCCCCCTGAGCCGAAGCTGAACCAGATGCCGCTTCCGGCGCCGTTTCGTGCCCCGGTCCGGAAACCCGCGAAAGGTCAAACGATGCCCGGACCCGTCATGCCTGGCCTTGCCCCTGCCCGCAGCACCGCCGGGCTGACCGACGCCGATGACGCCGCCGTCGGTCTTGCCCGGCTTCTGACGCGCGGTTTGCCCGGCCGCGACCCCTCGACCGGGAAGGCCCGATGTCGGCCCGGTCAGAACTTCGCCGCGCAGGATTACCTTGGCCTTCTTCGCCATCCCGCCGTGCAGGCGGCGGCTTGCCCGGCACCTGGTCGGCTCCCCGACCCTGATGCGCGGGCCGCAGCCAGCCGCCGCGCGCTCGAGACCCGTCTCGCGGCGGTCCTGAACCTGCCTCACGCCGCCACCTTCGCGTCCGGGGCTGAAGCCATCCGGCAGACATTCACCGCGATCCTGTCGCCCGACGACGTCGTGCTGCTCGATTCCGCTGCCCCCGCCGCCATGTCCGAGGCAGTCCTTGCCCGTCGCGCAGGCCTGCACCGCTTTCCCTCCGGTCCGGTCGGGGCAGTCGAGCGGCGTCTGGCCCGCCTTGCCCGTCAGCACCGGCGCGGACGCCTGGTTCTGGCCGTTCCCGCCGTGTCGGAACATGGCTCGAGGATCGCCGACCTTGCCGAACTGGCCATGCTTGCCCGCCTGCACCAGGCGCTTCTGATCGTCGATGTCTCGCAGGATCTGGGGGCCATCGGCCCGGATGGCGGGGGGGTGATGGAGGTGCAGGGGTGTCTCGGTCGCGTCGATATCGTCCTTGGCAGTCTGGCGAATTGCTTTGGGGCGGAGGGGGGCTTTGCCGCCTTTCACGACCCGGGCTTCGGGCCCGGGATCAGGCGCGATGCAAGGCCGCTGTCTGCGGGGAATGCCGGCACCATCCTCGCCGCGGCCGAAGTCGCCTTCGGCGTCGAGGGCCGTCGCCTTCGCCGCAACCTGCAGGGCGTTTCGCTCCGGCTGCGCAATCACCTGATGGCGGATGGTGCCCGTGTCATCGGTGGCGCCGCTCCGCTGGTCCCGGTTCTTCTGCCCGCGAAAACCGCCTTGCCCCGCACCGCTCTGCTGGAAAGCGCCGGGCCGCGCGTGACCCTGCTGCAGGCGCCGGTCGTATCCTTTCATGCCCCGCGCTGGCGGATCGGGTTGAATGCCGGACACGGACCGGCCGACATCGACAACCTTGCCGACCTGATCCGGGACGTCAATCGCGCGTTTGACCGGTCGCCGGGCCGCAGGCGGGCCGCCGTCTAACCCTTGATCGAGGCGGTCACATAGTTGCAGCTCAGATCGCGGTCCGACAGACCCCAGCGCCAGGTCACCGGGTTGAAGACCATGCCCTTGCGGTCCACCGGTCGCAGTCCCGCCGTCTCGATCAAGGCGTAAAGCTCGTCGGGCGTGATGAACTTCCGCCAGTCATGCGTGCCTTTCGGCAGCCAGCGCATCACCCATTCCGCGCCGATGATCGCCATCAGGAACGACTTCGGGTTCCGGTTGAGCGTCGAGCAGATCATCAGCCCGCCGGGTTTCAAAAGCTCCTGGCAGGCCACCAGATAGGCCTGCGGATCTGCCACATGTTCCACCACTTCCATATTCAGGACCACGTCAAAACGTTCCCCGGCCGCGGCCAGCGCCTCGGCCGTGGTGTGCCGGTAATCGATCGTCAGCCCCGACTGTCGGGCGTGGGCCTGCGCCACCGGAATGTTGCGCGCCGCCGCATCCGCGCCGACCACATCCGCGCCCAGCCGGGCCATCGGCTCGGACAGAAGGCCGCCGCCGCACCCGATGTCCAGGATCCGCAACCCGGCAAAAGGCAGCGGACCCGACGGATCCCGCCCGAACTCGGCAGCGATCTGGCTGGTGATGTAGTCCAGCCGGCAGGGGTTCAGCATATGCAGCGGCTTGAACTTGCCGTCTGCATTCCACCACTCCGCCGCCATCGCCTCGAATTTGGCGACCTCTTGCGGGTCAACCGTATCCACTGCCATCACAGCCTCCTGCCTGGTCCCCGAATGCCCTTCGACTTCGGGCTTTCCCGTGGCTATATAGGGCGAAGATGGATCAGAGATCAGGTCAAAAGCGCGCAGTCGAATACCTTTACCCGCCGATCGACCCGTTCGATCAGCGCGTGATCGACATGGGCGACGGCCACCGGGTCTATGTCGAGCAATGCGGCCGCCCCGACGGCATCCCGGTCATCGTGTTTCACGGCGGCCCCGGCGGCGGCTGCTCGCCCGCCATGCGCCGCTACTTCGACCCGCGCGTGTTCCGCATCGTCCTCTTCGACCAGCGCGGCTGCGGCCGCTCGCGCCCCCATGCTTCTGTCACCGCCAACACCACCTGGCACCTCGTCCAGGACATCGAGACGATACGCCAGACCCTTGCCATCGACCGCTTCATCGGTTTCGGCGGCAGCTGGGGCGCCACACTCGCGCTGATCTACACGATCACCCACCCGGACCGCGTCGCACACCTCGTCCTGCGCGGCGTGTTCCTGGCGACGAAGGCGGAACTGACGTGGTTCTACGGCGGCGGTGCCGGGGCCTTCTTCCCCGACCTCTGGTCGCGTTTCACCGAGGTCATCCCCGAGGCGGAACGCAGCGACCTCATCGCCGCCTACCATCGCCGCCTCTTTTCGGGGAACCTGGTCGAGGAAACCCGCTTCGGCCGGATCTGGGCCAACTGGGAAAATGCGCTGGCCTCGATCCACAACGAGGGCGCCCTGGGCGAAAGCCCCTCCGACTATGCCCGCGCCTTCGCCCGGCTGGAAAACCACTATTTCCAGAATGCCGGCTTTCTTGAAGCCGACGGCTGGATCCTGCGCGAACGGGCCCGGATCGAGCAGGTCCCGGCCACCATCGTCCAGGGCCGCTACGACATGATCTGTCCACCCCAGGCCGCGTGGTCGCTGGCGCAGGGCTGGGCCAAATGCGATCTGAAGATGGTGCCCCTTGCCGGACACGCCCTGTCCGAGCCGGGCATCTCCGAAGCTCTGGTCCGCGTGATGGACGGGTTGAAGCCGTCCGCCCTGTAGCGCAGGCTAGCGTGATGAGGACAAGTGGACTCCGGTTTTCCGCGTCAATCTCGCAACCACCGGGAATCGAGATCGGGATGATGTTTCCATCAAACATCATCCCGATCTAGGCCCTTTTCCCCACCACCGCGACGCCCAGCGTTTCCAGCACCCTGGCCTCGATCTGCGCCGCTTCCAGCCCCGCGAGCCGATACATCGCTTCCGGCGAGGCCTGGTCGATGAAGATGTCCGGCAGCACCAGCGACCGGAACTTCAAGCCCCGGTCGAACACGCCCGCCTCGGCCAGCAACTGCGCGACATGGCTTCCAAATCCACCAATCGCTCCTTCCTCGACCGTCACCAGCGCCTCATGCCCACGCGCCAGCCGGAGGATCAGATCCCGGTCGAGGGGCTTGGCAAACCGTGCATCCGCCACGGTGACCGACACGCCGCGCCCGCCCAGGGCCTCTGCCGCCTTCAGGCTTTCGCCCAGCCGGGTGCCGAAGGACAGGATCGCGACCCGAGACCCCTCGCGCAGGATCCGACCCCTGCCGATCTGCAGCGGCACCCCCCGCGCGGGCATCTCCACCCCCACGCCCTCACCCCGCGGATAGCGGAAGGCAATCGGACCTGCGTCATGGGCGGCCGCCGTCGCCACCATATGCACGAGTTCCGCCTCGTCCGCGGCGGCCATGACCACCATGCCCGGCAGGTTCGCGAGGAACCCGATGTCGAATGCCCCGGCATGGGTCGCCCCATCCGCGCCCACCAGCCCGGCCCGGTCGATGGCAAACCGCACCGGAAGCCGCTGGATCGATACATCGTGCACGACCTGATCGTATCCGCGCTGAAGAAACGTCGAATAGATCGCGCAAAACGGCTTCAGACCCCCAGCCGCCAGCCCCGCGCTGAAGGTCACCGCGTGCTGCTCGGCAATCCCCACGTCAAAGCACCGCTTGGGAAACCGCGAGGCGAACAGGTCCAGCCCCGTCCCGTCCGGCATCGCCGCAGTGACGGCCACGATCCTTGCGTCCCGCTCCGCCTCGGCAATCAGGCTCTGCGCAAAGACCTTGGTATAGGACGGCGCATTCGACGGAGCCTTTGCCTGCACCCCGGTCATGACATCGAACTTGCCGGTCGCATGGCCCTTGTCCCGCGCCGCTTCGGCCGGGGCATAGCCCTTGCCTTTCTTCGTCAGCACATGGATCAGCACCGGCCCGGTCGCCCGCGCCTTCACCGTGCGCAAAACCGGCAAGAGCTGGTCCAGGTCATGCCCGTCGATGGGCCCGACATAGTCGAACCCCAGCGATTCAAACAAGGTTCCGCCGACCGCCATGCCCTTCAGCATGTCCTTGGCGCGCTTCGCTCCGTCTTGCAGGGGCTGGGGAAGCAGCCCGACAAAGCCTTTCGCCATCTGCTTCAGATCCTGCATCGGCGGTTCGGCGTAAAGCTTCGAGAGATAGGCCGACAGCGCCCCCACCGGCGGGGCGATCGACATCTCGTTGTCGTTCAGGATCACGAACAGCCGCTTGCCCAGATGGCCCGCATTGTTCATCGCCTCGAAGGCCATTCCCGCCGACATCGCGCCGTCGCCGATCACTGCGATCGCGTCGCCCGGATCGCCCCCCAGTTCCGCCGCCATCGCAAAGCCCAGCGCGGCGGAAATCGAGGTCGAGGAATGCGCCGCGCCGAACGGGTCATAGGGGCTTTCCGACCGCTTGGTGAAGCCCGACAGCCCGCCCTCCATCCGCAATGTCCGGATCCGGTCGCGCCGCCCGGTCAGGATCTTGTGCGGATAGCACTGGTGACCCACGTCCCAGATCAGCTTGTCGCGCGGCGTGTCGAAGACGGCATGCAGCGCCACCGTCAGTTCGACCACCCCCAGCCCGGCCCCCAGGTGCCCGCCGGTCACGCTGACCGCGCTGATGGTCTCGGCGCGAAGTTCCGCCGAAAGCTGGTGCAACTCTCGATCCGACAGAGCTTTCAGGTCCGAGGGCAGCTTCACCCGGTCAAGCAGCGGAGTAGCGGGTCGGTCGGTCATCATGCCTGCCTTTGCGGGTCAACTGTCCCGCGCGATAACGAAGCGCGCCGCGGCGATCAAGTTGACCGCGCCGTTTCCATATCCGGCCAGCGCCGCCTCGGCCTCCCGAACCAGCTCCGCCGCCCTCGCTCTGGCTCGGTCCAGCCCCAGAAGCGAGACGAACGTCGCTTTCCCCGCCTCGGCATCCTTGTGCAGGCGCTTGCCGGTCTTGGCCTCGTCGCCCGTCACGTCAAGGATGTCGTCCGCGATCTGGAACGCCAGCCCCAACGCCGCCGCATATCGCCGCAGGGGGGCAGGGTCCGCACCGGCGATCACCGCACCGGCCCCGGCGGCAAAGCCGATGAGCGCCCCGGTCTTGCCCGCCTGCAGCGTCGTGATCTCCTCCAGCGTCAACGACCGCCCCGCCGTCTCTGCCGCGATGTCCAGCGCCTGCCCCAGCACCATACCATCAATGCCGGAGGCCGCCGCCAGCCCCGCAACCAATGTCATCCGCACTTCGGCAGAGCCCAAAGCCGGGTCGCACAGCAGTTCGAATGCCAACGTCTGCAAGGCATCCCCCGCCAGCACCGCCGTGGCCTCATCCCAGGTCCTGTGCACCGTCGGCTGCCCCCGCCGCAGGTCGTCATCGTCCATGCAGGGCAAGTCGTCATGCACGAGGGAATAGGCATGCAGCGCCTCGATCGCCGCAGCGGCGCTCACCGCATGCGCCTCTGCCACGCCGTGGATCCGCGCGCCTTCCAGCACCAGAAACCCGCGCAACCGCTTGCCCCCGCGCAGCGCATACCGCATCGCGTCCGTTACCGGCTGATCTGCCCGCGTCGCCAGGGCAGCCAAAAGCCGCGCCTCGCACAAGGCTGCATCCGCCGCCAACCGCTTTTGAAACGTCACATCCCCTCCGCCAGAGCCGTCCCGACCGCCCGACCCTCCTGCGCCCGGATAAGTTCCACCTTCTCCTCGGCTTCGGCCAGCTTTTTCGCGCAGTGAGCCTTCAGCGCAGCCCCGCGTTCATACAGGGCAATCGACTGCTCCAGCGGCACCTCGCCCCGTTCAAGGGCACCCACCACCTGCTCCAGCGCGGCCATGGCTTCTTCGAAGCTCATCGCGTCGATCGGTCCCGCTGTTGGATTTTCGCTCATCGGCCCCGCTCCTCCAAGACGCCCACATGCGCGGCGACCGAGGCCGCCAGCGCCTCCAGATCATAGCCACCCTCCAGCGAGGACACCACCCGCCCGCCCGCGAATTCGCAAAGATGGCGGGTCAGCCAGGCGTAATCCTCTGCCTGCCATTCCAGGCCCGCCAGCGGATCATCGGCATGGGCATCGAAGCCCGCCGATATGAGCAGAAGCTCAGGATCCCACTCCTGCAAGGCGGGAAACACAACGCGTTCATACGCTTGCCGCATGTCATGCCCGGTCCCGCCTCCGCGCAGGGGCAGGTTCATGATCTGCCCGTGCGCACCCTTTTCCTCAGGCCGACCGGTGCCGGGATACAGCGGCATCTGGTGTGAGCTGACAAACAGGCACCGCCCTTCATCCCACAAGAGGTCCTGTGTGCCGTTCCCGTGATGCACATCGAAATCCACGATGGCGACGCGCTTCAACCCATGATGGTCCAGCGCCCGCTTTGCGGCTATGGCCACGGTTCCGAACAGACAGAACCCCATCGCAATATCCCGCTCCGCATGGTGTCCCGGGGGACGTCCGGCCACGAATGCCGTCCTTGCCGCTCCGCCGACCACCGCATCGACCGCCGCGCAGATGCCGCCGACCGCCCGCATCGCCGCGTCAAACGACCCCGGCGACAGGAATGTGTCCCCATCCAGCTGCGCCCAGCCCTCTTCCGGGACCGAAGCCTTTACCCGCGCCAGATACCCCGCCGGGTGACAGCGCAACACATCCGCCGCCTCACCCAAAGGACACTCCCGCCGGTCCACCGGTAGTCCCCGCAGCCCGCGCTCCACCGCTGCCAGCCGCTCGACCCGCTCCGGGTGCCCCGGCGGGGTCACATGCCGCGCGCAGTCTGGATGCGTGAACACCAGAACCATGGCTTTCTCTTCTCCAAATATCCCGGGGGTTCGGGGGCTGGCCCCCGGTCCCACGCCAGCCACAGGCTCAATCCGGTTGCAGCATATAGCCCTCGCCCCGCACCGTCTGCAGATAGCGTGGCACCTTCGGATCGTCCTCGATCTTCCGCCTGAGCCGGGTGATCTGCACATCGACCGCCCGTTCCTGTGCCGCGTCCTCGGCACCGGCCTCGCCCACCAGCTTGTCGCGGCTGATCGCCACCCCCGGTGCCGCCGCGAAGACCCGCATCAAGGCCGCTTCGGTCGCCGTCAGCCGCACCGGAGCCTCGCCGCGCCACATTTCACCCCGGTCCAGATCATAGCGCACCGCGCCAAGATGCAGGAACTGCCGCACCGGCTCGGCGGGCTTCACCACCGGCACCCGGCGCAGGATCGCGTTGATCCGAAGCAAAAGCTCCCTCGGCTCGAACGGCTTGACGAGGTAGTCATCCGCCCCCGCCTCCAGCCCGTCGATCCGATTTGCCGCCTCACCCCGTGCCGTGAGCAAAAGGATCGGCGTCGCCATCCGCTTGCGCAGATCGCGCGTCAGCGAGACCCCGTCCTCGCCCGGCATCATCACATCCATGACGATCAGGTCGAACTCCAGCCCGCCCAGGATCCGCCGGGCCTGAGAAGCATCGCGCGCGACAGAAACAAGAAATCCATTCCTTATCAAGAACTTCTGCAACAGCCCTCGGATACGCTCGTCATCGTCGACGATCAGAAGATGCGCGTCTGGGACCATCAGCCACCGTCCTTCAGGCGGTTGAACTGCCGCCGCATCTCGGGATCCATCATCGCCTCCAGCACCTGCCGGAAGCCCGCCACCGCCTGCGGCCCCGCCGCCCGGTACGCCGCCCGCATCCGCGCCCGTTGCGCGTCCGACAATTCCCGTTCCAGCATCTGTCCCTTGTCCGTCAAATGCAGATGCCGTTCCCGCGCATCCACCTTGCCCTTCTCGCTGCGAACGAGACCATCCTCGATCAAGGTGCGCAACACACGATTCAACGACTGCTTTGTAACACCCAGGATCGTCAGCAGGTTGGAAACCGTCGTGCCGGGCGAGCGGTGGATGAAGTGGATCGCCCGGTGATGCGCCCGACCGTAGTCCTTGCCCTCAAGGATCCGGTCCGGGTCCGCCGTAAACCCGCGATAGGCGAAGAACATCGCCTCGATGCCTTTGCGCAACTGCTCGTCGGTCAGGAACAGCAGGTTCTCCCCGCCCGGTGTCTCGGCCATTCATCCGCTCCCTTTCGGGATGAATTTACGTCAGCCTTGTTGACTTTCCAAGCACCAACCCGTAATTGCTGTCCGATTTCGCGCAAGAATCTGTCCGAAGCGGACCTTTCTGGCGCAACTTTCGCAAAGATGGAGGGCAGGATGGCTGCTTACGACGATCGCGACGGGTTCATCTGGATGGATGGCAAGCTGGTGGAATGGCGTTCGGCGAACGTCCACATCCTGACCCATGCCCTGCACTATGCCTCATCCGTCTTTGAAGGCGAGCGGTGCTACGACGGCAAGATCTTCAAGGGCCACGAACACTCGCTGCGGCTTCTGGAATCCGGCCGCCTTCTGGACATGCCGATCCCCTACAGCGCGGATGAGATCGACGCGGCGAAAGAGGAAGTCCTGAAGGCCAACGGTCTGACCGACGCCTATGTTCGCGCCGTCGCCTTCCGGGGCGCGGGGGACGAGATGGGGGTCGCCTCGCTTGGCAATCCGGTGCGCCTTGCCATCGCCTGCTGGTCCTGGGGCGCCTATTACGGCGATGCCAAGATGAAGGGCGCGAAGCTCGACATCGCCAAGTGGAAGCGGCCCTCGCCTGAAACCATCCCCACCGCCGCCAAGGCCGCCGGTCTTTACATGATCTGCACCATGTCCAAGCACGCCGCGATGGCCAAGGGCTGCTCGGACGCGCTCTTCTACGACTTCCGGGGTTATGTGGCCGAGGCGACCGGCGCGAACATCTTCTTCGTCAAGGACGGCGAGGTGCATACCCCGAACCCGGATTGCATCCTGAACGGGATCACCCGGCAGACGGTGATCGGGATGCTGAAGGACATGCAGATCAAGGTCCACGAACGCCATATCCTGCCCGAGGAGCTGGCAACCTTCGAACAGTGCTGGCTGACCGGCACCGCAGCCGAGGTGACCCCGGTCGGCCAGATCGGCGACCACATGTTTCAGGTGGGCGACCTGACCCGCCGCGTCGCGACCGAATACGAAAGGCTGGTCCGCGCCTGACCGGCATGCAACGCGGGCGAAGGGCCGGGTGCAGCGGCCCGGCCCGGTCCGTGTCCTGCAGGCTCAGACCACCTCGGTCACCACCTCGATATTGCCCTTGGTCGCGTGCGAATAGGGGCAGATGAAATGACCGCGCTCGGCGATCTTCTCGGCCACCGCCCGGTCAACGCCCGGCATCGACACCACCAGCTTGACCGTGAGTCCGAACCCACCCTCCGAGCGGCCGCCGATGCCGACATGGGCGTTCACCGTGGCACTTTCCGGCACGGAGCCCAGCTTTTCGCTGGCTGCCGCGAAGCGCATCGCGCCCAGGTAGCAGGCGCTGTAACCGATGGCGAACAGCTCTTCCGGGTTGTGGCCCAGGCCGGATCCGCCCAGTTCCCTGGGGCTGGCATGGGTGATCGTCAACTGGCCGTTTACCAGCCCGGATACTCCATTCCGCCCGCCCCCCGTTGCCTTGGCTTCGGTCCAGTATTTCGCGTCTACGGTCATCTTCATCTCCATCCAGAACGATTTCATCGCGCGCGATATAAATGACGGCGAACGGTGCCGCTGTCAATCGCTTGCATTTGCATCGTGGGCGATATAAATTCCGGACATGACTCCGGCTCCGCCCGACATGCTGTGTTTTGCACTGCACTCCACGGCCCACGCCGTGCATGCCGCCTATGCTCCGCTGCTGCGACCCTTTGGCCTGACCTACCCACAGTATCTGGTCCTCGCCTCGCTGAACGCACAGGACGCGCGGACAGTTGGCCAGCTTGGCGGCGAGTTGCGGCTGGATACCAACACCCTGACGCCCTTGCTCAAACGGATGGAGACCTTGGGCTGGCTGATCCGCAGCCGTGACCCAAAGGATGAACGCCAGGTCCGCCTGTCGCTGACCGAGGCCGGTCGCACACTTGCGGATCGCGCGTCGGGCGTGCCCCGCGCTTTCGCCGAAAAGACCGGCCTGCATCTGACCGACATCGCCGACCTGCGCGACATCCTTGCCGCGCTGCGCGACCGCCTGAAACCTGCCAGGCCCTGAGAGTCCGGCGGCGCGCGAATGACTCGGCGGGAAACTGGCACGCTGCCCGCCCTGGGCAGTCAGGCCGCCCGTCCCCGCTCGATCCGCAGATACTGGATCAGACGGGTGGACCCCGAAGCCCCGCGGACCCGGAGCCACGTCTCTCGGGGCGTCCTGGCCAGACGCAGGAAATGCTTGACCCGGGCCCCGGTCGTCCGGGCGCGATGGTCGGCAAGATGACGGCTCATTCTCTCCTCCCAGAAGTGCTGGACCGAAAGAGTGCGCCCGAATCGCGCTGCCGCCAACCCCCTTGCAAAGCGCGCTTGCGTGATCTTGCCAGTCCCGCACCCGCTGCCTAGTCTGGCGCCCGAAACGGGGGGAACCACGATGCGACTGAAGGACAAGACGATCCTGATCACGGCAGCCGGCCAGGGCATCGGCCGCGCCAGCGCCATCGCCTGCGCAGCGCAGGGCGCGCGCGTCATCGCGACCGACCGCGACGCAGCCCTTCTGCGCGGCCTCGATATGGAGACCCATGCCCTCGACGTGACCGACCCCGCCGCCATCCTTGCCCTGCGCGACCGGCTGCCTCGGCTTGACGGCCTGTTCAACTGCGCGGGCTATGTCGCGCATGGCACCATCCTTGATGTGACCGACCGCGACTGGGACTTCTCCTTCGAGCTGAACGTGAAGTCGATGCTTCACACCTGCCGAGCCTTCGTTCCCGGCATGCTTTCCCGCGCCGAGGAAACCGGCACCGCATCGATCCTGAACATGGCCTCGATGGCGTCCTCGATCAAAGGCTTCGTCAATCGCACCGCCTACGGGGCGACCAAGGCCGCCGTGATCGGCCTGACCAAAGCCATCGCCGCCGATTTCGTGAAGACCGGCCTGCGCTGCAACGCCCTGTGTCCCGGCACTGTCGATACCCCCAGCTTGCGCGGCCGCATCGCCGCGGCCGCCGACCCGGTCCAGGCCGAAAAGGACTTCATCGCCCGGCAACCCATGGGGCGGCTCGCCACCACCGACGACATCACCCCGATGGTCGTCTTCCTCCTCGCCGACGAAAGCCGCTTCGTCACCGGGCAGACCTGCCTGGTCGACGGCGGCGTGACCATCTAGAAGGACAGCGCATGAAACTCCTCCGCTACGGCCCCAAGGGTGCCGAAAAGCCCGGCCTTCTTGACCATGCCGGCCAGGTCCGCGACCTTTCGGCCCTTGTCCCCGACATCGGTGGCACCGCCCTCTCGCCGGACAGCCTCAAGCGCCTCGCCGCGCTGGACCCGGCCAGCCTCCCCCTCGTCCCCGGCATCCCGCAGAAGGACCTCCGCCTCGGCCCCTGCGTCGGCGGTACCCGCAAATTCATCTGCATCGGCCTCAACTACGCCGACCACGCCGCCGAAACCGGCGCGGCGATCCCCAAGGAGCCGGTCGTCTTCAACAAATGGATCACCGCCATGTGCGGCCCCGACGACGACGTGGAAATCCCGCGCGGCTCGGTGAAGACCGACTGGGAGGTGGAGCTGGGCGTGGTCATCGGCACCGGCGGCAAGTACATCGACGAAGCGAGCGCCCTAGACCACGTCGCCGGCTACTGCGTGGTCAACGATGTGTCGGAACGCGAGTACCAGACCGAACGCGGCGGCACCTGGGACAAGGGCAAGGGCTGCGACACCTTCGGCCCGACCGGCCCCTGGCTGGTCACGAAGGACGAGGCGGGCGATGTCGGCAACCTGAAAATGTGGCTCGATGTCGACACCCACCGCTACCAGAAGGGCTCTACCGCCACGATGATCTTCGGCGTCGCGCACATCGTCTCCTATCTTTCCCGCTTCATGTCGCTGGAGGCGGGTGACGTCATCTCCACCGGCACGCCCCCCGGCGTCGGCCTTGGCCAGAAGCCCCCGGTCTACCTGAAGGGCGGCGAGGTGATGCGGCTCGGCATCGAAGGTCTTGGCACCCAGACCCAGCGCGTGGTGAAGACCTGACATGGACCTCGGGCTGTCGGGCAAGGTCATCATCGTCACCGGCGGAGGCTCCGGCATCGGCGCCGCCGTCTCTGAAGTCCTGGCCGAGGAAGGCGCGGTCCCCGTCATCCTCACCCGCCGCGCCCCCGATGCCGCCTGGCTGAAGGGTGTAACGCGGGCCGATGTGGTTCTCGCCGACCTTTCTGACGATGCCCAATGCCGCCGCGCCGTGGACGAAATCCGCACGAAGCACAGCAAGATCGACGGCCTTGTGAACAACGCCGGGGCCAATGACTCCGTGGGCATCGAGGCCGGACCCGACGCGTTCCGCCAAAGCCTCGACCGCAACCTTGTGCACTACTACACCCTCGTGCATCTCCTCGCCGATGACCTCCGCGCCACCAAGGGCGCCATCGTCAACGTCGCCTCCAAGACCGCGCTGACCGGGCAGGGCGGCACCTCGGCCTACGTCGCCGCCAAGGCCGCGCAACTGGGCCTGACCCGCGAATGGGCTGCGGCCTTCCTGAAGGACGGCGTCCGGGTGAATGCCGTCATCCCGGCCGAGGTGATGACCCCGCTTTACGCCAACTGGCTGAAAACCTTCGACAACCCCGAGGAGCGCCTGGCCGGGATCACCCGCCGCATCCCGCTTGGTCAGCGGATGACCACCCCGCGCGAGATCGCGGATACCGTGGTCTTCCTACTGTCGCCGCGAAGCTCACACACCACGGGCCAGTGGCTGTTTCCCGACGGCGGCTACACCCACCTTGACCGCGCCCTCAGCTAGACCGCCGAGAACCCGTTATCGACGAACAGCTGCGCGCCGTTGACGAACTCCGCGTCGTCCGACGCCAGATACAGCGCCGCCCGCGCCACGTCTTCCGGCTTGCCCATCCGCCCCTGCGCCGCCGCAATCGCCGCGTCCGACACATCGACGCCCAGCTTAGTCAGCAACTCCACCTCACGGTCGCCGTGCGGGGTCTGGATGAACCCCGGACAGACCGCATTGCAGCGGATGCCCCGGTCGCGGAACTCCACCGCAATCGCCCGGGCGAACATGTGGCAGGCGCCTTTGGTGGCGTCATACAGCACCTCGTTCGGCGTCGCATAGACCGCCGAGATCGACGAGGTGCAGACGATCGACCCGCCGCCCGCCGCCAGCATCTGTGGCAGCACCGCGCGGGTCATCAGATACATCGACTTCACGTTCACGTCGAACAGGAAGTCCCAATCCGCTTCCTCCGTCTCCAGGAACGGCTTGATGACGATGGTCCCGGCATGGTTGAACAGAACGTTCACCGGCCCCAGGGCCGCATTGACCGCCGCCACCGCCGCCTCGACCTCGGCCTTGGATGACACATCCGCCCGAGCGAATGCGGCCCTGTGGCCCGCCGCCTGCAATTCGGCCACCAGCGCCCCGCCCGCCGCAGCATTGCGGTCGATCACCCCGACCGCCGCCCCTTCCGTCGCGAACAGCCGCGCCGAGGCCGCGCCCATCCCCGTTGCCCCGCCCGAAATGATCGCCGTCTTGCCCTTCAGCCGGTCCATTCACGCCCCCTCCAGCCGCCCCACCGCCCAGCGCGCCGCGTCTGCAACAGCCGGGTCCGCATCCTCGACCAACCCCGCCGCCACAGCGCCAAGCTGCGGCAGGCCCGAGTTCCCGATCGCATAAAGCACGTTTCGCACAAACCTGTCGCGCCCGATCCGCTTGATCGGTGATCCGGCAAACCGCGCCCGGAACCCGGCATCATCCAACACCGCCAGCTCTGCCAGTTCCGGCAGGCCGACTTTTGGCTGATAGCCCAGGTCCCTGGCGGCCACCGCGTATTTGTTCCAGGGGCAGACCGCCAGACAGTCGTCACAGCCATATATGCGATTGCCCATACAGGCACGGAGGTCCGTATCTACAGGCCCGCGATGCTCGATGGTCAGATAAGAGATACACCGTCGCGCATCCAGTTGATAAGGCGCAGGAAAAGCACCTGTCGGGCAGATGTCCAGACAGGCTGTGCAGCTTCCGCAATGGCTGGTTTCCGGCACATCCGGCTCCAGGTCCAGCGTGGTGAAGATCGCCCCCAGAAACACCCAGTTCCCCAGATCGCGGCCCAGAAGATTGGTGTGCTTGCCTTGCCACCCCAACCCCGCCGCCTGCGCCATTGGCTTCTCCATCACCGGAGCGGTGTCGACGAACACCTTGATCTCGCCCCCTGCAGCGTCGATCAGCCAGCGCCCCAGCCGCTTCAGCCGCCGCTTCACCAGGTCGTGGTAATCCTTCCCCTGCGCATAGACGCTGATCACCCCCCGGTCCGGCCGCGCCAGCCCGGCCATCGGATCGTCCTGCGGCGTATAGGCCTCCGCCAGCATCACCACCGACCGCGCCTGGGGCCACAACGCCGCCGCCGACCCGCGCCATTCCTCGCGCTCGGCCATCCAGGCCATCTGCCCGTGTCGGCCCTCGGCCAGGAACGTCCGCAGCCGTCCCGCCGTCTCGGGAGCGGCATCCGGTCGACAGATCCCGGCTTTCGCAAACCCCTCTGCCAGGGCCTGGTCCTGCAACCTGCGCTTCAGAAGGGCTTTCTCTTCGCCAAATATCCCGGGGGTTCGGGGGCTGGCCCCCGATCCGCCGCCCGCCTCAGAAATCGAGGTCGGCATAATGCGCGGCCGGCGGAAAGCCCGAGATCTGATCCGCCAGCAGGGGCCGGAACGACGGTCGCGACTTGATCTTCGCATACCAGTCCTTCAACACGGCGTGCCGGTTCCAGTCCACATCGCTGATGTAGTCAAGGCAGCTCAGATGCGCCGCCGCGGTGAAATCCGCCAGCGTCATCACATCGCCAGCCAGCCAGCGCCGCTGATCCAGCAGCCAGGCCATGTAATCCAGGTGATACTTGATCTGGGTCGAGCCCAGCTTGACGTTCTTCGAATCCGGATAGCCCTGCCCGGTGACCTTCTTGTTCACCCGCTCGTAGAGCAGCTTTGACGTCACTTCATTGTGAAACTTGTCGTCAAACCATGCACATAGGCGGCGAACTTCATACCGGCCCTCGGGATCCTTCGGCATCAGCGGCACTTGCGGGGCGATTTCCTCCAGGTATTCGCAGATCGCCTGGCTTTCGCTCATCACCCGGTTGCCCATCTTCAGGATCGGCACCTTGCCCGCCGGGTTGCGGCGCAGGAAGTCCGGGGTCGGCTCCCAATAGCGTTCTTCCACCAGTTCGGCCTCGATCCGCTTTTCCGCGAGCGTCAACCGCACCTTCCGGCAAAAGGGCGACAGCGGAACGTGATACAGGCGGTTCGAGGGACGGTTCATCGGGCAGCGGCCTCCGGTCTGTTCATTCATTGCCGCGCCAAGGGCAGGAATTCAATCCCTGCTCCGCATCAACCCTCGAAACAGGCGGATCTTCCGTCCGCAGCAATGGTTTCCGCCCCGGACATGATGCTGCGCGCCCGGCTGCGGACAAAGCTGGACGGCTCCGAGGCGCTGCGGCCCTTGGGATCGGGAAGAACCGCCGCCAGTCGCGCCGCCTGCAAGGCCGTCAGATCGCGTGCATCGACGCCGAAGTGGTGTCGGGCAGCGGCCTGGATGCCGAAGACGCCCTCGTCGAATTCGGCAACGTTCAGATAGACCTCAAGGATCCGCCGTTTGGACCAGAAGATCTCCAGGGCCGGGGTCAGAACCGCCTCCAGCGCCTTGCGCACCCAGCTTCGACCCTGCCAGAGGAACACGTTCTTCGCGACCTGCTGGCTGATCGTTGACGCCCCACGATTGCCGCCCTCGTCGATGGCCTTGCGGATCGCTGCCATGTCGAAACCCCAGTGGTTGCAGAAATTCGCATCCTCTGCCGCAACCACCGACCGCGCCATCACGGGCGCGATCTCTTCCCAGCTGACCCAATCCTTCGTGATCCCCCCCAGCCGCCAGGCTTCGCCAAGCTGGTAGAGATTGATCGGCGGCGGCACGAAGGCGAAGACCAGGATCAGGGCGGCATATCCGGCCGCGACAAAACCGGCGGCCCGCCCCAGCCATTTCAGGATCACGCGCAGCCATGCGGCCCGGGCAGGTGCCACGGCGTCAGCCTTAGGTTTCCGCTTTCTGGCGGTGCCATTCGGCTTGGTGGCCGGCTTTTCGGCGGATTTCTCGGTCATCCTGTCACAAGGACGCAGGTGCGGCGCGCCCGTCAAGCCGGAAGTCGATCAAGGCTCGCCGATTGCCGCCGGATTGCCCGGCACGGTTTCCGGAATCTGCATCTGCATGTCGACAAGCGCCGCCTCCGCTTCGGGACTGAGGCGCGTCCAAAGGATCTTCGGACTTCCGTTCAGCCCTTGCAGCGCATCGATCACCCGATCCTTGCCCAGAAGACGGACCCGCATCGCGACGGCAGCACCGTCGTTTTGCAGGCCGCGCGCGACATCTTGCAGAAAGCGGTCGTCCAGTCCCGCAGCCCGGAACTGCGCGCCAATTCCGTTGCCCGTCGCCTGCTGCTTGCGCTGGTCAAGAAACAGCAGCCCTAGCAAGGCACCCCAGCGACCACCGGCCTGCGGCTCTCCGGTCGCGAGGCTGATCGACTGGTTGATCGTGACGCGACCGGATGTGTCGCGGGTGACGACCACGATGTCCTCCGGCTCGGTCCCGGCTGCCTGCTGCAGTCGCGCCAGGCTTTCCCCGGCATGGAATGCCGGGGGCGGGCTGCGATAGACGGCTATGATCAGGTCGGACACGTCTCACGCTCCACTGTCAGGTCGTTGCGCGGCACTTTAGGCGCGGTGGCAATTCGGCAACAAGAGGATTCGGCACGGCGATCAATCGCGACTTCGTGCCGGGGTTGCGACTCTGCTGGGTTCGCCCTATTCCGGCTGCCAAACGCCGAGAGCGGGTGGGACTGGCACCAGGTGGTCCGTTTCAGGGCGGTGGCCCGGGCGAGAAGCGTCTCTCGGGATGACAGGGCGGAGGCACCTCCTTGATTTCGCGCAGCTTCCTCAAGGGGGACGCAGTTTCCGAGGCGGTCTACTCGGACTGCGAACACTACCGCTATCTCTTGACCCGCATCTGGGGCACGGGACCCAAGGCCCTGTTTGTCATGCTGAATCCATCGACCGCCACCGAGGCGCAGAATGACCCTACCGTCGAACGCTGCGAAAGGCGGGCGCGTGCGCTGGGCTTTGGCGCGTTTCGCGTGACGAACATCTTTGCCTTGCGGGCGACCGACCCCAGGGTGATGCGCGCGGCGACCGATCCGATCGGGGCCGGAAATGACGCGGCGATCGCGGACAGCGCCGCCTGGGCCGACATGATCGTGTGTGCCTGGGGCAATCATGGTTCGCATCTAGATCGGGGGGCAACCGTCACCGGCCTGTTGCGCCAGACCGGCGCACCACTCTGGCATTTCGGCCTGACGGGACAGGGCCAGCCCCGCCATCCGCTTTACGTCGGATACGACCGGCAGCCGACGCTGTGGTAGGCCTCACTCTGCGACCAGCCGGATATCCGACACCCCGACCGGGGCACCGTCGACCACGGCAATCCTGCCGCCGTCAAGGTAGATGACCTGACCCGGCCCGTCGGCGTTCGGACCGATGGTCAGCACCGGATCGCTGTGAACGGACGGATCGTAGACGACCACCAGCTGATCCTCGCCGGGAGTGTAGTCGGCGATCCGGGTCACGCCGGGCGCGTCCGTCTGTCCCTGCAGGACGAATTCGTCTGCCCCCTCGCCGCCGGTCGCGTAGTCGCCGGCACCAAGAACAAGCCGGTCGTCGCCGGTTCCGCCGTTGAGAAAATCGGACTGCCGGTCGTCGACATTGCCGTCGAGGCCGGAAAGCCGGTCGTCGCCGCTCTCCCCGTCGATGGTGTCGACACCTTTGCCGCCGTCAAGACTGTCGTTGCCGACGCCCCCGGAAAGCCAATCGTCATCGGCACCGCCTGCAAGCCAGTCGTCACCCTCACCGCCGAGAAGCGTGTCGTTTCCGGCCCCGCCGGACAGGCTGTCGTTGCCTTCGCAGCCCGCGAGACTGTCTTGTCCGGCGGCACCGGACAGGGAATCGTCGCCCGCCTGTCCCACGAGACTGTCGTTTCCGTCGTCGCCCCGGATGTCGTCATCGCCATCACCCGCCCAGACCGAATCATTGCCGGTCCCGGCCTCGATCCGGTCATCACCGGCGCGGCCGTCGATCAGGTCGGATCCGCCGCGACCGCTGATCATGTCGCCGCCGCCGCCGCCCGACAGCGCGTCTGCCGTTTCCGTGCCGTCCAGCGTGACGGCAGGCTCCACCGGATCCGCAGTGTCATCCGAAACGGGCACGCCCGTCTCGACCGTCACGTCGTCAAGAAGATTGCCATCGGCCAGCGTGGCGTCATCTTCCGGGGGCGGTTCGTCCGTCTCCTCATCTTCTGCAGAGCGGCCCGACAGCAGCGCATCTGCGGCAATCCCGGCCATCAGCGCGCCGAAAAGACCCAACATCGCAAGCAAGACCGACCACTCCTTGACACACGCACGGGCAAGGCCCGCAGATCGCTACGTTCTGTTAACCATCAGTTAACAAAGGAAAATGTTCTTGCTTTGTAGCACGACCGCTGGCGCAGCCAAAGCAAAGACCGTGCCATTTCCCGGAAATCTCTGGCCGTGGTTAAGGCAGTTTTACCAGACGGCCTGGAAACCCTCTTCCCTCGGCTGCGGTTTGCGCCTATACGCCCGCATCCGCCCCTCAGGCGGAGCCTCCAAGGGCCCTGCTGGACGACATCCCGGCCTGTGCCATGATCCTGCAAACCAAAGGAGACCCCGATGTCGATCACCGTCGAAGAAAAAGCCAAGCTCATCAAGGAATATGCGACCAAGGAGGGCGACACCGGCTCGCCCGAGGTTCAGGTCGCCATCCTGTCCTCGCGCATCGCGACGCTGACCGAGCATTTCAAGGGCCACAAGAACGACAACCACTCGCGTCGTGGCCTGCTGATGCTTGTCGCCCAGCGCCGCAAGCTGTTGGACTACCTGAAGAAGACGGACGATGCGCGGTATTCCACGCTGATCACCCGTCTCGGCCTGCGCCGTTAGGTCGGGCCCAGGGTTGCCCGGACGCCCGTGCCGCAAGGTGCGGGCGTTTTGCGTTGCTCTTGCCCCCGGCCCCACCATATAGAACCAGACGGAGGTTCCCATGGCAGACGACAGCTTCCCCGGCTGGCACGGCACCACCATCCTCGCGGTCCGGCGCGGCGGCGAGGTTGTGGTCGCGGGCGACGGACAGGTCTCGCTGGGCCAGACCGTGATCAAAGGCACCGCCCGCAAGGTCCGCCGCCTCTCTCCCGGCGGGCATGACGTGATCGCCGGCTTCGCAGGATCGACCGCGGACGCCTTCACCCTGCTGGAACGGCTGGAGAAAAAGCTGGAGGCCGCTCCTGGCCAACTCGCCCGTGCCTGCGTCGACCTTGCCAAGGACTGGCGCATGGACAAATACCTGCGCAACCTCGAGGCCATGCTGATCGTCACCGATGGCACGGCACTCTTCGTCCTGACCGGCGCGGGCGACGTGCTGGAACCTGAACATGACGTGGCCGCCATCGGCTCCGGCGGCAACTTCGCCCTGGCTGCCGCCCGGGGCCTGATGACCACCGACCTTTCGGCCGAAGAGGTCGCCCGCCGCGCCATGGCCATTGCAGCGGACATTTGCGTCTATACCAACGGGAACCTGACGGTCGAGCGGATCAGCCCCAGGGTTACCCCTGGCCCAGTTCCTTCTTGACCTGCATGTAGGCCTGCAGAACCGCATTCATCCGCGTCTGATACCCCGGCCCCTGCGCCTTGAAGAACTCGATCACCTCAGGGTCCACCCGAAGCGAGATCAGCTTCTTCCGCGACTGCTCCGGCAGGACCGCGTCCGTCCACGCCCCTGCGGACAGCGCCTCGACCGCAAACTCCTCGACCTGATCGTCGGTCTGCAGCATGAGGGGACCGTTCAACGCCCGCTTCTCGGCAATGCTCAGCCGTTTCGGAGCCTCATCGACCATTCACACACTCCCTTCAGGACCGTTGTCTTGTTTTCCTGATCTTTTCAGGCTCTTGCAAGCCGGACTTCACAAATGCACCAGACAAATACAGACTTATGAATGTATACACACTGGTAGATACCAATTTAGCTCACTTGGTTTACCGCCTCAAACCCATTATCTCTGCATGAACAATTTCCTGCCGAAAGATGCCCCGAATGACCCCGGAAGACCTGCGCGCCGCCGTCGCTGCCGGAATTCTCAGCGAAGCGCAGGCCGCCTCGCTGTCCGCACTGGCCAACGACCGCGCCGGAAAGCGCGCGGCCCTGCCGTCCGAGGACGAACCGTTCGAGTTCTTCCGCGGCTTCTCCGAGATCTTCATCTCGATCGGCCTGGTGATCCTGCTGACGGGGGTGACCGCCCTCCTCGCGGCCTTCGGAGGTTTCGCGCTTCTGACCCTGATCCCGCTGGCCGCCGCGGCAATCGCGTGGTGGTGGGCCACATACTTCACGCTGAAACGCCGGATGACCCTGCCCTCGATGGTGCTCGCCTCGGCTTTCGGCGTCGGCATCCTGATCTTCGCCTTCACTGTCCTTGCGCGCAGCAACATGGACGAACGCGCCGTCGCGATCGGCGGCTTTTTCCTCGCTGCGGTCGGAATGGTCGCCTGGTATCGCCGATTCCGCTTGCCATTCGCCGCCTTCCTGACCGGCGGTGCCGCGCTTGGCGCAATCTACTCTTTCACCGCCTCCGCCTCCAACGTCGTCGGCCTCGTCGGCGCGGGGAGCTATCGGGCGTTCTTCGACCTTGGCGAAAGCCCCGCTTTCGCAACCGCGACGCTGATCTTCGGCATCGGGGCCTTCCTTGTCGGCATGTGGTTCGACACCCGCGATCCGCACCGCCTCGGCCGACACTCGGCGACGGCGTTCTGGTGCCACCTCCTCGCCGCGCCCGCCCTCGTGAACACAGTTGCCGTCACGCTGATGAACGGCGGCGGCACCGGGCTTCTCGCCTTTGCGCTGGTGCTGATCACCATCCTGGCCCTGGTCATCGACCGCCGCTCGTTCCTGACCGCCGCGATCGCCTATATCGCCACCGTCATCGCCTGGGTGATGGGGGAAACTGGCGGCACCAGCTGGATCTTCGTCCTTCTCGTCCTCGGCGGCTTCATCACCGCCATCGGCACCTGGTGGGTGCAACTGCGCGCAAAGGTGATGTCGGTTCTGCCCGACTTTCCCGGCAAATCCCGCCTTCCGCCCTATGGATCGACCGAATGACCGACCTCACCCCCCGCGAGATCGTCTCGGAACTTGACCGTTTCATCGTCGGCCAGAAAGAGGCAAAGCGCGCCGTCGCCGTCGCCTTGCGCAACCGCTGGCGCCGCAAGCGCCTGGGCGACGATCTGCGGGACGAGGTCTATCCGAAGAACATCCTGATGATCGGCCCCACCGGTGTCGGCAAGACCGAGATCAGCCGCCGCCTCGCCAAGCTGGCCAAGGCTCCGTTCCTGAAGGTCGAGGCGACGAAATTCACCGAAGTCGGCTATGTCGGCCGCGACGTGGATTCCATCGTGCGCGATCTTGTCGATGTCGCCATGAACGACACCCGCGCCCAGATGCGCGAGGAAGTGAAGGCCAAGGCGCAGAAATCAGCCGAAGATCGGGTGGTCGAGGCCATCGCCGGCAAGGACGCCCGCGACCAGACCCGCGAGATGTTCCGCGCGAAACTCAAACGCGGCGAGCTTGACGACACCATGATCGAGATCGACGTGCAGGACAGCTCGCCGATGCCGGTGGGCTTCGGGGTGCCCGGCATGGAACAGCAGATGCAGGGGCTGCAGGACCTGTTCAAGGCCTTCGGCGGCCGCAGCAACCGCAAGCGGATGACCGTGGCGCAAAGCTACGACATCCTGATCGGGCAGGAGGCTGACAAACTGCTCGACGACGAAGCCGTCCGCGCGGTCGCACTTGAGGCGGTTCAGGAAAACGGCATCGTCTTTCTCGACGAGATCGACAAGATCTGCGCCCGCAGTGACGCGCGCGGGGCCGATGTCAGCCGCGAGGGCGTCCAGCGCGACCTGCTGCCGCTGATCGAGGGCACCACCGTCTCCACCAAGCACGGCCCGGTCAGGACCGACCACATCCTCTTCATCGCCTCCGGTGCCTTTCACATCGCCAAGCCCTCGGACCTGCTGCCGGAACTGCAGGGCCGCCTGCCGATCCGCGTCGAGCTTGCCCCCCTGACCGAAGCGGACTTCGTCAGCATCCTGACCGACACCGAGAACGCCCTCACCCGCCAGTACAAGGCCCTGATGGCGACCGAGGATGTGCAGGTCACCTTCACCCCCGACGGCATCGCCGCCCTGGCCCGCATCGCGGCGGAAGTGAACCGTAGCGTCGAAAACATCGGCGCCCGCCGCCTTTACACGGTGATGGAGCGGGTCTTCGAGGAGCTCAGCTTCAACGCCCCCGACCGCGGCGGCCAGTCGGTCACCGTGGACGCGGGTTTCGTCGAAACCAACCTCGGTGCCCTCGCCCGCTCCGCCGACATCTCCCGCTACGTGTTGTAGGTCGGGGTTCACCCCGAGTCACGGAACCAAAGGCGCACTCAGATGCGTCTGCTTGAATCCAGTCGCATATTTCAGCCCATACCCCAGCGCGCGGTCGAACCCGACATGCGCCATCCAGATCAGCCCGACCGCAAACACCGCTGTTCCCGGCAGCATCAGACCCAGGCCGATCATCCCGAACGGCAGGATCGTGCTTTGCCCGACATTGTAGATCGCCGCGCCCAGCCGGGGCCCGCCCAGATACCCCAGCATGAACACATCCGGCACCAGGAACAGCAAGGCAAACAGCCCCCAACCCGCGCCAGTCTGCGCATAACCCGCTACCGCTGCCGCCAGCAGCATCGCGCCTTCCGCCCTCATGGCCCGCTGGCCCGCGCTGGAAATCGAACTTGTGCTCACCAATGATGTCTCGAACCTCCTCCGCCGCGACGCCGACATCGCCGTCCGACTGACCCCGCCGCAGCAAGAGGCGCTGGTCGCCCGCAAGGTCGCCCCGATGCGGGTCGGTCTCTTCGCGGCACCATCGCTTGCCAAACGCCTGGAGGGCCTCGACTTTCCCACCCTCGCCGCAACCGGGCTGATGATCGGCCAGGACCGCAGCGAAACCCTCGCTGACGGTCTCCGCCAGCACGGCCTTGTTCCGCCCCAACGCACCGTCTTCCGCAGCGACGACGACCTCGCCCAGCTTGCCGCGATCCGGGCGGGGATTGGCTTCGGCATCTGCCAGGTGGTCATCGGCGAGCGCGCGGGCCTCGTCCGCCTCCTCCCCGACGTCACGCCGGCAGTCGGCGCCTGGGTGGCGATGCACGAAGACCAAAGCCGCCTCGCCCGCACCCGCACCGTGTTCGACGCCCTCGTCGCCGACCTGACCTGACCGCACCAACCAGGGCTTTCTCTTCCCCAAGTATCCTCGGGGGGCTTGGGGGGCGAAGCGCCCCCAATCACCGAGGAGGAGGCGCAAGCCCGACGACGAGACAAAAGGCTTGCGCGTCAGCGCTCAATTCAAAGGCAGCCCGTCGCGAAAATCCTGACGCCCGGTAAACGGCCACAGCTAACCCCTTGACTCCAAACGTTCGCGGAAACCGTCCACGCGTGGACACCCCCTTCCCCGGAAGCCCCACCCCCGATACTCTCCCCCACACACCCGGGGGGCAGCAGTGACCGAAGACACCGTCACGCCGATGATGGCGCAGTATCTGGAGATCAAGGCCCAGAACCCTGGCGCGCTTCTGTTCTACCGGATGGGCGACTTCTACGAGATGTTCTTCGACGACGCCGTTGCCGCCGCAGCCGCCCTCGACATCGCCCTCACCAAGCGCGGGCAACACCTCGGCGACCCCATCGCCATGTGCGGCGTTCCGGTCCATTCCGCCGAAGGCTACCTTCTTACCCTGATCCGCAAGGGGTTCCGCGTCGCCATCGCCGAGCAGCTTGAGGACCCCGCCGAAGCCAAGAAGCGCGGCTCAAAATCCGTCGTCAGACGCGACGTCGTCCGCCTTGTCACCCCTGGCACGCTGACCGAGGATGGGCTCCTCGAAGCCCGCCGCCACAACTTCCTGGCCGCCTTCTCTGAAGTCCGCGACCAGGCCGCCCTCGCCTGGGCCGACATCTCGACTGGCGAGTTCCGGGTGATGCCCTCCTCCCTTTCCCGCCTGTCCCCCGACCTCGCCCGCATCGCCCCGCGCGAGCTTCTCCTCTCCGAAGCCCGCGAACGCGAGACTACTCCTGCTCTTGACGCAGGCCTCGCCGTCACCCCCCTGAGCCGCGGCAGCTTCGATTCCACCAACGCCGAAAAGCGCCTGTGCGACCTCTACCGCGTCGCCTCGCTCGACGCTTTCGGCAGTTTCGACCGGGCCGAGGTGGCGGCCATGGGCGCGCTTGTCGACTATCTCCACCTCACCCAGCGCGGGCGGATGCCGCTTCTTCGCCCGCCGGTCCGCGAACCGGCGGGCGGCACGATGCAGATCGACGATAC
>FWPV01003163.1_pt1 | contig 38131 bp, 37 predicted proteins | sample 2228371 | NCBI WGS metagenome assembly FWPV01 (sample SAMEA103939776, study PRJEB20133) | metagenome
GACAGGGATACCTTCGAAAATCTTATGAAGCGGACGATCCGAAATGATTATTTGGCAAAGGTCGCTTCGCCCATGACAGGAGAGCCCTCCCAATTTCTAATTGAATTCTTCGAGCCAGGGGACAAGCCGAGGTTTCCGCTATAAGATTTTCTCCGACATCCCTGTCCGATTCCATTGAATTTCCCTAGTAGAACAAGCGATTACATTTGACGGCCGGTGGATTCTGATGTTATTTGTTATTATTGTAGCCGCTGCCTTTGGGTTGCGATATCGTGCGCAGGTGAAAGCCTGCTACTACCGAGGGGGATGGGAAAATGAAACTACAGGGCGTACTGCCACCTATTGCAACACCTTTTCAGGATGGAAAGTTAGCGATAGACAAACTCAAAGAGAATTTTGAGAAATGGAATCGAACAGGTCTTTCCGGTTTCCTGGTGCTTGGATCAAACGGTGAAGCCGTTTTGCTAAATGAAAAGGAAAAGATAAAGGTCATCGAAGTCTCGAGAGAATCCATCCCAAGATCAAAGGTCATGATGGTTGGGACAGGGATGGAATCCACACGGGAAACCATCCGTGCAACGAACCGGGCGGCCAATATAGGAGCAGACTGTGCCTTGGTTGCGACCCCCTCCTATTTCAAGGGGTCGATGAGACCCCAGATCCTCTATGAACATTTCATTGCCGTTGCTGATTCCTCCAAAATCGGAATCTTGCTTTATAACGTACCCCAGTTCACCGGGATCAACATGGAGCCCGAGCTGGTCGCGCAGCTCTCTGAACATCCCAATATCATCGGGATCAAAGACAGTTCAGGAAATATCGACCAATTGAGCGAAATTGTTCACCTGTCTCGAAAAGGATTCGCGGTCTTCGTCGGGTCAGCTCCAGTCTTCTTTCCTGCCCTCTCCGTTGGAGCAGTGGGAGGCATCCTTGCTGTCGCCCAGGTGGTCCCACAGGTCTGCGTACGGATCCAAGGTCTTTTCAACAAAGGCAAAATCGAAGCGTCAAGAGAATTGCAAAGCCGGCTCACCCCCCTCGCCAAGGCCGTAACAACGAAGTATGGGATCGGTGGCCTTAAAATGGCCCTGGATCTGGCAGGCTATTTCGGCGGAGAGCCAAGGGCGCCTCTTAAGCGACCCGGAAAAGAGGTTGAGGAGGAGCTAAAAATACTCCTTGCAAAGCTGAACGAACCATAAAAGAGGAATCTGCGAACTGGCGCCTCGCCCGATCAGGCAGCCACTCAGTCACCAAAGAGAAGTTGCCTTCTCGGAGCAAAGAGATTCAGAGAAGGTCATTCGTTGGGGAATAGGTTCTCAAAACCCTTAATGAAACCATAGATCACAAAGCCTATCACGGAACCAACAATGGCTACGGAAACCCATAGCATGAAGTTCGGGGGCATGTAGATCATCGGTATCCAGGGGATATCAATCATAAACATCCTCCTCCATTACGGAGCCATTTTATAGCTGGTACGATTCCAAATGTCAAGTTGTATTCGCGAAAGCTCGCCCTGAACCGCTGTCCCTCAACGATCGAAATTCAACCCTGCCAAGGTTCCGTCCCCGACCGTCCGATTGGTACCGTTATTTCAGGTCGGAAGGCTCAAAGGCCCAAGAGGATCCTCAGGGTTAAGGTAAAGATTCTTGAACTTCGTTTCAGGATTTCTCCTCCGGATGGCAAATAAGATCTCTTGAAGATTCTTGTTCTTCACCCTACAGAACAAATAAATCTTTTCGCGTTCTAGCCGGAATCGAAGGAATCCAACAGGTAAATGGGGTCCTTCGATCAGACTCACCTTTCGGGAATCAGTTCTGAGAATCCTTCGGAGGCTCGCCAATCGAAGAGTTCCATCGTCTTCCATGGAGACTCGATAAGAGATTCCCATTGAAAAATACCAAGTCATCGCTATGATAAAACCGATCATGAACAACTGAATCGCATTTCCCCACTCGGTTTGACTGACCTTAATCCCAATGAGAAGGACGCAAACGATAGTCCAGGCAACCAGCGCCGCGTAGAATACGCTCAAAAAGAAGATTGGCGCCCGATACTGGTAAACATCCCCACTCCCTTGAAACCGTTGTTTCATCAACTCCGCACCAAACCCCAGGAAGCACCCGATGGGCGTTTTTTAAAGAAATCCCCTTCTTAGCTTCTGAAAAACAGAGTGGGCACCACAAGGATGATATCTGGGAAGATCATACAAAGGGCCAAACCTATTACTTGTAGTCCGATGAACGGAGCCGCGGACTTCCAGATGTCTGTGGTCGAAACCTCCGGTGGCGCCACCCCCTTGAGATAAAAAAGAGCGTACCCGAAGGGGGGGGAGAGGAAAGAAATTTGCAGGTTCACTGCAAACAAGACGCCAAACCAAATCGGATCGAACCCCAACTTACGGATGATTACGCCAAAGATGGGTACTGTGAGCATGACAATCCCGACCCAATCGATGAAACACCCAAGAAAAATAAGGATCAGTTGCATGATCACAAGAATCGCCCATTTGCTCAATCCCGATCCCACAAGGATATCGCTAACAAACTCCGCACCTCCCACCATCACGTAAAGGGCTACAAAGACATTGGCCCCGAACATGGTCCAAAGCACCATGGCGGAGGATTTCAATGTATTTTCACAGGCTTCTACAATTCCTTTCCATTTCAATTTGCCCTGCATCGCCGTCAAGATAATTGCCCCGGCTGCCCCAACACCTGCAGCCTCGGTTGGTGCAGCAACCCCAATGACGATCGTACCGAGAACCAGAAAGATCAAAATCCCTGCTGGAATGATTGGCAAAGTCCCCTTGATCTTCTTCTTCAAAGAGGGACGTTCCTCCTTAGGAATGGGAGGACCCAGTACCGGATTGATATAACATCGAATGGTAATATAAAGGATATATAAAGCCGCCAGGAGAAACCCGGGCAAAAAGGCACCCGCATAGAGTTGACCGATCGAGCTGTTATCCACCATCCCATAGACAATAAGCATGACACTCGGCGGAATGAGAATCCCAAGCGTCCCTCCAGCAAGGATGGAACCGGCGGCAATATACTTATCGTATTTTCGTTTCAGCATTTCAGGTAGGGCAATCATGCCCATGGTCACTTCGCTTGCACCGATGACCCCCACCATTGCAGCCATCAACGTACAGGCCGCAACGGAGGCGGATGCCACGCCCCCCTTGAGCCATCCCACCCACTGATGGACCATTTCATAGATTTCAGCGATGAGACCTCCGCGTTCAAGAATACACGCCATGAAAATAAAAAGGGGAATAGCGGCAAGAAGGTAGTTGACCATGAGGCCAAAAATCCGCGTTGGAACTACATTAACGGCGGAAGGGCCCTGGAGGATTGCAGTAAAGATCACCCCGACCGCACCACAAGAGAAGGCGACAGGAAGTCCCAACATTAGAAGCAGCATCATCGACCCAAACATGGTAATCGTAATCAGCTCAATACTCATTTCCATTCCCTCCCTGTCAAAGCCATATGAAGATCTCGGATGAGCCAGACAACTCCCTGGAGCAACAATAGAACCCCCCCGAAGGGCATCATGAATTTAATGGGATAGTAAGGAGGTTGCCAATCTGTAAAGGAAAGCTCACCCGGTATCTCTATCCCAAAAATCTTTGCGCCGGCACTGTAGGTTTGGGAAGCCCAGTAAAAATTCCAGCTTGTATAAATGAAGACGATCGTAAAGAGGAAGAAGAAAACGGATGAGATCAAATCGAGATAGGCCCTCGTTCTCGCAGACCTCGTCGAGTAGAAAACATCCACCCTCACATGGGCCCGATAGTAATGGGCGTAACCCGCAGCGGCACAATAGAAAATAGCAAAGAGCAGGGTCATGGCTTCATGGCCCCAATTGGTGGGTCTGTTAAAGACGTATCGCATCACCACTTCGAAGGTAATAATGGAAACGGCCAAGAGCGTGACCCCAACCATTAGCTTTCCCACGAAGATGTTGGTCTTGTTCACCGCCATCATAAACTTATTCAGACCGCGCATACCCTTCTCCTTTGGACGATCCTAAAAGCTGAAATTTCGAGGGAATCGAAATGAATTGTGAAAGCGTGAACCGCGCGTGCCGTGATTGTCGCCCCTTGCCTCCGCCTCCTGTGTCTCAAAGGTACAATTACCGGAGGAAAGCTTCATGATCCTTAACGATTCGAAATAAAAACTGGGGAGAGGAAATTACCAATAAAACGTTTTCCTCTCCCCTTCCGATTCATAGGGTTAACTTCCTACCCTGGGTATCCACAAGGTCTGCCTCTGAGTAGTAACCCACTTTTATGGACTTCATGAACTCCCACTGAGATTTGAAAGCCCTTAGTGCAAAGGGATCCTTCTTCGCCCATTTCACCCACATCTCTGGTGCAAATTTCTTGAACTTTTCGATATCCGACTCTTTAAGGCGAATGATTTCGACTCCTTTCGCCTTAAACTTCTCAAAGGCCTCAATGTCAGCCTTTTGAATGAAGGTATACTGTTCCCAAGAATGTTGATGCACCGCCGCCTCGACAACCTGCTGCAGATGCTTCGGCAGTGCTTGCCATCTCTTCAGATTGATATCCAAGCTCATCAAGTCGACGGGCTGATGGAGGCACGGCGTTGAGGGGGGTCCCATGACAATGTACTTACAGATTTCCCCAAACCCTAAGCTGTAGTTGACTGCGGCCCCCACAAAGTCCGAGGCATCGATGACACCTTTTTCAAGGGCAGGGTAGACCTCTGCACTTGGGAGAAGGATGGTCGATACGCCAGCCGCCCTATAAATTTCTGCAATCATTCCACCTGGATAACGAATTTTCTTTCCCTTAAACTCCTCAAACGAACGAATCGGGACTTTCGAGTGGATGAGATTGTCATCATGCTGGATAGGCCCGACATAATAGAGATTATGCGGGGCATAAGCCTCTCGGGCGATCTTCTTTCCTCCCAATTCCTCAAACCATGTCTCCCACTGGTCGGGGCGATCCATTCCAAATGGATAAGATGAGAGGAAAGCCGTGACAGGGAGTTTTCCTGCCCAGTAAAGGGTGAAACAATGCATGGCATCGAAAACCCCGGCTTTTACAGCGTCAAACATTTCGAACGTCCCGACAATGGCATTGGCGGGAAAGCCTTCGAAAACGAGCTTCCCTTCAGAGAGTTCGTTCACCAGCTTGCATAAATTCTGGAAGCAAACATAGGCAGCATCACCGGCGTTCCATGCCGTCTGGACCTTCCATTTGATTGGTTGCGCCGATGTATGCTTGAGAAATGCAGGTACACCCATCGTTGCGGCGGTCACGCCTGCTGTGGCTACCGCCGTCTTCAAAAACCTACGACGTGAAACCTTCTCCTCACCCTTCTTCTCTTTGACCTTCTTACTCATACCTGGCCTCCTTTCCTTTGATTTGGCTTAAGAACGAAGTCCCAGATACACACCTCCAATGACCGGGTCAAGAAATCATCGACCCCTTCCACTTCACCTCCCTTCGAAATAAATTTCCGAGTCTCGGGATAGTCGTTTCACCCCACTCACACCTCAGTAGTCTATCCCTTGTCACTCCCGGAAGCACCTCCGTCAAAACAAACAACAGTATAAGGAGATTGGCACAGCGATGTCAAGGCTTCCTCCTTCAAACTCGGGATCCCATCTTGCCCTCTTATCCCATCGCTTCGAGCACCACCTCCGTGATATCCATCACCTTCAGGTTAATCTCCTTCTTTCTCGCATAACCGGAGATCGTCCGAACGCACTGCTGGCAGGACGTAACCACTATCTCTGCCCCGGTCTCCTGGATTTCTTGAATCTTTCTCTCCGCAATGGCAGCGGACAGTTCCGGATCGATCATTTCAAGGTCTCCTCCACCACCGCAGCAAACGCACAACTGCCGGTTGTTCGCCATTTCCACCAGCTTAAGACCGGGGATTGCATTCAGGATGTTTCTTGGCGGGTCGAAAACCTTGCTATTCCTTCCGAGGTCGCAAGGATCATGATAGGTGACCGTCTTGTTCAAGCCATTCTTGAAGAGGATCTTCCCTTCATGGATCAACCTTTCCATATACTGCGTGGCATGGAGGAGCTCCCCCTTCGTCTCGTACCTCTCCTTCCACGTATGGTAACAAGAAGGGCAAGCGAAGACTACAGTCTCAGCTCCGATCTCCTTCACCTTCTCCTGGTTGTGTTCGATCAATTTCTCCATCTTCTCCGGCATCCCCATCTGGATAAGAGGAAACCCGCAACACCATTCCTCCCCTCCCAGAGTGGTGAAGTCGACCCCGCTCCGATCCAGGATCTGGACAAAAGCCTGAGGAATCTTTTGAACGAGCGGAAAGAAGGCAGCTACGCATCCAACAAAATAGAGCACCTGGGCCTTCTCTTTCTGGTATCTGTGCTCCGGCGCCTCTTTTAAGAAATCCACCCACTGGCTCCGATCCTCGTTCGGATCGCCCGAGATATTGAAATCGTTTTCCAATGCCTCGAGAATCCGATCGGCGATCTTCGGGTAGTGCTTCATCTCTGCCAAACAGGCCCTTCCTGCCAAAACCCCCTGGTTCGTCTCAACAGCGGGAAAACAGGTCTGCGTGCACAATCTACAACCCGTGCAACGGTATAGGGACTGTTCAATCTCAGGCGTCCATCCAATCTTGCCTTCGATGATCGCCCTGACCATGGCATTCTTTCCTCGAGGGGTCGCCCATTCTCTGCCCAGGACCGCATAGATAGGGCAGTGGGCCAGGCAGAAACCACAGCGGTTGCATTTGGCGATTTCGTCATATAAAAGGTTTTTCAGCTCTTGCTGCTTCATGCTTCGCTCCTGTTTCGCCTATCGATTTATCCGAATATCCAGAGGCTTTCTCTGTGCTGCAGTGTTGAGGTGCTGCGGTGCTGCAGTGTTGCAGTTAACAGCAACACGGCAGAACAGCATAACGGCAGCATGACAATAAACCGCTGACGACTTGCGCCTCGCGCTCTCACGGAATTTCAGATTCCTCCGACGAATCGACCGGGGCTGAGAATCCCCTTTGGATCGATCTCCTTCTTGATCCGGCGCATCAACAGTCTGTCCCCGCGGGGTTTCCCCCATGGATCCACTTCCTTCTTAATCAAGGGCGGGGCGGATTCAATCACCAGATTCCCTTCGTGTTTCGCCGTTTCCGAAGCCACCTTCTTGATGAACTTGATGAAGGATTCCGCTTTCCACCCTCCGTCTCGGTTTTCCAACAAATAACTGTAAAGAATCCCGTTACCAGAATGACTGACGAAGGCACCCTCTAACCCGACCCCTTGGGCAATCTTCTCATAGCCCGCGATCATTTGCCCACATTTCGAGATCAGGAAATTCGATTTGAGAGCTACATGGTTTGGATATCTCCTTGCCAGTCCCTTCGGAAGGTCCCTGAGAGCCCTCCAGAACGCATGGTGCCTCTCGGAGTCCAAGGCAATGAAATCGAGGGCTCCGTGACTCTTGCCCATATTTTTCATTTCGACCATCTGCCTTTCTGTACTTTCAGCCACGCCTTCCAACCCCACCGCAACGACGTAATGGATATCCGATGTCAAAGGGAGGTCGTATCGTGTCTTTTTCACAGCCAAGGTATTGAGCGTTTCAACCGAGGCCGGGAGCAGTTGAGAACGAACGATCGCCTGGGCGAAGCCATCGGCTTCGTTTAGGTCCTTAAAAAATATTAAGAGGCTCGTCGACCTCTCTGGAAGAGGAAGGATCTTAAATGTAATCTCGCAGATAACACCCAAAGTCCCGAGAGAGCCGATGAGGAGCTTACACAGATCGTAACCTGAAACATTCTTGACAGTCTTTCCCCCTGAAACCACAATATCCCCATTGGGGAAGACCGCTTTCATCCCGATGACTAAATCCCTCGCCGTGCCATAGAGAAACCGTTTCGGCCCACTCGAGTTGGCAGCCACAATTCCTCCCAGCGTGGCTTTTTCCGTAAAAGGCGGATCGAGCGGCAAGAAATAGCCTCTTCCCTCTTTTGCCAGATGCTTCTGAACGTCACTCAACGTGATTCCGCTCTCTGCCGTGAAGGTCAGATTGTCTGTATCGCAATCGGTGATCCGATTGAGCCGGGTGGTTAACAGAACCATGTCCAACTTCTTCGGAATGCCGCCCATTCCCCTTTTAGTGCCGCTTCCCATGGGAACGACAGAGAGACCTTCCCGGTTGGCAAAAGATAAGATCTTTGACACCTCGTCCACGGTCTTTGGAAAAACAGCAAATCTTGGTTGTTTGCCATCGACGGCGTAGGCCTCAAGCTTCCCGCCATCTTTTATAAACGTGGCCTTGGGTGCTACTTCTTTCAGTCTCAGAATCAGTCGATCGGTTGTAGCCATTAACTATCTCCTCCCTTGACCACCCCCGCTTTCCCCATCATAGAGGTGGAGGGAAACGGGTAAGGGAATTTTAAATACCCTTGGCTAAGCTGGGGGCAAAATCTTCCCCGGATTCAGCACCTCGTATGGATCAAAAGCCTTCTTCACCCTCTTCATAGCAGCAATATCTCGGGGGGTGAAGACAAAGAACATCTCCTTCATCTTCTCCGTCCCGATACCGTGTTCACCGCTGATCGTCCCCCCTGCCTCAGCACAGATCTTTAGGATTTCGGAGCCTGCCAGATGGACCTTCCTCAACTCGTCTTCGTTCCGTTCATCAAAGAGGATGAGCGGATGAAGATTTCCATCTCCCGCATGGAAGACATTGGCAATGGCGAGGCCATATTTCTTCCCAATTTCCATCACTTTCGTCAATACCTCTGGAAGCTTCGTCCGGGGAACAGTCCCATCGCAGACCAGATAGTTCGGTCGCAAACGGGCGATCGCACCAAAGGCCCCCTTTCGACCCGCCCAGAGCTGCATCCTTTCCGCCTCATTCTTGGCTGCCTTCACCTCACGCGCATTGTTCCTCCTGCAGATTTCCATGATCCTCTCTGCCAATCTCTCCATTCCATCCTTCAACCCATCCAGCTCGATCAAAAGGACCGCCTCTGCATCCAAGGGGAAGCCAGCGTGGATCGATTCCTCCACCGCCTTAATCGTCAACTTGTCAAGCATCTCTAAGGTCGCCGGGATGATCCCCTCGGCAATCACAGCCGATACGGTTCTGCTCGCATCCTCCAAGGAATTGTAGATCGCGAGCATGGTCTTCACGGCTTCGGGCTTCGGCATGATTCGCAGGATCAATTTAGTCGCTATTCCCAATGTCCCCTCCGAACCCACCAGAATACCGGTCAAATCATAGCCCGGCTGATCAAGAGCCTTTCCTCCCACCTGGACGACTCGACCATCGGAGAGAACCACCTCCGCACCCAGGACGTGGTTGGTCGTCACTCCATACTTAAGACAATGGGGACCTCCCGAATTCTCCCCGAAATTTCCGCCAAAGGTTGAGACCTTTTCACTTGCCGGATCCGGCTGGTAAACAAAGCCGTACTTGGCCAATTGGTTCTTTAGCGTTAGCGTAAAGACACCGGGTTCCACCACGGCTCGCTGGTTTTCAATATCGATCTCGAGAATTCTATTCATCCTCGAGAAATGAAGCACGATTCAACCGCGGGTGGGAACGGTTCCTCCACTGAGATTGGTCCCTGAACCTCGTGCGATGACCGGGATCCGGTGTTCGTGAGCAAACTTGACGATTTTCGAGACCTCTTCAGTCGATCCCGGAAGAACGATGACCTCTGGCCTCCCCTTAAAAAGCGAGGCATCATAGCCGTAGAGCAACAAATCGGTCTCCGAGGACAAGACGTTTTCGCTTCCCACGATCTTGCTTAGCTCTTCAATAATCTTTTCTCGTTCCATGGAAGCTCCTTTCAAAACCTTTCTCGAGTGCGCCAATCTCCCGTTCAGGGTCTATTGTCCGAACGTATCCCCTACTTTAGCACCAACCAATTGGGTAAACTTAATCGGCCCTATTTTTTCTCCCTTATCGACTCTCACCTTACCAATCACAAGCGTGCCGCCCTTGGCGGCGATGTCAAGACCTTCTTCTTCAATTCCCACAATCTCCCCCGGCCGTTTTCCAGTTTCAGTAGAAACCATCCTGGCGTCATAGAATCGAATTTTCTTTCCCCCAAAGGTCGAATAAGCACCTGGCTGGGGGTCACACCCTCTAATTAAATTGTAGACGGCGCGAATCGGTTTTTCAAAATCGATTGCCCCCACCCGGTCGTCACATGGCGGCTCATAGGTCGCTTTCGATTCATCTTGAGGGATCCGAGGAGCCCTCCCTTGCTTGATCAGCTCGACCGACTCCACAATGGCTTCGATACCCATTGGAAAGAGGACATTGAAGTAAAGGGAACCGGTCGTATCGTCGGGACCGATCTCCACCTCTTTCTGAAGGAGGATGGGACCGGTGTCGATACCCTCGTCAACCCAGAAGATCGTCAGCCCTGTTCGAGTATCTCCTTGAATGATCGCCCAATGGATGCCACTCGCTCCACGGTGTCGGGGAAGAAGCGATGGGTGATAGCAGATCGTTCCGATGGAAGGGATGGCGAGAAGGTTCTTGGGAATGATTTCTGTTACGAAGGCCAGAATGACCAGGTCAGGTTTTAGTCTCTTAAAGATATCAAAAACGGAGGGATCTTTCATCTGGCGAGGTTGGTAGCATGGGATCTTCAACTTTTCAGCCAAATCTTTCATGCCTTCCCCCCTTTTACCAGAAGGGGAGAAAACGCCCACGATTGCTTCGCCCTTTTTCGTCAGGGCTTCCAGTACCTTCTCTCCAAAAGGTCCCTGACCAACCAAGATAATTCTCATTTTCGCCACCGCTCGGTGCCCGAGGAAGGAAAGATCCCGATGCCTCCCCTCGCGCCTATGGGGCTCTTCCTCCACCCTCTCTGAAGACTCTGGAGATCTCAGTGGGGACCGCTGCGAGATGGGAAAAAAGAAGGGCAAGGCTCTCCGTCTGTTTGGGTGGGAGATGGTTATGGGTGGGTTTTGTGAAGCCTTGCCCTCTCAAGCTCATGACAGGACTATCTTTTTCTCTTCGCCTCGAACGCTGCGATCTCTTCCATGATTGCAAGGATCGTTTTTGCATTCTCATATACCGGCGTGTCAACCATCTTTCCTTTATAAGAAACCGCCGCCGACCCTTTCGCAATCCCCTCTTCTTCAAAAACTTTCACAACCCCTTTTGCCCATTCCACATCTTCAGGATCAGGGGTATATATCCTGTGAGCAGGTTCTATCTGGCTAGGGTGGATGAGCATTCTCCCTTCGTACCCCAACTGGCGGCCATACCGCGTGCTCTTTTCGAAGGCTTCCGTATCCTTGAAGTTCACGAAGGGACAGTCTATGGCGATGCAACCTGCGGCTCTGGCTGCCACGGCGGTGTGGGCCCTTGCGTATTTCTGTTCTTCTCCCTCGTCGGTGAGCTTGACCCTCATGTCCTTCGTGTAATCCACGGCACCGAAGATGAGTGAATTAACCCGCTTACTGGCTATGGCGGAAGGATAGGCATTGATCACCCCTTTCGCCGTCTCGATGAGGAGTTGAATGGCGATGCTCCCCACCTTTAAACCTCTCCGGCGCTCCAGCTCCTCGAGTTTCCAATCGAGACGCTGAACATGATCGGGACCCCCGCATTTGGCCAAACAGACTCCCGAAAGCCCCTCATGAACAATGGCCTCAAGATCGTCATTCGTCATCAAGGTTTCCCAATTGTTAACTCGGACATATACGGTCGATCCCCCCGAGCCCGCATATTTCAAATTCTGACGAACCATCTCCCGTGCCTTCGGTTTCTCGGCAGGAGGAACCGAATCCTCGAGGTCCAAGGTGATGATATCTGCTGGGATTTCGGGACATTTGGCAACCATTTTCTCGTTGTTCCCAGGAACATAAAAAACAGACCTCATGACAGTCATGATGGCACCTCCTCATTTGATTCAAATTCCGAATATCGAAATCCGAAACAAATCGAAGATCCAACCGCCAATTACCCAAAAAACTTCAAACAGCTTTTTTTCCTATTAGATTTTGGTCATTCGATATTGTTTCGCAATCCGGATTTCGCACTTCGGATCTATACCTTTAATAGCCTCTTGATCGTTGGAGCAATCTCATCGGGTCGATCGACCACATGAACCCCCGCCTCTTTGAGGGACTTGATCTTATCCTTTGCAGAGCCTCGGCCCCTTTCGATGATACTGCTCGCGTGGGAGAACCTCATCCCTTCCGGGGCCCATGCTCCTGCGACATAGACGACCAAGGGCTTGGTGAACTCCTTCTTCCTCACAGCCTCTGCGGCCTCTTCTTCGTAGGGACCGCCAATCTCTCCAAAGATCGCCACCGCCTTCGTATCGTTATCCTTTTCGAAAAGAGGCAGGATATCGGCAAAGGACATTCCCAAAACGGGCTCCGTTCCAATATGGAGAACCGTGCTCACCCCAAGACCCGCCTCCTTGATCGCCCATGGGACGGTCCCCGACTGTCCTCCGCTCCTCGAGATCACCCCCACCGGTCCTGGAACAAAAACCCTTTTTGCAAACTCAGGCGTCCCCCCTAGCCACCCGGCTGCGGCCACGCCCGGGCTGATAATTCCAATTGAGCCCGGCCCTAAAAGCTTGGCCTTCTTCTGCTTCGCATAGGCCATCATTTCGAGGATGTCATAGAGAGGGACTCTTTCCACGGGCATGACAATGAACTTAATTCCCGAATCCAGTGCCTCAAGGACAGCATCCTTCAGGGCCGGCCCCGGGACAAACGTAACACTCGCATCGATGGGTCCCTTCTCTTTCACAGCCTCCGCTACCGTGTTATAAACCGGAATCCCGGAAACCTCTTCTCCTCCTCGTCCTGGCGTCACACCAGCCACGACCTTCGTCCCGTAGCCCTTCATGAATGCCGCTCGTGCCGATCCTTCTCTTCCTGTGATCCCCTGAACTAAGACCTTTGTATCCTTCTCAATTAGAATTGCCATCTTTCGCTCCTCTTACGAAAGTGAAAGTCCATGCTTCCTTAAATATTCCTCCAATCCTGCTATGGGCGCCTCAATCTTGATCGCCTTATTTCCTCTGAACCAACATTCATATTCGCAGGCCAAACATTCCGTCCCTACCCTCTGAGCATAGTCCGCATCGCCTGCGAGAGCGGGTTTTCCATCCTTGATGACAAGGATGCCGCGGTCGTAAAGTTTGCACGCCGCCGCACAGGCGTGCGTCTTGCAATCCATACATTTACTTTCGTCGATGATAATTCGGATCGTCCTCTCTCGAAACTCCATGGAAGATCTCCTCCTTTTCTCCCCGAAGCCCTTGCGAAAAGTTTCTCCCCTCTCTCAGGATTTATTCCTCTTTTATCCCTCGATCCTTTCGGTACTCGAGGATGAGGGCTTTCATCCTCTTTGCCAGGAACTCCGTTTCGTAAACCTTATCGCTCCCGTAAAATTCAAATCGACCAGGCAGATCGGCGGTCCCTTCTTTCAAAATCTCCATCGACTCCTTCTCCTTGTTCCCGCAGAGAAGAATCACACAGGGAAATCCTGGTCTCTTCGGTATCTCCTCACGAAGGGCCTTCACTACACCGTGAGCATGATGCCATTGCTCTTGATTCGCCACGATGAATCCACCCAGCATATATCCCTCAATGCCCGGTTGATTGATGATCAGTTTGGCAGCGCGGTAAACTTTCGCCGCCGTTGGGTTTCCACTCGTATCGGCATAATTGGCGATCTTCAGTCCCTGGCGATTCAGCGCGTCGACTCCTAAGATCGCTCCTCCCCCACCGATGCCGTGGTAGCCCACATAGTTTAGCCCTTTAATTTCGGGAGCCATTTGGGCAATGTAGCATGTGCCCCGAAGGTCTCCTTCCTCGATCTGCCAAGCAATCTTGTCAAACTCCGTGGGAGGCGTTGGTGCTTCCCGGGCGACCTCGATTCCCAATTCCGGATGTCGATAAACAGAGGAATCATCGATGGCCATGCGGCAATCGCCAGCATAGATCTTACCTTCCTTCGTGATCACCATAGGATTGATTTCCGCGGTTCGACAGTTGTATCCCCGAAATGTCTGAAATAGCCCCATGATGACTTGCGCCACAGAAGGAAGAATCTTGGTCGGAACCTTCAACTGGACGGCCAGATTGAGGGCATCGTAGAGACGGAAGCCCCGAATCACATCGACGACCATTTGGGCAATCTTTTCAGAGGGGACCGATTCGATTTCGACTCCTCCTTCCGTGCTGAACATGACGACGGGAGCTCGAACATCCCTCGATGCATCGACGATCACTCCCGCGTAGTACTCTTTATCGATATTGAGCTTCTCCTCCACAAGCACCTTTTCGACCGTGAGATTCTTGATCAAGGATCCCAGAAGTTCCTTGGCAGCGGCTTCGGCTTCGGCAGGATTGTTGGCAAACTTGATCCCTCCGGCCTTTCCTCTCCCACCGGCCCAGATCTGAGCCTTGATGGCGACCGGCTTGCCAATCTTCTCGGCGATTTTGGCGGCCTCCTGAGGAGTGGTCGCCACCTCGCCCTGAGGAATGGGAACCTTCGCAGCCTTCAAAAGTTGCTTGCCCTGGTATTCATATAAACGAGCCATCTTTGCCTCCCAATCGGTGCGATTTATGATCGCAACCCTTATAACAGATTGCAAACCCCATGTCAACAAAAAAATTTGATATGGGAAGATGGTAAGACCATCCGTCTTTTTTCAAATACGCCTGTAATTTTCGTAGCTTAGCTTCCAACAAAAAATCGTTGACAATTTGGCACGGTTCGCTTACAATTGGTTTGACCAGGGTCAAACCTTCAATGTTTACACCCATCAAACACACCAAAATTTCAGAGGAAATTGTCAATCAGGTGAAGAACCTTATCGCTGAGGGAAGGCTCAGGCCCGGCGATCGATTGCCGCCCGAGAGGGAACTGATGAAACACTTTGGAGTGAGTCGTCCAACACTCCGGGAGGCATTGAAGGCATTGATCGCCCTGGGGTTCTTACAGGTGACCCCGGATAAGAAGACCATCGTCAGGTCCATCGTCTCCAACAGGATGGAAGACCCCCTTTCGCATCTCATTAAAACCGATACGCAGAAGATCTTCGATCTGATCGAGGTCAGAAAAGGGCTGGAGGCATGGAGTTCCTTCTATGCTGCTCAACGGGCGACAGAAGATGACCTCCGAAAGCTCGACTCCCTCCTTCGAGAGATGAAAGCAGCCTTCGAGAAGGGAAGATCTTGGGAAAAGGAGGATGCCGACTTCCATCTGGCCATTGCACAGGCGACGCAGAATACGATTCAAGCGCACCTCATGTCCACCATTTATGGACTTTTGAGAGAATCGGTGGCCAAAGTTTTCACGGATCGGGGGAAGATAAAAAGGCTGATCCACCAACACGCTCAAATCCTCCATGCCATAAAAAACCGGTGGGCTGACAAGGCCAGGGAGAGGACCCTCGAGCACTTGAATTATGTGGAATCCGAGGTGAAGGCCTTCCGTGATCGACGGAGCTCCTCATAGATCCCCTTCCCTCCCTCGGCCTCGCCAGGGAGGGTCGGTGGCCTTTGAAAATTCCAAAGTGTAACCCAGCTCTCCTCTAAGCAAGGAAAGGGGCAAAGTCTTTGAGATTAGAAAAGGTTGTTTTTCCTCTTTCCCTGGGTTATTTAAGGACGTCGGGAGCCCCACAAAGAGAGGATACGATGATGTTGGAGAGACTGATTGAAATTGTCGGCAGGGACCACTGCACCGATCAGCTGGAGGAATTGGTTCCTTATAGCTACGATGCCTCGATGAATGTCCATCGACCAGATGCGGTCGTCTGGCCTGAATCAACGGAGCAGGTCGCGTCGGTCGTCCGCTTTGCGAACGAACGGAAAATCCCGATCGTCCCTCGAGGCGCTGGAACGAGTCTTAGCGGAGGGGTAATTCCCATCAAAGGAGGCATCGTCATTGATCTCTCCCGAATGAATCAGATTCTTGAGATCAGCATAGAGAACCGCTATGCACGGGTTCAGGCTGGCGTCGTTTGCGACGACCTCAACCGAGCCTTGGCAAAACATGGATTTGTTTTCCCTCCTGACCCGGCGAGCAGTTCGGTGGCGACGATCGGCGGAAATGTAGCCACGAATGCCGGCGGGATCAAAGGTGCGAAATACGGGACGACCCGCGACTACGTCTTGGGACTACAAGTCGTCTTGCCCACCGGGGATATCATGCACACGGGATCCTACACGATGAAGTGTGTCTCAGGGTATGATCTCACCAAGCTCTTCGTGGGAGCGGAAGGAACCTTGGGGGTGATCACGGAGGTCACCTTAAAGATCAACCCCCTTCCCCGTCACGCCATGACTGCCGTTGCGACCTACTCCCGACTGGAGGATGCTGGCAGGGCCATTTTCCAGACCATGACGAGTGGCGTTCTCCCGAGCGTCATGGAGATCCTCGATAAGGTGACACTGAAGTCGGTCAAGGAGAATACGGACATCGACCTTCCCGATGCCGAAGCTATGATTCTAACAGAGACGGATGGCTACACATGGGAAGAAGTGGAAGCCCAGATGGAGGTCGTGTTGGATATCTTCAAGAAGAACAATCCTATCGAAATCAAAACAGCCAAGGAGGAGAAGGATCGTCTCAACCTCTGGAAGGCACGGAAGTCTTCTTACGCGACCCTCGCCCGCGTGAGCAAGAGTTTCGTTTTGGATGATGTCACAGTTCCCATCTCGAGGATCCCCGATTTGCTGGTGGGCATTCAAGAGATCGCCCAAAGGCACGGCCTCGTCGTCGCGACCTATGGCCACGCAGGAGATGGGAATCTCCATCCACAAATTCTTTACGATGAGTACGACCCAAAGCAAGTGGAAAAGATGGAGAAGGTCGAAGAGGAGCTCTTTCGGCTTGCCATCTCTTTGAATGGAACCCTTTCGGGGGAACACGGAATTGGATTATCAAAAGCCAACTATATGACCCTTGAACACGATCCGGTGGAGATGGCTTTGATGAGAAAGATCAAAAAGACTCTCGATCCCAACAACATCATGAATCCGGGCAAGAGAGCACTTGATAGTTAAGCATGGGAGATTGGAATACTGGAATAATGGAATACTGCGAAATAATTAAGGTTGGCGCTAGGGTTAAGGTTGAGAAATTATCAACTTCAACATAGTCCTTGACCTGATCATGTCTCACCCATCATTCCAATATTCCAACATTCCGCCATTCCATTTCTCTCAAGGAGATCTAATGACCAAACAACTTCAGTCTGATGAAAAGTGGCGAAAGGCAGTTACCCAGTGCTCTCGGTGCGGCTTCTGTCGAGCGGTATGCCCCATCTTCGAGCTCACGAAGAGACCCATTACCAACGCCCGGGGAAAGATGATCCTCCTTAAAGAAATCATGGACGGAAAACTTCAGGTCACGGAAGGAGTGGCTCAGGCGCTTCTTCGCTGTACAACCTGTAAGAATTGCACCGTCAACTGCCCTTCGGGTGTCGATCCCCAGGAGATTATCAAGGCTGCACGAAAGGAAATGGTGGGCCTCGGCCACGACAACCTCTTTCGGGCCATGGGGGATGTCATTGAAAAATATGGCAATATCTATGGGGAGGAGAATCGGCACGACTGGGGACACAAGCGGAACGGAGCAGCCTATGCCCTCTTTGTAGGCTGCGTGGGAACCTATCGCGAGGAAGAGAGTGTGGAGGAGACGATCCGACTTCTGGATATCCTTCGGGTTGACTTTACAATGATCGACGAAGTCTGCTGCAGTGGGGTCTTGGAGGATGTGGGTTATAAGATCAAAGACGATTTGCCAAAGCGAAACATCCGGGAACTCCGTGCAACCGGTGCAAAAACAGTAATTACAACCTGTCCTTATTGCTACAGGGTTTTTAAGCAACATCCTGCCTATCAAGATCTGGGACTCGAAATCAAACACGTCACCCAGTTTCTCAAGGACTTTGACTTCAAAGTGAGGACTGAAAAGAGGGTAACCTATCATGATCCCTGTGATCTCGGTCGCCACGCGGGCATCTATGATGAGCCGCGGGAGATTATAAGAAGGATTGCTCCCAATTTCGTCGAGCCCAGGCGGACAAGAGAGAACGCCATGTGCTGCGGTTCCGGGGGGGGACTTCGGGGCTCTTTCCCAGAGGATTCTATCGAAATTTCAAGAAACCGGTTGACTCAAATCATCGAAGAGACGGGAGCGGAGGTGCTGCTCACCGAGTGCCCCTCCTGCGTCCATAACCTGAGGAATGCAAAACTCCGAAAACAGAAGATTGAAATCTATAACATCACCGAATTCATCGCGAAGCTTTACGAAGAACAGGAGAAAAAAGAAGCAGCCTAAAACCCGACAAAAACCTTTGAAATTTCCCCGGACCCATCATCCCGAACCCGTTTCAGGATCTCATAGGTTCGACATGACACCGTGGGTTCAAAAATGGGAGGGATAAATTCTCGGACTTTGCCTGTAACAACCTAATACGGGGTGTTGGAATGACGGGATACTGGAATGTTGGCTTGAAGCGAAGAAAGGCGAAAGGATTTCAAAAAATGTTCCTCATTATTCCACCATTTCATTCTTCCAGTATTCCAATTCTTGCTCACGGGGGTGCGCCATGAATATCGAGGGCTATGAATTTCCAGAGGGCTACTATTACGACAAGAATCATTTCTGGGGGAAGGTCGAGGGGGATGTAGTGGTAATGGGCATGAACGACTATGCCCAGAAGATGGCAGGCACGATCGTTTATGTAGGTCTGCCACCCGAGGGAAAGAGGGTTGTGCAGGGAAAGAATTTCACCAAAATCGAATCGGGGAAATGGCTAGGGAAGGTTTATGCCATTGTGAGCGGTGTGCTGGTAGCGGTCAATGAAGAACTCGAGCGCAAGGCGAAATTGATTAATGAAGACTGTTACGGAAAGGGCTGGATGTTCAAGATCAAACCCGATAATTTAGATGAACTCAAGAATCTTATGACCGATCCAGAAGTCATCCGCGAGTGGCTCAAGGGAGAGATTGCTCAACACGGCAAGAAATAGGTCATGGTGCTGAGGTCATGCCGTGCCGAGGTGCTCCGGTTAACAAAAGACCAGCTAGACTGCAGCACGGCAACATTTCCATAGACGCATGAAGCTTTCTGCACTTTCACCCAAACAACTGATCGAGCTTGACGCCTGTACCCGCTGCGGCGAATGCTTGAAGTCCTGTCCTGTGTACGCCCAGAAGGGCGAGGAGGAGATCGACCCGAGAGGAAAGATCCAGGCGTTTAAGTCCTTCATCCGCAGTCAGCACGGCCTTTGGGCCAAGATCTTCGGTCCAAAGAAACTGGACGAGGGAAAACTGAAAAAGTTTTCAGAGATGGTCTACCGCTGCACCCTCTGTGGCGAGTGCAGCGTAAGCTGTCCTGTTTCCATCGATTCGAGAAACCTCTGGACCGCTTTGAGGGAAACCCTCGTCGAGATGGGATATTTCCCAGAGGCCGCCAAGCGAATGAAGACCAATGTCCTCGAGGTCCACAATGTGTCCGGGGATGAGAACGAAGAGAGGACGCAGTGGCTCGAGTTCCTGGATGAGATCCCTGACCACCAATACATCAAAGAGAATGCCCCTGTCGCCTTCTTTGTGGGCTGCGTCGCTTCCTTCTTTCCCCTCGTTCAGAAGATCCCCTTGGCCTTCGTTGAAATATTGAGAAAGGCCAACGTCGATTTCACACTCCTCGGAGGCGAGGAGTGGTGCTGCGGGTTTCCTTTGATCGGCGCTGGCATGAGAAAAGAAGCGGAAGTCCTCATTCAACACAATCTCGAGGCCATCAAAGCAAAAGGAGTCGAAAAGGTCGTCTTCGCCTGTCCCTCGTGCTATCACACCTGGATGGAGGAGTACAAGACCAGTATCAAGATCTTCCATTCCACTCAGTTCGTCAAGCAACTGATCGATGAGGGAAAGATCCAATTTAAGGAGAAAAGGATGAAGGTGACCTATCACGACCCCTGCGATCTGGGAAGGGCGAGCGGGATCTACGACGCACCGAGGCAGATTCTTATGGCTATCCCGGGCGTGGAATTGGTGGAAATGGCAGACAGTCGGGAGCGGTGTAAGTGTTGCGGAGGCGGTGGAAATCTGGAAATGGTGGACCCCGAACTATCGGGAGCGCTGGCTCAGGCGAAGATCGAGCAGATTCAGGCGACCGGTGCGGATACGGTGATCACGGCTTGTCAGCAATGCATTCGAACCATTTTGACCACGGCACGCAGAAAAGAGATCCCATTGGAAGCGATGGACATTACAGAGTTTGTGCTGAAACATATGGTGTAGGGCATAGGGGACAGGGCAGAGGGTTCTTGTTTTAACCTTCGCGCTATGGCCCCGGCCCTCTGCCCTTTGTGGACTATTAATTTATGGGCAAACATCTCATTTTCTATCTCATGTTTTTTCCGACGGTGGTCCTGTTCCTCTGGGGGATGGGCCTTCGCATCAGCACCTGGCTGGAAGGAAAGGTGGAAGGATTGGAATCCGCCACAAAGGGGGAGAAACTTCGATTCTATTTGAAGAGGGGGTGGCAAGCATTCTGGTCGAACCCCTTCTGGTACATAAGAATCGTGATCACCGAAGTGGTGTTTCACCGAAAGCTGTTCAGTCAATCCTTTTACCGCTGGTTGGCCCATACGCTTCTCGTCTTTGGCTTTGTGGCGACCTTTGTCGTCGATATGATCAAGGGCTTCACCACGGGCTATCTGGTGGAATTCGGAGTCTCCTGGGCCCATCTGTTTGAGACGGGTGCAATTCGGCCTTTTCTTGATTTCTTTCTCGAATTCTTCAGCTTCCTCATCTTGGTGGGTTGCGTCATGGCTATTTTTCGGCGATTTGTGATTCGCCCGGATCAGCTTCGGACCGAGGAAGAGGACATCACCTCGCTCCTTTTCATCCTCTTCCTGGAACTCTCCGGTTTTTTCATTGCTGGCTACCGGATTGCGCACCCTGAGGTGGCCCAGGCTCGTGTCTACCTTGCCAACTTTACACCTCCAAGTGCCAACAACTGGGTTTCCTTTGCGAGCTACTTTTTATCCCAGTTTCTTAGAAATGTAACGATCGATCCAAACTTCCTATGGTATTTCCATGTCGTGCCGAGCCTCATATTCTTTATCTACATCCCCCACAGCAAGCTGCTCCATATCTTTACCTCGTCGATCACAGTCATCTCTGATCGCCAGAAGGCGTTAGCAAAAACTTGAAAGGAGGAAAACCATGCTCTTCTTCGACCTCGGAAAACTCCCAGGCCAGCAATCGATGTTGATCTTTCATGCCCTAGCAAGAATGGGGATCGAAGCGCTCGTCTTGGTTTCACCCAAAATCCCCCTCGTGAGTATTGGGTATTTCCAGGATGCGGAACAGGAGGTGGATCTTCGGTACTGCAGGGAGGCGGGGATTCCGTTCATGAGAAGAGAGGTTGGAGGGGGCGCCACCTACCTCGACGAGAATCAGATCTTCTACCAGCTCATCTGGAGGAAGGACCATCCTGGATTTCCAAAGGCGGTCCAGGATATCTTCCCTTGGTTCTCGGAGGCTCCGGTTGAAACCTATCGTGCCTTCGGGATTCATGCCGAATATCGACCCGTCAACGATATCATCACGAAAGAGGGGAGAAAGATCGCCGGCCAGGGAGGGGGGAATATTGGAGACTGCATGGTTTTCGTTGGGGGAATCCTCCTTGACTTCAACTATCAGGCCATGAGCAGGATCCTAAAGGTCCCCGATGAAAAATTCAGGGATAAGGTCTTCAAGACGATGGAGGAGAACTTGACCACGATGAAGAGGGAATTGGGAATGATCCCTCCCCGAGAAGAAGTGGTCAGGGTCCTTAAGGAGAGGTTCGAAAAGAGGATCGGGAGCTTGCAAGAGGCCTCTTTGACACCCGAGATTATTCAAAAAATGAAGGCCTTGGAATCATGGATGACCTCGGAGGAATTTCTCCATCAAAAGACCCCAAGAATTCCAACCGGGGTCAAGATCAGGGAGGGGGTCGAACTCCTTTACGGTCTTCACAAAGCTCGCGGCGGCTTGATTCGAAGCGCCGAGGAGGTTTCAGAAGGTAGGATCGAAGATATTACGATCTCAGGGGATTTCCAATTCTATCCCAAAGAGAGTCTCTCCGGTCTGGAGGGCTCCCTGGAAAAGGTTCCTCTCGACGAAGAGAAGATCATCGAACGAGTGGAAACTTTCTACGAGGAGAAAAAAGTCGAGTCGCCTGGGGTGGAATCGAAGGACTTTGCTGCAACCATTTTAAGCCCTCTTCAGAGCTCCCGATAAGGAAATCCACTGACGGAAGGGGCAGCCAAAGGCCATCGCTTAGACTACCAAACCAAACTCCTCCCCCAGCACTAAATTACTGCTATTTTTGCGATCGCTTTTTTGGCAGTAAATTTAGAAGGGCTTCGAGTTGGCTGCTTTCCTTGCTTTAAGATCTGAGGCTATTTAAGGATTTCTTTCAACGCTCCCGTCAGGAGGTGGATGTTCTGGAGGCGGCAGGTCTCCCCCATAAGCCCAATCCTCCAGATTTTCCCTTTGAGGTGGCCCAAGCCCCCACCGATTTCAATCTTATATTCATTCAACAGCCTCATCCGAGTTTTGGCGTCGTCCACCTTTTCAGGGACATGGACTGAAGTCAGCATGGAAAGTCGGTACCCTTCTTGAGCAAATTGCTTAAAACCAAGGTTCTCGAGCTCCATCTTCAGCTTGTCACCCAGGATTTGATGCCGTTGAAGTCTTGCCTCAAGGCCTTCCTCAAAAATGATCCTCAACCCCTCGCGAAGCGCGTAGAGCATGGACGCAGGAGCCGTATGATGGTAGATCCGTTCCTCCCCCCAATAGTTCTCGAGCTTGAGGAGGTCGAGGTAGAAACTTGGGACCTTGGTCTTTCGGGTCCGCACAACCTCCATCGCCCTGGAACTGGCCGTGAAAGGTGACAGCCCCGGAGGAACGCTGATCCCTTTTTGAGTGCAACTATAGCAGACGTCGATCCCCCACTCGTCCACCTTCACCTCCCCCGCCCCCAGCGAGGTGACCGCATCCACAACGAAAAGCGTCTCGTTCCTTTGGCAGTGGGCTCCGATGTCCTCAAGGGGCTGTCTCACCCCCGTGGAGGTTTCTGCATGAACCACGGCACACAGTTTCGCCTCCGGATGTTCCCTGAGGGCCTTGATGATCCTCTCGGGTTCGACGATCTTACCCCATTCCCCCTCTACCCGAATCACTCTTGCTCCACATCGGTCAGCCACCTCTGTCATTCTTTCAGCGAAGAAGCCATTGACGCCGACGATGACCGTATCTCCTGGCTCCACGAAGTTGACAAAAGCCGCCTCCATCCCTGAACTTCCTGTTGCGGAGATGGCCAGGGTCAATTCATTCTTCGTTTGAAAGAGCCTTTTCAACATTTCCTTGATATCGTCCATGCACTTCAGAAGCTCAGGGTCGAGGTATCCTATGACTGGGGTCAGCATCGCCTGGTAAACCCGATAATGGACGTTGCTCGGACCAGGTCCCATCAAGAGTCGAGGAGTCGGTTTCATCTCCCCCACCATCCATCTCTCCATCTGCTCGGCCTCCTCTAAGAAGAAATTTTCAGATAACACGAATTGGCAACCAACTACAAGGATTGGAACCTATAAATAAATGAGATGTCGAACCAAAACGAGCTCGGCACAGGATTCAGCATGACGAGAAAGCCCCCGTCATCGTGAAGGGGATCCTGAGCTCGAATCAGGATCCTTCCATTTCAATCTCGGGTTTCTCGCCGCGAACAAAGGAACGCTCTCCGGATTACTTATCCACATCCCTCTCTAAATCGACTTTGAGGCCGTCATTGGCTGCGAGGACCCTCAATCCTAACTCTTTTTCCAATTGAGAAGCAACTTCCCAAGGTTTTGCCCGGATCATCGTCATTCCGAAGTGGGTGAGGATCGTCAATTTCGGCTTGACCTTCCTGACAATGGTCTTCACATCTTCGATGGAGAGATGGTCAATCGGCTCATCCCCCACAGGCTTAAGTCGAACCACATGGATAATTAAGACTTCTCCCCGATAGAGGCTTGGAAGTTCCGGGAAGAACCTTGTATCAGAGATGAGCGAAACCGAATGGGGTCTGATTTTGAAATTGATCCCGTAAGTCTCCCCCCGATGTCGATGCTTCTCGGCCGTAGAAAAGGAGATCTCACCGAGCTGGTAGGAGGTATTCTCCTTCAGAACCACTACCTTCTCAAGATAATCCCTCACATACTTCAGGACAACGGGATCTTCTTCAAGAGCGTCCTCTGGGGCGAACAGGGCTCCCTTCCTCTTGAATCCTCCCTCGGTCATGGCCTCAATCATGATGTTCACGTCCCCTGAATGATCGAGGTGTTTATGCGTAAGGAGAATGCCATCCAACGTTGAGGGATCCAGTTTGGGCTTGCTGTTGAGACAGCGCAAAAGCGCTCCCGGCCCCGGGTCGATGTAGAGGTTTGTCTCCCCCACGGACATCCAAATCCCACCAGAAGATCTAAGTTGTTTGGTCACGACAAAGCGTGCACCTGCGGTGCCGAGGAATTTGATGAAGCTCATAGACGAATGGAACGAATCGATCGAATTGAATTCGTGAAGTTCTGTTTTATTCTTGTGATTCGTCCCCCTCCAGTTCCCTCAGTCGGTCCTCATCCAACCCAAAATAGTGTCCCACTTCGTGAATGATCACTTCTCGAACCTTTGCGTCCACTTCCTCTTTCGTTTGGCAAATTGACTGGATCGGGTTCTGAAACAGGGTAATTTTATCAGGCAGAACATTCCCGTAATAAAATCCCCTTCGGTCATACGGAACCCCCTGATAGAGTCCCAGTAATTCCGAGGGATGGCGAAGTCCCATCTCGTTGAGGATCTCCTTGGAGGCCTCCCGCTCTATGACCACGTCGACATTTTTCATCTTCTCTTTCACCAATCTTGGGAGTCTCTCCAGGGCTATCACTACGGCTTCTTCGAATTCTCGTCGGCTTAGCTTCATAAATAAAAAAGAGGGCTCGAAGTTCCCCCCGATTTTTCGCCAATTTTAGTAAAAAAGGAGAGACAATTCAAGCCCCAATTTTGCCTGTAGGGAAGCCCGCCGATTCCAAAATCTTCTCCGACATCCCTGTCGGTTCTGTTTTAACCTAGAAACTGGAAGAACACGGGTGTTGCAAGAAAGGCAAACGCACACGAGCACTCCCGTATTGACGGGTTCTAAAATAATCATATATAACTATCGTTGGAGATTTGGCTCATGATGAACACGGCCACACCAATCGCCCTTATCGCCCCCTATCCTGAAATGGCTGAATTGGCGAAGATGTTGCTCGAGCAGTTCCCAAAGCCGATCGCCATCGAAGTGGGAGACTTACAGGAAGGTCTTCAAAAGGGGCGAGGCTTGGTCGAAAAAGGCGTCGAAGTCATTATCAGCCGCGGGGGTACAGCCCAACTGCTGAAACGGGAATTGAGGATTCCTATCGTAGAAATTCAGGTGACCACCTACGACATCTTGGGTGCCCTTCAGAGGGTGCCCAACAGAAATCAGCGCATTGGGATTATTGGTTTCGGCAATGTGGTCTACGGCTCGGACAAGTTGGCTGACCTGCTCGATCTCGATCTAAAAGTGTTCGTCGTTCAGCGAGAGGAGGACGTACCAGGGAAGATCGAAGAGGCAAAAAGGTCGGCTGTAGAGATTATCATAGGAGATAAGGTCGTCGTATCTCACGCCCATAGGCTCGGATACCCATCGATCTTAATCGAATCTGGAAAGGAATCGATCCTCCAAGCCTTCCACGAAGCCTACAGGATTTTGGATGTGGTGCGATCGGAGGCGCAAAAGAGTCAACAGTACGTCAACACTCTAAACCAGCTCAGGGCAGTTCTCAGCTCCGTCGACGACCATATTATCATCCTCGATACCAACGACCGAATCCAATCCTGCAACCCGGCTGCCCTCCGCATCTTCAAGAAGGAAGAAGATGAAATCAGGGGCAGTCCTCTTTTCCTATATCCAACAGAGCCGCTTAGGGAGATGAAGAGAAAGCTGACGCCTCAGCGCAACTACCTGGCTTCTGTGGATGGGAAATACCTGCTGCTCGATTATCTGCCTATAGAAACGCGTGGAGAAAGGATAGGAACTCTTCTTGTCGGAAGGAGCGTCTCAAAACTTCAACAGGCTGAGAGAAAGATTAGAAACGAGCTCTACCTCAAAGGCCACGTGGCCAAATACGTCTTTTCAGACATTTTGACCGAAGACGAAAACTTCCTGAAAGTGATCCAGAGGGCAAAGAGCTTCTCCGCCTCGTCTTCGACTGTTCTTATTCTTGGAGAGACTGGAACGGGAAAGGAGATGTTCGCTCAGAGCATTCACAACGAACGCTTCGGTTCCGAGAGACCTTTCGTTGCCATCAATTGTGCTACGCTCCCAGAACCCCTTCTTGAAAGCGAACTTTTTGGTTATGCACCGGGAGCCTTCACCGGGGCTCGGAAGGAAGGAAAGAAGGGGCTATTCGAACTGGCTCATGGTGGCACACTCCTGCTCGACGAAGTGGGCGAGTTGCCTCTGAACTTGCAGAGCCGGCTCCTAAGGGTGATCGAGGAGAGAGAGGTCCAACCCATCGGCGATGACCGAGTCATTCCCATCGAGGTCCGCATCATCGCTACAACGAACAAGGATCTGTCGGCAGAGGTTGAGCAGAGACGCTTCAGAGGCGATCTCTTTTATCGCCTGAATGTCCTCCAGTTGAATGTGCCTCCTCTTCGGGAGCGGGGAAAAGATGCCTACTCCCTTTTCAAACATTTCATCCTGAGGATAAACCCGAGATGTCCGAAACGATATATCTTCACCAAGGAGGTGGAAGCGATCCTGTGCGAACATCCTTGGCCTGGAAATGTCCGGGAGCTGAAAAACCTGGTAGAGAGACTTGCCCATCTTACAGAAGATTTCACAAAAAATCTTGAGGAAGTGCCAGATTGGATTCATCAAGAACTGCAGCGACCAAAGAGAATCAAGGAGGCCGAAGGCGGAGTAAATCTTCAAGACCTGAGTTTGAAAGAGCTGGAACGGCTCTGGATAAGGAAGGTCTGCGAATCCTCAACCCTCAAAAAGAGCGAGATCGCTAAACGCTTAGGCATAAGCCGAACCACCCTTTGGAAGAAGACAAAAATAGAATAATCGCCTTCTTCGCCTTTTACGCGCCCTTCCAAAGGTTCAAAAAAAAGTGTATATTAAAAAAGCATCTGGACGATCAGTAGGTGCAGGTTCGGAGCTCGATTGACAAATTTAATGGCAAGTCTAATGGAAACAGTTGGTTGACAGCCTCTCATCACTTTAAGGAATGCTGGAAGGGAGACATGGCTTATGTTCAAGATCGAAGACTACAAACAGGTTATTGAGAAAATTTGCAAAGACCTTCGGGTGAAACGAATCGATCTGGTAGGGTCGGCGTCAAGGGATGACTTCCAAACCGAGAAAAGTGACATCGACGTTATTGTAGAATTCGATGGTTTTGACAACCTCTTTGATCGGTACTTTGAACTTAAGAACCGTTTGGAGAGCCAACTGGGGAGACAAGTTGACGTCATTCAGGAAGGTGCGGTGAAAAATCCTTATGTGAGGGAAAGCTTGAATCGAGATAGGGTGCGAATATATGGATCGTGATCCTAAGGCCTACCTTTTCGATATTAAACAGGCCTGTGATGAAATAGAACAATTCACTTCAGAAATGGGTTTTGAACAGTACTCTCGCAGTGCCATGACGAAAGCCGCTGTGGAACGGAAATTCTTGGTGATTGGAGAAGCGATGACACGATTAAAAAGAGAACACCCCCAGCTCGCGGAGAAAATTACAGATCATGAGAAGATTATCGGTTTTCGAAACGTGCTCGTTCATGGGTATAGTATCATCGATGATAGAATTGTCTGGTCTGCCATAAGGGATTGCATCCCAGTTCTTCGGCGCGAAGTTGAGCACCTACTCAGCGAATGATAGCTGTCCCAGGTGGAGCTATATTGCCCGTGGCCACTGATCCAGTGGTTAAGTTTAACAACTCCTTCCCTTTTTCCTCGTAACGTTCCGTTCATAAGTTAAACAACGACGTTCACATTAAAAACCATTATTTTCTAGGTTTTATTACGGCTCTTGGCATATTAAAGTAATATCTTGAAATGATTCGATGTTTGCCGTTTAACCTCATTGGCATAGGTGTTGCTTTTCGGAAGTTCGAATGCCCCAGAGATGTCTAATCATCGCGGATGATTTGACTGGCGGCGCAGACGCCGGAGCCCAGTTTGCCAAAAGAGGACTGCAAACATTTCTCATCTCATTGCTGGAAGATACCGCTGAAATCGATTTTTCCAAATATGATGCCCATGACGTACTAGTAATCAACACAGATTCGAGAAGTCTAAGTCCTGATAAATCCTTTCAGAAAGTATCCAGCCTGTTGAGTCACTTCAACCGGAAACTCTTCCGCATTCTCTACAAAAAGATCGACTCAACGCTCAGGGGAAATGTTGGATACGAGATCGATGCCATCATGAAGGAGACTGATGGCCTCCTCTGTTTCATCGCCCCCACTTACCCGGAACAGAAAAGGACTGTTGTGGGCGGGATTCTCATCGTGGGAGAAAAGCCTCTGGCTCAAACCGAATTAGCGCGCCGTACCCCTTCCCCGATTGAGGAGTCGCATGTCTGTAAGCTTGTGCAAAAACAGTCAAAAAACAAGGTCGGATGGATCGATCTTACGCATGTGGCTTCCGGCTTTGGGCACCTGCAGAAAATCGTGAACGAAGAAAGATGTAAGGGAAACAGGATTATCGTCTTCGACGCAGTGAGCCGAGACGATTTGAGAAACATCGTTGAAGTAGGGTTCTCTCTTGAGGAGGTTCCTCTCTTCGTTGGTTCAGCTGGCCTAGCCGAGGAGGTGGCAAGAAAGCTCTCTCCCTCGACCGCGCGGTTCCATAAAAGGTCAAAACCCTATAAGCATATTCTGATCGTCAGCGGTACGTCATCAAGTGTCACACATCAGCAATTGAGACGGGTTGAGAAAAGATCCGCCGGATCTTTCCAGCTCACCGGAACGGTGATCGCCGGAGGAGATGGGAAACTAAAAGAGGAAAGGGAGGCTATTGTTAAAGGCATAACCACCGGTATTTCGAATGGCGTCGTTATTTTAAAATCACCGCCACAGATTCTGTCTCCTGAAGAATACGAGGGAATTCCCGTTCATCTTAGGATTACAGAGGCCCTCGCCTCTATCACACTCGCCTCACTCGAGGGTTGTCCGGTCAACTCTCGCGACCTTGCCCTTCTTTTGACGGGAGGGGAAACAGCCCAAAAGGTCATAAACGGTCTCAAGCCACAAGGAATCGAAATAGAGGGGGAGCTATTGGAAGGAATCGTGGCAAGCCATTTGGTTGGGGGAAATTGGGATGGCCTCACGGTGGTTACAAAAGCCGGAGGTTTTGGAAGGGAAGATGCCATAGAGCGAATCGTTGAAATACTAAGATCAGGATCCTCGTTTTCCGTGGAGGGAACTTGAGATGAAGGCATTAATTAAAGACAGACCGATAAGGGGCGCTAATTTTACAGATCTTCCCCTGCCTAAGATAGGGGAAAATGACCTGCTGGTCAGGGTCCAGGCTGCAGCCATTTGCGGCACCGATATTCATATCTATCAGGGGAACGAATACGCCGCCTCGAGGATCAAGCTTCCCCTTCTCTTTGGCCATGAATATGCCGCTGAAGTCGTGGAGGTGGGAAAAAATGTGACGAATTTTAAGAAAGGGGACCGGGTGGCCGCCGAAACGCATGTCCCTTGTGGCCACTGCTACCAGTGTACTACGGGTCTTCAACATATCTGCAAGGATATGAAGATCCTTGGCGTCCATGTGGACGGCGCCTTCGCTGAATACGCTGTCCTTCCAGCAGTGTGCGCCTGGAAGTTAGATTCTTCCATCCCTTACGAGATCGGCGCTACCATGGAGCCTTTCGGGATCGGGGTCCATGCCATGTCCAAGACGAAGCCTGCGGGCAAGAAAGCGATCGTCTATGGCTGTGGCCCGATTGGAATCTATGCCCAGATGGTTGCGAAGCTGAGTGGGGCTGAATGCGTTATCGGCGTGGATGTCACGAAGGAGAGGCTCGATCTCGCCAAAAAGATGGGGACGGATGTTGTTTTGAATGCCAAGGAGGTCAACATCGCAGAAGAAGTAGATAAGATCACGAAGGGCCACGGAGTGGACATCGTGGTGGAACTGACAGGGAACAAGGCTGTTCTGAACGAAGCGACCAAAACCCTGCGGCGAGGGGGGGACATCGTACTCGTCGGACTTTTTCCCGGACCCGTGGAATGGGATGTCGTGAATAACGTCATCTATAAGGAGGCGAATGTCTACGGTGTGACAGGCCGGATCATGTGGGACACCTGGTGGACAGCCCAGAGCATGCTCCTTTCAGGAAAAATCGACGTAGCCCCTGTGATTACACACCGCTTCGAACTGAAGGATTATGAGAAGGCTTTCCCATTGGCTGAATCCGCTTCCACCGGGAAGATCGTTTTTAGAATCTAAAGGGAAAGATGCGATGAACCGAGAAGAACTGATTCAACAGCTTCAGGCGAAGGCGAACCGGCTCAGGAGAGAAACGCTATTCATCATGAAAGAGATGGGTGCGGGATGGTTAGGAGGATCCTTCTCTTCTGCTGATGTTGTGGCAGCCCTCTTCTTTTATCGAATGAGACTCGATCCGAGGAACGCCTGTTGGAGTGAGAGGGACCGATTGATCGTCTCAAAGGGTCACGCCTGTGAGGTGATCTACGCCGCCCTTGCAGAATCGGGTTTCATCCCGAAAGAAGAGCTAAAGACCTATAGCCACCTCGGGTCACGCCTTCAGACCCATGTGGATTGCCGAACGCCCGGAATTGATTGCAGCGGCGGCTCTCTTGGTCTTGGGCTCTCCTTTGCCGTAGGCTCTGCCATGGGTGCATACATCCTTCCAAACGAAAAGAACCTGACCACAAGCCCTCGCAAACAGAAAGCCAGATTTAGGGTGTATTGCATTTTAGGTGATGGCGAATGTAATGAAGGGCAGGTCTGGGAAGCTGCTGCGAACGCTTATCACTATAGGCTGGATAACCTTACCGCCATTGTTGACCATAATAAGTTCCAGTCCACAGGAGCTGTTGAAGTTAAACTGGACCCAATCTCCCTGGCTGAAAAATTCAAGGCCTTCGGTTGGGAGACCCGAGAAATCGATGGAAACGACATGAGGCAAGTGGTCGATACCTTGGACTGGGTTCCAACAGTCGAGGGAAGACCTCAGGCTATTATCGCTCATACGATCAAAGGAAAGGGATTTCCATCCCTCGAGAATACAAACTGTCACTTCGTAAAGATTACGGATGAACTACTGAAGAAAGGGCTGGAAGCCCTGGGAGGATGAGGGTGAGGGTGAAGATCGCGGCTTTGCGCGAGAAAAGGGATATCCAAGAGAACATCTATTCAGCCCATAATCGGGCTTTGATTGAGTTGGCCCGGAGGGATCCGAGGATTGTTTCATGTTATGCCGATTTTCCTTCCGGAGAGGTTGGGGAGGTCTTCCAGAGGGAATTTCCCGATCGAATCATCGATGTGGGAATTGCGGAGGGCCATTTGATTACAAGCGCTGCAGGCTTGGCCGATGCAGGGTTTATCCCTTTTACGCATTGCCACGCTCTCTTTGCCCTTGGAAGGGCATACAATCAGATCCGGCAGAATGTGGCCTATGACAATCGAAATGTGAAGATCGTCCTCTGTAACTCAGGGGTAATTTGGGGAGGCATTGGTCCCTCGCATCTGGCCATTGAGGACTTCGCTGCCCTTCGAGCTATTCCCAATCTGGTTATCCTTTCTCCTTCGGATTCAGTCTCCACGGAAAAGGCGACGTTCGCAGCGGCAGAACACGTTGGTCCGGTCATTTTGAGGTTGCCTTCGGTGGGGGCCACCTACCCTACTCTTTACGAAAACAACCTTAATTTCGAAATCGGCAAAGCCATCTGTTTGCGGGAAGGAATGGATGTGACGTTGGCGGCTACGGGCATCTTGCTCAAAGATGCTCTGGAGGCTTCCGAGGCCCTCGAGAGAAAAGGGATTCGTGCCCGAGTATTGGATGTCCATACGGTTAAGCCCTTGGATGAAAAGGCTCTCCTCAAGGCCGCAAAAGAAACAGGAGCCATCGTAACTATCGAGGATGGTAACATCCTGGGTGGATTGGGAGGGGCAGTGGCAGAGGTCGTTGCAGAGAAATTTCCTGTTGTGGTGAAAAGAATTGGGGTAAAGGACCAATTCGGCGAATCGGGAACCTCAGAGGAAATCAAGGAATGCTACAAGTTGACTCAATCCGCCATTCGAAAGGGAGTTTATGATGTATTGAAATTAAAGTCCCAAGCCGGAGGCAAGACAGAGAGATCGGGAAGGAGATAACTATGGAGATTAAGCAGGCAATTATTACGGGGTTCATGGGAAAATTGAAGGACCGCTTTTGCGAGTACCACGAATCAAAAACCCCTGAGGAAAAGATTGCTGCCGTGGCAAAGGTTAAGGGGGCGCAGGGCGTTGAGATCGTCTACCCGTACGAACTCGAAGACATAGATGGAATCAAGAAGGCCTTGAAAAGATACGGTCTCGGGGTGGCGGCAGTTAATGTGAATATCAAAGGGGAACCGGAGTTCATAAAAGGATCTTCAAGCGTCAATTCGAAAAAGCTCAGAGATAAGGCGGTCCAATTCCTTTGCGAAGGTATGGATGCAGCAGTAAAGTTAGGTGCAGACAAGGTCACATGTTGTCCTCTGAGCGATGGATATGACTATCTTTTTCAGGTGGACTACCAAGAGGCCTGGAAGAACATGGTAGCCACATTCAAGAAGGCTGCCAGACACCGCCGGGACATCCGTCTTTTCCTCGAATACAAGGCCTCGGAAACTCGCGTCAACTGTTATTTGGACACGGCCGCCAAGACGATCTGCATGATTCGTGATATCCGTGAACCGAACCTGGGGATCACGATCGATGTCGGTCATGCATTGATGGCCGGTGAAACGGTGGCAGAGTCCATTTGCCTCGCTCAATCACACAGGATCCCTTTCTATATCCACATCAATGATAACAATCGTCGATGGGACTGGGACCTCATCCCGGCAACAAGGAATCTCTGGGATTATTTGGAGATGTTCTTTTATCTCAAAAAGTTCAACTACAAGGGATGGATTACCTCGGACACGAGTCCGGTTCGGCTCGATCCGATCCAGGCTTTTGAAAGGACCATTGCAGCCACGCAAAGGGCAATTCGGATTGTGAATCGCCTGGATTCGAAAAAACTCCTTTCCATGATCAAGCAGGGAAAAACCTTGGAAACCCTGAAATGGCTTGAGGAGAAGGTGTTGGTATAGGTTACGAGTTGGACCCTATCCATGATAGAGGTCACATTAGGAGAAGGAGGTGAGTAAAACGATTTGAATGGAATCCTTTTCTTCTAAAATCCCAAACAAGGAGGAGCTTATGAAAAGATGTCTTCTATTGACGACTTTATTTCTGTTTCTTTTTGCAAGCGTAAGTTTAGCTGCTGAAAAAAGGTTTCCTACCCGGGACATTACCAATGTCGTCGTTTGGGCGGCAGGGGGTGGGACCGACGTATGCAACCGCGTGGTCTCAGGGGAAATGTCAAAGATATTTAAGGTAAACATCAATGTGATCAATAAAACGGGCGGAGTGGGGGGCTCCATTGGCATGAACGATGTCTATTCCCGTCCCCATGATGGTTACACATGGGCTGGAGTTTCTGAATCCTGTGTGACGGCCGGTGTTCAAGGCGGATGGGATAAGAGAATGTATGTATGGGACTACTTCATCGTGGGAGGATCCCCCGACGTCCTCTCCGTCACCCCCAATGCCCCTTATAAGGACCTAAAAGAGCTGATCGAGGCAGCAAAAGCAAAACCCGGTTCCATAAGGGCGAGCGCAAGCGCTTCTGGCTCGATTCATCACCTCAATCTCTTAGCCCTGGAGAAGGGTTCCGGAGCCAAGTTCAATTACATCCCCTACCCCGGATCTGCCCCAGCCCAAACCGCTGCGATGACCGGCGAGGTCTCCGTCGTCATCACCTCCATCGCAGAGCAACAACAACTGATCCGCGCAGGAAAGCTGAGACCCCTGGCGATGCTCACCCCTGAGCCCTTTGCAATGAAAGACGTAGGAACCATTCCCTCCTCTTTCACCCCCTATCCGGGGCTCTCAAAGTATCTACCCATCATGCAGGCGATTGGTTTTGCCGTGCCGGCTCGTGTTCCTGAAAATGTGAAGGAGATCATCGCAGATGCATTCAAAAAGGTCATCGCGTCAGACATGATGAAGAACTGGGCAGAGCAAAACTACTACACCCTGTCGGGTAAGACCGGGAAGGCTGCAAGGGAAGAATTCGACAAATTGGAATCCCTCTTTGCATGGACCTTGTGGGAGTTGGGTGCCGCAAAAGTGAATCCCGAAACGCTGAAGATCCCGAAACCATAAAAAGAATCCCCCTCACCTCCCTCTCTCATAAAGGGGGTGAGGGGGATAACATTGCTCGATTCCATTCTTCTCTTTCGTCATCATCTTTTTTGATTCTTCTTTGCCATTCGAGGAAAGACCATGGAAAAGGTTGAGCTGAGAAAAAAAGATTTCGTCACTAGCCTCATTCTTATTGCCTTCGGAATCTTCATGATCCTCTATACCCTCTTAGAAATTCCTATGAAAGATAGCTGGGGAGGCGTCATGAACGTTTGGTTTGTTTCTCCCGGCCTCTTCCCCGTCTGCATTGGGGGCCTCATTATTTTGATGGGGACCATCCTATGTCATCGGGCCATCAAGGATGGAGGGGCAAGGAGATTTTTCGAAGACCTGTCAATCCGAAAGAGAGACTCCTCGGGGAAGAACCTCCGCTTCCTTGGAATCCTCGCCGTGATTCTCGCTTACGTCTACCTCTATATTCCGAGGATCGACTATTTCTTAAGCACCATGCTCTCCCTTCTCGTCTTTATCTCATTCTTCTATCTCGATCGGCCGGGTTTTCTCAAGAGGCTTTTCGTCTTCTACGTCTCAGGGTGCCTATTCTTCTTAATTGTCTTTCTCGCGAGGGTGGATGTTTCGCTCAACGAAGGTTTCGCCTATTTCATGGATCTCCTCGTATTCCTCTTCTTCCTATCTTACACTATTTATTGCTGGATCCTCAGTCGGGGGGACTCAGATCTAAGAAGCAAATTGAGGCTCACCCTCATCATGTCGGTCATTCCATCTCTGGTTCTCATCCCTTCGTTCAAGTATCTTCTTCTGGTTCCGCTTCCTGTGGAAGGAGGATTTATTGAGCTGATGAATGTTCTTCGCTACGCCCTTCGTTAAAGAGAGAAATCTATGTTCGTTCTCGAGCGCATTTGGGATTTTTATGTAACGGTACTCAATACCGCCCTCAACTTAGAAAATCTTCTTCTCTTGTTCGGATCGGTCATCCTGGGGATCACCTTTGGTGCCCTTCCAGGATTGACCGCCACGTTGGGCGTAGGGCTTCTTACTACCTTGACGTATGGATTTGGCACAAATGCCGCCATGATCACACTCCTTGGGATGTATGTTGGAGCTGTTTACGGAGGCTCCTATGGGTCCATCTGCGTCAACATTCCGGGAACAGCGGCAGCGGCTGCCACGGCGATGGACGGGTACCCCTTGGCTTGCAAGGGAGAGGCAGGAAGGGCTCTCGGCATTACGACAACCGCTTCGTTCATTGGAACGATGATTGGAATGTTCTTCCTCGCCATTTTCGCACCCATCGTTTCGACCCTCGCCCTTCAGTTCACCTCGTTTGAATTCTTCCTTCTGGCCTTTTTCGGAATCATGATCAGCGGAGGGTTAACCGGTCAGGACCTCGTTTATAAGGGATGGATCTCTGGACTGATCGGCCTGTTTCTTTCGACCATCGGAAGAGACCGCCTTCAATTCTTTCCTCGCTTCACTTTTGGTATTTCGGAACTGGACGGAGGACTCGAGGTCGTTCCCGTCTTGATCGGTGCCTTCGGGATACCCCAAATCATTCAGGTCATCCGAGACCAATTGTCAGTCGGGGAAGCCAAGAAATTTCAGCGCGTCCTTCCGGAGCTGAGGATCATCGTAAGACATATTAAGACAATCGTACGCTCAGCCCTGATAGGCGTCGGAATAGGAGCGGTCCCTGGGATTGGAGAGGATATCGCCGCATGGGTCTCCTACGGGACCGCAAAGAAGGCATCCAGGCATCCAGAAAATTTTGGGAAAGGTGCCTATGAGGGGGTGATTGCTTGCGAGACCGCAAACAATGCCTGCATCGGAGGTGCCATCATCCCACTTTTGACCCTTGGGATTCCGGGCAGCCCCCCAGCAGTGATGCTTCTGGGAGCCCTAATGATCCATAACGTAACTCCCGGACCCATGATCTCCATCGAACATCCTCACTTCATCACCCAGATGACAGCCATTCTTTGCCTTGCCTCCATGGCAATGTTCATCAGCGGCATCTTTCTAGCCAAACAGGTCGTGAAGGTATTGCGGATTCCACCGCCCATCTTCATGCCCATCGTATTGATTCTTTGCGTCATTGGTTCCTACGCCCTTGGAACGAAGGTCTTCAACCTCTATCTCATGGTGCCTGTGGGAATTTTGGCGTACTTCATGCAATCCATGGGATATCCCATCGCCCCCCTCGTTATCGGGGTGATCTTGGGACCGATGGCTGACGAAAATCTCCGAAGAGCCCTCATGGTCTCACAGGGAAGTTTCCTTCCCTTTTTCACTCGGCCTGTGGCTCTCATACTGCTCGTCGCCATTGTCTGGATGTTTATCAGCCAGGCGACTTTTTACAAGAGATTCATGGCGTGGTTGAAACGGAAGGTATTCAAGAAGAAACTGACCGAAGAAAAATTGATCACCTAATACGGAAGAGCGGAGAAAAGCCTCATGGACGAACTGATGATCTGCGTGGCCCCTTATCCAGGTGAACACCAACCTGAGAGATTCGAAGGAAAGATGGATGTTCCGGAGGAAACCCTTCGATCTTACAATGAAGGCGCTTCCATCGTTCACCTTCATATCAGAGATGAGGACGGAAACCAAACGATGGATCCTTCCGTCTTCGAGAGGGATGTCAAAAAGATTCGGTCACAGTGTCCTATCATCATTGAGGGGTCGACCGGTGGAGGACCCGAACATACACTGGAGCAACGTTGCATCTCGTTTAAGGTTCCAGGAATAGAGATGGGTTCCTTAAATCTTGGATCTATCAATATGCACGGAAGTGTATACAGGAATCCGATGGGAGACATACGTTTTTATGCGCGGGAACTGAAGGCTCGTCATATAAAACCCTTTCTCATCGTCTTCGACCTTTCCATGTTCTACAACGCAAAGCGGCTTGAGAAAGAAGGATTTCTCTCTCCTCCCTATGTCTACAACTTCGTTTTCGACGTTCCCGATGGTCTTCCTTTTTCGAAGAAAAATCTTGAGATCTTTATAGACCAATTGCCGAAAAGAGCTCATTGGTTCCTTACCCGTTATCACAGCAAGGGCTGGAGGGATTTTCTTGAGGCACTCGAGCGAGGGGGACACGTACGCGTGGGCTATGAGGACAGCCCCTTTTTGGCTTCGGGAAAGAAGGCTCGCTCCAATGCAGAGTTGGTTAAAGAGATTGCAAAGGCGGCGAAGGCGGTTGGGAGAAAGGTGGTCAGCCCAGAGCGAGCCCGCAAACTGATGGGGATTGCTGCTGCATCTACCCGATAAAAACATTGATCCTACAAGCACAGAGCCTCCCTTTAGATGATTGGTGTGTCCATGGAGAGTAAGTTGAGAGTGGCGATTGCCGGGGCGGGGATGGTGACCCGCCATCACTTGATCGCCTGGTCTCGCCTTTCAAACGTGCAGGTCGTGGCGATATATAATAGAACCCTCGAAAAGGCCCTAAGCCGCGCCAAGGAGTTTTCAATCCCCAAGGCGTATAACAATTTAGTCGAGATGCTTGAAAAGGAGCGGCCCGATGCCCTCGATATCGCGGTGGCCACAGAGGCACACGGAGAATTCGCAAAAACTGCTGCCCAATATGGAGTC
>FWPV01000698.1_pt1 | contig 38127 bp, 32 predicted proteins | sample 2228371 | NCBI WGS metagenome assembly FWPV01 (sample SAMEA103939776, study PRJEB20133) | metagenome
GGCGGGAGAAGGCCGCCCCGGAGCCAAAAGCCGCGCCGAGACCGGCCCCGACTTACGGGCGGGAAGCGCCTGCTGAGAGCGAGAAGAAAGGCGGGCTGTTCGGACGGCGGGAAAAGGCCACCCCGGAGCCGCGTTCCACACCGCCGCACAGGCGCGACGTGAGCGATCCCTACTCTACGCCGCCGGCCCGTCCGGCCAGCCCATTCTATAGCTACGGGACGCCGGACGAGGACGAAGAAGAGGCCGGGATCGGCGCGTTCAACTTTGATGCGGCGGAAGACGAGGACGACGCTCTGCTCAGGATGTACGGCTACGGCAAGAAGGTTAGCCGCAGCGAATTGTTCTCCCCGGATGAGGAAGCGTTGCTGCAGCGTTCCATGGACGAGGACGCCCTGAGCGAGAAAGACAGGGCCACCCGCGAACTGGTTGAGCGCATCCGCGCCCGCTGGAAAGATCAGTCCTCGCCGCGTTGAGGCCATCAGTGAGGTGAAGAAAGATCGCCCGGTCAGTAATAGCCGGGCGGTTATCTTTTCCCCTGGAGCGCACCCGCTCAGAGCGCCTCACGGCGCCCCAGAACTCGCGCTGTGCTTAGCTTCCGCGCTTGGGCGTCGGCGGCGGGGTGGCGGTTGGCAGGGCCGTGGGTGTCGCGGTGAGGGCCGGCGAGGGGCTGGCGGTCACCGTAGACGTTGGCGATGGGGAGGCGGTGTCGGTCGGCACCGGAGTCGGCGGAGCAGGATCGACGCGCAGATTCATTGGGTCCAGGTTCAGGCATTGCAGGGCGGCAGCCGCGACCCACACCCGCCGGTCGTCATTGGCGAAGACGCGCAACCACTGGCCGCTACCGTCGCGCATATCCGGGACGATCATCTGCCCGGCGCTGGCGGTGCCCAGCAGGGTGTGCAGGTTGCTTGGCCCGGCCCGGACGGCAGTGCCCTCCTCCACAACGGCACAGACAGGGTCTTCCACCGGCAGGGTTAGCGACTGCTCGGCCACCTGCCCGGCGCCACCCAGCGCCCGCAGGGTGACGGTCACCGGGGCCAGACCCTCCAGGCGCACCTGGCGTGAATCTGCCGGGCCATAAAGGGCGTTGACATCGTCTCCCGGCAGGCCCAGCAACTGCACCTGTATCCCGCCCGGCACTTCCCAGCTCAGCACAACCGGCTGGCTCACATAGCGCACCTGGATAGGCGGCTGCGCGGTGAAGCTGGCGATGGCCAGCCGTTCATGCACCTGCACCTGGACACTTTCCCTGGTCACGGCGTCGCCGTTGACGGCGACCAGCGTGATCTCATGCGGGCCGGGCGCACTCAGGCTGAAGCTTACCCCACTATCTGCGGCGGTGATCGCCTCGCCCCGGCGGACGCCATCCACTTCCAGGTACAGGGCCGCCGCGTCCCGCACTTCCCAGCTGAGGGTCAGCGGATCACCGGCGACGATCTCCGCCGTGGAAAGCCCCAGACGCACGATCTGCGGCGGTGGAGGTGGAGCCAGCAACAGCGCCAGGAGGACGGCGAGCGCCAGAAGGCCGGTCAGGACTGCGCCGACCGCTGCGCCCAGCCGCCAGCCGGTCAGGATCGGTTCGACAGCCACGCGGGCGGGCAGCGCGGCGATAAAGCCGGAGGCATCATGGGCGCGAGCCATGACCACGAACGGCAGATCGCGTCTGGCGCCCAGCAGCAACGCCCGACCTGTCTCAACGCGGGCCTGGACGGTCTGGCGCTGGCCCGGGCCCAGCCGGAGCGTGGCCGGCGTGAAAGCAAAGCGCAGGATGCGTCGCTCATCCCGCCCGGCGAAGCTTAGATCCAGCGGGGCATTGCCCTGATTGTGGACGAAGATCGGCAGCGTCTGCCCGGCGGCGATCCGGTTACGGCCCAGATCGATCCCAAAGCCGCTGTAAGGCAACACGTGCAGGGTCATGCGCGCATCGACCGTCTGCGTGGGCCGTGACTTGCTACGCACCTGTACCGTGAAAGTATAATCGCCCGGCGCGGTATCCGGGCGGCGGAGCGGCTTGAAGCTCAGCATCAGGTGGGCCTCCTGGCCCGGCTCCAGGATGGCCTCCACCCGTTCCAGGCGCACCCACTCGCGCGGGACACCATCGATCTCGATGAAATAGCGATCCGGTTCGTCACCCAGATTGTGGATGACCAGCTTGCCCTGGACAAAGACGCCGGGTGTGACCGGCTGGTCGAGGCCGATCAGTTCCACCTGGAAGGTGGGCACCTGGTAGGCGATGCGTTGCGTGGTTTCATCAAGCAGGATATCGGCCTGACTGGCATCGACGGTGTAGAAGATCAGGCGCAATTCGCCGATTTGGATTTCCTCACCGCTCTGCAGGTTGTATGGCTCATCAGGGGGGAGCCGCTGGCCGTTGACGTAGGTGCCGTTGATCGAGCCGAGATCCTGCAGGAACACCTCGCCGTCGCGCAGGCTGATGGTGGCATGGTAGCGGGAGACAGCGGCGGCTTCCAGAGGCAGGTCGTTGCCCGGTGAGCGCCCGATCGCCACCGTGGGCTTGCTCAGTTCGTAGCTTTCCATTGGCCCGTCGGGCCAGTAGACATCCAGCCGACCGTAGGTCGTCATGCCCCTGCTCCTGCCCGGCCATCACAGCCGTGTAGCCGTGTATTGTAGCCAGCCTGCAGAGCAGTGACAATCGCGCCAGCTGGCGCGAATCCGACGATTGGCCTGCGAGCGGTGTGCAAGCGCCAACGTCAATACCACCCCCCACGTCCCTGGCGGGGATCGTAGCGCTGGTAGAGGATTTCGTGGCGCTCATGGACGGGCGGCTGGCGCACAGCCTGGGTGAACAGCCACATGAGGATCATCCCGGCCACAAAGCCGCCGATGTGGGCAAAGAAAGCCACCCCGCCGCCCATCAGGCTGCCCAGGGACGCGAAGCCTTCCAGCAGCTGGAGCACAAACCAGAAGCCCAGTACCCACAGCGCGGAGAAGTCGGCCATCCGGGCGAAGTAGCCGAAGAAAATCAGTCCGCGCACACGCACGCGGGGGAACAGTACCAGGTAGCCACCGTAGACACCGGCGATAGCCCCGCTGGCCCCCAGCATAGGAATGTCTGACAGTGGATCGATGGCGATCTGGGCGAAGGTGGCCACAAACCCGCAGGCAAAGTAAAAGAACAGGTACAGTGGGATGCCCATGCGATCTTCCAGATTGTCGCCGAAGATCCACAGGTACAGCATGTTCCCGGCCAGGTGGGCGATGCTGCCGTGCATGAACATCGCTCGCACGATATCCAGCAGGGATTCCGGGTTGATGCCGCTGCGGGTGATGGTCAGGGGAACAACCGCCCAATCCACCGCCAGCGCGTAAGAATCCTGCATGGACAGGCCGGCCTGAAACAGAAAGTAAACCAGGATATTGATCGCGATCAGGGTGAAGTTGGCAATGGGGATGCGCTGCGTGGGGTTGAGATCTCGTAAAGGAAGCATGGGGCGTTCGCCTTGCTGGAAGATAACGCTGCCGTGAGTATAGGCTTCCGCGCCGGGCCTGACAACCGCGAGCGCTGGAGGTCAGCGCGGCGGCTCCTGACAGGCGTAACGGAAGCAGCCCGCTGTGTGATCGTTGACCAGCCCGCAGGCCTGCATGAAAGCGTAGCAGATCGTCGGGCCGACGAAGGTGAAGCCCCGCTGCCGCAGGTCGCGGCTCATCGCCGCCGATTCGGGCGTGCTGACCGGTAGATCAGCCAGCGTCTGAAAGCAGTTGAGACGTGGCCGCCCGCCGACAAACCCCCAGATGTAGCGATCAAAACTGCCGAACTCGGTTTGCACGCGCAGGAAGGCACGGGCATTGTTCACCACGCTCTGAATCTTGGCCCGGTTGCGGATGATCCGCGCGTCGCCCAGCAGGGCGACCAGCCGTTGCTCATCGAAGGCGGCCACCACTTCCGGGTCAAAGGCGGCAAAAACTTCGCGGTAGGCTTCCCGCCGCCGCAGAATGGTGATCCAGCTCAGCCCGGCCTGCGCCCCTTCCAGGCAGAGCATCTCGAACAGCCTGCGGTCATCGTGGACAGGGATGCCCCACTCGTCGTCGTGATAGGCGACGTACAGGGGATCGTCCCCGGCCCAGGCGCAGCGCGGACGAGGATCGGCGTGCATTGCTGGCGGCTCCTTCCGCCCCGGCGGGCGTGGTGGGCGTGGGTTACTTCTTCAGCAGGCGCAGATGGTCGGTTTTGATACAGCGATCCATCACCAGCGGGATGCCGGCGGCCTCTGCCGCGGTGACGGCCTCTGCGCTGGCGACGCCAAGCTGCGCCCATACTGCGCCTGCGCCGATGGCCGCTGCCGCCTCCACCACATCCGCCAGATGCTCGGCGCGGCGGAAGACATTGACGATGTCGACCTTCTCCGGCACGGCAGCCAGCGATGGGTAGCTCGCCTCGCCATCAATTTCGGTGACCGTGGGATTGACCGGGATGACCCGGTAACCGGCCCGCCGCAGGTAGGCCGCAATCTGGTAACTGGTACGTTCCGGGTCGGCGGAATGGCCGACGACCGCGATCACGCGGGCGTTCTGAAGCAGGTTGCGCAGATCGGTGTCATGCTCAAGCAGGGACATGAATTATCTCCTTATCCGCCAATAATCAGCCGCGAGCGCTCGCCACAACAAAAACAGCGGTAGAAGGCAGTGACCACACTTGCCAGTGATGAGCACGATGAATGGTGTGGTAATTCAGCGCTCCAGCTCATTTGCTGGATGGAGTATAGCAGAGACTTATCCGCCGGGGTGAAGAAACACCTGAAAACCGTTCCTCCCGCCCTGGTGCAACATACCGGTCACTTCCTGCGTATAGTTTTTCAGAGTGGCATCGGAAGTGGTACGCGTGGAGGCGTGAGAACATGGGTTGTGGACGCGCTATTCTGTGCATCATCCTGCCGCCGCTGGCGGTACTGGATCGCGGCTGCGGGACTGTGCTGATTGTCTTTGCGCTGACTCTGGCCGGGTGGGTACCCGGGGCTATCGCGGCGCTGCTGCTGAACTACATGGCCGAGAATCGCTGACCGGCGGTACAGGTAAACACCGCCGGGCGTCTGCAGCACTGATCGCCCTGCAAAAAGCCCTGCTCCTCGCGGAGTGGGGCTTTTTGCTGCCCGGCGAAGGCCGCGGCAGGATGTTCTCAGCGATTGCTCATGGACATATGGCGCACAATGTGTATAATATTTTTTAGTCAAGAGATGTTCCTTAATTAGACAGTTGACTGCAGGGCGCTACCGAAGGGAGCACCCGCAGCGACTTCCTGCAACCTGGAGACTCTGCAATGAGCGGCCTGACACGGCAAATCATCGTTCTTGTCACCTATGCGATCACGCTGGTGATCAACAGCATGGCTTCCAGCGGTGCGCTGGGCGGTACACCAACCGCCGAGATCAGCAACCGCTACCCGATCTATTTTGTTCCCGCCAACCTGACCTTTGCCATCTGGGGGGTGATCTATCTGGGCCTGACAGCCTTCGCTGTCTACCAGGCGCTGCCCGCCCAGCGGGAAAATCCGCTGCTTAAGCGCATCGCCTGGCCATTTGTCCTGACCAATCTGGCCAACACCCTGTGGCTCTACCTCTTCCAGAGTGAGCAGTTTCTGCTGAGTGTGCCGGTGATGCTGGTCCTCCTGGGTCTGCTGATCACGATCTACCGGCAGCTGGGCATCGGTCAGCCGGTTTCCCGCGCGACGTTCTGGTTGTTGCAGGTGCCCTTCAGCATCTATATGGGCTGGATCACCATCGCCACCATCGCCAACATCTCCCAGACGCTCTACGCCGCCGGCTATACCGATCTGGGGCTGGGCGGCCCGACCTGGGCCGCGATCATGATCGCTATTGGCACAGTGATCATCAGTGCGGTTGTCTATACCGGGCGGGGCAACATCGCCTATGCGCTGACGACGATCTGGGCGGTGGCAGGCATCGTCATCGCCCAGGGGGAGCGCTCGACGCTGGTCGGCGGCGCGGCGGTGGCGGCTATTATCGTCATCCTGGCTGTGCTGGTTTACAGCCTGTGGCAGAATCGCCGCCAGACACAACCCCGCCGGGCGAACGCCTGATCCTGGCGCTTCTCCCTTTCCAGCGACGCGATTTCTTCCCCCTGATGGGCGCCGGCGGTTCCCCTCCCCACCGGCGCCCGCTTCTTTTTAGCGGTCGGCGGGGGCGCCCAGCGCCGCTGCCCGGCGGCTCATCTCGGCGCGCAGGGCGGCGATGTCCTGCGGGGCGATGATGACGGCGATCGCCAGGAACACCGCGCAGAAAGCCCAGGCAATCACGCAGATGGTCAGGATAGCGGTGCCCAGTGAGGACTGGTCGGCCATGGCCCCGGCGATCAGGGGGGCCAGTGCCGCCCCGCCGTTCTCAATGAAGTACTGTACGGCCAGCGCTGTGCTGCGCACTTCCGGCACGGTGATGTCGTAGACGGTTGAGATCACGTTGGGCGACGAGAACGGGATGAGCAGCGCGGTCAGGCATAGCATCAGCAGGAACAACCCCTTCTGTTCCAGCGGCACCTGCAGGGTCAGGTAGAGCATGATCGCGCCACTGACTACGCCGAACAGGCAGACCATCAGCCGCCCGCGCCGCGTGCGCTGGAACAGCCAGTCGCCGATCATGCCGCCAACAAAGTAGCCGGCGGCCAGGACAAGCACGGCGATGGCCATGGTCGGTAGCACTTCATCGGGTGTATAGCCGCGCTCGGTCTCCAGGTAGTTGAAAAACCAGAAGGAGATCACCGTCCACGGGAAAACGCCGAAGAACCCCTGCAGGAACAGAGGGATCAACGTCCGGCGGCGGAACAGGCCGCGCGCCGTCGCCCAGTTGAAGCGATAGACGCCAATCTCAGCCAGCCCGGCCAGTTCCGGTTCGGCTTTGCCGCGCGGCGCTTCCCTTACGAACAGCCCGATCAGAACCGCCAGGATCAGCCCGACCGTCCCGGTGATGATGAACACGTTGCGCCAGCCGATGATCGAGCCGAGCATCAGGGCCAGCACCAGCCCGACCATATAGCCTAGCGGCTGGGCAAGTTGCAGAGCGCCGTAGATCTTGCCGCGCACATGCGGGCCGAAGTAATCAGCGATCAGGCTGTAGAGGCCGGGATAGCTGGAATCGTCGATGCCGGTCGAGGCGCGGGCAGCCAGGAAAAGGGGGTAGGTCGGGGCAACCGCGCCCAGCCAGGTGGTGACGCCCCAGATGGCCGAGGCCAGGGCCAGCAGCTTAGCCCGCGCGTAGCGGTCGTACAGGTAGCCCCACAACGGGTACAGCGCTGCGCCGACGATCATGGCGCCGGTGCCGACCGCGCCCATGGCGGTGCGGTCGATCCTGAACGTTTCCATGATCTGGGTGGTCAGGGGGCCGATGAGCAGTTTATCCGATTGATGAAGGAGCATGAAGGCGAAGAAGAGGGCGACAACAACCCAGCGGTGACGGGAAGGTTTTGCCACCATAGCGCCGTCCTTTGTAAGGGGGGAGAATCCGGAAGAATGCTCGACCTCGATCTTGGTGTGTCGCGGCTGGATGTCAGGCTGTTTCCGGCGCGTTACCCTGCCCACCCGATTGCCTTCCGGGGCGCAGGGGGATGGGCAGAGGGCGCCGGAATCGAAAAGGAGCCGGCCCACCACACTCAGACCGACTCCCGGCGCATACGTGCTGTTTTACTTGGCCTCAGGGACTTTCAGGGCATCCCAGGTGGCCTTGTTGACGAACTTGGTGAGATTGCGGCCATCACTGGTCTTGCCGCGGATGCCATAGCGCACGCCACCGCCTTTGGTGGTGAACGTGACCTTGACAATATCCTTCTCGTCCACCATGACCTTCTTCTTCAGCTTGACATCAAAAAACTCGATAGAAGCCATTGTAAAAACTCCTTGTGAACAGGTATCCCCTCGTCAGACACGGTCGCGCATACACGTACCGTGTGATCATTGTACCGCAATCCTGCGGGGCGCGATACTGCCGTGCCACGGCAGCCTAACCACCCGGCGCAGCAGGCAGGGTGAAGGTGAAGCGGGCGCCGCCGCCCACCGCTTTTTCCGCGCCGACTTCGCCACCCAGACGGGTCACGATACGCCGGACAATGGACAGGCCCAGGCCGTAGCCCTGTGCCCGCACGTCATGCGGACGCATGAACGGCTTAAACAGGGCATCGACCTGTTCGGGAGCGATGCCCGCTCCGTTATCTTCCACCCAGAAGTGGACAACCCCTGCCTGCGGCCCGTCCGCCCCAAGCGTCACAACCGGCGGCTGCCCGCCATACTTGATGGCGTTCGTGATGTAGTTGGCCCAGACTTCCTCTACCCAGGGGGCGTGACCCAGAGCAACCGGCCACGCGTCAGGGACGATCAACGTGGCTCCGGTATCCCGGATCAGGTATTGCAGACGATCCTGCACTTCGGCGATGATGGCCGTCATATCCAGGGGGCGGATGGGCACGCGCTGATCCTGGCGCACGCCGGCCAGCAGCAGCAGTTCCTCCACAATATTCAGAGCCTTGTGCGTGCTGCGGATGGCGACGCCGGCGATCTGGGCCACCATGTCAGGCGGGTAGCGCAACAGATCGCCCTGCAGCATGGACATAGAGTGCAGGATGTTGTTCAGTGGATTCTGCAGATCGTGGGCGACCGTATGGGCGAAGTCGTCCAGTTCCGCCGTCAACCGCCGGTAGGAGTCCAGCGTCTCGCTGTGGTCGCTGAAATCGCGCAGGATAATCACCCGCCGACCGTCCTGCGCCTCTCCAAGAGACGCCCAGGTAGCTTCTACCGGGCGGGGATCGCCAGCGGCGGGTTTGAGCAGCGTCTGCCAGCGGGTTGCGCTGGCAGGAAATTCCAGGCCCAGCGCTGCCAGGGGGAGGCCCGGCAGCGCTGAAGGGGGATAACCGCTCAGGGTGGCAGCGGCAGCGTTGGCCAGGAGAATCCGCTCGCTGGAGTCAGTCACCAGGATGGCGTCTGTGGCCTGCTCAAAGAGGGTCTGGTAGAGATCGACGCTGGCAGCGGAGGGCGGTTCAGGCGAGGGAGAAGCACCGGGATCAGACCGGTCGGCGCGGTCAGTAGGCATCACATAAGCCTGTTCAGACGTTAATCTATGGTTGTCAGTGCGTATAACTATAGTTGACACGGAGCAATCCGGCAAGCGGTTGGAGATCGGCACTCGCCAGGACAGCGGGCAACGTCCTGCAAGCTGTGTTTGGGGGCGCGAATCCTGGTTGGCTGAAGACGCCTGCTGTGCTTCCGTGTCATGCGTGCCCCGCTTCTCAGCCGTTCCCCGCCGCGATCATCCGCCGCAGGCCGTCTTCATCGATGATCGGGATACCCAGTTGCAGGGCTTTGTCCAGCTTGCTGCCCGCCGCTTCCCCCGCCAGCAGGTAATCCGTCTTCTTGCTGACGCTGTCCGTGACCTTGCCGCCATGCAGCTGGATGAGCGCCCTGGCTTCCTCCCGCTTAAGGGTGGGCAGCGTCCCGGTGATGACGAAGGTCAGCCCGGCCAGTGCGGTGCTGCCCTGGCCGGTGGAAGTCGGCTCTTTCTCCAGGCGGACGCCCGCTGCCCGCAGCTTGGCGATCAGGCGCTGGTGGAACTCGTCGCGGAACCAGTCGTGGATAGCCTGGGCGATATTCGGCCCGACGCCTTCGATCTGGAGCAGATCATCGACGGAGGCGGCGGCCAGCGCGTCCAGACTGCCGAATTCATCGGCCAGCGTCCCGGCCATGATCTCGCCCACGCCTTCGATGCCCAGGGCCGTGATCACGCGGGCCAGCGGTCGCTGTTTGGCCTCTTCGATCCCGGCCAGCAGGTTTTCTACCTTCTTCTCCGCAAAGCCCTCCAGCTTGAGCAGATCTTCTGCCTTGAGGGTGAAGATGTCGGCTTCGTCGCGGATCAGCCCGGCGTCCAGTAACTGGCGGACTGTGCGCGTGCCCAGCCCTTCGATGTCCAGCGCTCCCCGGCTGACGAAGAACTCCAGGCTGCGGAAGACGCGCTCCGGGCAGTAGGGGTTGGCGCAGAAGTAGTCGACCATGCCCTCCGGGCGCACCACCGGATCGCCGGAGAAGGGGCAGACCTCCGGCGCCTGGATCGGGCGTTCCGAGCCGTCGCGCTCCTCCGGCACAGGGCCTTCAATGTACGGGATCACGTCTCCAGCACGGCGGACGATCACCACATCACCGAGGCGGATATCCTTCTGGGCGATCCAGTCAAAGTTGTGCAGGGTGACATTGCGGATGGTGGTACCGCCCACAAAGACCGGCTCCACGATCGCGGTTGGTTTGAGCACGCCTGTCCGCCCGATGCTGAGCTTGACGTCGATCAGGCGGGTTGTCCCTTCTTCCGCCGGGAACTTGTAGGCAATGGCCGCCCGCGGGTTCTTGTTGCCGATGACACCCAGCGCGTCCCACAGCGCCAGGTTGTTGATCTTGATCACCAGCCCATCGATCTCATAGTCCAGGGTCGCCCGGCGCGCCTGCCAGGCCGGGATGGCTGCGATCAGGGCCTCAAGGTCATCATAGTACTCCGTGTATGGTTCCAGAAAGCCCAGCGCCTTGAGGTACTGAAGCTGTTCCCATTGCGTGGGCGGGACATGATCGTCGGCGGAGGCGGCCACGATCCCGTAGACGAAGACGCGCAGCGGGCGGGCAGCGGTCACACGCGGGTCTTTGTTCTTCAATGCGCCGCTGGCAGCATTGCGCGGGTTGATGAAAGGCGGCTCACCGAGTTCCCGCTGGCGGGCGTTGAGCTGCTCGAAGGCGGAGAGCGGGATGAAAGCCTCACCACGCACGACCAGACGTGAAGGCGGGCGCGGGCCATCCGGTATGACCGGCAGGCGCAGCGGGACGGTGGGGATAGTGCGCACGTTGGGCGTGACGTCGTCGCCAACCAGCCCGTCACCGCGCGTCGCGGCCAGGGTTAGCAGGCCGTTTTCGTAGGTCAACACCACCGACAGGCCATCCAGCTTCGGTTCCAGGGTGTAGTCCAGGCGCAGATCGGGCGGCAGGAGTTTGCCGATGCGCTCCCGCCAGGCGCGGATCTCGTCAGCATCGAAGGCTTTGGCCAGGCTGCCGATCAGCGCCGGGTGGGTGACCTTGCGGAATTCCGGCTGCAGGTCGGAGCCAGCCCGCTGGGTGGGCGAATCGGGGGTGATCAATTCCGGATGTGCAGCCTCGATGGCCTCCAGTTCAGCCAGGAGCGCATCGTACTCCGGATCGCTGATCACCGGATCGTTCAGCACGAAGTAGCGATAATTGTGGTAGTTGATCTGGGCGCGCAGCTCAGCTGCCCGTTCGGCAGGGGTCTGGGTCATCGCGGTCACTCGCATGGCTCCACAGGGTAACGATTATGCTCCTATTATACGAAGAATCGAACAAATGGGCTATCTTCCGCTGACCGGTGTGAGGATATTCACAATATTGACAAGAGAAAATAAAGAGCTATCATAATATTACAATTTAGGCCTGAATAATCAAGTATAGATCGCAAAAGGAAAACCATCCATGTTCAGCAAACTGCCGTCCCGCAAGCTCCTGATTCTTCTGCTGGCGGTTGCCCTGTTCGCCAGCCTGGCGGTAGCGGCTACCGTTAATGCTTCGCACATGACCCCGATGCAGGCTTGCGCCAGCCATGGCCTGGGGCCGAACTTCCACTATGCCGAGGGGACTGGATCGGTCCTGGCCAGGTGCCTGACCACGACCAGCACTGATCATAACTAGCGCTACCGCAAACCGGACGGGGCGGGGAACCACTCCCCGCCCCGTTGGCTGTTGCCTCAACGGCGCTTCTACTGCTGCATAAAGGCCCTGACCTGTTCCCCCCAGGCGGGGAGCAGAGCGACCAGAATCGCCAGGTCCATCAGCACGGCGCCGTAGCGCGCGCCTGGCACCACCGTATTCCACCAGGGCAGGATGGCGATCAGCGACAGGAAAGCGGCGGGGACAAGCACACAGTGCCACCACGTCTGGCCGCTCAACAGGATGATCACGGCGGCTACGAAGCCGACCAGCGCCAGCAGCCAGAGCAGACCCCAGAACTTGCCCACCCCGCTATCGAAACGGGTCTCCCCACCGAAGATCCACGGCGCATCGGAAAAACCCACATCGACCCCCAGCCAGGCAGCCAGCGGCCCCATCACATGCCCCAGCCCGTGCATCAGCACGGCCAGCAGAATCACCACCCGCACAGCGGTTTCCATCATACCCCCCTTTGGCTCTGGCGGCGCTGAATGCCACCCTCTACAGCATTCTACGCAGGATGCCCATCTGCCGTTGCACCTTGCCTCCTGTTCCCTGCCTCTTTACAATGCAATTAACGGTGATCACCGTGCAGGGAGAGGCAAACCGCCATGAACACTACGAAGAGAATCCTGTGGGCGCTGATCGCGGCCCTCCTCCTGGCCTCCGGGGGAGCGCCCGCCGCCGCCCAGGAAGGCGTCTGTGACAGCGCCCCGCCGCCCCGCCTGACGATCGGTGGCTGGGCCAGCGTGACTGCCATGGTCAGCCAGACCCCCGCCGGGGGCCTGAAGTTGCGCGACGCCCCGCGCACTACCGCCGCCGAACTGGCCATCCTGCCCGCCGGGACGGTCGCCCGTGTACTGGATGGCCCGGCGTGTAACGATGGCTTCCGCTGGTGGCGGCTGTTCATCCCGCAGTCGGAGCAGGAAGGCTGGTCGGCGGAAGGACTTGTCGAGGTTTACTATCTGGCGCCTGCCGCCGGGCCAGTCTACACGCCGACGCCTGTTCCGCTGGCGCCATCGGCAACACCCGCCCCCGCCAGCGTAGAGACAACCACCGATTGCCCCGGTGAGACGGCGACCAGCTATCTGCGCGTCGGTGCGGCGGCCCGTGTCGCCGACCAGGCTCATCCTGTCCGCCTGCGGGCCGAACCGGCTACGGGCAGCCTGTTCCTGCAGGTTGTCTACCAGGACGCCACGCTGCGGGTGATCGGCGGGCCAGCCTGTGTCGCCGACCGGCGCTGGTGGCAGGTGGATGTCAACGGGCGCGTCGGCTGGACGGTGGAGGCCGCCGGGGGACGCTACCTGCTGATCGACCCGGCCAACCCACCACCGGCCATCGTCGATCCTGCTCTGCTGGCGCAGATTCCGGCTTCTCCGCCCGATCTGCCCGCAGATGTGACGCCCGTCCCCACTGCCCGCCCGACCACGCCGCCGCCGGTGATCACGCGGGCGGCCTACACACCCGATGGGGCGCGGCTGGTCGTTGGTTCGGGGGCCGGGCTACGCCTGTATGACGCATATACGCTGGCCCTCCAGCAGGCGATCCCGGTCGGCCCGGTGATTGACCTGGTGCAGCTGGAGAACGGCCTGTATGCCGTTGTCTGGGCAGCGGATGGCCTCCGCCTGGTTGACGCCACCAGTGGCGCGATTCGCACAGCACTCAGCCCTGCGCCGTACGATCCGGCCTGGGCCGCCGCCAGCCCGGACGGCGCCTGGCTTGTGCTGGGGCCGACCTCGGATGGCACCCCGGCGACCCTGTGGGACCTCAAACGGCCCGGCCCGCCGGAAGTTGTGCCTTACTGGTGGCCCGGCTGGGGGGTGATCCGCGCCGCCTTCAGCCCGGATAACCGCTACGTCGTGATCAACGAGGTGGTCAACGTGCGTGCCTGCCAGACCGCCGGCGCTGGTTGCCAGTTCGACATCGTGCGGAACGACTTCCTGCCGGCGGGTATCTTCGGAGATCTCACCTGGTCGGGCGATGGCACGTGGGCAGGCGGATTCAGCGATCGCTTCTGGCTGTGGGATGGCGATGCGTTGGGCGTCGGCTTCACCCTGCGCAGCACGCTGGCAGGGAGTGATCCGCGCCGGGTTGCCCTCAACCCGGATGCAACACGCGGCGCGATCGCTGTCCAGCGGTTGATGGAGGTGTGGAATCTGCAGGCTGGCAACTACTACGTCGAACGGGTGGTGGAACTGCCCGGCGTGGTTGGGAGCCTGGCTTTCCGCCCGGATGGGGCACACCTGGTGGTTGCCGCCGGTGACAGAATCGTGATCTACGATCCCGTCACAGCAGCCGCCATCCAGCAGCTCGAGTAGCCCGCCACAGCAGGGAGAGGCCATGCCACCCGATTCGCCGGCCATTGGCACACTCAACGAAGCACCGCTGCACGCAGCGCTCAAGGCATGGTATGCCGCCCCCGGCGCGCAGACGGAGACCCTGGTCGACGGCTATGTGATCGACCTGGTACAGGACGGCCTGCTGGTGGAGATCCAGACGGGCAGTTTCGGCGCGATCCGGCGCAAACTGGCGGCGCTGACTGCCGCCGGGCACGACGTCCGGCTGGTCTACCCGGTAGCCCGCGCGAAGTGGATCGTGCGCCAGGGGGCGATCGCCGGCGCGGATGCCCGCCGTCGGTCTCCCCGGCGCGGCACGTACGCCGACCTGTTCCGTGAACTGGTCAGCTTCCCGCGCCTGATGCTGCATCCCAACTTCACGCTGGAGGTGCTGCTGATCGAAGAGGTGGAATTCCGCCGCTACGACGGGCGGGGCTGGCGGCGACGCGGCTGGGCCACCGATCGCCGGGAGCTGCTGCGCGTCCTGGAACGGCGGCTCTTCCGGACGCCCGCTGATCTGCTGGCGCTGCTGCCGGAGTCGCTGGCTGATCCGTTCACGGTGGGTGATGTGGCGCGGGCGCTGGGCGTGACTTCCCGACTGGCCGGGCAGGTCTGCTACTGCCTGCGCGAGATGGGGGCCGTCCGCGCTGATGGTCGGCGGGGCCGGGCCTATCTTTACCGTCGAGAGGAACCTGCAGCGGCCAGCCCTCAGCCGGGTGACTGACCGCTGCAGGGGGAGGCTTATTCTGCAGCAGGTGTGGCCTGCTCCGGGCGAAGCAGGCGGTTGAGCGCGTCCTCAAACAGCGGCTGGGCCAGCGCTTCCGGCAGGAAGGCGGCGATCTCCGCGTTCTCAGCAGTGACGACAACCTCCTGCATGGTCACGAAGCGTCCACGCTGCAGGAAGGCGCGGGCAGAAACCGTGTCCACGTTGCAGTCTTGCTGGCTGCGGGTGTAGACGGCGTAAGGTAGTGTGATCTCGGTATAGGGGCTGTAGCCCTGAGCGGTCATGAGATCGGCCAGCGCCTCGTCAGCCAGCGCGGCGGCGGCATCCTCTGCTGTCGGGTAAGCGTCCAGTTCGTAAGAGATAACCGGGATCGGGAACGCCGCCAGGTCGCAATTCGGGCTGGTATAGACAGCCTTGAGGCTGTAGGCGTGGTTGTGGCGGCTGTAGTAATCCTGGGCGTCCACCTGAACGCCCTCCATGGTCTCGATCAGCGCCGCCGTATCAAAGATGCCGCTGGCCGCCTCGTCATAGGCAAAGCCGGAGGAGAACGTCTGGCCAAAGGGTGCGCCGACGCGATCAAGCTGGGTCAGGACATACGGCGTCATGCCCTCCAGGGCGGCCTCGGCCTCCGGCTGCCCGGCGGGGGTGAGCGTCTCTTCCACGACGGCGACCTTCTCCGCGCCTTCCACGATCACGACCGTCTCCAGCAGCGTGCCCGGCTCCAGCGCCTGCTGAGGATCGCGCAGCCGGATACGCTCGACATTGCCCTGCCCGGCCAGCACTTCCCCGAAGATGGTGTGCTTGCCGTTGAGCCAGTCCGCCGGCGCGGTGGTGATGAAGAACTGGCTGCCGTTGGTATCTTCCCCGGCGTTGGCCATCGCCAGCAGGCCTGGCCGGTCAAAGACCAGCCCATCGACGATCTCGTCTTGGAACTGGTAGCCCGGACCGCCACCGCCGGTATTGGTCGGGTCGCCACCCTGGGCCATGAATCCGGCAATCACGCGGTGAAAGTTGGTGTTGTTGTAGTATCCGGCGCGGGCCAGAAAGACGAAACTGTTGACAGTCAGCGGCGTCCGACCCTCGAACAGGTCGACCAGGATCGGCCCGGCGGTCGTGCAGAACACGGCCAGGTAGTCCACGCCGTCGGTCAGGACGTTCTCGGCGGCGGCGAAGGTCAGTACCTCGGGGGTCCGGGCGGGCGTGGCGGCGGCGCACAGGTCGCCGGGGGTTGGTGCAGCATCCTGAGCCGCTACCGGGAAGCTGGCAGTCAGCAGCAGGGCAGCCAGCAGAGTGAGAAAAATGCGTTTTTTCACGGGTCTATCCTTTGCCATTGCGGGCGTTAGCGGCGGCCAGGCCGCCATGAAAAGTCGAGTGTAGCACGCGGCAGTGTGGTCGCGGCTGAGAAGCTGGTGAGAGAAGCGTTACCCGCGCTGCTCCCCGGCATCCCCCACCGCTACGCCAGCCAGGAAGCTGCCCACCACGCGCCGGAACTCTTCCGGCTGCTGGTCGTGGATGGCGTGGCCGCAATCAAAGAGCGCCAGGCGACCATGCCCGACGCGTTCCAGGTAACGTTCGGCGTATTCGGCGGGGTTAAGCCGATCCTCGCGCCCCAGCATCATCAGCAGCGGTGCAGCGATCCGGTCAGCCGTGCTCAGGCTGACATCGCCGCCGCCCACGTCGATCATGTGCAGCACGGCGTCGATCCACCCCTGGGCAAAGGCCTCGCGGTCAAGGATGCCGTGCAACGTCATCTCGGTCGGCGTGGGGGCCAGGCGTTCGCGGTAGCCGGGAGCGGTCACCACCTCCCGCACGCGCGGCCCGAAGTACCCCACCGCGCCCCAGGCGACGATGGCGCGGAAGCGCTCCGGGGCCAGCCCGCCCGCCAGCAGGGCGATCTCGCCGCCGTCGGAATAGCCCAGTAGATGCGCCTGGGCGATGCTCAGCGCGTCCATGAAGGCCAGCAGATCGGCGGCATCACGGCGGTAGAAATCCGGCGGAAAGTCGCGCGGCTTGGGTTTTGAGCCGCCATAGCCGCGCATCGAGGGGCCGAGCACGCGGTAATCCGCTGCCAGCCAGTCAATCACGCGGCCCAGGTGGCGGCGGGCGGTACCCAGCAGGCCGTGCACGGCGATCACCACCGGTTTGCCGGAATCCCCCGGCGCGGTGTCCACGTATTCCAGCCGCGCTCCGGTGGCTAGGTCGACATAAGGCATGGGATAAAGGAGCCTCCTGGCAAAATCGGACAAAACACGGCAAGCATAACGCGGCGCGACCTGTCGCGCCGCTGCTGCAGAATCGGGTATTAGAGCGACCTACTGCACTGTCACCATCGCCTGGTATTCCAGCGTGCGGTTGTCGATGGTGTAGACGCGCAGGACATACGTCGTGGTCGCCAGCGGGCATTCCTGGCGCGTGCCGTTCGGCCCGACCGGCTGGCCCTGGTAGTAGATTTGCACCGCGCCGGACGTGTTCCAGGTCAGATCGGTGCATTGCCCAGCATAGAGCAGGGGCGGATTGGCATAGAAGGAGACGATCACCTGCTGGCCGGGTTGCGGGCCGGAGTAGACCGAAATGGTCAGCTCACGATCGATCGTCTGGCCGGTCAGGGTGACAGCCCGCAGGCGGTAAGTGGTGGTCTGGCGCGGGCACTCCTCGCGGGAGCCGTTGAGGGCTACCGGCGCCGGTTCGCCATTGTAGTATACGCGATCGATGGCTGCCGTCTCCCAGGTCAGGGTGACGCACTGGCCGAGCGGGATCATCTCGGCGGTCGCCCGGAAGTCGACGCGGGCCTGGGTGATGGCAACGGTGACAAAGCGCTGCTCGATCCGGTAACCGGGCCGGACGACCGTCAGGCTGTAGCGGGTGGTCTGGGTGGGACATTCCTGCCGCGCGCCCTGGCTGGCGACCGCCCGCGCCTTATAGTAGACCGAGCCATCGCCCTGTACCGCCCAGCGCAGGGTTGTGCACTGCCCCGGCAGGATGGCCGTCGAATCGGCCACAAAGCCAATCCCGCTTTCGTCGATCGGCACGGTCGCGATGAAGGGCGGCGGCACCCGCCCGCCGACTGCGTTCAGGTAGCGCCCGCGCACCCAGCCGCGATAAGAGCCATACTCCACAAACACCCACAACCCATCGGCGCTGATCGATCGGGCAGAGACCCGCCGCCCTGCCGGGATATAGGTGATGATGTTGGTCTCTTCAAATGTGGTCTCCGGGTCATCTTCGACGACTTCGGGGTCGGTACGCAGGTTGACATCGACCAGTGCCTCGACGATGACATCTCCCGGCCCAAGGATCGGCGCGGGGGCGATCACCGCCGGAGGCACGTGGTCGCTGGAGACGGGCAGGGTCGCCACGTCACCGGACTGCAGCTCCAGGTACTCGCGGGCCATCCAGCCGCCCTGGCCGTTATAGGTTACGCGCAGACAGCGTCGGTTAGGGCTGATGGCCGTGGCGGTCACGGTCGTGCCCTGGGGGGCGGTGTAATAGATGGTTGAGGCGGTGCTCGGCGCGGCGCGCAGGTGCAGGTTGGTCGTCGTGACCAGCACGACCGGCGCGTTTTCCTCCTGAGCGGTGATCGCTTCCGCGCCGCCGAGCGCCAGCCCGGCCAGCAGCACGATCAGCAGCGCCAGCCGCCACAGCCCGCCTCCGGTTTGCCTGCCGCGAAAGTTCACCACCGTGTGCATGGCCACTATCCTCTCCCGGCGCTTTCCCGTGCATGTAGCTCCATTATAGTGAAGGCTGGCCTGCGCGGCCATCCGGCTGCTATCCCCGGGCAGCAGCCGGCCAGTTTGCGCGACCGCTGCTGACGGGGGCTATGTTGACACCCACGCCAAAAAGCGCCATGCTCTTGGCCCGGACATATTCTGTCACGGAGGCCCTATGACCGTACCGACACCTGCGCCCGCGCCTGACTACAGCCGCAAATGGCTGATCCTGGTCACGATTGGCATGGGCACCTTCCTGGCAACTATCGACAGCACCATCGTCACCGTGGCTCTGCCCACCCTGGTTGAGCAACTGCGCACCGATTTTCCCACCATCCAGTGGGTGACGCTCTCCTACCTGCTGACGCTGACCGTGCTGTTGCTGAGCATGGGTCGGCTGGGGGATATTGTCGGCAAGAAGCGCCCGTACATGATCGGCATGGCGGTCTTCGGGATTGCCTCGGCGCTGTGCGGCCTGGCGCCGGGGGTGGGATTCCTGATCGGCTTCCGGGTGGTGCAGGCGGTGGGCGCGGCCATGATGCAGGCGCTGGGCATGGCGATCATCACCGAAGCCTTCCCGCCCACCGAACGCGGGCGGGCACTGGGTCTCAGCGGACTGCTGGTCTCGGCGGGCATCCTGACCGGGCCGGTGCTGGGCGGTGTGCTGATCGATCAGGTCGGCTGGCGCTCAATTTTCTTCGTGAATGTGCCGGTGGCGGTGATCGGGCTGGTGCTGGTCAGGCGCTATGTGCAGCCGGGCGAGCGGCGACCCGGCCAGCGCTTTGACCTGATCGGTGCCGGGACGCTGGGCGTCGGTCTGGGGGCATTGATGATCGCCCTGACACTCGGCCAGAACTGGGGCTGGGGGGATGGCCGCACCCTGGGTCTGATGGGCACCTTTGCCGTTTTCTTTGCCGTCTTCATCGCTGTCGAGCTGCGCGTCAGGCAGCCTATGGTTGACCTGACACTGTTCCGCAACCCGCAGTTTGCCATCAGCCTGACCATGGCGGTGGTCATCTTCATCACGGCCTCCAGCCGGATCATCATCCCCTTCTTTCTGGAACAGGGGCAAGGCCTGAGCACGACTGAGGTCGGCCTGATCCTGGCCGTGTGGCCGATCAGCATGGCCCTGATGGCCCCGGCGGCAGGCTGGCTCTCCGATCGCATCGGCAGCATGAAGATCTCGCTGGCCGGTCTGATCGTCAGCCTGGGCGGTTACTGGCTGCTGGGGACAGCGATCCATCTGGATCTGTCACCGGCGATGTTTGCGCTACTCAGCGCCCCGACCGGCCTGGGCGTGGGGCTGTTTCAGGCGCCCAACAACAGCGCCGTGATGGGCAGCGTGCCGCGCGAGCGGCTGGGGCTGGCCGGTAGCTTCCTGGCCCTGACGCGCAACATGGGCCAGCTGGTCGGTATCGCTGCCGTGGGTGCACTGTGGGCCAGCCGCACCCTGGCCCACCTGCCGCCGGAACTGGCCGGGACGCTCACCGACGCCAGCGCTGCCCCGCCGCCAGCCATTGCTGCCGGTACCGCTGAGACCTTTCTCGTCTTGGCAGGCGTGACCGGCGTGCTGGTGTTACTGGGTCTGTGGGGGGTGCGCATCGAGAATCGGCAACGGGCGGCACGGACTGCCGCGTTGACCGGCGCAGGGGCTGACCCGGCCAACGCTCAGGGACGCTGAGCGGATGAAGGACGCCTCTCGCCGACGAATTCAGCGGGTGGAGATGGGCGCTGGTTGTTAGCACCACCGTCCTATCCCGTCAGTCCGGTAGCACAAGCTGGTGTATGATCAGGGTACACCGCAGGCAGAGATTCCCCGGCGGGATGAGCCGGGCGATCTCTGGTTTGACGGGGACAGGGTATGGGCACACAACGGTTGCTGATCACCGCTATTGCCGTGCTGGCCTTCGTCGCTTCAGTGATCTGGCTGATCCTCGATCTGGCGGCGCAAGGAGGTAAGGCCCTCTCTGCCGGGCCGCTGATCGCACTGGCGGTGGCGGCTTTGCTGGCCCTGCTGACGCGTCTCCCGGTGTTGCTGGAAAACAGTGGCCGATCCCGCCGACGCACCAGCCGCCGCCCCGCTTACCGCGCCCCGCGGGCCTCACGCCAGGGAGGCCGGAAGGTCTTTTCCGAGGATGTTGATGTGGAGGCCCCTCCGGAGATTCCCCCCTGGCTGAAGGAGATCGCTTCCCCGGCGGACAGTCCGGCCGAACCACCCCCGCGTAGGGCCGAGCCAGAGCCGCTTGCCACCGAGGGCGAATTGCCCGTAACCGGCGGGGGAGCGGAGTCTGCCGAAGCGGAGCCGGAGTCGCCCGGCCGGCTGGAGGAGATGGCCGACAAGGCGGAGGAGGCCCCTGCCGCTGCGGAGCCGTCCGTGCCGCCTGCCGCCCCCGGTGCTGAGGAGCCGTATGACCTGCCGGACTTCCTGCGGCGGCGCCCGGATGACAGGGTGCGTATGGCCGAACCGGAGCCAGTCAGCGCGGAACCGGAACCCGCCGCTGATTCCGCCGCGACCGGGGAAGTGCCCGCCGCGTCGATCCGCTTTTCCGCCTACTACCCCCGCGAGGTCAAGCCGGAGGACTGGCAGCCGCTGCGGGCCTATATGTTCAGGGAAACTGCAGCGGAAGATGTCCGCGCTGACGCCCAGGCCGAGTTCGGCCCGCGCACGGACATCCGCGAAACCGTGCGGGAGGCGCTGGCGCCCATCCCGGAAGACGCCCTGGTAACGGCCATCCCCGACCTGCCTGGCTTTGAATTCGACCCCCCACAGGCTTCCGCCCGCTTTCGCCGTGACTGGCGGCGCTTTGACTTTGAATTCCGGGCGGTTGATGCGCCGCTGGATGCCAGCGCTGACGGGCGCATCACCTTCCTGGTGGAGGGTGTGATCGTGGCGGATGTGCCGCTCTCGGTCTACGTCAGCCAGACGGCGGGCCAGGCGGTTTTCCAGCCAGCAGAGGCTGTGTCCCCCTACCAGGCCATCTTTTGCAGCTACAGCCACAAAGACACGGCCATCGTGGAACGGGTGGAAAAAGCCAGCCGCTACTTTAACTTCCGCTACCTGCGCGATGTGACCACCCTGCGCAGTGGCGAGGCGTGGAACCCGCGCCTGCTGGAACTGATCGAGGAAGCGGACATCTTCCAGTTGTTCTGGTCGGCCCACGCGGCCAGCTCGGAGTACGTGCGCCAGGAGTACCTGCACGCGGCGGCGCTGCGCAACAGCGGTCGGAAGGGGCGCTACTTCATCCGCCCCATCCGCTGGCAGGAGCCGATGCCCGCTCCACCGCCACCAGAACTGGCCGAACTGCATTTCGACCTGGTCAGGGAGCTGGCGGAAGAAAGCTGACCAGGCCGGGTCTCCGCGAGCAGTGAAGTTTCTACCTGCCGCGATCAACAGGGTAACGTGATGAGTCGCCCGGCGCCGGATGTCACAGAGCGCCACACTCCTCGTTGGCCTCCGCCTGTCTCCTTCCCCTTGCCTCTTTTCCGCCCGGTGCGCTATGATCCCGACCCGCAGGCAAGGAAATAACCATGCGCCGGGGGGCTGGCGGAAGGGCAACCCTTCCCACCCCGGCTCATTTTGTTCTCACGTTGGTGTGGTACGATGATATCTGGCAGCCCGCGGCAGGTGTTGATCAGGCCCGCGCTGGCTGCCAAAGGCTGGTGATGAGACACGGAATCCGCATTCAGCGCGATCATAGCACCCTGAGCTTTTCTGGCCGGCGGCGGGGAGTCAGTCCGCTGCTGGTCATCCTGTGGGTGCTTTCTCTGGCGGTGGTGGCGGCGGTCGTCTGGCGCTTTGATGAGGTACAACCGCGGGTGTTATCGCTGGTGCAGCCGCCCGCGCCGACCGTTTCCGCGCCCACACTGGCCAACCGCGCTTACGAGGCTTACCTGGCCGGTAAACTGGCTGACTCGGAACAACAATTCGCGGAGGCGATGCGCCTGGACCCGGCCAACATTGCTTACCTGTATGAGTACGGGCGTATCCTGATGCTCAACAACAAACCGGCGGAGGCCCTGGCGGTAGCCGAACAGATTATCACCCTGGCGGCGGGCGATCCGCGCGGCTACGCGCTGAAGGTTTACGCTCTGGATGGCCTGGGCCGTGCGGAGGAAGCTATCCCCATTGGCCTGACGGCGCTTGATCTCGACCCGACTTTCGCCCCGGCCTACGCCTATCTTTCCGGCGCATACCTGTCACTGGGACGCTGGCGGCAGGCGCAGGAGATGGGCGCGCGAGCGGTGGATCTGGACCCCAACAACATCGACGCCCGGCGTGCCTTTGCCTTCGCCCTCAACTGGACAGGCCGTTACGATCTGGCGGTGCAACAACTGGAAGCCGCCATCGCCATCCATCCTAACCTGGACTTCCTGTATTTTGAGCTGGCTGGCGCGTATACCGGCCTCAGGAATGACCCGGCCAAGATCGCCATCTACGAGCACGTGCTGGCCATGAACCCGGAAAACACCAAAGCGATGGTCCGCATGTGCGAGACGTACTTTGGCCTGCGGGTGGACAACCTGGCCCAGTACTGGTGCGAACAGGCGCTGGATCGCGATCCTGAAGACGCCCGCGCCTGGAAGCAGGTTGGCATGATCTACTACACCCGCCGCAACTACGAAAGCGCCATCGATGCCTTCGAAACCTGCGTGCGCCTCTCCGGCTCGCAGTACATCGAGTGCTGGTACCTGCGCGGGCTGGCCCACTATCGCCTGGATCAGTGCGATCAGGGGGTGCCCATCCTGCAGGAGGCGCTCAATTACACCGATTCGGAGGACATCCGGCGCAATATTCTGCAGGGGTTGTACATGTGCGCGGAAGCCGACGAGCGCTACGACTTCTCAATCATCCCCACGCCTGCGCCCACGGCCACGCCCGTGCCGACCCCGATCGGGATCTTCTAGCCGATGTACATCCGTCGTGATCGTTCCCGGCTGCATTTTGGCGGCCAGCGTCGTGGGCGGCCCGCCGGCCTGCTGGCAGCGCTGGCGGTCGTCCTGACGCTGGGCGGCCTGGTGTGGTGGCAGTTCGACCGTCTGCAGGGGGAGGTCGCTGCTTTGTTTGGCCCGCCTGCCACGCCGACAGCGTCCGCACCGACGGTTGCCCGCCAGGCCTACCTGAGCTATGCCAGTGGCGATCTGGCCGCCGCCGCTGATGGATATGCCGCTGCCCTGGCGATGGAGCCGGACAACGCCGATTACCTCTACGAGTATGCTCACTGCTTGCTCCTGCTCAACCGGGGAGAGGAAGGGCTGGCCGCCGCCGAGCGCCTGGCAGCGCTGGCTCCCGGCGATCCGCGCGGGCCAGCGTTGCAGGTACTTGCGCTGTACCAGCTCAATCGCGTGGACGAGGCTATCGCTGTCGGCCTGGGGGTCATCGAAGCACATCCCACTTATGCCGAAACCTACGCCTACCTGGCCTGGGCCTATGCCGATATCGGACGCTGGATGCAGGCGGTGCAGATGGGCGAGCGGGCGGTGGAACTCAACCCGGACAGTGTGGACGCCTACCGCGCTTACGCTTACGCCCTGACCTGGATCGGTGACCGTGAGGGCGCGATCAAGGCCCTGGAACGGGCCATCGAACTGCACCCGACGCTGGACTTCCTGTACTTTGAGGCAGCGGAGAAGTACCGCGCTCTGGAGAATGTCCCGGCGGCCATCGCCGCCTATGAGCGCGCGCTGGCCATCAAACCGACCAACACCCGCGCCCTGCTGCGCCTGTGCGAGACGTACTTCAACCTGCGGGAAGACGCCCGCGCTCAGGAGTACTGCGAGCAGGCGCTGGCCATTGATCCGACCTACGCTGACGCCTGGCGGCAGGTCGGTCTGGTCTACTACCAGCAGGGTCTCTACCAGAAGGCGGTAGATGCTTTTGAACAGTGCGTTGCCTTCGGCTCAGATAGCATCTTCTGCTGGTATGTTCGTGGCCTGGCCTACTATTATCTGGGTCGCTGCGATCTGGCTGTGCCGATCCTCCACGAATCGATGACCCGCACCCAGTCTGACCGCGTGCTGGGCTTCATCCGGGAAGGGTTGCGCCTGTGCAGCCAGGACCCGAACGTGCCGTCCCTGCCAGACGAAACGCCGTCCGCGACCGAGACTCCGACCGGTTAGACCGGGAATCTGTTACAATCAGCGCCTGCGAACGACCGGGCTAACGATCCATGTACCTGAGAACACCCAAACGCTACTCCGCCAAACGCCCCCGGCGCCAGCTGCTTAACCTGCGCTGGTGGTGGCTATACCTGCTAACGCCGATTGTGGTGGTGATCGGGGCCGGCATCTGGGATCAGCGGGCAATGTTCCAGGGGCCGATCGAGGCAGCCATCTGGGAGCAGATCGAGGCCGCCCGTAACTACATCGCCACGCAGCAGGCGCCCACCCCGACGCCAACCGATTCACCTTTTAACTACCTGACGGTGGCCAACGCAGCCTACCAGCGCGGGGCGATGGAACAGGCCATCGACGCCTATCGTCTGGCGGCGACAGGCCTGCCCAACGATGTCGAGATCCATGTCCGCCTGGCCCACCTGCTGACGACATCTGGCCGGCCTGAAGAAGGCGTCGCTGCCGCGCAGGCCGCGATCAACGCCGACCCGTACAGCGCCGACGCCTGGGCCATCCACGGCATGGCCAACGAGTGGCTGGGCGACTTCGGTAAGGCGCTTTCCAGCCTGTACCGCGCCCTGGAACTGGATCCGGAGAACGCCACCGCTTACGCCTTCCTGGCGGAAACCTATATCGATATGGGCAAACCGGCGGAAGCGCTGGCCGCCGCCGAGAAAGCGCTGGAACTGAATCCGCAGGACTTCAATGTCCAGCGCAACTACGGCTATGTGGCCGAATACACCGGGCAGTACGACGTAGCCATGCAGGCCTATGAGCGCGCCCTGCAACTGGAGCCTTCCCGCGCCTATATTGCCTTCAACCTGGTTGATCTCTACCGCCGAGAGGGCGATCCGGAGAATGCGGTACGCCTGCTGCGTTCGATCATCGATCGTAGCCCGGAAAACGCCCAGGCTTACGCCCGCCTGGCCAACGTCCTGCTCAGTGACCTGGGCGAGCAGGATCAGGCCCGTGACGCCGCCGAGCGTTGCGTGGCCATCGATCCGACCAGTGTGGCCTGCCTGGGGATTCTGGGATCGTTGCAGCTGACCGCCGGGGAATACAACCTGTGCGCCCGCTCCTTTGACCGGGCCATCGAGGCGGGCAGCACCAATGCCCTGCACTACTACTACGCCGGGATGTGCCACATCGTGATCGATGACTGCGTCCGGGCGCGGGAAGTGTTGCTGCGCGGCCTGGAACTGGCCCGTACGCTGCAGACCCAGACCGACATCCGCGATGCGCTGGCTCAGTGCCAGACGATTGTCACCCTGGCCCCGACCCCTACGCCGCAGGGCACACCGCCCGATTACGAGAGTATCCTGACTCCCACACCTCCGGCAGGGGAAGGGACATCCTAGGTCTGTTGCAGTGGAGCGGAATGCCTTCCCAGGCGGCGCATCAGGGCCATGTAGGCGGGCATATCCACCAGCAAACGCCAGTACAGATCGACCACTTCCGGAGCGATCCATTCGGCCAGCCAGGCCAGCCGGGCCTGTGGCCCGCCCCGCGCTACCACCCGCCGGTTATAGCGCACCGCGTCGACGATGGCCCGCGCCGGAGCCTCCGGCGGATCGAAGCGTTCCAGCGGCCACAATACGCCCACGCGCTGCAGGCCGGTTTCATCGATGCCAGTAACCAGTGGCGTGGCCGTCCAGGTCGGGTAGACCGAGGACAGGCGCACTCCTGTCCCGGCGACTTCCCGCCGCACCGCCGCGGTGAAGGCGTCCAGGCCGCGCCGGGCGGCGCTGTAGACGGTCATGCCCGGTTCGGGAACACTCCCGGCCATGCTGGTCACGTTGACGATGTGTCCGCGCACGCCGTCAGCGTCCGGCGGCTGGCGCAGCATCACGGCCAGGGCGCGCTGGGTCAGGCGGGCCGCACCGATGAAGTCCACGGCCACCAGCGCCCGTACCTGCTCCGGCGGCATTTCCGCCAGCCAGCCGCCATAGGAAAGGCCGGCGTTATTGACCAGCACGTCAATCCGTCCCCAGGTCCCACCAACGGTCTCCAACAGCGCCTGGCCATCCTCCTCCCGGCTGACGTCGGTCGGGATAGCCAGGGTCGGCGTGTCGTAGACGGCCAGCGCGGCCCGGGTGCGGGCCAGCGGCTCCGCCCGGCGGGCGGCCAGGACGACACGCGCCCCCGCTGCGGCGAAAGCATGGGCCGCCGCCTGCCCGATCCCGGATGATGCGCCGGTGATGATCACCACTTTGCCCGCCAGACTGACCGGATGACTCCGCCAGGCGCGTTGCCAGATCATGGCCGCGCCCAGGACAATGCCCAGCGCTGCTGCTCGTTTCATACTGTCTCCTGGCCTGGTAGCTGCACGGCCTCCCATGATACCGCGGGCGAAAGAGCCAAAAAAGAACGGCCACAGGGGATTGGCCTGTGGCCGCCGACTGTCGAAACAGTCGTGGGGTGGGAGCGTCCCCCGCACCGGGTGACGCCCTTGGAGATGATGCGTCAGGCGGGGGACACCCCCTTAATCCCTAACATATCTGGATCACCTCCTTTCGCTAACCCGACGATGACCCCAGTGTAGCACACTTCCAGAAAATGCAACCCTTAAGGTTGGCTGAATATCCTGGCCGGGCAGGAGAGCCAAGAGGCATGTGGCCAATGGAAGACGAGAACCCTTGCCCACAGGACCCTGCCACACAGGAAACGGCGGCTCCCCCCCTGGAAGCCGCCGTTGAGTCATAGCAGGGAGCGCGACCGATCGCGCTCCCCGGTTGGCTGGTGTGATTACTGCACCAGTTCGTAGCCAGCTGCTGCCCAGCCAGCCGAGCCGACCGCCAGGCCGCGCACATTGCTGTAACCGGCCATGGCCAGCGCGTGCTGAGCCAGCGCCGTGCGGTGTCCTTCGCCACCGTAGACCACGATGGCGGCATCCGTAGCCGGGCCCTGGTCTACGAAGCTGGCAAAGGCGCGCGTCGGCCAGTTGATCGCCCCGGCAATGTGCCCGGCGGCGTATTCGCTGGCTTCCCGCGAGTCGATCAGGACGATCTCCTGCTCGGCCAGCGCCGCGGCCAGGTCTTCCGGCGTGATGATGCCCCAGCCCTGCGGCAGGGCGGTGAAGTAGGCGTTGACGGTCGCCCACACGTCAGGGTCTACCGCCGGGAACGCGCCCGGGGTCACAGTCACTGGCTCGGTGACCGTCTGGCCTGTCCAGGCCTTCAGGCCGCCGCGCAGATTCATGACATTGCTGTAGCCGAGCATAGTCAGGCCCAGCTGGGCGGTTGCGCCACGATAGCCGACGCCGCAGTAGACCAGGATCGGGGCGTCAAAGTCAGGCAGCAGGGCCAGGCTGGCCGGTACCTCGCGCAGCGGGATGTTCACTGCGCCGGCGATGTGCCCTTCGGCGTACTCGTTGGCTTCGCGCACATCCAGGATGAACGCGCCGTCCATCGCCGCCGCGAAGTCAGCCTCGGCCAGCGTGCCAAAGCCGGCCATGGAAGCCACCGTCTGCACCGCGTTAAAGGCCAGCGGGGCGACGACTTCCGCTTCCAGGATCGCACCCTCCGGGAGCACGACCTCAACTGCTGCCGGGGCTTCGACCGTGGCACCGCCGACGACAGGGTATTCCTCAGCGATCCAGCCGGTGATGCCGCCAGCCAGGTTGCGGACGTTGTAGCCGAGCATCTGGAGGGCGACCATGGCGATGGTGCCACGCCCGCCAACCTTGCAGTAGACCACGATCTCACGGTCAGCAGGCAGCTTGTCCAGATTGGCGGTCAACTGGCGGATCGGGATGTGTACGGCGTTCTCGATGTACCCAAGCTCATCCAGTTCGGCCTGCTCACGCACATCCAGCAGGAACAGGTCGGGCTTCTCGGCCAGTTCGCTCCACAGATCGTCAGCGCTCACCTGTCCCCAGCCCTGCGGCAGGACGTTCTTGAGGTAGTTGTCCACCTCGGCCAACAGCGCCGGGTCGAACTCCGCCGGGCCGATCGGCTCAAACTCAACCGGCTCGGTCGCTACCGGGTTGCCCGCTTCCTTCCAGGCGCCAAAGCCACCAGTCATGTTACGGACATTGGTGTAGCCCATCATCTGCAGGACGGTCATCACGATCGTGCCGCGCGTGCCCTTGGCGCAGTAGACCACGATCGGCTCGTCCAGGTCGGCGGGGAGCAGGTTGAGCTTGTCCACCAGTTCCCGCACCGGCACATTGACCGCGCCGGGGATGTAGCCCTGCTCGTTCCACTCGCTGGCCTCGCGGACATCCAGCAGGAACAGGTCGGGATTCTCCACCAGCTCCGCCGCCAGATCGTTGACGCTCACCATCCCAAAGCCCTGAGGAAGGTTGGGAATGGTGGCTTCAACAGCGGCCTGCAGGACGCCCGTTCCCTGTGCCAGAACCGGGGCGATGCCGATCAACAGGATGCTGCCCAGGACAAGTAGCGTGATCAGACGTTTCAATACCATTGCTGCGTTCTCCTTGTTGCTGGTTGATGTCCGATGTTACCTTACGAATACTTTGTGGGTCGACTTCCCCATATTTGCATGTTTTGCTTCACGGGGCGGAAGGCCGGAGGCGCTCCGCCCCGTCCGAAAACCAGGCTCACTTGGCTGGCGGAACGTCCAGCGGGTCAACCGTTGGCGCGGCGGGCGGCACGGCCAGTGGATCTACCGTCGGGACGGCAGCCGGGACGGCCAGCGGATCAACTGCAGCGGGCGGCACAGCCAGCGGGTCGACTGTTGGTGCAGCGGGCGCTGCTACCCCGCCTTCCCCCGGCAGCGGCACGCGGCGGTATTCCCCCGGCAGCGGCGGCGCCCCCAGCACGATCACGCCTTCATTGGCGGCCAGTTCTTCCTGGCGGACCTTGTCGGGGGTCAGGAAGATAGCATCGTTGGTGTGGCAGTTTTCGCAGCTGGATGCCTGCGGTGTAATCCGCTGGATGTTGTGTGGTGTCGCGTATGTCCATGTCGGCAGGCTGTCGAACCTGTTCAGCACGTCTTCGCCATACCGCTGGAAGAGGTCCGGGAAGGTCGGAACGTGCCGCAGGGGGACGTAGCGGTAGGGCCGCTCAGCGCTGCGGATCGGGTTGCGGCCAATGTAGAAGCCCATCTCCTCGTGCTGCAGGCGGTAGTAGGCGATGTCATCTTCGGTGCGCTCCAGGTGGCAGTCGTAGCAGTTGATGTAGCTGATCGAATGGCACACCTGGCAGGAAAGCACTTCGGTGCCGTGTTCTTCGTGGTAGGGGTTGCCGGAGCCGATGCCGATCACGTCCTGGTGGCAGCTTTCACAGGATGGCCCCTGCGGGCCGTCGTAGCGGTGATCGCGGTCGGCGCTGATCGTGCCGTCCTCGGCGACCGTGATGTAATCCGTGCCATGCATGTCGCCGCCGGTATGGCAATCGGTGCAGACCATCCGGGCCACGCGCAGGTGCACATCAGCGGCCAGACCCTCGTGCGCGCCGGTGTACTCGTTCTTGACGCGGCTGCCATGGCAGGCTGTGCACTGGCGGCTCATCGAGGGCGTGCGGTTGAAGGCATGGCCGTCGATCAGGCCACCGCCGACGCTGGTCGGCTGGCTGATATGGCACTGGCCGCAGGTTGTGTGGCAGCTCTGGCAATGGTATTCCTGACCCGCCTCAATCGCCGGGTGGTTCTCCGGCGTGCTGCGCTCGTAGAGAACGGTGTCATAACCGGCCAGGCTGTTGTGCAGGCTGTAGGGCTGGAACGGCGCGATGTCCGGGTGGCAGGCGCCACAGGCCGCTTCCGCGTCTGTTGATGGGTCGCGGACAACGCCCTGGTGAGCCGCCGCTTTGTCGGCCAGGTTGCGCCCGCCGTGGCAGTCAATGCAGGAAATATAGCCGTGCACGGTCTCCAGCAGGGCTTCGGGATCGATTAGAACCTTCTCCCATACCTCCAACGGAGGCACACTCCCCCCTCAGCCAGAGCCTTCGCTCAGCGAAGGCGGCGCCTCCTCTTCTTCCGCCAGGAGCTGGAGCTGCTCAGCGTTGCTGTGGCAGGCGATGCAGTTGGAGTCAGGCCGTGTCGCGGCAGGGAGCAGGGCGGCCTGCGGGCTGCCGGAGGCCGGTGAGTCCTGACTCTGCGCCGGGGCAGCTTCTTCGCTGTCCGGGGTTGGTGTCGCTGTCGGGGACTGGGCGGCCTCCGCCACAGGAGGCGGCGCGCAGCCGGCGGCCAGGAGCAGGGCCAGCACGGCCAGAGCAAGGATGGTTACCAGTGATCGGTTCACGAGACTGTCCCTCTAGACTGCCAGTGTACGGCCAGAAGCCAGACAGGGCGTCGCCGGTGTCCGGGTAAGAGGGCGCCGGCGGAATCGGATCACAGCGAATGTGAAATTGGAGAAAGGAAGTGTAATTTGTTCCAATTTTCACAATATTTATTATACGGAAATTCTTATGTTGTTCAACGCTTCGCATAAGAAATTTTTATATCTCTTGCTTATGAGGAGATATAAGAAAATCAAATTTAAAGTGATTTCCATCATATTGAATTGCTGATGCAAAGCTTGTTATCATTTTCACGAGGGGGGGAAGAACCGGCCATGCTTGACATCTACGAGCTTCAGATTTTTCTGGCTGCAGCGGAGACCGGTAGTTTTTCGGAGGCCGGGCGCCGCCTGCAGATGTCTCAGCCAGCTGTCAGCATGCAGATCCGCTCGCTGGAAAAGCGGCTGGGCGTGGAGCTGTTCAGCCGCGCCGGGCGTCACATCCAGCTCACCGAAGCGGGTGAGGCGCTCGTCCCGCTGGCCCGCGAGCTGGTCAACCTCTCCATCCGCGCTGAGGAGGCTATCGCCTCGTTACAGGGCGAAGTGGTTGGTTTGCTGAAGGTCGCCTGCAGCACCTCGGCAGGCAAGTATGTCCTGCCCAAGCTGATCGCCAGCTTCATCGAGCGTTATCCGCAGGTGCAGGTCGCCTGCGAAGTTGGCCCGCGCGGATCGTCGATCCGGCAGTTGCTGGATGGTTCGGCGCATATCGCCATCAGCAGCCTGCGCGAACCGTACCGCGAACTGGAATACCGACCGTTCATCACCGACTCGGTTGTCCTGATCACACCGCCGGCCCATCCCTGGGCCAGCCGGCCCTCGATCACGGTTGAGGAGTTGCTCGAGGGGCGCTTCATCGTTCGTGAACCCGATTCCGGGACGCAGCAGGCCGTGCTGGAAGCGCTGGCGGCCTTTAATCTTGGCCTGGGGGCGCTGAAGGTGGTGATGACCCTGGGTAATTCGGAGGCTATCGCCATGGCGGTGGCGGAAGGAATCGGGGTTGCCTTTATTTCAGAGCGCGTGGCAGCGGAGTGGATCAGCACGCGGCGCGTTGTCGCCGTGCCTATTGAGGGGCTGACCATCGCGCAGCAACTGTACATGGTTCGCCATGCACACCGGGCCGCTACCCGCGCGCAGACGGCCTTCTGGGAGCATGTGTATGTGCCGGAGAACCGGGCTTTGCTGGGCCAGCCCGGCCCCGGATGAAGTGATCGGTCAGGGAAAGGCGCTTTGCAGTGGCCCGTACTTGGGCCGCACAATGATGAGGACAGACAATGAAACACACATGGCACAGGGTCCAGGGGGGACCGCTCATCGTCTTCAGTCTGACTGTCTTGCTGGTGGTACTGCTGGGCCTGCTGGCTGACCAGCAGACCGTTCTGGCGGAGCCACCCCGACAGACAGGGCCGCAGGATCATTCAGGGCAGCGCTGCGCGGAATGCCACCTGGACTACAAGGCCATCTGGGCTACCGGCGCACATGCCATCGCTTATGACCGGGAGTCGTTTCAGGCCGCCTGGGCAGCCACCAACAATAACCCGGACTGCCTGATGTGCCATACCACCAATTACCAACCCCATTCCGGCCAGTACCTGCAGGAGAACGTCCAGTGCGAGGCCTGTCACGGCCTGACGCCAGCCGACCACCCGCCGGCTGACTTTGTTATCAACCGTACGCCGACCGCCTGCGGCAACTGCCATACCGTGACCTTCGACGAATGGCGGCGTAGCCCGCACGCCTTCACCGAAGACATGGGCACCGTGGCCTGCTCCACCTGCCACAACCCACACGGTCAGAACCTGCGCTTTGACACGACCAACCAGCTCTGCCTGAACTGCCACAAGTCAGCGCCCAACACTTACGTCCACCTGACACACAACGAGGTTGACTTTGCCAACGTGGAAGTGACGTGCGGTAGCTGCCACATGTACCGCAGCCGTGACGATGAGCAGCACCGCATCCCCGACCACACGATGACCGTCGAGACGGTGCCCTGCACCGAGTGCCACGAGGCGCTTTCCATTCAGGGTAACGTGCCGTTACTGGTTGATGTCGACACCGCCCTGGCTGAGGAGCGCGACCGGCTGCGCGCTCAGGTCTCCGAGTTGCAGGCTGAACTGGAAAAACAGGCGGAGACACCGCCCGCAACCGGGACCAGCTACGTCCAGCTGACCCAGGGCCTGATCGTTGGGCTGGGTCTGGGTCTGACGATCTACTGGATCCTCAGCCGCCGCGAGAACAACAATAACGGCAACACCAGGAAGAAGTCCTGACGGGAGCCAGCCATGAGCGACAACACCACCACCGTCATCAGCCGCCGCGACCTGATCAGACTCCTGATCGGGTCAGGCGTCTCCGTCGCCGCTGCTGTTGCCCTGGCCGGGCCACTCACGCCGGTTGTGGAGCAACTGGCCCGCGGGCTGGAGCCTCACTCGCCCGCGGAAAGCAGCCGCAAGCACCCGCGCTGGGGCATGGTTATTGACCTGAGCAAGTGCATCGGTTGCGAGTACTGCGTCTACGCCTGCCAGGCCACCAATGACACCCGCGATGATATGCGCTGGAATATCCACCTGGTGGATGAAACGCCCACCGGGAGGACGTTCCACGTAACCCGCCCGTGCCTGCACTGCCAGAATGCGCCCTGTGTACGTGTGTGCCCGGTCGCGGCGACGTACAACCGCGCTGATGGTCTGGTGGTCATGGACTACAACAAATGCATCGGCTGCCGTTACTGCCAGGCGGCCTGCCCCTACGGTGCACGCGTCTTCAACTGGGAAGATCGCGGCGATGAGCCGAATCCCTATGTCCCCTACTGGGGCACGCCGGAAGTCCCGCGCCGACCGCGCGGTGTGGTGGAGAAATGCACCTTCTGCATCCACCGCATCGACGCCGGGGTCGCCCAGGGCCTGGTGCCCGGCATCGATCGGGAAGCCACGCCGGCCTGCGTCAACGCCTGCCCGGTTGGGGCCCGCACCTTTGGCGACCTTAACGACCCGGACAGCCCTGTCTCCCGCCTGATCCTCACCCGGCCAACCCTGCGCCTGCGCGAGGACCTGGGTACCGACGCCAACGTGTACTACATTCCACCGGAGGGGATGGCGCTATGACCGCAATCGTGAATTTTGTCCGTCGCTCGCCCCTGTATACCGCCTGGATCGTCTTTCTGGCACTCCTGCTGGGCGTCGGCGTGTTCTCCATTCTCACCGTGCTGGCCCGCGGCCTGGGGATGACCAACCTGACCAATCAACTTCCCTGGGGACTGTGGATCACGGTCGACCTGTCCTCGATCGCGCTGGGCGCCGGGGCCTTCACCCTTTCGGCGGCGGTGTACGTCTTCGGCCTCAAGCGGTACGAGGCCATCGCCCGCGCCGCCGTGCTGATTGGCCTGCTGGGCTATACCGGCGCGATGCTGGCCCTGCTGGTGGATATCGGGCGGCCAGATCGCTTCTACCATCCCCTGCTGTTCTGGAATGTGCACTCGGTGCTGTGGGAGATCACGCTGTGCGTCATGTTCTACACCACCGTGCTGGTGATGGAAGTACTGCCGATCGTGATCGAAAGCACACCGCTGCGCAATAACCGCTGGCTGCTGGGCCTGGCTCACCTGCTGCACCGGATTATGCCGGTAGCGGCCCTGTTCGGGATGGCTCTCTCCCTGCTGCACCAGTCTTCGCTGGGCGCCACATATGGTGTGCTGACTGCCCGCCCGGTATGGTTTTCCCCCAGTGCGCCGGTGCTGTTCATCCTTTCGGCGGTCGCCGCCGGGATCGGGGCCACGATTGCCTTCACGGTGGTCACCGAAGCCCTGCAGCGGCGCCAACTGGTCCCGCCGGACATCCTTAACAACGTGGCTCTGCTGGCCGGTGTGGCCGCCGCAGCCTACCTGTATCTGAAGGTGTGGAGCTGGGCAGCGACCAACTACTACTCGCACTCCCCGGCTCTGGAGCACGACCTGGAACTGCTGGGCGAGCATACCCCTTACGGGTTCACCTTCTGGTGGTTTGAGGTGCTGCTGGGTGCACTGGTGCCGATGGTGATCTACCTCTGGCCGCGTACGCGCCGCAGCAAACTGGCTCTGTTTGTGGCCGGGGCACTGGGCATCCTGGGTGTGGTTGTCTACCGCTGGAACATGACCCTGGCCGGGTTTGTCGTGCCGATGGACTGGTCACCGGGTGTGCTGCGCAACCTGGAAGTGGCCAGCTACACCCCCGCACCCATTGAGTGGGGGGTGGCGATCGGCATTGTGGCTTACTGGCTGCTGGCCTGGAGCCTGGCAGCGCGCTTCCTGCATCTGTACCCGGAGGCGGAGGGCGCACGGCGGGCCGGTCATGCCCACGCCGCGGCTCACGAGGCTGCTGCGCCTGCCCGCTGAATTACCCAAGATCGATCTGCTGACGCGCCAGGGATGACCATCCCTGGCGTTTTGTTGCCCGCCCTGCCACTGGACAAGCCCGGCGCGAACCGTTAACATCGACTCCGCTGCATTCCGCTGGAGAGGATGACCCACCGTGCCGATGGCCGGTACCGCCAGTCTGCGCATCCTGTTGATCTCGCGTTGCCCGCCCTACCCGCTGCACCTGGGCGACCGCCTGATTCCGTATCATCTGATGCGGGAGCTTTCCCGGCGCGGCCACCGGATCGACCTGCTGGCTTTTTACCAGCAGCCGGAGGATATGGCCGATGTCCCCTACTACAACCGCTTCTTTGACAGTGTGACCCTCATCCGGGAGCCTGCCCGCAGTCCGCTGAGCCTGCTGACGCGCGCCCTGTTCCCCCGCCGTCGCTTTCCTGAACGGCGGGAGCGGAGCTGGTCGCCGCAAATGTGGGATGCCATTACCGCGCGTCTGATCGACCAGCCGCGTACCATTGACGTGGTACACCTGTTCGGCGGCGTGCAGGTCTATGAATTCCGGGCACTGACCCGCGATTATCCCAACCTGATCGCCCCCTATGAAAGCTACAGCCTGCTCCTGGAACGAACGCGAGCGCAAACCCGCCGCCTGGCCGGCCGGGTGCTGACAGGGCTGCAACTGGCCATGGCCCGCAACTTTGAGTCATGGATGTTCGCTCCTTACCAGCGCACGGTGGTTGTCTCTGAGCGGGATGCGCAGACTCTACGCACGCTGAGTCGTGGGCTGCCGGTAGCTGTCATCCCCAACGGCGTGGATCTGGATCGCTTCATCCCGACCGATCACGAGCCGGAGACACCGACGCTGATCTTCACCGGGAATTTCGATTACGCGCCCAATCTGGACGCCGCCCTGCTGCTGATCCGGGAGATTTTCCCGGCGGTCAGGCAGGCCATCCCGGAGGCGGAAGTGCTGATCGTGGGCAACAACCCGCCTCCGGAATTGCGCCGCCTGGAGGGTGGGGGTGTGCGCGTCACCGGGCGTGTGCCGGATGTGCGGCCTTACCTGGATGACGCCCATGTTTATGTCAGCCCCCTGCGCATTGGCGCGGGCATCAAGAACAAGATTCTGGAGGCAATGGCCATGCAGGCGGCGGTAGTCGCCACGCCGATCAGCTGTGAAGGCATTGACGCCCGTCATGGTCGCGATGTGATCATTGCCGCCCAGCCAGCCGAGATCAGTCGAGCGGCGATCCGGTTGCTGCAGGATGCCCCGTTGCGTCGCCAGATCGCCCGCAATGGTCGTCGGCTCGTGGAAAAGCACTACACCTGGCAGCACGCCGCCGAGGCTTACGAGGCGCTTTACGCTCAGGTGATCCACGAATACCGGCGGTATCGCCGCCCTCGTCTGGCCTCTGCCCGCGCTGCGGACCGGAAATCCTCTACGGGGTACGGCAATCCATGATCCAGGCTCCTGCCCCCGCTGCTATTATCACGCCAGCCGGCGAGCCGCCGGCCCGCGTGCTGGTGATCATCCCGGCTTACAACGAGGCGGCGCACATCGCCCAGGTGATCGCGCGGGTGCGCGCCAGCGTGCCGCAGGCCGCCATCTGCGTGATCAACGACGGAAGCAAGGATGACACCGGGCGGGTGGCCGCCGCCGCCGGCGCGATCACGCTCAATATGCCTTTCAACGTCGGGATTGGCGCCGCCGTCCAGACCGGCTTCCTTTACGCTTACCGCCATAACTACACCGTCGCCGTCCGGCTGGATGGCGACGGGCAACACCCGCCGGAGATCATCCCCACGCTACTGGAGGCGTTGCAGGCCAGCGGGGCGGATATGGTCATCGGCTCGCGCTTTCTGGCCGCGGAACCGGACGCCTACCGCGGCACACTGCCGCGCCGTGTCGGCATCCGCCTGTTGACCTGGGTGATCGCGCTCCTGACCGGCGAACCGCTGACCGACCCCACCAGCGGTTTGCTGGCCGCCAACCGCCAGGCTATCGCCTTTTGCGCCCACGAATATCCTCATGATTACCCGGAACCGGAAGCTCGCGTGCTGATGCACCGGGCCGGGCTGCATGTGCGGGAAGTGCCGGCGGCGATGCACGCCCGGCTGGGCGGCGTCTCCTCGATCACCACCGCGCGATCGGTGTATTATATGAGCAAAGTGCTGCTGGCCCTCCTGCTGGACGCCATCCGCAAGCCGCGCTGGAAAGGTTGAACGGCGGTTGCAGGCAGGTTGCGCCAGCGATGATTTCTCCGTCCTTACCCCCGGCCCATGGCGGGCGAACCGGGAGCACCGGTGAACGATTACACCCAACAGATTGCCCGTCTGCAGGCGGAAATTGAGGAACAGCAGGCCGCCCTGACCGAACTTGAGGCCGAGGTTATCGACCTGCGCCGGGAGGTCAGCGCCTTCCAGCAGCGTTATGAGCGCATCATCCGCCCGCTGGAAGTGCGCCTGGAAGCAGCGCGAGCGGCCATCGCCGAACTGGAGCGCCAGCGTAGTCTCCAGCGCGGGCATCCGCTGGGCGTCAGCAGGCCGCTGGAGGACTTCTGGCAGCCGCCGGAAGGCTACGTGCCTGTTGAAGAGCAATTCCGGCAGACCTGGCAGGTGCCGCCTTCGCCCGCCGGAGAGGTTGCCCCGCCGCGTCCAGCAGCGCCGGACCCGGCGCAGATGAGCATCAAGCAACTTTACCGCCTGCTGGCCCGCCGTTACCATCCCGATCTGGCGACTGAAGAAGCGGAACAGGCCTTCCGCAACGACCTGATGGCCCGCATCAACGCCGCTTACGCCGCCCGTGATCTGGAGGCGCTCCAGGCGCTGGCTCGCCAGCCGGAAGGCGCACGCCCGGAGCAGCCACTGGCCGCCCTGCGCCTGCAGGAACTGGAACAGATCGCTCGCCAGTTGAAGCGGCGGATAGCCGATCTCAGGCTGGAAAGGGCAGGGTTGCTAT
>FWPV01003164.1_pt1 | contig 38111 bp, 33 predicted proteins | sample 2228371 | NCBI WGS metagenome assembly FWPV01 (sample SAMEA103939776, study PRJEB20133) | metagenome
GGCAGAACCTTCTTGCCTCCGCTTTAGCGTCTTTTTTGACCATCGTTCAGACCCCTGTCCCAACTCATGTCTGAACTTCAGGTAATAAAATTGACTTGCGCATAAAGATACGCTACACTATTTTTATCCCTCGACGTATGGGGGACAGAATATACCATGCTCGACATTATCATCGAAAACCCTGTCATCAATTCGCTCTTCGAGGCGCCTCGCCGCGAAGGTCATTAATCATTATGGGGGTGAGGTGTTGAAGGTGGTTGCGATTGCGAGCAATTGACCTCTTCTGCGGCATCGGCGGCAACAGTTGGGGAGCCAGAGAAGCGGGGGCGAAAATCCTTGCCGGTTTTGACATCTGGCAACGGGCTGGTGATGTTTACAAAACCAACTTCCCGGAAGCCAGGTTCTACCATGGCGACCTGTCTGCCTATCGTCACGCCGACATCCTGCGCATGAAGGAAGAAATCGGCGTGATTGACCTGTTGCTGGCATCGCCGGAATGCACCAGTCACAGTCACGCGCGCGGGGCAAGCCCAAAAGACGAAAAAAGCCTGCGACTTTCATGGAACGTCTGGCGCTTTACGCGGGTCTTCCAACCAAGGTGGATTGTGATCGAAAACGTCCCGGCAATGCAAAAATGGTCACGCTATGCCGAGTTCCTGCGCGTCCTGTGTGAAAAAGGCGGTTACCGTTGCCGGGAACACATCCTGGATGCCAGCAACTTTGGCGTTCCCCAGAGTCGTAAACGCCTTTACATCGTCTGTGACCGGGATGGCGAACCGCCGGAAGAAATTGCGCCCCCGGCAAACCAGAAAACGCCTGTCATCAAAGACATCCTCAAACCAGATGGCGTTTATGCCTGCTCCCCGCTTCAAAAGCCAGGCAGAGCGCAAAAGACCCTGGAGCGCGCCCAACGCGGCATCCGTGCTTTGGGACCGGAAGCCTCGTTCCTGATGGTCTATTACGGCTCAGAAACCAGAGGCGGCTGGCAAAGTCTGGATGAGCCGCTGCGCACCGTCACCACCCGAGACCGCTTCGCGCTGGTAAAGCCAGACGGCAGGGGCGGACACGAAATGCGCATGCTCCAGCCAGATGAACTGCAAGCCGCGATGGGCTTTCCTCCAGAATACAACCTGTCCGGTGAAACCCGCGAGGGAAAAATCCACATGCTGGGCAATGCCGTCTGTCCGCCGGTGATGAAAGCAATTGTAAAAGCCCTGACGCAAACCCGATGAGCCTGTTTCCCTTCGCGCGCGATGAATTATCAACCTTGCGGGAATCCCTTCTGCAATGGGGCAGGGAACATTACCGCCCTTTTCCCTGGCGACAAACCAGCGACCCCTATCATGTTCTGCTTGCAGAGGTTTTTCTGCACCGCACTCAAGCGCGCCAGGTAGAAACGGTGTACCAACAGGTCATTCAGCGCTACCCAACCCCTGCCGATTTGCTCTCCACCAACCAGAAAAGGATTCGGCTTACGATGTATGCATTGGGTCTGCACTGGCGTACCGACCTGCTCCTGAAGATGGTTCAGCAAATTCAAGAGCAATATGGCGGAGAGATCCCGCGCGAGCGCGATGCTCTGCTGGCTCTGCCCGGAGTCAGCGATTACATCGCCGGAGCAGTACGCTGTTTTGCCTGGAACGAACCAGAAGTCCTGCTGGATACCAACACCGTGCGCGTCACTGGTCGTTTGCTGGGCTGGGAAGTCAAAGATTCCTCCCGCCGCAGTCCCCGCTTCCGCCAGGCGCTTGAAGCCCTGCTTGACCGCGAAAATCCGCGCAACTTCAACTATGCCCTGCTCGACCTGGCGCACCTGATTTGCCTGAAGAAGCAGCCGCCGCGTTGCGCCGAATGCCCGCTCAAAAATCACTGCGTTTTTGCCCTGAAACAACTTGATATGGATAAGGGAGATTTATGAACATCCGTGACGAATTGCTTACCGCTCTTGTACGCGAAACGCTGGGACCCCGAAACGGCCCGCGAGAAACCCTGCCCGATAATAATGACCCTCGCCAGGAATACATCACCGGCGTTCTTGAGCCGCGCAACGCCCGCACACAGGATGACCGCATCGAAGACCAGGTGGACTCCGTCATCGAGGAAACCTCCAGCGACGAAGACCAGGATAATCAGGGTTATGTTGCTGCAAACGGCATGTTCTCGCCCGCGCTCGACCCGCGCGCCCTGCCGCGCTCCATTGGGCTGAGTTTCACGGTGGAAGCAGAACAGGGCGACCCACGCATCGAAATCTGCGCAACCTGGGCGCGCTATCTTCAGAATAGCGATGAAGATTACGAACGCCAGCCATGCTTTTATCTTACAGGGCAGGTTAATGCTGCGATTGACAATCAGGCGTTCATTCCTGAGCCAGACGTGCGCCTGCTGGTGCGTTCTCGCCGCGTAGATGGCGGTTATCGCCTTAGCGTTTTCCTGGTCAACGAGTGCACAGTTGCGGATGAACAAAAGCCTCACGCATCGGATTATCTTTTTCAACCCCAGATACGCATTCATCTGGCAGAAGGCACGCGCCTGGTACCGGTACAGGTCAGCGGCGCAGTCTCTACCCTGCTCGCAGAAGAAGCCCGCGAGGAAGAATCACTGGCTCTGCAATATCAACATCGCACTGCCCTTGCGCGGGGTCACATGTGCGCCGCCGTCTGGAAAGCGATTGACCCGGAGATGCCCGCCAGTTTCGAGCGTCCCGCCGAAGCGCCCTTTGCCTGGACAGACGCAGAAGCCGTCCCGGAAGCGGAGCGGGCAAAATTTTCACCTGCTGATGTCCGCACTGAACTCATCCCCATTTATCTGGTTCAATCGCCAGAGACGGCATGGAACGAACAATACGGCTCAGCCCCAGCATTCAGCGCCGAAACCCTGGCAGAAACCTGGATGCCCGAAACCTTGCGCAATTCTCTGATGCCGCTGGTCACTGGCTATCAGGCCTGGATTGGCGAACAGGAACGCGTCATCCCCAAACTCGACACAGGTTTTCAAGAGGCGGCCCGGCGCAACCTGGCGCAGTGCAAACGCGCCGCCGGGCGCATTCAGGAGGCGATAGACCTGCTCTGCCAGAACGAAGACGCGCGCCTGGCATTTTGCTTCGCCAACAAAGCCATTGCCATGCAGGCAGGCTGGAAAAATCGAGACAAACCGGGCAGGGAATTCACCTGGCGCCCCTTCCAGTTAGCCTTCATTCTGCTCAACATTCCACCGCTGGTCAATCCGCTCCACCCGGAACGCGAAACCTGCGACCTGTTGTGGTTTCCCACCGGCGGCGGTAAAACCGAAGCCTACCTGGGGCTGACCGCTTTCCTGCTCGGACTGCGCCGCCTGCTTGCCCGTCAAAACAGCGAAGGCGATAAAACCGGCGCCGGGGTGGCAGTGCTTTCCCGCTACACCCTGCGCCTGCTCACCATCCAGCAATTCCGGCGCGCCCTGGGCGTGATTACCGCCTGCGAAATTTTGCGCGTCTGGGGGCTGAAAGATACACCTGACCGGGTAGGCTGGCGTCCCCTTGAATGCTCGCGCCAGGAAACGTTTTTATGGGGTGGCGTGCGCTTCTCCGCCGGGCTGTGGGTGGGCGGCGGCGTCACGCCCAATCAACTGCGCGGATTTGGTATGAAAGATGCCAGCGGCAATTATTCTTACATTCCTGGCGCTCTGGATATTTTGAAAGGCATACGCAAAAATTACGACGGACCCGATGAAACCATACGAAAGAATGCGGCTTACATGTTGCAGACCAGTGGAGAACCTGCCCAGGTCACCCAATGCCCGGTTTGCGGCGCGTTACTGGCTGTACCCGAAGAAGGACTGGGCGAGGGCAATCATACCCTGCACCTGGTTGGCAAAAATCTGCCCCTGACTGCGCAAGCCCACTTTTTACGAATTCCAAAACCAGGGGTAGTCGTTGAGAACATTGTTCCGAAACATCATCCCAATGGGTACGGGGTGCTTACTTTGCAAATCCGCGTTGCGTCGCAGGAGCAATGGAAAGCCGAAGAAGTGGACAGGTATGTCTGGAAAATGATGAAATCCTTGCCGGGCAATGCCGAATTGCAATCTGCGCGCCCCTCGCGCCCGGGTTACTTTGTACTTGACTTCCCCACCCAACAAAAAACCCGAAAAGACGCTGATTTTGAGATATTCTGTCCCAATCCGGAATGTGACCTGAATCAGCATGCCTGGGCAGAGCAGGTCCCAGAGCCGCGCGAAAAAACAGGGGGACAAAAACAACAAACCAGGCAAATGATGCTGGGATTTTCAAGCCAGCGCGAACCCGGTCTCGCCGTAATTTATGGTAGCGGCATGGACTGGCAGAGTGTCCCCGAACCGTTTCAGGAACAAGACCGCAGACAGCGCTCCTGGGCGATTCCCATCCCCGCTTTTACCGTAGATGACCAGGTGTATGCCCGCTGCCCATCGCTGGTGATTGCCACTGTGGATAAATTCGCCCGCCTGGCGCATGAAGGCGAAGCCGCTGCCCTGTTTGGCAATGTCACCCATTATCATTCCCGCTACGGCTATTACCGCCAGGGAAATCCGCCGGAGATAAATACCCAACGCAAAGTCTATCAGCCGCACCCGCCCAAAGACAGCCTGTATTCTGCGGTATCGCCTTTCGCGCCCCCTGACCTGATTTTGCAGGACGAATTGCATCTCATTGAAGGCCCATTGGGCAGCATGGTGGGCATTTACGAAACGGCGGTGGATTATCTCTGCCAGCGTGAAATCCAGGGCAGGGTTGTTGGTCCCAAATACATCGCCTCCACTGCCACCGTCCGCCGCGCTGAACCGCAGGTCAAAGCCCTGTTCAATCGCTCGCTGGCGCAATTCCCGCCGCCTGCGCTCTCTTCAGATGACCGCCTTTTTGCCGTCACGCAGGAAGCCCATCCGCTTGATACCACCCGCTCCGGGCGGCTGTATGTGGGTATCTGCGCGCCTGGCAAAGGAGCCCAAACCCCGATAGTCCGCATCTGGTCATCGCTGTTGCAGCGTGCCGAAGAGTTGCGCGTCAGCGGGCAGCCTGATGACCGACTTGACCCATTCTGGACGCTGGTGGGCTACTTCAATGCCCTGCGCGAACTGGCAGGCGCGCTCTCGCTCTACCGGCAGGACATTCCCGAATGGCTGAAGCATCGTACGTCCAGCCGCCGGGGACTGGATGAATATCATCGCGTGGAACTTTCCAGCCGCTCGAAGTCCACCGAACTGCCCAACCTGTTGAAAAAATTGGAAACTTCCCGCCCGTCCGCTTCAACGCCCGACGCCGTTTTTGCTACTTCCATGTTCGGAACCGGGGTGGACGTGGACCGTCTGAGTCTGATGGTAGTGCATGGTCAGCCCAAAACCACTTCTGCCTACATCCAGGCGACCGGTCGCGTTGGGCGTCAGACCAGCGGGCTGGTGGTGACCTTTTTCCGCGCCACTCGCCCGCGCGACCTGGACCATTATGAGTTTTTCACCGGCTATCACCGTGCCCTGTATCGTTATGTCGAGCCGGTGACGGTCGCTCCCTTCTCACCCCGCGCCCGCGAGCGCGCTCTGGGACCGGTCGCTGTGATTCTCCTGCGCCTGGCACGTCAGATTGATGGCATTAACCTGGATGAACTCTGGCGTGTTGAGCAACGTTTCGGGGGTGATTATTATTCTGGCGCGTACCTGATGAAAGACAAACGCTACGCAGCGGAAGTCAAAGCGATGCCGCCTCTTTTTGAGACGCGTGCCCGGAGCCAGCCGCCGGGTCGTCAGCCTTTACCAGACCATACCGGGCGAGAAGCTAAATCTGAACTCGACCGCTGGCGGATGATTGCCGAACGCCATCCTGACCCCAATGAATTTGTGTACTGCGAACCTGCGGTAATCCGCGCTCCGCAGCGCCATGTCGTTTTGGGTGATTCGCAGCACCTGGGGCGGTTTGAAGTCGCTTTCGAGAACGCGCCCCAGTCTCTGCGTGATGTTGAAGAGACCACTATGTTCCAGGATTAAGCCATGCCACAAATTCGCCGCTCTCAGTTCCTGAACACTTATGGACCTGGTGCCATCCTTGAAGGCGTCAATGGCCCGCGAGTTATCCTTTCCCCAGAACTTTCCGGTGTTTTTTCGCAGGCGAATGACCTGACGCGCTTTGAAATCACCGACCAGCGTCTTTCTCAGGGGCTGCTGGGTGGCGCGGGCATTTTGCGTCTGCCGTCCAATGCAGAACTTGGCAGACCAGAAACCGAGCCGCTTTACAAAACGCGCCGTTTCCCATCCTGGTCGTTATGCACAACGCACAACATTTTGTACCGCAAAACGCAGAACGACGACAGAACCTGTCCCAAATGTCCACCGGCGAAAGACAACTGGGAAGCCTGGCGTGTTGCCAGCCGTCAGGCTATCCGTTTTGTGCGCGCCTGTCCTGCCGGGCACCTGGATGATGTGGACTGGGTGGGGATCATCAATCATTTTCAAGAAGATTGCAGGCCCTCTTACCTGCTCTGGCATGGTAGCGGCGCGTTGAAAAATATCACGATTGAATGCCCCTTTTGCAAAGCAAAGATCAATCTGGGAGCAGCCTATAGCAAACCCTGGTCCTGTTCCGGTCGTTTTCCAGAAAAAGAAAGCGAAGGTACCGGAGCAATGCGTTTTGGTTGCACAGAAGAATCCCGCATTATTCAGCGTGGGGCAGCCAATTTGCGCATTCCTGAAATCGCTTCTGCGCTGGTTATTCCACAGTGTGATACCAATTTGCATCGCCTGTTGCAAATCAGCGCAGTGTACACAGTGGTCGTCAGCCACGAAACTCGTCCGTTTGCCAGCAAGGAAGATTTCATCAAAACGCTGCAGAGTCTGGTAAATCGAAAACAACTGGAGCAAGAGACTGTTCGGCAAATCGATTCATATTCTGAAGAAGAGATTTTCCAGGCTATCGGGCAGGTTATTGGTCTGGAAATTCCCAAAACGGTTTACGAATTGCGACGCGATGAATTTCACGCCCTGCTCCAGGCGGCTGAACGGGGACACCCTCCCGAACCACCCCGCCGCGCCGGGGAAGTCCCCAACTTTGAAGTTCAGGCAAGCCAGGTGCGCCCAGATGTTTCCTGGAATAATCTCCGCTTTCGGGTTACGCCCATCAGCCGCTTGCGGGTTCTGATGGTTCAACATGCCTATCGGCGCATTCCTGCCGGTAAGGCGGTTCTGGCAAAGCCTGTTTCAACCGTCTTTGAATTGCCAGCTGCGCCTGGTCGTAAGTGGTATATCGGTTCTGAATTATCTGGAGAAGGGATTTTTCTCGACCTGAATCTGAAAGCCAACCCGCAAAACAGCCCGGCGCTGAATGGCGATATGGCGCAATCCTGGTGGCATGCCTGGCATCATCCAGATGATTACCTCGGCAACAGCCTGATTGCTGGCGACCGGCATCAGTTCCATCCGCTGTTTGTCTGGTGGCATACCCTGGCGCATCGGCTCATCAACGCGCTTTCTGTAGATTCCGGTTATTCTTCGACTGCCATCCGCGAGCGAATTTTTCTTGACGTGGACGAAAATACCGGACAGGCGAGCGGTGGATTGCTGCTTTACACGGCGCAACCCGGCGGCGATGGCACGCTGGGCGGGTTGATTGCGCTCGTGCCGGAGTTCGAGCGTGTACTGGAACGCGCGCTGCGCACGCTGGATATCTGTTCTAATGACCCGCTGTGTAGCGAAGAAAAATTTGGTAAAGACCGCTACAATGGCGCAGCCTGCTATGCTTGCTCCCTGATTTCCGAAACATCCTGCGAGCATCGTAATATGTCGCTCGACCGCAAATTGCTTTTGGAAGGCTTGCTATGAGCAAAGTACAGATAGCGGTCAGCGGACTGGGATGGATGGGGGGTGGCATCGGCTCAATCGAATCAGCCATTGAAGACCTTTTGAGTAGCGCGCAGCACGAGATTTTGCTTACTGCTTACGCTATCGGGAAAGCCGACCGAATTTTCGACTTGCTGGAATCTGCCCTGGCGCGTGGCGTGCGCGTGCAGATGGTAGTCAACCGTTTATCTGAACAATACGGTTCGGTTCAGCATCGCCTGGAACATTTGCAAAAGAAATATCCCCATTTTCATCTTCACCCGTTCCAACCGGACGGAGAACACGGCGACTTGCATGCCAAAGTGCTAGTAGTTGATAGAAAAAGAGCACTGGTAGGGTCATCCAATCTTTCGTACAACGGCATGGTGCTGAATCATGAGTTGGCTGTACTATTGGATGACGAAACTGCCGAGCAGACCGCAAAGGCAATCGATAGGCTGATAAGCATTTGAATGTCGAGTTTTTGACTTTTGCCTGATTTAAACATCCCAGGTAGTTAACTGCCCATGGAAAGCCTCCTCCAGGACACGCATTTACTCACAGCCCGTACAGAGTTGCTCATCAAACAAGATGAGGTACGGCAAGCACGTCACAAAAAGGGTGCGGCTGCGGTGGATTGTGTAGAAAGATGCGATAACATGCTATAAAATCAGAACCCAACCCACACTCAGGAAAAGCCCCATGTCCCGCCCTCTCTTCGCCATTTCCAAAACGGACTTCAAAGTCGCGCGCGCGTGCCCTACCAAACTGTACTACCGCCTCAACCGCTACCCCTCCACGCGCCAGACCGACCCCTACCTGTCCCTGCTGTCCGAAGGCGGCTACATGATTAGCGCCATCGCCACGCTGCTTTTCCCCAACGCGGTCACAGTCGCCGAAACAGACCACGCCCAGGCCCTGGCCCGCACCCAGGAACTGATGCAGCGCCAAAACGTCACCCTGCTCGAACCCGCCTTCGAAAGCCAGGGCAAATTCGCCCGCCCCGACATCCTCATCAAAACCGGCCCCAGCCTCACCCTCATCGAAGTCAAAGCCAAATCGTTCGACTCGAACACCGACAACCCCTTTTGGAGCAAAAACGGCCTGCGCGCCGAGTGGCGCCCCTACATCGAGGATGTCGCCTTTCAGGCGCTCATCCTGCAGGAACTTTACCCACACCTTACCCTCACCTGCGAACTGATGATGCCAGACAAGGCCCGCACCACCGGCATAGACAACCTGCACAGCCTCTTTAGCCTGGATGATGCCGTGGAACTGGGCGGCTACCCGCGCGCGCGTTTCACCTTTAGCGGCAATGCCGAAGCCCTGCGCCGCGATCACTTCCTGACCCGCGTCAATGTAGATAAGGAAGTTGCGGCCGTCCTGCCCGAAGTGGCAGCCGCCGCCCAGCAGTTTGTAGAAAGCCTCAACCCGCTGCGAAAAATCCAGGCGCCAATCCAGTTTGCCTGCAAAGACTGCGAATACCGCGTCGGAGATGACACAACCCCCAACGGCTTCCGCGAATGCTGGGGCGCGCTGGCCGACCCCCAGCCGCACATTTTGGATTTGTATTTTGGCGGCACGCTCGACGGCATCAACGACCTCATCCGGGCGGGCAAAACCAGCCTGTATGACGTCCCCGAATCCATGCTGCAAGGCAAAAACGACAACGTTGGCAGCCGCAACATGCGCCAACGCATTCAACTGCGCAACACCCGCGCCAACACCGAATGGATTGACCCCGCCCTGGCAGACGAACTGTCCCGCCACGTTTACCCCATGCGCTTTATTGATTTCGAAACCTCTGGGCTGGCTGTGCCATACCATGCCGGCATGCGCCCATTCGAAAACGTGGCCTTCCAGTGGAGTTGCCATACCATTCCCGCGCCGGGGGCTGCGCCCACCCACGCCGAGTGGATTAACGTGGATGACGCCTTCCCAAACTTCGATCTTGCCGCCACCCTCATGCAGCACCTCGGCGCCGATGGCACCGTCTTCATGTGGGCCGCGCATGAAAACACCATCCTCTCCCAAATTCACGCCCAACTGCTGCAGCGCGGCGGCGACCCGCAGTTAGCCGACTGGCTGGACTGGATAACCAACAAGCGCATGGTAGATATGAACCAACTCACCCTCAAGCACTACTTCCACCCGGGCATGAAAGGCCGCACCTCCATCAAAAAAGTGGTAGATGCCATCTGGCGCGACAACCCCAGCCTGCGTGCGCGCTTCCCGGAGTATGTGCGTGAAGCGGATGGCGTGCTGCTTAGCCCGTACCAATCCCTGCCGCCCCTGCCCATCAACGGCGCGCAGGTGTCCGTACAGGAAGGCACCGGCGCCATTGTCGCATACAAATCCATGCTATATGGCAAACACAAACAGGATGCCAGCATCAAAGCGCAATGGCGGCAACTCTTGCTGCAATACTGCAAGCTCGATACCGCCGCCATGGTCATGGTTTACTGGCACTGGCAGGAACGGCTGCAGAGCGCCTGATAGCAGAGAAGGCGTGCGACCAGTGGTCGAACATGGGGGACGCCCATGATATACTTACACTGTAAGTACACAAAAAAAAGAGGTCGTTCATGCAGCGAAAAATCTTCAAGACAGGTAATAGCTTAGTGGTCTCCCTGCCCAAAGAGATTCTCGAACTGCTGGGCGTTTCAGACGGCTCGGATGTTTCAGTAGAACTAGAAGGTGGGAAAATCGTCATCCGTCCCATACACCAAAGCATGCCCGGCGTGGACGAAGCATTTGCGCGGCAGTTGGCAGAGTTCATTGAGGAATATCGGCCTGCGCTGGAGGCTCTGGCGCGGTGAAATACCTGACCGCCGAGCAGGTGCTTTTCATCCATGCCCGTCTGATTTCCGAAACAGGGGGAACCCACGGCATCCGTGACCTGGGGTTGCTGCAATCTGCAATTGCCAGACCAGGCGCGACTTTCGACGGGCAAGATTTGTATCCAGACGTCTTCTACAAAGCAGTAGCCCTGATGGACTCGCTGCTGAGAAATCATCCCTTTGTAGATGGCAACAAACGTACTGCCATCACCTCGGCAGGAATGTTCCTGCGCTTGAATGGCTATCGCCTGAAAGTCAGCAATGCCGAACTGGAGCAATTCGTCTTTTCGGCTTTGCAGGAGCATTGGGCCGTAGAGAGACTGGCGAACTGGTTTGAGGGGCGGTGCAAAACGTGACAGATTATCCACCTATCCACACGCAAAATGAGGCGGGGGCATAAATCGCGCAAATCTGTCCAGGCTTGCAAACCATGCAGGCAACACACAACCTTTTCAGGCGGAACGCGGGGAGCGCGCCCGGCAGGATGCGAATGCCATCCCCTCAATGGGGGCCTGCGACCAGTTGTCGAATGTAGGGGGAGTGGGCCCGGCAGGATGCGAATACCATCCCCTCAATGGGGGCCTGCGACCAGTTGTCGAATGTAGGGGAGAGTGGGCCCGGCAGGATTCGAACCTGCGACCAAGAGATTATGAGTCCCCTGCGCTAACCGCTGCGCCACGGGCCCAAAAGAAAGTACCAGGTGTCAGGCTTTCAGGTGTCATCTGACACCGCAGCGCCTGACACCTGATTCGAGAGCGGGAGACGGGATTCGAACCCGCGAATGTCAGCTTGGAAGGCTGATGCCTTACCGCTTGGCGACTCCCGCGCGCCTGATATTCTACCGTGATGCCCCAAGCGGGTCAAGCATTCACGCCAACATCACATCGGTCCCCAATTGACGCCGCCAAGCGCCAGTGTTATCATCACCAAAATTATAGTAATTCAATAGGAATTATTGAACTATGAAACTCTCTAAACGCAGCGAATACGGCATCCGCGCCATGCTGGTACTGGCCGCCCCGCAAGCCGACGGCCGCCTGCCCTTGCTGCAAACCAGGGAAATTGCCGGACGCGAAAACATCCCCGCAAAATATCTGGAGCAAATCCTGCTCACGCTCAAAAATGCGGGGCTGCTTAGCAGCAAAATGGGCGCAGGCGGCGGCTACATGCTGGCCCGCCCCGCCAGCGAAATCAGCATTGCGCAAATCGTGCGCCTCATGGACGGCCCCCTGGCCCCCATCCGCTGCGTCAGCCAGATGGCCTACGCCCCCTGCGACTGCCCCAATGCAGAAACCTGCGGCTTGCGCACGGTGATGGGCGATGTGCGCAACGCCATCGCCGAAATCCTCGAATGCACCAGCCTGGCCGATGTCATCCAGCGCATGCAAACCGCTAACAGCACCCCACAGCAGGGGCAATAAACAAAAAAAAGCCTGTTCCCCAAAAATTTTTGGAAACGAAAAACGCCATGAAAACACCCCTGCTCCGCATCACATTTTTCATCTTTGCCACCGCCATCTTGCTGATCAGTGCCTGCCGAACAGCCGCCACCCCAACCGAAGCGCAGACAAGCAACCTCTTCGCCTTCGTCCTGGTTGGGTTTGCCGCCCAAATGATTGATGGCGCATTGGGCATGGCCTATGGCGTCAGTTCCAACACATTTTTGCTCAGCCTGGGCATTCCGGCCGCGGCTGCCAGCGCCAGCGTGCACATGGCCGAAGTCGTCACCACCGGCATCTCAGGCCTGGCGCACTGGCGCCTGGGCAACCTGGATAAAGACCTGATACGGCGGCTGCTCATCCCTGGGGTGTTGGGGGGCATTGCCGGTGCATACATTCTCACCACAGTAGAGAGCACATTCATCAAGCCCATCGTCTCTATCTACCTGCTCATCATGGGCGCCATCATCCTGCGCAAAGCGCTGCGCAAACAGGAAGCGCACCGCGAAGTCACCCGTCACATTGCGCCGCTTGGGCTGGCAGGCGGGTTTCTCGATGCCATCGGCGGCGGCGGGTGGGGACCCATCGTCACCACCACCCTGGTCGCGCGTGGCAAGCATCCGCGCTACGCCATCGGCTCGGTCAACTTTGCCGAATTTTTCGTCACCCTGGCCCAATCCATCACCTTTGTGCTCACCATCGGGTTCCAGTTCTGGCAAATCATTCTGGGGCTGCTTATCGGCGGGGCGCTGGCTGCTCCCCTGGCTGCCGCGCTCACCCGCAAACTGCCCACGCGCCTGCTCATGGGCATGGTTGGCGCGCTTATCATTGTGCTCAGCCTGCGCAACCTGTGGCTGGCCATGCGCTAATACATCAGCATTTCATTAGAGCGCGCCCAGCCTGGGCATATTCACCTTCATCCAAAGTTATAATCAGGGTGGAGAAAACTCATGAAACACCTGCGCGCTTTCCTTATTTCATTCTTCCTTACGCTGGTTGCCCTCAACGCCTGGCAGCCTGCTCAGGCTCAGGGCAGCGCCCCGCTGGTGCTGGTAATGGAAGCCAAAGGCGTGGTGGCCCCCGCCATGAAGGAGTACATCCAGCGCGGCATCAAAATTGCCGAACAGCGCAACGCCGAGGCGCTCATCATCAAACTCAATACCCCCGGCGGGCTCATCAGCGAAATGGAAGAAATCGTCCTGGCTATTCGAAGCAGCCAGGTGCCGGTCATCGTGTACGTTTGGCCGCGCAGCGCCACCGCTGGCAGCGCAGGGGCCGTCATCACCCTGGCCGGGCACGCCTCTGCCATGGCGCCAGAGACCATCATCGGCGCGGCCAGCCCGGTAAGCGGTGAAGGGCAGGATCTGAACGAAACTATTGAGCGCAAACAAAAAGAAGCCCTGCGCGCCCAGGTACGCGCCCTCACCGAAAACCGCCCGCCCGAAGCCACCGCCCTGGCCGAAGATATGATTGAAATCGCCCGGGCTGTCTCGGTCAAAGAAGCCTACGAAATCGGGCTCATTGACTTCATCGCCAATGACCTGGATGACCTGCTTGCCCAGCTCAACGGCTTCACCGTGCAAATGAGCAGCGGCCCGCGCACCCTGCAAACCGACAGCGTGCGCGTCGAAAACCTGCCCATGTCGTTCATTGAACAACTGCTCGACATCCTGGTCAACCCCAACATCGTCTTTTTGCTCATCACCATCGGCGTGCAAGCCATCCTCATCGAACTTTCCAGCCCCGGCGGTTGGTTTGCTGGCTTTGTAGGCGTGGTTGCTCTGGCGCTGGCCGCCTATGGGCTGGGTGTGTTGCCCGTCAACTGGTTTGGCATCATCTTCCTGGTCATTGCCTTCATTTTGTTCATTCTGGAAGTCAAAACGCCCACCTTTGGCGCGCTCACGGCGGCCGGGATCGGCGCGCTTATCATCGGCGCGCTGGTGCTTTTCAACTCGCCAGGCACACCGCAATTCCAGCAGGTATCCCTTCCGCTGGTCGTCACCGTGGCTGTCCTCACCGGCGCGCTCTTCCTGGTCATCGTTGGGTTTGCCCTGGGCGCCCGGCACCGCCCCGTGCAAGTTGGGCGACAATCGCTCGTCGGGCAAATCGGCGTCGCCCGCACCGCCATCAACCCACGCGGGCAAGTGCAAGCCGCCGGAGAACTGTGGAGCGCCGAACTGGCCGAAGGCGCTAAACCCATTCGCGCTGGCGAACAGGTCGAAATTGTGCAAGCCAGCGGCATACACATCAAAGTGCGCAAAGCAGCGTGATTTTCACCCGCCCCCCACGTTATCCGTTAAAATCACTGCATTTACCGCTACTATAAGGAAGATCAACCCTATGCCTGCTACCCCCACCCGTGACCGCGTCAACCCGCAAACGCTCGAAACCCGCCCCCTGCGCCGCCCAGAATGGATTAAGGTGCGCGCGCCCTCTGGCGAAAACTACGAACGCCTGCACACCCTCATGCGCGCCAAAAGCCTGCACACCGTGTGCGAAGAAGCCATGTGCCCCAACCTGGGCGAATGCTGGGGCAGCGGCACGGCTACCTTTTTGATGTTGGGCGATGTCTGCACCCGCTCGTGCGTATTTTGCGACATCAAACACGGCCGCCCCAGCCCCATGGACTGGCTGGAACCAGAACGCGTGGCTCAGGCCGTCAAAGCCATGAACCTCAAACACGCCGTCATCACCTCGGTCAACCGCGACGAGCGCAAAGACGGCGGCGCGCCCATCTTTGCCATGGTCATCCGCCGCATCCGCGAGTTGCAGCCGGGCTGCTCGGTGGAAGTGCTCATCCCCGACTTCAAAGGCAGCCTGGAAGCGCTCAAAATCGTCATGGATGCCCGCCCAGAGATTCTCAACCACAACGTCGAAACCGTACCGCGGCTTTTCAAACAAATTCAGCCACAAGATAACTACGAATGGGCCGCCGCCACCCTTACCAACGCCAAAAAACTCGACCCCGATGTCCTTACCAAAAGCGGCATCATGGTTGGGTTAGGCGAAGACATCGAAGAAGTAAAAGCCGTCATGCGCGACCAGCGCAGTTGGGGCGTAGATATTTTGACCATTGGGCAATACCTGCAGCCCAGCAAAAAACACTACCCAATCAGCCGCTACTACACGATGGAAGAATTTGCCGAACTGCGCGAATATGGCTATTCACTCGGCTTCAAATGGGTCGAAAGCAACCCCCTGGTGCGCTCATCCTATCACGCCTACGAGCAGGTACGCGCCCTAAGCGTGGTACACCGCCAGTTATACGGCGACAACGCCATGACGCCCTACAAACCCAGCGGGCAAAACTAACCCCCGGCAAGCCAAAAGCACGCGGCGCAAGTCAAAAACTTGCGCCGCGTTGTATATGCGCTAGCAAGGCGCTTAGCGGCAAATCTGCCAGCGAATTGAGACGCAGGTCGGGCGCATCGAAAGCCAGTTGACGGGTCACCGGGTTGGGCACAGCCACCACAAAAATGCCCGCCGCGCGCGCCGCCCGCACCCCATTGGGAGAATCCTCAAACACCACCGCCTCGTTCGGGCGCACATTGAGCGCCGCTAGGGCGCGCAAAAACAAATCGGGATGCGGTTTGGTGCGGCCGGGGGGAACATCATCGCGGCAAATCACATGGTCAAACCAGGGGCGCAGCCCCAGGCGCGCCAGGTGACCATCTACCCACGCATGCGGCGAACTGGACGCCACAGCCAGCCCCAGCCCCAGGCGGCGCGCCGCGCTCAGATATTCCAGCACACCCGGCAGCGGCGCAGCCGCATGAATGCGCTGCAAAACCTGCTCGCTAACCTGGCTCTCGATCCCTGCGCGATCAATTGGGCTGCCAAGCAGCCCTTCCAGGTGCATGACCGGATGAAACGCCGAGGCGCCCCGCCCGCCCACAATTTGCCCCCACATTTCGACAGACAGCACCTGCCCATGCCGGGCATACACCGACTGCCAGACTTGCAATTCGGGCGTTTCGGTATCTAAAACCAACCCATCGAAATCAAAAATCAACGCTTTGATCATACAATCTCCGTAAGGACGTTTCTTAACCTGAATTCGGGATAAACCTTTTGAACCGTCCCGAACTGACGCTTTCTTTACACACCGCCCGATTTTACCGCAGTTGTGAATCTACCCAAATTGGGATATAGTAATATCATCAAACCGCTCCAAAGACGCTCAACCTTTGGAACGTTCATTTACCCAAAAGAGGACGCCATGCTGGAAGCCGAGCGAAAACAACGCAACTACCTCAAACTGCAAGAATGCCACCCCGCCATGCGTGTGCGCCTGGCCGCCGTGCTGACCGAACTGGAAAGCGCCGGGTTTCGCCCACGCATTCAAGAAGCCTGGCGTTCGCCGCAAGATCAATTGGCAGCCTACAACAACGGCAAAAGCCGCGTCAAGTTTGGCTTTCACAACGTCACCGGGGCAAACGGACAAAAAGAAGCGCTGGCCGCCGATGTATGGGACGACGACCGCCCCACCAACACCAAAACCGACTTTATGCTGCGCCTGGCCGCCGCCGCCGAAAAAAACGGACTGATTACCGGCATTCGCTGGGACCTTTCCGCCAGCCGCGCCAAATTGATTGATGACGCCATTGCCGCCCAAAACTGGAAAGCCCCCGTATGGGTGGGCTGGGACCCGCTGCATGTGGAAGTGACCGGCATCACCATCGAAGAAGCCCGCAACGGAAAACGCCCCGACATGCCAGGCACACCCCCTGCCGAACCACCCCCACCCAGCCCCGACCCTGCGCCCGAAAAAGACGCCCCAGCCCCACCCAAAGCGCTCACCCGTTACCGCGTCATCAACCTGGAAAGCGGCCGCAGCCGCGATTACGAAACCAGCACCCCGCTCAAGCCGGTGACGCTGCTCTCGGTGCCTTACATCTCGCAACTGGGCCCCGGCGCCGATAGCCGCCGCAACGACTGCGGCGCAGCGGCCGCGGTGATGCTGCTTAGCGCCTACACCGGCAAAACCCTAACGCCAGACGCCTTCTACGACAAATTCAATATTCCCGGCGACCCCTACCTCAGCATCAACCAGTTACGCGATGCCCTGGGCAGCGAAGGCATCCTCACCGAACTGAAAGCCGGGCTCACCCTGCGCGACCTGTTTGGCTACCTGTTGGCCGGGCGTCCCAGCATTGTGCTCATCAAATACAGCGTATTGCGCGACGCCGGGCTTACCGAAAAATCGTTTAGCGGCCCGCATTTTTCGGTTGTCGCAGGCATGGACCTGAAGTACATCTAAGATCGGAACCCGCTCTTTAGCGAACCAGACGAAGGCGAAGCGCGCCCCTACCCCCTGGATATCTTCCTGAAAGCCTGGACAGACGTGGCGCAAGATGTGCGCTTTCCTGGTCCCGAACGGGCGGCCATCACCCCCCTGGGGGCGGTGGGCATCCGCACACGGCGCAGCGTGCGCGTCAACGCCGGGCGGCTAAACGTACGCGAAGGGCCGGGGGCGAACTTCCGCGCGGTGGGCTTTGTAAGCATGGGGCAGGTTCACGAAATCCAACGCGAAGTAAGCGGCTGGGGCGAAATTGGCGAAAAGCGCTGGATATACCTGGCCTACACACAGCCCGTGTAAGTTCGCCGTTAAAGGGAATAAAAAGGCGCGGACAACCCAACAAAGGATTGCCCGCGCCTTAATCTTTTTTTTTATACTCGGCTAAAACAAACGCAAAACCGCTTGTGAAACCCAATCGAACAGCGCAGCCGGAGCCAGGCTAAGCGCTACCGTCGCCACGGCTGTAAAGCCCCAGGTGAAAGCCAGCCAGCCCTCGCGCAGCGGGGTGGGTTCGCCCTCGCGCATGTACATGGTCACCACCACGCGCAGATAGTAATACGCCGAAATGAGCGAGGTGAGCACGCCAATCACGGCCAGGCCAGGAAAACCGCCCTCAATCACCGCGCGGAAGAGATAAAACTTACCCACCAGCCCCAGCGTAGGCGGCATACCCGTCAACGAGAGCATAAAGACCGTCATAGCCGCCGCCATAAGCGGGTATTTACGCCCCAACCCGGCGTAATCGCTGGCAATATCCAGCCCCTGGTCTTCGGCTTTTTCCAGCGCAATCACTACGGCCCATGCCCCAAAACTGGCCAACATATACGCAAACAGGTAAAACAGCGCAGCCGCTACCGAGACCCTGGCGATTTCCGGGTTGCCAAAGGGCACAAAGGCCATCAGAATATATCCCGCCTGGGCAATGCTGGAATAAGCCAGCATGCGTTTGATATTGGTTTGCGAAACGGCCACCACATTCCCAACAACCATGGTAAGCGCCGCCAACCCCCACAGAATGGGCGTCAGGTCTTGAGCAAGCACCGGAAAAGCGCCGGCAAACAAACGCAACAAAACAGCAAACCCGGCTGCCTTAGCGCCAACCGACATGAAAGCCGTGGCCGGGGTAGGCGCGCCCTGGTATACATCGGGCGTCCACATGTGAAAGGGGACAGCCGCCACTTTGAAGCCAAACCCAACCAAAATGAGCGCCGCGCCAATCAGCATCAACGTCAGGTTAGCCGTACCCGCGGCAACTTCATTGACCACACCGCTGATGCTGGTTGTAGCCGTTGCGCCATACACCAGCGCAATGCCATACAGCACAAATCCGCTGGCAAATGCGCCCAGCAAAAAGTATTTGAGACCGGCTTCTTCAGAATTTGGCCTGGGATAAGCGAAAGCCGAAAGCACATATAGCGGAATGGAAAGCAACTCCAGCGCCAGGAAAACCACAATCAGGTCAGCAGCCTGAGCCATCAGCATCATGCCGCTCAGGCTAAGCATGAGCAGCGGGTAATATTCCCAGCGCTCAATATCCATGCGGCGCATGTAGTCATAAGACACCGCCACCGCAAGCAACCCGCTGAGCAAGAAAAGCACATTGAAAAACTGTGCAAAACCATCCAGCACAACCATGCCGCCAAACGAAGCCAACGCTTCACCGGCCTGCGCCAGAGAAAACCCGAGCGCAACCGCCAGCCCCACGGCCGTGAGCAAAGGCACCCAGCCCTTGCGCCCCTTGATGACGAACAGTTCCGCCATCAGCAGGGCCATGGCCCAGGCCACCACGATGACCACAGGCAAGATCGGATAAATATCGTAATTGGTCATAGCGACCCCGGTTATTTTAGCGCACTGCCATAGCGGCAGTGTTCAAGATAGCCACCAGATTATCCACTGCGGGGGCCATCAGCGCGAAGAAAGGCTTGGGATACAGGCCAATCCAGAAGATGAAGACGAGCAGCGGCAGCAGGGTAACAATTTCACGCCAGTTCAGGTCACGCAGCGCCTGCCCATGGTGCTTTACTTCCTCCACAATCGAACCAGCGGGGCCCAGGAACATCTTCTGGAACATGTAGAGCATGTACACCGCGGCTAAAATCACGCCAATGGCAGCAAACCCGGCAAACCAGGGCGAGCCCAGCGCCTGCGAACCGAATGCGCCCAGCAAAATGGTGAACTCGCCAACAAAGCCGTTCAGCCCGGGCAGACCCATCGAAGAAAGTGAGACGATGAGCATGATGGAGCCATAGACCGGCACAATTTTCCACAAACCGCCATATACTTTCAATTCGCGCGTATGGGTTTGCTCGTAAATCATGCCCACCAGAAGGAACAGCGCGCCCGTGCTGAGACCGTGATTGATCATTTGCAGAATTGCGCCCTGAATACCAATCGGGTTGAGCGCAAACATGCCCAGCATGACAAACCCCAGGTGACTCACCGAAGAGTAAGCAACCAGCTTCTTGACATCCGACTGAGCAAAAGAGACCGCCGCGCCGTAGATGATGCCAATTACGGCCAGCAGGCCAATCCAGGGCGCAGCCTGCACCGCCGCCTGCGGAAAGAGCGGAATGTTGAAGCGCAGGAAACCATAAGTACCCATCTTGAGCAGCACACCCGCCAGAATGACCGAACCGGCTGTAGGCGCTTCGACGTGCGCATCGGGCAGCCAGGAGTGCAGCGGCCACATGGGCACCTTGATAGCAAACGCCATGGTAAACGCCAGGAAGAGCCACATCTGAATAGTCGCCGGGATGCCGCCCATTTTGATTAGATCGGGCACGGCAAACGTACCCTGGTTGATGCCCAGCCACAGAATGGCCAGCAACATCAGGATAGAACCCGCCATGGTGTAGAGGAAGAATTTGATGGCCGCATAAATGCGCCGCGGGCCGCCCCAAATGCCGATGAGGAAGTACATTGGCACCAGGGTGAATTCCCAAAAGATGTAGAACAGGAACAAGTCCTGCGCCAGGAAGACGCCCGTCATGCCCACTTCAAGCAGCAGGAAGAAGACCATAAAGTCTTTCACGCGCTCTTCGATGGCCGTCCAGGTCGAGAGGATGGCAATTGGCGTCAGGAAGGTGGTGAGCAGCACCAACAACACGCTCAGACCATCCATGCCCAGGTAATACTGGATATTCCAACCCGCAACAGAGATCCAGTCGTACTGCGCAACAAGTTGCAGGTTGGGGTTTTTGGCATCGAACTGCGCAAAAGCCCACAGCGAGATGCCAAAAGTAATCAGCGACGTGACCAGCGCCGTCCAGCGTAGGGCAGATTTCTGCTCGGACTTCAGGAAGAGGATCACGAGCACGCCGACCAGCGGGAAGAAGGTCATCAGGGTGAGAGGTTGCAGAAAAAAGTTCATATCACTTCCTCGTTATTTCAGGAGTAGGTAGCCCAAAATGGACACAACGCCAAGCATGACATACAACGCGTAAGAGCGCACAAAACCATTTTGCAGAACACGCAAACGCGCCGAAGAGTCTTTCACAAAGGCGCCCAGCCAGTTGGCAAAGGCATCAATACCGCGCTCATCGGCATATTTGGTCAGCAAAGTGCGGCTAATCCACTGGAACGAACCAGCAATCACCACATCATGGAACCAATCGTGCCAGAATTTCCAGTCAATCACATCGGCGGTAAAGCGCGCCAGGTCGTGGTAACGGTCAATGATGAGAAACTTGTAAGCCTCATCAATATAGAATTTGCGCTCCATGCCAGCAAACAGATAACCAAGCGGCTTCTTGAGCGGGTCCACCTGACCAGCCCGCAGCGGGTTGCGGCCATAAATAAGCCAGGAGACGCCAATAGCCGCCAACGCCAGCACGGTCGAGACCCCGGCCACTGTCAAATCGAGCCCCAGCAGTTCAATTTCGCCCAGGGTGTGCTCCAGCCAATGCCCTAACTGATGAAAACCCTTGAAAGGCAGGTTGAGCGCGCCGCCCAGCACCGAAAGCGCCGCCAAAACCATAAGCGGCACGGTCATAATGGCCGGGCTTTCTTCGGCATGCGCGGCCGCATCGTGACGCGCCTGGCCAAAGAAGACCATCCAGATTTGACGCCCCATGTAGAAAGCGGTCAGGAAGGCCGCCGCAGTCAAAATCCAATAGACATGCGGGTAATGCAGGTTGGCATCCAGCAAAATTTCATCCTTCGACCAAAAACCCGCAAACGGGAAAATGCCCGCCAGCGCCAGCGTGCCGATGATGTAAAGCCAGAAGGTAACCGGCATGGTCTTGCGCAGACCGCCCATGTTGCGCATATCGCCGGGGTCAAAGACCTCGGCATGGTCATCGTGATGCGCCCCGTGCCCACCGTGACCGTGCGCCAGGTGATGATGTCCGCGCTCCAGGCCCAGGATGACCGACCCGGCCGAAAGGAACAACAGCGCCTTGAAGAACGCATGCGTAATGAGGTGGAACATGCCCGCCACAAACGCCCCCATGCCAACCGCCGCCACCATAAAGCCCAACTGACTGATGGTGGAGTAGGCCAGCACGCGCTTGATGTCGTACTGCCCTACGGCAATTAGCGCGGCAAAGAGTGCCGTGGCCGCCCCAACCGTTGCAACAATGTATTGCGCATCATAAGACAGGGTGTAAATCGGCGCAGAGCGCGTCACCAGGTACACGCCCGCCGTCACCATGGTAGCCGCATGGATGAGGGCCGAAACCGGCGTGGGGCCGGCCATCGCATCGGGCAGCCAGATGTAAAGCGGAATTTGGGCCGATTTACCGGCCACGCCAATGAGCATAAAGACGGTAATAGCCAGGATAATTTCCGGGTGGGCTTTGGCCACAGCCGGGGCAGCAGCAAAAACCGCATCGAACTGGAACGAGCCCATGTACCAGAACATCAAAAACCCGGCAATGAGAAAGCCAAAGTCGCCCACGCGGTTGGTAATGAAAGCCTTTTTAGCCGCATTCGAGTTAGCCCACGAAGGCCGCCCCAGCGTGTCCATGTCGTACCAGAAACCAATCAACAGGAAGGAACTCAGACCCACGCCTTCCCAACCGACGAAAAGCATCAGGTAATTATCGCCGCTGACCAGAATCATCATGGCAGCGATGAACAAATTCATGAACACAAAGAAGCGGCGGAAGCGCCCCACATCGTTCTTGAAGCGCACATCCTCGTGCATGTAACCGATGGCGTAAATGTGAATGAGCGTGCCCACCCCGCTAACCACCAGCATCATGGTGACCGAAAGCGTATCCACGCGGAAGGCCCAATCAAGCGACAGGCTGCCAATGTGAATCCACTCGGCCAATAGCACCGTTGTCCCTTCGCCATGCGTCACCGAAAGCGAGTACGCCAGCAGCGCAGAAACCACAAAAGACACGCCCGAGGCTGTTGCGGCAATGGCGCCAATACCTTTTTCACTCAGACGCCCGCCAACCAGCAAATTCAAAAGCAAGCCAATGACCGGGGCAAAAACAATCCAGGGCGCAAGCCCAAAAAACAAGCCAGAAGTTGTCGTTTCACTCAGCAACATAGCATTATCCCTTCAGGCTGCTTATATCATCAACGTTGACCGTGTTGCGGCTGCGGAAAATCGCCACAATGAGCGAAAGCCCCACCGCAACTTCGGCCGCGGCCACGGTCATCACAAAAAAGACGAAAATTTGGCCATCTAACTGGCTAAAAATGCGCGCAAACGACACAAAAGCCAGGTTGGCGGCATTCAGCATCAACTCGATGGACATAAAAATGATCAGCGCGTTGCGGCGCAACAACACCCCCAGCGCCCCCATGCTGAAGAGGATGCCCGACAAAATGAGATAATAATCTACCGGTACCATCCTAACCTCCCTTTTCCTTTTTGGTCAGGATAATGGCGCCAATCATTGCCACCAGCAGCAACACCGCCGTCACCTGGAAAGGCAACTGATATTGCACAAACAGGTCCACGCCCACCGCACGCGGGTCGCCAAACGTTTCAACTGGCGCAGGCACAGCGGCCGTCAACCCAGCGCGCCCGGCAAACCACACACCCAGCGCCGCCGCAAGGGCCGCTGCCAAACCAATTGGCAAAGCGGCATCTTGCCAGCGCGCCAGGCCGGGCAGTTTTTCTGCGCCGAGCAGCATAATCACAAACAGAAAAAGCACCATGATGGCGCCTGCATACACCGCCACCTGCGAAAGCGCAATAAACGGCGCATTGAGCAGCAAGTAAAAAACAGCCACAGTCAAAAAGTTCAACACCAGATACAGCGCCGAATAGACTGCATTGCGGCTAATGAGCATACCTGCTGCGCTTGCAACTGCCACCACAGCAAGGATCACGAAGGTTATCAGTTCAGGTGTCATGCACTCCCTCGATTATCGCTTGATTCGGCTTGCATTGGACGCTTGCGCGCCGGGCCAGCAAACCATTAATCCACAGGGTCTTTCATCTCAGGCACCGAGCGGGTAAATTTGCCCGGCTCGGTCACCTGGGGGGTGGGCTTGCCGCCTTCGGGCACAGGCACCAGCAGCATGCTTTTGTCATAAATCGCCTGGCGGCGGTCAGTAAAACTCAACTCATAATTGTCGCCCAGCACAATCGCTTCGGTGGGGCAGGCGTCTTCGCAAAAGCCACAATAGATGCAGCGCAGCATGTTGATTTCGTATGTGCTGGCATAGCGCTCGCCTGGCGAATAGCGTTCCTCATCCGTATTTTCAGATGATTCGACGAAAATCGCATCGGCCGGGCAGGCCGCAGCGCAAAGCGCGCAGCCGATGCATTTTTCCAGCCCGTTATCGTAGCGAGTCAGGTAATGCCGCCCACGAAAACGAGTCGCCGTGCGTTTCTTAACTTCCGGATATTCGATCGTAACGGGTTTTTCAAACATGGCCTTGAGCGTAGTGCCCAGGCCGCGCACCAATTCTCTAAGCATACATCTTCCTCCTGAGCGAGCGATCTACCGCTAAAGTGAACAACCAACCCACAATAAGAGACGGTATGGGAACAACCAACCAGACAGACAACGGGCCATACAAATCGCCAAACACCACCCCAATTGAGGTGATGAAGACCAGAATCAGCGTCAGGGGCAGCAACACCTTCCAACCAAACGACATCAACCGGTCGTAGCGAATGCGCGGCAGGGTAGCGCGCACCCACACCATGCCAAACAACAGCACCACAATCTTCAACAGCAGGTACAGCGGCCCCAGCCAGGGCGTGGCATCTACGCTCAAAACGGTATCTTTCAAGAACCAGAATTCGCGGTAGCCGCCAAAGAACAGCGTAGCAGCAATGGCGCTGAGCGTAATCATCTTCGTATATTCTGCCATGAAGAACAGCGCAAATTTCATACCCGAATATTCGGTGTGATAACCGGCCGCCAACTCCTGCTCGGCTTCGGGCATGTCGAAGGGCGCGCGGTTCAGTTCGGCTAGAGCCACAATCAGGAAGATGGCTGCGCCAACCGGCTGCAACACGGCAAACCAAACATCGCGCTGCGCAGCAACAATTTCGCGCAAATTCATCGAGCCGCCCAGCAAAATAACCAGCACAAAGCAAAAACCCAACGACAATTCATACGAAATCATCTGCGCCGTCGAGCGCAAACCACCCATAAGCGCATATTTGTTGTTCGAAGCCCATCCCGCCAGCGTAATGCCATAAATAGCCACCGAGGCCACCGCCGTGATATACAGAATGCCCACGTTAATATCCGCAATGTAGAGGCGCAGCGTAAAATCGCCAATCTGAATATCTGGGCCCCAGGGCAGCACCGCCACAATGATGAGCGCAGGCACAACCGTAAGGATGGGCGCCAGGAAGAAAAGCGTCTTCTGCGCGCTGGCAGGGGTGAACTCTTCTTTGAAAATCAGTTTGATCGCGTCGGCAATTGGCTGCAACAAGCCCTGCCAGCCCACGCGGTTGGGGCCCAGGCGCACCTGCATGCGAGCCAGCACGCGGCGCTCAAACCACGTCAGGTAGGCAAAACCGCCCAACAAGATGAGCGAAAGGATGAAGGACTTGAGCACCCATTCCAGTAACAAAAACCCATTGAATTCCATGAACCCTCCCTAAGCCTTTTCCACAACCGCAATGGTGACGGGGGTTGGCGCAGCAATGGGAACGCCAAAACTGCGATAGACCAGAACCACACCCGTGGAAATGGATTCATCGAACACGGCCACAGCCTGCGCCTCGACGCCATTCAGACGCACCGTCACCGGGTCGCCGTTATGGATGCCGCGCTTTTCAGCCGCGGCCGGGTGCAGCACCACCCTGGGGCCGCCTGTGCGCTGCGCGAGCAATTTGGCAGGCGTCATCGTCGTACCCAGGTCGTACACTTTGCTTACCGGCACGGCTAGCAGTTCGTCTTCTTTGGGGCGCAGCAACGGGGCGGCTGCCTGGGCAACGGCGGGCCCGCTCACCATAGCGAGGTGCACACCCAGGCCTTGCTTGTTTTCGTAGGATGTGCCGCCGTAGTACAAATCGCCACGGCTGACGATGGGCCATTGTTCCTCCACCTCGGCCAGTTTGGCGTAGGTGAGCCCGGCAAAGGCGTTCACTTCGGCCGCAATCTGATTCATGACCAGCAGCGGCGAGCGTCCTTCCAGCGGTACGCCTGCCAGCGTGGCAATTTCGGCCGTCAGGGCGTAGTCGGCTTTCAGGCCGGGGCGGGCAGGCACAGCCGGGTAGAAGCGCTGCACGCGGCGTTCACCAGAGACGTAGGAGCCTTCGCGTTCGGTGTAAGCCAGCACAGGCAGCACCACATCGGCTGCAGCGGTTGTAGCCGTGGGCAGAATATCCTGCGCAATGACGAAATCGGCTTCTTCGAGCGCGGCCGCCAGGGCGGGGTCGTCTCCGGCGGGGTCGGCGGCAACGATGTAAACGGTCTTGCCTTTCAGTTCGGCGGCCAGGTCGGCGGCGGGGCGGAAACCCAGTTCCCACGCGCCCTGGTCGTTGACGCGCGGCCACACGCCCACCAGCCCGTTATTGGGTTTGCCCGCGCGGTCTTTTACCAGGTTGGCGCAGGCTGCGGCCAGGGCTTGCGTGCCTTGCAGGCCGAGGCCATCGCTGCCAAAGAAGACCACCAGGTTATTGGCGTCTTTGAGGGCGGGGCCAATTTTGTCTTTGGCGGGCAGCCCATTTACCGTTTCTACTTCGTCGCCATAGGCATAGCGGACGACATACGCAGCGTCGTGATCGAGCGCGGTGGCGCGGGCATTGGCAACGATGAGGGTAGCGCCGCGTTTGGCCGCTGCGCGTACGCGCAGCCACCAGATGGGCGCTTCGTCGTGCAGGTCGGAGGCAACGACGAGAATGGCATCGCCTTTGCCCAGGCTGCCCAGGTTAGAACCGGCCGTTAGCCCATAGGCGGCTACGGCGTCGCCGCCGCCCATGTGGGTGTAGAGCAGGGCCTTGCCGCCCAGGGAGTCGGCCAGTTTTTTGAGGTTGAAGAGGTCTTCGTTGGCCAGGCGTCCACCCGCCAGCACCACCACGTCAGATTTAGCGGCGGCCAGTTTATCGGCAACCTGTTTGAGGGTGGCTGAGTCGGGTGCGGCGGTGAGGCGTTGGGGGGCTTCGGTGTAATGGTGCGCGGCGAAGCGGCCTTTGTCGCAGATCCAGATTTCATTCACCTGTTCGTTCTGGCGCGGCATGACGCGCTTGACCACATAGCGCCCGCCTGCTTTGGCTTCGCGGCGCACGTTGAGCGTCAGGTTGCAGCCCACCGGGCACTGGGTGCAAATGGAGGCGGACTGGTTCATTTCCCACGGGCGCGCGCCAAAGCGGAAGTCGGAGGTGGTGAGTGCGCCCACCGGGCAGATGTCGGTGGTGTTGCCGCTGAAGATGGAGTCGAAGCCGGGGTCGGAGTAGGTGACGATGTCGGTGGCGCGCCCACGGTTGTAGAAGCCGATGACGGGTTCTCCGGCGATTTCATCCTGGAAGCGGATGCAGCGCGCGCATTGGATGCAGCGTTCACGGTCGAGCCAGATGAGTTCGCCAAGCGGGACGTGCTTGTCCATCTTCATTTTTTCGTCGAAGAGGAAGCGGCTTTGGTCGGCGGCGTGGGCCATGGTGAGGTTTTGCAGGGGGCATTCGCCGCCTTTGTCGCACACCGGGCAATCGAGCGGGTGCGAGGTGAGCAGGAATTCGATGATGCCTTTTTGCCCTTCTACGGCTTTGGCCGATTGGGTGCGTACCACCATGCCTTCGGAAACGACGTTGGTGCAGCTGGTTTCCAGTTTGGGCATAAATTGGATTTTGGGTTGGCCGTCTTCTTCCAGCACGGGTTGGCCGGTGGCGCGGTCTATGACCGGGCGGCCAATTTCGACCAGGCACATGCGGCACATGCCTACCGGTTCCATTTTGGGGTGGTAGCAAAAGACAGGGATGTCTATGCCAGCGCGTTTGGCGGCATCTACAACCAGCGTGCCTTCGGGCACGGTAACTTGTTTATCGTCAATGGTGAGTGTGACCATTTTGGGCATAGCGGCTCCGGGTTAGGCAGGCTTGACCCTGGCGGTAAAGTCTTGAGGGAAACGGTCAATGGCCGAGACGACGGCCATGGTGGCAAATTCGCCCAGGGCGCACAGGCATTTGTTTTGCATTTGGGTGGCAACGTTCCTGAGTAGTTGAACGTCGCGCTCGGTGGCCTGTCCGTCTTCGATGCGGTTGATGATGTTGAGCATCCAGTAGTTGCCTTCGCGGCAGGGGGTGCATTTGCCGCAGGATTCGTGCTTGAAGAAGTGCACCGTTTTGCTGATGACCCAGTCCATGCTGTGCGAGTCGTCTATGACGATGACCGAGGCCGAGCCAAGCATAGAGCCGAGCGCTTGCACGTTTTCGTAGTCCATGGGCGTGTCCATTACCTGGTCGAAGTTTTCGTCATTGACCATGATGATGGAGGAAGAGGCCCCCGCGGGCATAATGCCTTTTACTTTGCGGCCTTCGGGCAGCCCGCCGCCGTGGGTGAAGATTAATTCGCGGAAGGTGGTACCGAGCGGCAGTTCGTAGTTGCCCGGTTTGTTGACGTTGCCCGACAGGCTAAAGATTTTGACGCCGGGGCTTTTGTCGGTGCCGTTCTTACGGAAGGATTCGGCGCCTTCGTTGATGATGAGCGGCAGGTTGGTGATGGTTTCGACGTTGTTGACGACGGTGGGCTTGCCATACAAGCCGTAAGTGGCCGGGAAGGGCGGGCGCACGCGCGGCTGGCCGCGGTTGCCTTCCAGGCTTTCGAGCAGGGCGGTTTCTTCGCCGCAGATGTATGCGCCTGCGCCCAGGTGGGTGTAGAGTTTGAGGGAGAAGTCGGTACCGAAGAGTTTTTCGCCCAGGTAGCCGGATTGTTCCATTTCGGCAATTTTCTGGTCTAACTGGTGGGCAATTTGCCAGAATTCGCCGCGCAGGTAAATGTAGCCTACGTTTGCGCCCACAGCGTAGCAGGCAATGGCCATGCCTTCCAAAAATTGGAAGGGGTTGTAGGTCATAATCTCGCGGTCTTTGAATGTGCCCGGCTCCGATTCATCGGCGTTGGCGACGACGTAGTGCGGCCAAACGTTATTGGGCAAGAAAGACCACTTTACGCCGGTGGGAAAACCCGCGCCGCCGCGGCCGCGCAGTCCGGAGGCTTTGACTTCTTCGGTAATCTGGCCGGGCTGCATGCTGGTAACAGCTTTTTCGAGCGCCTGAAAGCCGCCGTGTTTTTTGTACACTTCGATGTCGGCCAGGTTGGGAATATCGCGGTGGCGTAAAAGCAGGTGGGCCATTACTTCACCTCCACGCCGCCCTTGCGCAGGGCTTCGATCAATTCCAGGGTTTTGTCCACGGTCATGTTTTCGTGGTATTCCAGCCCGGCGCCGCTTTGAATCTGGAACATGGGGGCTTTGTCGCAGGCGGCCAGGCACATGACGGCTTCGATGGTCACCAGCCCGTCGGGCGTGGTTTCGCCAACTTTGATGCCCAGGTTGCTGCACAGGCTCTCTAAGAACTGGTCTGCGCCGCGTAAGGCGCAAGGCAGGTCGGTGCAAACCTGCATGCGGTATTTACCGGCTTTTTCGTCGTGGTAAAGAGTGTAAAAGCCAACAATGGCGGCCACATCGGTTACGGACATTTCCAGCAGGTCGGCAATTTCTTGCATGGATTCTTTGGTGATGTAGCCTTCTTCGCGCATGGCCAGGTAGATGAGCGGCATAACAGCCGAGCGTTTGCGCTCTGGCGGGTATTTGGCGAGGGTGGCTTTGATTTCTTGCGGGTATTTTTCGGCGAGGCTCATCGGTCAATATCTCCCAGCACGATGTCAATCGAGCCGATGATGGCCACCAGGTCGGCCACCATGTGGCCGCGGGCAAGCACCGGCAAGACTTGCAGATTATCCCACGAGGGGGTGCGCCAGTGAACGCGATAGGGTTTGGGACCGCCATCGCCTTCCAGGTACACGCCCAGTTCGCCGCGCGGCGATTCGACGGCGCTGTAAACGGCGCCTTTTGGGGCGTTGAAGCCTTCAGTCCACAGTTTGAAGTGGTGGATGAGCGCTTCCATGCTGACGCCAATTTGAGAGCGCGGCGGGGGCACGAATTTGTAGTTGTTCGAGCGCACGGGGCCCATTGGCAGTTTGTTGAGGGCCTGTTCAATGATGCGCAGCGATTGGCGCATTTCTTCGATGCGCACCAGGTAGCGGGCGTACACATCGCCTTCGGGGCGGGTGGGCACGTCGAACTCGTATTGTTCGTAACCAGAGTAAGGGGCAAACTTGCGGTAGTCGTGCGCCACGCCCGAACCGCGCAGCGTGCCGCCTGTCAGCCCCCAGGCCAGGGCATCTTCGGCAGAGATTTTGCCAATGCCTACGGTACGGTCGAGGAAGAGCGGGTTTTTGGTCAGCAGGGCTTCGTATTCATCAATGCGGCGCGGCATGATTTTGAGGATGTCGCGCACGGCGGCTTCGAACTCCACCGGCACGTCGCGCCACAGGCCGCCAGGGCGGAAGTAGGTGGTCATCATGCGCTGACCAGAGCACATTTCCAGAATATCGAGGATGTATTCGCGCTCGCGGAAGCAGTACAGGAAGACCGACATGGCGGCTACATCCAACGCAGAGGTGCCCAGCCAGACCAGGTGCGAGGCCAGGCGCTGCAGTTCGGCAATGATGACGCGAATGGCTTGCGCGCGCGGGGGCACGTCTAAATCCACCAGTTTTTCCACGGCCAGCACATAGGCCAGGTTGTTGCCGGTGGTGTTCATGTAATCCAGCCGGTCGGTCATCACTTCGGCTTTCTGGTAGGTTTTGGCTTCCATGTTCTTTTCAACGCCTGTATGCAGAAAGCCGACATCGGGCACGCAGTTGATGATAGTTTCGCCATCCAGTTCCAGCAGCAGACGCAACACGCCATGCGTGGAGGGGTGCTGCGGCCCCATGTTGAGCAGCATGGTATCGCCTTTGATGGCGCGGTCGGAGACGAGATGCTTGAGTTCGTCGAGGGTTACTTCTTGAATCTGGCTCATATCATCGCTCCGCTATTCTTTGGCATACGGCTTGCGCGCGTTGATTTCATCGAAGTTGAAGGAGAATTGCGGCTCTTCGTACCCCAGCGGGTAGTCTTTGCGCAGGGGGTGTCCTTCCCAGTCGTAGGGCATAAGGATACGCCGCAAGTCAGAATGTCCTTCGAAATGGATGCCGAACATGTCGTAGATTTCACGTTCGCGCCAGTTGGCGTTGGGGTACAGTTTTTCCAGCGTGGGCAGGCTGGGCGAAATGCCCGGCACCGGCACGCGCAGGCTAAGGGTGGCGCGATGCTGCACCGAGGTAAACTGGTACACAGCATGGAAACGGGGGTTTTCTTGCGGCCAGTAGTCCACGGCCGTAATGTCTGAGAGCCGCTCGAAACCCATGGCGCGCAGGCTGCCTGCGGCGGCAACCAGGTTTTCGGCAGAAAGCACCAGGCTGCGTTCGCCGCGAAATTCGATGACTTCGCCGCCAAATTTTTCTTGCAAAGCGTTGATGTAGGTTGCTTCGTTCATACGCTTATGCCCACCTGGAGAGTTTTTCGCCGCGCACTTTTTCGTGCAGGGTTACCACGCCGTGAATGAGCGCTTCGGGGCGCGGCGGGCAACCGGCCACATAGACATCTACCGGCACTACTTCATCTACACCCTGTACGATGGCATAGTTATTGAAAACGCCGCCACAAGACGCGCAGTCGCCCATGGCGATGACCCATTTGGGTTCGGGCATCTGGTCGTACAGACGGCGAACGATGGGGGCCATTTTGCGCGAAACGCGCCCGGCCACAATCATCAGGTCGCTCTGGCGCGGCGAGGGGCGCATTAGCTCCATGCCAAAACGGCTCATATCAAAGTGCGATGCCTGCGCCGACATCATCTCGATGGCGCAACAGGCCAGACCAAAGAGCATGGGCCACATGGCGCCGGTGCGGCTCCAGTTGACAGCCTGCTCCAGCGTGGTTGTCACCACGCCCATATTGCCGAGTTTTTGCTCTACTCCCATTCCAACGCTCCTTTTTTCCATTCGTAAACAAAACCAATAATGAGGGGGATGTTGAAAATGAGCATGGTGATAAGCCCGAACATCCCCAAATCGCGCAGGGCGATTGCCCAGGGCAAAAAGAACACCACTTCAATATCGAAGAGGATGAAAAGCACGGCCACGCGGTAAAAGCGAACCGGAACCCGCCGCGAGCCAGGCCCAATGGGCGACATGCCTGATTCGTACGGCGCGGCTTTGCGTTCCGTCTGGCGTTTGGGTCCAAAGAGATTGCCCAGCCCTATGGCAATGAGCGCAATCAGGACGACCACCACAATCATGATGCCAATGGCAGCGTATTCGAGCAGCATAAAAAATGTCTCCTTCACAGGGAGATGGATTTCGAGTTATTTTATCATAATAAGATAAAATCAGTGTTATTTTTCACAAATAACTCATCTTTTGCCTGGCGTAAGCGACAAACCCGTGCGATTTTACCCCCTGCGGCGCAGGTCAGATTTCACTTCTTTGATAGACAATTGTCATGTTTTGTCGGGACAAGCGTCCCGAAGGTTGATTTTGACCGGTGAAGTTGCCCGTACAAAGCCTTCGGGACGGTTCAAAAGGTTTATCCCGAATTCGGTCATATCACAAATCCAATTGAGACAAACCGATAAACAAGCAGGATGAGTGCACCGTAAAGAAAGATTTTGCTCATTTTGGTTTTTCTGCCCCCAAAGCCCCCATCAACGAATAAACGAATGCGCGCCGCTCCCTGTTTGTTGACGGGTTGCTCAATGCCGCCTGAAGGCGACCGTACCGGTTCGTTCATTCGTTTCCCACCTGTCCTGAGCGAAGCGAAGGGTTCGTTGACAGCATTTTCCAGCGGACAAGCCAAAAGGCTTGTCCTACAGGGCGACCGCACCGATTTTCTAAAGTCTGGTACGTGTGTCTGCCAGGCGCTATAAATAATCGCGCAAATGCCGGCTGCGGTTGGGGTGCCGCAATTTGCGCAGCGCTTTGGCCTCAATCTGGCGGATGCGCTCACGCGTGACGTTGAAATAACGACTTACTTCTTCCAGCGTGTGGTCTTTGCCGTCAATTAGCCCAAAGCGCAGTTCCAGCACCTGGCGCTCACGCTCCGAAAGGGCCGCCAGCGCAAATTGCACCTGCTCGCGCAGCATCTCACGCGCAGCGGCATCCATTGGCTCCATGGCATCGTCATCCTGAATGAAATCCCCCAACTGAGAAGAATCTTCATCGCCTACCGGGCCCTCCAGCGAGACAGGCTCCTCAGCCGAGCGCAAAATGCGATCTACTTTGCTTACAGCCTGTTCCCAGCGGCGCTGAACAGCCTCATCGAGCGGCTTGCCAGTAGATTGCGCGGCTAAAATGGCCTGCACATCTGCCGCCGAAAGATACCCCACCTCCAGCGCCAGTTCCTCGGTAGTTGGCTCGCGGCCCAACTTTTGCACCATTTGGCGCTGAATGCGCAGCAGGCGCGTAATCGACTCGAACAAATGCACCGGAATACGAATGGTGCGGGCCTGCTCGGCAATTGAGCGGTTAATGGACTGCCGAATCCACCAGGTCGCATAGGTGCTGAATTTGAAACCGCGGCGCGGGTCAAACTTGCCCACTGCGCGCAGCAAACCCAGGTTGCCTTCTTGAATCAAATCCAAAAAGGAAATGCCGCGCCCCAGGTAACGCTTGGCCACGCTCACCACCAGGCGCAGGTTGGCGCGAATAAGCGCATTTTTGGCCTGTTCGGCGCGGAAGCGAATGGCATCTACCTCCAGGGCTAATTCTTCTTCGGCGGGCAGGTTGCGCTTCATATTCCGAAGAGAGGGCAGGGCATGATACTTGCGCACATGCTCAATCAACCAGCGCGCAAAGGGCTCGGGCAACACATACAGACATAGAAAGGCATTGAAAGCGTGCACGGCCAGGCCATTCCACAACGGGTCGGTTCCCCAACGCCCGTTATCCAGGTACGCGCGCAGGTAAGAGGGCGGCTCTACGTCCCAGGCAGTGTGCAGGTTTTGGGCTTCGGCCGTCATCAAAGCCAGGTCGGGCAAACCAACGTTCAGACGGCTGGCATCTTCTGCCAAACGGGACCAAGACGTCATCAGTTCATCCAAAACCCAGGCATATGCATTGGTCAGCGGCGGCTCACCGCGCCGGGGCGGCCGCCGCGACAAATCGTCCATCAACCTGGCGGCTTCAATCATCGTCGAAAGCCTGAACTCGCTATCGGCATCCAGCAGTTTTACCTGTCCAATTTCGCGCAGGTACAGGCGCACCGGGTCTTCAGACAGTTCCGAAAGGGGCAGAGAATCTACGGCCAGATCCAGGTCTACCGGAATATCGTCCACCTCGTCAGCAGCAACTGCAAAAAGCGCTTCTTCTACATCCTCGCCTACCCCCAAAGCAGGGTCAAGGTCGGCATCCGCAGCGTGCTCGGCGCCCGGCGGCAAAGGGATGTGAAAATTATCGGATGCAGAAGCATTGGTGGGACTTTTCTTCTTACGGGGCATGGCAGGTTATCCCAATTAATTATTGCGATAAGCGCTAAATTCAACGGTAGCCTGGTCTAGAAATTTGAGCGCATTCACATACTGTGTTGCCAAATCCAAAAAATCTCTGGCGAGCGGGTCGCCCGACTGGTGCAAATCTTCTTGTAAAAAACGCAACTGGTTAATGTTCTCGGTCAACGCCAGGCGGCGCATTTGCAACACCAGGCGGCCCATTTCATCCACCAGTTTATCCTTAAGCCCGGTTTGCAAGGGGCGCGCGCGTAAATTCGCAAACACGGGCTGCAAATCGTCTGGCAAGCGCTGCTGTATGAACTGACTGGCTTCTACCGCATCCTGTTCCAACGACTGGCGCAAAAGACTGAACAAAATCTGCTGGTCAGTATACCCGAAATCTTCTTTTGTAAGGGCGCTCAGCGTGCGTTTTTGCAGCCGCCTATCCAGCAAATGCAACAGTTCCGGGTGTTGCAGCAAGATGGCCAGCACCTGGTCGCCCATTTTGCGGGCAGGGGATTGGGTGGATGCCGGCGCAGCCGGGGCGGACTCGCGCCTGCGGACGGGGGGCGGTGCTTCGGGTCGAGCGCTGCGCCGGGGCGGGGCGCCCGTTGGCCGCATACCGATTAATGCGCGTTCATCTACCCGCAGGCGGCGGGCCAGCATCTGCCGGTAGGCATCGCGTTCTACCGGGTTGGGCAAATCTTCAATAAGCGGTAACACCTGAGCGGCCACTTCGGCCCGCGCTTTGGGGTCATCTATATTGCGCCCGGCGAGGAGCGTATCCATCACATGCACAACGACAGGCACGGCATTCTGGATGAGGGCTTTCCATTCATCCGGGTTGCGGGCCACAATCTCGTCGGGGTCCAGGTCGTCGGGCATGGCGGCCACGCGCAGGTCGGCGTCCAGGCGAGCCTCGTGGCGCAGCAACCCGCGCGCATCGAAGCGCAGTTCTTCATCGCGGTCGAGGGCGGCCCGGGCGGCATCCAGCCCGCGCAGCACGGCTTTTTGCCCAGCCGCGTCGGGGTCTAGCGCCAGCACAATGCGGCGGGTAAAACGCTTGAGCAAGCGCAATTGGTCTTCAGTCAGTGCCGTGCCCATCGGTGAAACGACGTTTTCGAAGCCTGCCTGGTGCACGGCGATCACATCCAGGTAGCCTTCTACAATTACCACCTGGTCGGCGGCGCGGATGGGCTTGCGGGCGCGGTCTAACCCATAGAGCAGGCGGCCCTTGTCGAAGAGCACCGTCTGGGGCGAATTCATGAACTTGGGCACATCGTTGGGGTTGAGGATGCGCGCCCCAAAACCGGCCATGCGCCCTTCGGCATCGCGGATGGGAATCATGATGCGGTTGCGGAACTTGTCGTAATAGCCGCCGCTTTCGCGCGCGGTAATCAGGCCCACGTCCAGCAAATCTTGCGCGGTGTAGTTTTTTTGCGTAAAGTAGGTCAGGGCGGCATCCCAGGCAGGCGGGGCGTAGCCCAACCCAAAGGCTTCGATGGTCGCGTCGGTCAGTCCGCGTTTTTCTTTGAGGTACGCCAGGGCGGGCTGCCCGGCCGGGGTGTTGCGCAACTGATGCCGGTAAAAGGTGACGGCATCTTCCAGCAGGGCGCGCAGGCGCTCGTTGGCGTCGCGGCGCTCGGCTTGCTGCGGGGTGTATTGCTCCAGTTCTACCCCGGCGCGCTGAGCCAGGTGGCGCAAGGCTTCGGAGAAATCCCAGCCCTCGTGCTTCATCACAAACTTGAAGATGTCGCCGCCTTCGTTGCACTCGCCAAAACAGCGCCAGGTGCCCGACTCGGGCCAGACGACGAAGGCCGGGGTGCGCGTGTTGCTGTGAAAGGGGCAAAAACCCGTGTAACTTTTGCCAGAACGGCGCAGTTTAACCCCGGCCTCGGAGACCAGGTCCACAATATCAATACGGGCTTTTACATCATCTATAGCAGACATTTTGGAAGGAGCAAATGAAAGGTGAAAAAAGTTTGCACGTCAGCAGGGCATGGGTGAATTATAAGGCGTAAAAAGCATTTTGAACTGCAACGGGGCAGCATGTGGGGGAAAATCTCTCCCGCGCGCTGGTGGAAATCAAGCAGCGCAACGCTTCAAGTAGGACAACACTTCATGTAGCGCAACGCTTCATGTAGGACAACGCATGAAGCGTTGTCCTACATTATTTTGCCTTCGTAAATCGCCGCGGGGGGACGGCGGCGGGAGCGTGTAAAGCAGGACAACGCTTCATGCAGGACAGCTCGTCAAGCGTTGTCCTGCATACTTTGCAGCGCAAGCCTGAAAACTTGCGCCACAACGCGCATTCGTTCATCGGCGACGCAGGACTTTCTTGCAGCCGTGAACTGTCATTGCGAGGCGCGGTTTGCGCGCCGAAGCAATCTCCCTGGACCCCGAACATGCCCGTTCAACGGAAGACCGCTTTGGGCTTCACAAAGAGCGTTCCGCCCTCGCAGTGACATGATTCCGGACTTCAAGAAGACCCTGTTCGTTGATGGGATTGCTCCCCCAAAAAACAACCATTCAGATATAATTCAGAACAATTCCATCGCCCATCTTTCTCCTTTCAAGCATCCACCGTTTTCAGGAGAGACCGCCTCCGCAAATGGGGACTGTCCAAAGGGGAACATCCGTAACGCGGATTTTATTCCGCAAATAACTATCTCCTTACGCTTTTTGAACCATCCCGAAGGCTTTGGAGGGGCAACTTCAAGGTTCGAAATCAGCCTTCGGGACGCTTATCCCAAAATATTTGCCGGAGGCCGCATGTACTCTTCCAACCGTCTTTCCACCTTCTTTCGTCTCGCCATCCTGTTGGCACTGGTCGTCAGCCTGCTGCCCCCCACGGGCGCGGCGCGCGCGGCGGGATATGTGGTTAACACGACGAATGATAACACCACCAATGACACTTTCTGCACCCTGCGCGAAGCGATCCTGGCAGCCAACAACGCGCCTGCCAACGCCAACTGCGGCGCAGGCAGCCCCGCCGACGACACCATCACCTTCAGCGTCAGCGGCACGATTACGCTCAGTTCAACCTTGCCCAACATCGTCAGCGGACAGGGAACGCTGACCATAGACGGCGGCGGGAACATCACCATCAGCGGCAATAACGCCGTGCGGGTGATGTGGGTGAACAACGGCGCGGACCTCACCCTGCAAAACCTGACCATTGCCAATGGAAGTGCCGACTTCGGCGGCGGGATTTTGAACTTCGGCACGCTGACCATCACGGACAGCACCTTTTCGGGCAACAGCGCATCGCGGCGCGGCGGCGCCATTGCAACCATCGGCAGCGGCGCGCTGACTATCTCCAACACGCTCTTCGAGAACAACACGGCGGCTGGTACAACCTCTTTTGATGGCGGCGGCGCTATTCATGCCACCCATGATGTGACCATCCAGAACAGCACCTTTCGCGGCAACCAATACACTGGCGATTCGCATGGCGGCGGCGCAATCTTGTTTTTGGGCGGCGCGCTGGATATTACCGGCAGCACCTTCGAAAACAACCGCGCGGGCGGCAACGGCGGCGGAGATGCTCCGCGCGCGAGGCGCGGCTATCGAGTGTGACGGCCGCGGGACTGTCTGGCTCACACCCGGGCGCGAGCTGGTGGCAACCGATGTGCTGGTGCCTGCCGACATCTCGTCAGCTGCTTTCCTGATAGTCGCCGCCTGCCTGACGCCCGATTCCGAACTTACGCTGCGAGATGTCGGCGTGAACCCGACCCGCAGCGGCATCGTGGATGTGCTGCTCG